>Ga0334886_1002406_pt1 | contig 18825 bp, 19 predicted proteins | sample GraSluR1_MG_9_FD_207232 | JGI IMG/M metagenome (GOLD analysis project Ga0334886, IMG submission 207232) | Sludge microbial communities from methane-producing bioreactor in Wageningen University, Netherlands - Granular Sludge_27_06-R1 | ecosystem: Engineered > Bioreactor > Anaerobic >... | reverse complement strand
TCACCGTTGTCGAGCTCTTTCCATTCCCTGCTGTTGAAAATATCATTCATGATAATGTTTCTGATATTTTCAGGGTAATCCTTCTTTACAAGGAATTCACCGGGATTGAAACTGATAAGAACATTCCCGAGGTCGAATATAATATTTCTGATTCTCACCGGTCAGTGGTTTTTCATGCTTATTGGCTGTCCGGTAGCCTCCAGGACATTCCACCAGAGTTCACCTTCAATGTCGATCTTCTTTCTTTTTGCTACTGCCATCGGGATCGGAATGAGTGTGAACTGGTTGTTCCAGAACCCTACCACAAAATCGGTTTTTCCGGCGAGAGCTGCATGAACGGCATTTTGAGCGAGCAGGTTGCAGAACTTGCTGTCGTTGGCATTAGCCGGCGCGCTTCTGATAATGTAGCTGGGATCAATGTATTTGATTGTATGCGGAAAGCTATTTGCGCTGAATTCTTCCCTGATCTTTTCCTTGAGATAAATTCCAATGTCTTTATGCTTGATGTTACCGGAAGCGTCTCTCTCATGTTCGGTTGAATCAAAAAGATCCTGTCCGGCACCTTCTGCAACTACAACAACAGCATGACGCCTTTCCTCGAGCCGTTTGCGGAGTACTTTAAGGAATCCGCGGGGGCCGTAGAGATCAAAAGATATCTCAGGGACAAGAACAAAATTCACTTCCTGGATCGCCAGGGCTGCACTGGCAGAAATAAATCCTGAATCCCTGCCCATAAGCTTTACAAGGGCAATACCGTTACTTGCCCCGTAGGCTTCATTATGGGCATTCCTTATAATATCGTTGGCGATTGAAAATGCTGTTTCAAAACCGAAAGATTTTTGAATAAGATCAATATCATTGTCGATGGTTTTTGGGATACCTGCAACGGCTATCTTAAGATTTCTCTTATGAATCTCTTCGTGTATGGCATGAGCCCCGCGGAGAGTACCGTCTCCTCCGATGCAGAAAAGGACATTTATGCTCAGGATCTCAAGTGTATCCACCATCCTGCCAACATCCTGTTCGCCCCTTGATGTTCCGAGAAATGTACCTCCCGAAAGGTGAATATTGCTTACCATTGAAGGAGTGAGGTCAACAACCGGGTGATTATAATCAGGTATCAGACCTTCGTATCCGTATTTGATCCCGAGTATCCTGTTGATGCCATACCTGTAATAAAGCTGATTGACAAGACTGCGGATCACGTTGTTAAGGCCGGGGCATAATCCTCCGCATGTGACAATCCCGACTTTAGTCTTTGCAGGCTCGAAAAAGATATGCTCTTTTGGTCCTGCTTTCTCAAAAGATACCGGAGTTTCACCTGAATCCCTGGTTTTGAAAAAACCATCAACAGATACATCATAAAGAATTCTCTCATCATCGTTCACAAACTTATAAACGGGACTATCGGCCCTCTGGGCCGTCTTAAGCGGAGTGACAAGGTTCCCTTTCCCAAGATTCGGTACTATAAGATCCTCGTATTTCATATTTAACCGGATTTAAATAATGATTTACTGTATGGAAAAAATCCCGCACAAAAGTAGCAAAAATAATCAGAGCGGTAATAACGAAGATTCAGAGCATCAGATGATCTCCTTTATTCTTCCTATCAAGCCGTTCTCGAGTCTGACTTTTATTCCGTGTGGATGTACAGGTGAAGTTGTAAGAACTTCTTTGACCCTGCCGCCGGTTAGTCTTCCGGTACGTTTATGCTCAACCAGCTCAACCATTACTGAAATACCCGGTTTTACATCCGCTCTTCTTTTCCCTTCCATTCGCGATTGAGTTAATAACAGGGTGCAATAATAAAGATATTTTTTTCAGATAGAAAAAAAAATTCAGGTTGTTTTGACTAAAGTTGAAAAATAGGTGATCAATATGCACCCCTGACTCTCGTCCTGATTCGATAAAGTCCTTTGCTTGCAGTTATATAGAGACTCTTTCGGTTCCTGTCACCGAAGCACACATTGGCGGTCCAGTTCTCCGGAACTGCAATGTTGCCGATTTGTGTGCCATTTTTATCGAAGATGGTAACTCCCTTGCCTGTAAGATAAACGTTTCCTTTGGTGTCGATGGTCATACCGTCAGAACCCATTTCGCAAAAAAGCTTTTTCCCGCTAAGTGTGCCGTCGCTGTTGATCTTATACGACCAGGTCTTTTTGGCGCCTATATCCGCTACATACAAAGTTGTCCCGTCAGGCGTTCCTATGATCCCGTTAGGCTGCGTAAGCTCTTCCTCAACACGCCTAAGTGTCTGACGATCAGCACTGAGATAATAAACACATTGCATGTCCTGAGGCCTGGAGGTATGATTCCACCAGTTTCTTCTATAGAACGGATCTGTAAAATAGACGCCACCGTCGGGCGCTATCCACAAATCGTTAGGACCATTAAGAAGCTTACCGTCATATTCATCAAGAATTACCTCAACCTCCCTGTCAGGGCTTATTTTCCACAGCTCATTCTTCTCATCGGCACAGGCCCACAGATAGCCCTGCCGGTCAAAGAAGAGACCGTTAGACCTGCCGGAGGGCTGCATAAATGTTTTCAGTTCTCCCTTTGAGGTCCATATCATTATCCTGTCATTAGGCTGATCAGTGAAGTACACATCTCCTTTTTTGTCGGGAGCCGGCCCTTCGGTGAACTGAAAATCGCCGGAAAGCTTTTCAATTTCTGCCCCGGATTTTAGTATTTGAGTTAACCCGCCCGATTGCGGAATAACGGTAACAAAATGGATGAATATTAATCCAAAGAGGGACACAAAATATTTCATCATATAATAATTTGTTTTATTGTTTTTCAAGACAATAATCCGGATCAGGCAATGGTCACATTCCTGAATCTTCCGATGTAATTATCAACCTGTTCCGGCTGTTCAAATCCTATGATTACCATATCAACGGTGCCCAGCCCGAGAACAAATTTCAAGGCTTCATCGATCCTTGCTGAGTCGTCCCTGTAATTGCCGTTTCCGATTAGCTTCATGCCTATGATTCCTTTGCCGGCTTTGTGCATCTTTTCTATAACCGGAACCACCTGAGCAGGGTCCTTTGAGTCCATTGAAATTCCGAAAGGATTGATGCGAACATGTATCACATCGACCCACGGGCTGTCGGCTGCAGCCTGAAGAGCCTGGAAGGAATGAACGGAAACCCCGTGTGCCTTTATTATCCCTTTTGCCTTAAGATTATCGAGTATTTCCATCTGGCGCTTCTGCTCGTCGGTCCAGGTTCCTGTCATCATGCAATGAAGCTGGACTATATCAATGTAATCGGTATTCAGCTCCTTACGAAAACGGTCCACAACAATGTCTGCATCAGGGCGTTCCGGCTCGGGGATTCCACCTCTTAAAACCCACATCTTTGTGCCCACAACGAACGATTCGCGTGGATAGCTCTTCAGGGCATCACGGGTAAATGGATGAGTGCCGTAGCTGTCGGCGCAGTCAAAATATCGTATGCCTTTTTCGTATGCTGTTCTGATAAGAGACTCCGCAACTCCGGCCCTTGTGATGTTGGAGGAACGGTTGCCTCCGGTAAAGCCTGTGCCCATACCCAGCAGTGTGCTTTTGATACCGGTCTTACCGAGGGTAACGATCCTGAACGGATCAGCGGTCTGAGGTGCAGAGGTGGCGGAATATGCCAGTGCATGCCTGCCCAGAAGGATCGTGCCGGCCCCGGTTGTAAGAGCAGTCATGAATTTTCTGCGGCTTATTCTGTTTTTTTGCATGAGTATTTTTTATTTTCTGTTTATGATGAGGATAAAGATATCAAATTATTTCAGAACATTGACTTTAATGTGGGACTGATGTCTTCAAATAAGACAGCCTCATTCAGATCCCCAGTATGGAAACAATATTTCCAGGAGAAACCGGTCTGCCGTTGCGGGTAGCCACTCCTGTAACCTCTGCCTCAGCAATGAGTTTCTCATCGGGAAGCCTGAAAACAGCCTGTTCAAAAACCAGCCTGAGATGACCTTCCCTTCTCAGATTAAGTTTAACGACAAACCTGTCGCGGCTTCGCAGAGGATATTTATAATTGATTTCTATCCGTGTTACGACAAGATCTGTTCCCTCTTCGTGGAGACTGGCAAAACTAATACCTCTTGATATAAGAAACTCATGCCTTGCATGCTCCAGATAGTGCTGGTAATTCGCATTATTGACAACACCCTGAATGTCACATTCGTAATCCCTTACCTTGAACTCAAGTGAGAAGATATAATCTTTGCGGCTTATTTTCATGCTGATTGCCCGAATTACAAATATCCGGCCGGAAATCTATCGGGGGAGCCTTCCGAAAAATTTCAGAATCACCCGGTGAAACTTATGAATGCTGTGTGGCTTATAATACATCAGAATACACTCCTTAGTGATCAGGTTAATGCCTGTTCCCTCAAGTTCTTTGACGACATCTTTATTATCAGACATCTGCTGTATCCAGATCTGTTTAATACCTTTCTGCCGGGCTTCGTTGACAACACCGGCAGTCTGATCTTTCTTTGTCATAATTATAAGTGCCTTTACCTCCTGAGGGAGGCTGCTGACATCCCGGTAGACCCTTGAGCCAAGTATTTCGTCCGCGTACGGATTAATGGGAATTATATTCATCCCTTTCTCTTTCAGCTCTTTAAACGCAGCGTATCCGAATTTTCTCGGATTGCGCGACACTCCTGCCAGAGCGATTGGCTCTGATCCAAGGAACTCTTCAATCTGTCTTAAGCTTACCATATTATCTGTTATTGATTAGGATATCAAAATTACAAATGACATCTCTATTTCTGCAATTAAAACAGACAAAATATTTTGAGAAATAAAAAATTAATTATATTGTCCGCCGGTAACCCTGAAATTAGACGATCGTAAAATCTCCAAAAAAATCCCCGCCATGAGTATCCGGATTATTCTTATGCTGGCCTTCTTTATCCTTATGCCGGTTCTGATAATTTATCTTGAAGGGAAACACAAAACAGTGAAGAAAGCCGGAGGAGTTCTGATTTGTTATGTTCTGGGCGCATTTGTGGGTAATGTCGGGCTTTTGCCCGAGGAAGCCTACAGGTACCAGGATCTGCTGTCTCAGCTAACCGTTCCGCTTGCGCTTCCCCTGATACTTTTTTCCATGGATGTGAAGAAATGGCTGAAGATGGCTGGTTCTGCCATATCATCGCTTCTTCTCGGTCTTTTTACAGTTGTTCTCATGATCTTTGTCGGATACTGGATCTTTAAGGATAGCATTCCTGAGATATGGAAAGTATCGGGCATGCTTACCGGTATCTATACCGGAGGAACCCCCAATATGGCTGCCATTAAGACGGCTTTAAATGTTGAGACGGAGGTATACCTTATGACTCACACCTATGAGGTTGCTCTGGGCGCAATCTACCTGATATTTGTACTTTCAGTGGGACAGAGAGTATTCCTTCTGTGGCTTCGGCCTTTCAAATCACCGGAAACAGGTAATCTGACGGGTGATAATATCAACCTTGAGGAGCAGTATGAATCATACACGGGGTTCTTTAAAAGAAAAACCTTTCTTCCGGTACTCGCTGCTTTTGGTTTATCCATACTGATATTCGGGTCAAGTTACGGACTGAGCATGCTTTTCCCTGATGATTTTTCCACAGCAGCAATCATCTTGCTGATAACAACTTTCGGGATTATCTTCTCATTTGTTCCAAAGGTTAAGAATATTGAAAAAACCTTTCAGGCCGGAATGTATATTATACTCATTTTCTGTTTGGTTGTATCGTCAATGGCTGATATAAGAAAGCTGGCAAATATCTCCTTTAACCTTTTCTGGTATGTTGGTCTGGCAATGTTCGGATCGCACGTTCTTCATGCTTTTCTGGCAAGGTTTTTCAAGATAGATGCCGATACTGTGATAATTTCAGGGAGCGCTCTGATCTGCTCACCGCCATTTGTGCCCGTGGTTGCGGGCGCACTCAGAAACAGGGAGGTTATACTGACCGGACTGATAGTGGGGATTGCCGGTTATGCAATAGGTAATTATCTCGGTGTTCTGATTGCTTATATACTCAGATAGGGAGCTAAAAAAAAGCATCATTCAGCCAGGTTTTTCATCAGGTCCGCTTCCCGATGCAATATTTACCTGTTCCTTGATATGGTGTAGTTTATAAACTCTTTAAGGGAGTTCTTAACTTCAGAATCGGGATAGAAATCCAGTATCGCCTGCGCTTTGTCGCAAAACTGATTCATTTTCAGTTCGGCATATTCCATGCCTCCATGCTCCGAAACAAATCCGATTACTTCTCTTATTTCAGATTTTGATTTTTTCCTGCTCCTGACAATTGAAAGGATGCGTCTTCTTCCTGAATTACCTGTTTGTCCCAGGGCATAAATAAGCGGAAGAGTTATCTTTCTTTCTTTGATATCATTGCCCGGAGCCTTGCCTGTAAGTCCATTCCCTTCGTAATCAAGAAGGTCGTCGCGGATCTGAAATGCGATGCCGATATTTTCCCCGAATTCCTTCATCATTTGAATTATTTCCGGGTCATCGGTTACCGATCTTGCTCCGCAGGCAGTACAGGCAGCTATGAGGGCCGCCGTTTTACTTGAAATTATCCTGAAATAATCCTCTTCCTTAATATTGAGTTTTCTTGCCTTCTGCAGCTGAAGAAGTTCCCCTTCGCTCATGGATTTGACAGCTTCGGCAACTATCTCAAGCATATCAAACCTGCTCTTTTCAATGCTTATCAGCAGTCCTCTCGACAACATGTAATCCCCGACCAGCACCGCGATTTTTGAATTCCATAGCGCATTTATGGAGAGTGCCCCTCTTCTCTCCCTGGCATCGTCAACGACATCATCATGTACAAGGGATGCCGTGTGGAGCAGTTCAATAAATGTTGCGGCCACGTATGTTGCTTCGCTGATTTCACCGTTCAGCTTTGCCGAGAGAAAAACGAGCAGGGGCCGCATCTGCTTTCCTTTTCTGCGGAAGATGTAATTAAGTATTATTTTCAGCAAGGGAATCTCACTCTGCATGGTCCTGCCGAAATAGGACTCAAACTGAGCCATCTCCTTTTTAACGGGCTTTTTAATATCTGCCAGGTCAGACATTTTCAGGAAAGATCCTTGAACATTTTATTCTGAAATATAAGGATAGCAAACACTCCGCATGTAATCGCCGAATCGGCTATATTAAACACCGGCCTGAAGAAGATAAATGATTCGCCGGGACGGAAAGGAGACCAGTCTGGCCAGGTGGTATTTATTACCGGGAAATAGAACATGTCCACCACTCTTCCATGAAGGAAAGAGGAGTAACCGCCTTCCGGAGGTAAAAATGTGGCTGGCTGATAATAACTCTCGCTGAAGATCATACCGTAGAATGCACTGTCGATGATATTTCCTATTGCGCCGGCCATTATGGCACTTACGGCGAGGATCAAACCAGTGTTGGCTTTCTTCGCGATAAGGCGGACGAGAAACCAGCCTATACCTGCTATTGCAATGATCCTGAAAATGCTGAGGATAAACTTGCCGGGTCTTCCTCCCATTTCCATTCCGAATGCCATTCCGTTGTTCTCAACAAAATGAAGCATTCCCCAGCTTCCGAACAAAGGGATCTCGTCCCCAAGTGCCATGGTGGTCTTTACCCAGATCTTCAGCACCTGGTCGGCCACCAGTATAATGATTATAAGCAATAACGCCTTTTTTCCGGTTGACATATAACCTGTTTGTTATTAAGGCGGGCAAAATAACAAAAATTTGTGATTAATAACGAGGAAGTGAGATTTATGGATTTAATCTTATGAATAGAGCCCTTTCCTTATCTGGCGTCAGCATTCCACGTTATTATAATTTCCGTCCCAGCAATACCAGTCTTCATTCCCGAACCAAACCGGTGATTTAACCCTTCCATTCTTGCCCGAAGTACTCCATTCAACCTCGACGGAAACAAACTGCTGCAGAGTAAAATTATAATAGTTGATCTCGTAATAGGCATTTAGTGTATTGCTCGTGAGACCGTATTCAATGTAGCTGTTTTTAAATGGATCAGTCTCACGGTTGTCGTTGAGTGTACGGATATATGTATATTTCACCGATCCCATTAAAGCTCCGCTCTTTGTCCAGTCAATCTGCAGTACAGGTTCCTGATACTGTGCGCTGTGGTTTACTATCCACTGTCCGCCGGTACCGTCAATCTTTGAAGTTCCGCTAAACCATAGAAACTCGGGGAAAGGATTCGTACCCTCTTTTGAGATATACATCTCCCAGACGACATTGTTGGTCTGTATATGACCGGTCAGCCTTGCTTTATAGGTCATGCTTATCTGGTTCAATGTAATAGTTACGTCATAACTCCATTGCCATTTCCCCTTTTCGAGATATACGGGGGTTTTTGTGATGGCTGTCTGGTAGGCTGTGACCGGAACGGCAAGTGTTGCTACAAGAACACCTTTCCATATCATAGCGACACCTGCGGCAAAAAGCCAGGTGCTGTTCTCTGACCCTTTGAATTCAGGAACAGGAATATCAGATTTTCCCGACGTTTCAAAATTACTGAAATCGATTGCCATCGATTCAACAGGGGGCAACACAGGGGGATCTCCTTTATCTTTCTTGCAGCTGGTAAACATACCTGCAGGAATGAAAATCAATAACATAAAAACAACTAACTTTTTCATACGTTTATTTTTTTATTTTTAATGGCCGTATAGCTTGTCCCGCAAAGCGGGAGAACAGCATTAAAAAAATAATCATTCTTGTTTGTGTAAAAAATGATTTTTTTTATGCTTGTTTCATGGCATAATTTTTAACGAATCATACTCCGATAACGTCAAAGTTAAACCAATATTATTAAAAATTATAACTTAAATTTGAATATCATCCGGCCTGGATTTCATTTTAATGAACAAAACCGTTTAATCTGTGTTTAACTAAAAACCTTCTGATCATGAAAAACAAAAAATTATTAATTACACTGATTCTGGGTTCTGCATTAGCTTCATTTACGTTTAATTATTGTGCTGATGCCCCGGGTAAACCAAAAAACACAGCTATGGAAACATTTGACATTCATGAATTTCCGGCATTACCATATGCCTACGATGCACTTGAGCCGTACATTGATGCAAGAACAATGGAGATCCATTATGACAGGCATCACAGGGCCTATTTCAACAACTTCATTGCCGCCATCAAGGGAACGGAAATGGAGAAAAGTACCATTTATGAAATTTTTGCGGGCATCTCAAAAGCGAGTGATGCTGTAAGGAACAATGGCGGAGGGTTCTACAACCATGTCATTTTCTGGAAAAATCTTGGCACCGGATCATCAGGCCCCTCTCAGGAACTGACGGAAGCCATAAATAAAGAATTTGGTTCTTTTGAGAATTTTAAGGAGCAGTTCAGCAATGCAGCCAAAACACGTTTCGGAAGCGGCTGGGCCTGGCTTGTCCTTACTGCTGAAGGTAAGCTGGCTATCGGCAGTACTCCAAACCAGGATAATCCGTTAATGGATGTGTCGCCTTTTAAGGGAATTCCGCTGTTAACGATAGATGTCTGGGAACATGCATATTATCTCAAGTACCAGAACAGGAGACCCGATTATGTGGAGGCTTTCTGGAGTGTTGTAAACTGGGACGAGGTAAGCAGGAGATATACCCAGGCGTTGGGTCAGGTATAAAGAAACCTCTTGATCTTCGCTGTGGCAGTCTTCTGAAAAGGAACAGGCTGGAGTTTCACAGAATGTATCCTGCTGAACTTATTAACATGTGAATTAACATAATCCCTCAGTTCAAGAAGCAGACTATCTGTTTTATCCTCCAGTATCTCCTGTATCTCACTCTTCTTCTCGTCTATCTTATCCTGCATTTCCTGTTTCAGAATGTTATATTTCTTTTCCAGTTCCTCCATGTTGAGATGCACAAGAGCAACCAGCCTGCCTTTCTGTTGAACGACAAGTGACTCGGCCACAAAGCGGAAGTTGTTGATAACTGATTCAATCTCTTCGGGGTAAATATTTTCTCCGCTGGCTCCCACAATCATATTCTTGAGCCTTCCCTTGATAAAAAGGTTGCCGTTACTGTCAAAGAAGCCAAGATCACCTGTCCTGAACCAACCGTCAGCGGTTAGTACTTCGGCTGTCATTTCCGGATCTTTGTAATAACCTTTCATGACATTTGCACCTCTTGCCCATATTTCCCCTTCTCCTGTTCCGGGATTTGGGTCATTTATCTTTAATTCAATATCCTCGATGGCCGGTCCTGTTGATTCATAAACAGATTTTTTCGGATTGGCGCCTGCCAGCAGGGGAGCAGTTTCTGTCAGACCGTAGCCTATTGCGTATGGAAATTTTGCTTCAATCAGGAATTTCTCCACCGTACGGTTAAGTTTAGCACCCCCGATACCGAAAAATTTCAGGTTCCCGCCAAATGTCTTAAAAAGCTTCTTTCCGGCCACACCATTGAGTTTTTTTCTTATAACCGGAATTTTATAAAGCAGCCTGAGTATCAGTTTGTCATTGAAAGTGGGAACTATTTTGTTGTAGTATATCTTCTCGATTATCAGGGGAACAGTAAGCATCACACTGGGCTTTATTTCTGCCAGTGCCGGTAAAAGTACACCCGGGGTGGGGGGCTTTCTCAGGTAATAAACGCATGATCCGCAAAGCATTGGCAAAATTAGTCCCAGAGTATTCTCATAAGTATGCGACAGGGGAAGCACCGAAAGAAACCGGTCATTCTCATCCAGGGGCTGGATTTTTTTGCCTTTTAATGCGTTAAAACAGATATTTTTATGAGTAAGCATCACACCTTTGGAACGACCGGTTGTACCGGATGTGTAAATTATTGATGCCAGATCCTCTTCTCCCGGATTGTAGCTGCCCGTGGGCACCGCTAAAGGATCGTATTTAAGGTTTGAGCCATCCGATGAATATTGAATGGAAAAATCCTCCATAAAAATGATTGCAGAGAGGGTTTCGGATTTGTAATCCTCAATCTTTGGAAGCAGGTTCCTTGATATGATAATAACCTTTGCTTCGGAATGAGACAATACGTTGGCTGCCTCGGTATTGGAAAAATCAGGCAGTATCGGAACAGCAACCGCACCCATAAATGTAACGGCATAATATGAAATACCCCAGTTTGGCATATTGTTACCCAGTATTGCCACCCGGTCACCGGGCCTGATCCCGGTCTTTTCGAGATGAGCAATCATGGCCGTAACGGCAATGCTTACCGATTCATAACTCATGGGTTTCTCGCCGGCAAATGCCAAGGCATCACTCTTCCCAAACCTTCTTACTGTTTCCGTGAACAGAGCCGGAAACGTAAGTTTAGTATCATTCTCTTTCATATGTGCCGCCTGTTTAATTAAGTCGTGCAAATGTAGGCAAAATTTGATTATCTTTCTGACAATATGCTTTTTATTATATCAGTATCTCCTCTGAAACCGGTTTGTAAGCTGTTTTTTAACATCGATTGCTTAACTTTACGATGAATTTTAAATAAGGAATATGAGTCCGAAAATCAGAATAACCAGGGAATTTACATTTGAAATGGCCCATGTGCTCTGGAATTACGATGGACCCTGCAGGAATCTCCACGGACATTCATACAGACTGTATGTGACCCTGGAGGGAAGACCTGTCGATGATCCTGATAATCCTAAGAATGGTATGGTGATCGACTTCAGTGATCTGGAAAGCATCGTAAACAGTGAAATTATCGATGTTTTCGATCATTCTGTCGTGGCAGGGACATATATGAATGCGGAGAAGATCCGATTACTCGGGCAAATGTTCAGTAATATAGTACCTGTCGGGTACCAGCCCACCTGTGAAAACCTTGTTGCTGATTTTGCCGCCCGTCTGATTAACAGGCTGCCACCGGAGGCAGGACTACATTCTGTTAAACTTTACGAAACGGCTAATTCTTACGCTGAATGGCATGCTTCGGATAATGAATAAAAACTATGCCTCAAAACAATCCCAAAAAACTGTTTCTCCTTGATGCGTATGCGCTTATATTCAGATCGTACTATGCATTTATAAAGAACCCGCGGATTACTTCCGGAGGGCTGAATACTTCTGCTGTCTTTGGATTTCTTCTTACTCTCGAAGAGGTACTGCAAAAGCAAAAGCCATCACATATAGCCATAGTCTTTGATCCGCCCGGGCCTACTTTCCGGCATGAAATGTACCCGGAATACAAGGCTCACCGCGATGAAACACCCGAGGACATTAAAAAGGCAGTTCCCTATATTAAGAGGCTGGCTGAGGCCTACAGGATACCTGTGATTGAATATCCGGGATATGAAGCTGATGATGTTATAGGAACTCTGGCCAGTGAAGCTTCGAAACAAGGATTTGAGACCTATATGATGACTCCCGACAAGGATTTTGCACAGCTCGTAAGCGAAACAGTCTTTATGTTCAAGCCTTCAAGAAGTGGAAGTGAGGCTGCCGTATGGGGTGTCGATGAGATAAGAAAAGAGTTCATGGTCGAAAAGCCCGAGCAGGTAATTGATATACTGGCTCTTATGGGCGATTCGGCGGATAATATCCCGGGAGCACCCGGTGTGGGTCCAAAAACAGCCATGAAGCTTATTTCGGAATTCGGCAGCACGGAAGAGCTATTCAGGAATACTTTCAGATTGAAGGGAAAACTTAAAGAGATAATAGAACAGAACAGAGAACAGATTGAACTTTCGAAAAAACTTGCCAGGATAGAACTGAATGTGCCGGTTGAATTTAAGGAGAGTGAGCTGACCGCCGAAAAACCGGACACAGAAAAGCTAAAAAAATTGTTTGAGGAACTGGAGTTCAGGACCATCGCATCAAAAATACTGGCAGAGGCAGTAACTGTAATAAAACCGGATGAACAAATGCTGATATTTGACAAACCTGCCGGGTCGGTTCAGGGAACACTTTTCGGAGCAGTTGACGAGAATCGCACATCTACGAAGAGGAAGATAGAAGATGTTGAGCATCAATACATTCTGATTGATAATCAATCGGAACTCAAGGCTCTCGCCGATAAGCTCCTCTCTCTGAAAGAGGTTTGTTTCGACACTGAAACAACAAGCCTTAACCCCCTGGAATCAGAACTTGTTGCAATAGCATTTTCATGGGAGAAGGGGACCGGATACCTTGTTTATTTTCCTGATTCGCGCAGTGAGACTGAAAGATATCTGGAGATTCTTAAACCATTCTTCCTGAATCCCGGGATAACCAAAACTGGTCAGAACCTGAAATTTGACATTCAGGTACTGGCTAATTACGGGATCGGGGTCAAAGGCCCTCTTTTTGATACAATGATAGCCCACTACCTGCTTGAGCCCGATATGCGGCATAATATGAACATGCTTGCCGAAACTTACCTTGCATACACTCCTGTACCTATAGAATCGCTGATCGGGGAGAAAGGGATAAACCAGAAGAACATGCGGGCTGTCCCTGTTGAAGTTCTTAAAGAGTATGCTGTTGAAGATGCTGATGTAACCCTTCGGCTGAAAGAGATATTTGAACCACGCCTGAGGAAGGAGGGACTCCGGGACCTCTCCGCTGAAATTGAGATGCCGCTGATAAGAGTGCTGGCAACCATGGAAAGAAACGGGGTCAGACTGAACCATGAAGATCTGAAACTCATCGCCGGGGATCTGAGAAGTGATATTTTGTCGCTTGAAAATGAGATATATAAGCTGGCAGGCACGGAATTCAATATTTCTTCACCGAAACAACTTGGAGATATTCTGTTCCTGAGGCTTAAGCTGGATGACCGGGCAAGGCTGACCAAAACAAAGCAGTTCGTTACAAACGAGGAGATCTTACAAAGGCTTACCGGAAAGCATCCGGTAATAAACAAGGTTCTTGAATACAGGGGACTCAAAAAGCTTCTCTCGACCTACGTCGAAGCACTGCCAAAGCTTGTCAGCAAGAGAACCGGAAGGATCCATACCTCATTTAACCAGGCTGTCGCAGCTACTGGCAGGCTCAGTTCAAATAACCCGAATCTGCAGAATATACCTGTCAGGGATGAGCGGGGCAGAGAGATAAGAAAAGCTTTTATCCCCGGGGACGGATACATCTTCCTGTCGGCTGACTACTCACAGATAGAACTGAGACTGATAGCCCATCTGAGCAGGGACAGCAGCATGATCGCCGACTTTCTTTCGGGTAACGATATTCATGCAGCAACAGCTTCCAAGATATTCGGCGTGGATATAGCTGAGGTTACAAGGGAAATGCGAAGCAGGGCAAAAACGGCAAATTTCGGGATCATTTACGGTATTTCATCATACGGCCTTTCCGAGAGGCTTACAATCGGACGTAAAGAAGCAAAAGAGCTTATTGATGGCTATTTTAACTCCTATCCGGGTGTAAAGCAGTATATGGACGAGAGTATAAGAAAAGCAAGGGAAAAGGGATTTGTCACCACAATGTTTGGAAGACGCAGGTATATACGCGACATTAATTCCCGGAATCAGGTTGTAAGGGGAAATGCGGAACGCAATGCCATAAATGCACCTATTCAGGGAAGTGCTGCAGATATAATAAAAATTGCAATGGTGAAAATCCATGAAAGGCTGATGAAAGAAAATTTCACAGCCAGAATGATACTTCAGGTGCATGATGAACTTATATTTGAGGTTACTGAAAAAGAACTTGAAAGACTAAGGGAAATGGTGATTGAAGAAATGAGCGGGGCGGCCCATCTGGATGTCCCTCTCAAAGTTGACTGGGGTACCGGGAAAAACTGGCTCGAAGCACATTAATGAGTTCCCTGAGGGTGGCTTATTATAAGTGGTTACTGACAGATCTGACACTATAGGATAAGGAAACATGGATATTGAAGTTTTATTCTTCGGGGTGCTTGCAGATGTTACAGGAACAGGCAGGAAACATTACAATTATGTTACTTCATTCGGCGATCTGAAACACAGGATTGAGGATGAGTTTCCGGAAATTGTTCATTACTCTTTCCGCATAGCCGTCAATAACGAAATTGTTAACGAAGAACCAGTGCTGAGAGGGGGTGATGAAGTGGCATATCTGCCTCCCTTCGCAGGTGGGTGATTTTCATGTAATGAAGCATAATACCTATATATGAAATCTTGTTTAACCCAAGGTCCTGTGAGGATTAGCGATATTTCGAATCTTCTTGCGAAGGGGGCCGGTTATGTAGATCGGGGAGGGCATTCGTTGTTTATAGGACAGGTCAGGGCTGATGTGTCTGACAATAAGCGTATTACAGCTATAGAATACTCGGTTTACGAGGATTTAGCCTCAGCTGAAATTGAAAAAATTAAAACAAGGTTATTTTCTGAGTTCACCGATATTAAAAACATTGAGATAATACATTCTGCAGGGATTGTGAAAGCAGGAGAGATCGCTATGGCAGTAATGGTATCTGCAGGTCATCGTCAACAGGCACAGCAGGCATGTAGTATGGTTGTTGAGCTCATCAAGGAGAGATTTCCGGCCTGGAAAAAGGAGATATTTGAGGATGGAAGTTTCAGATGGAAAAGCGCAGAATAATTTATCAGATCATCATCTGATCCGGAACGTTAAGATCAGCCGATAAACCATTGGACGACATGCTCTGTTCCAGGCTGAAAAGAAAAGGAGAGGATTTACCCTGAAGTATTGAATTATATACAGTGGGATTTTTAAGAACTTCGATGGCCCTTAGCACCTGGGGATCTTTTTTTACCGACCATGCAATAGCTCCCTCCTCATAGAAATAGCGGCTTATTATTTCATCTTCGAGCAGCTCGGTTATTTCATCCCTGAAGATCCGGAGGTCATGATCGAGACTGTGTGAGATCTGGGTCTCGAGCTGTGAAAACAGATCTTTATGGATGTCGTAATATTTCTCACGTTTGGCAGTGTTGATAAGCTCTTTAAGGGAAGTCTCGGTAAGGGTCTCATACTTAAAGGAGCGTTTGATCAGAAAATCTCTGAAGTCGGAATAATCTCCGTCTGAGAAGCTGAAGTCGTCGGGTGATTTCAGATACGGTTTTGACCAGTAGTAGTGTGTTGCAAAATCAAAAATAAGATTTCTCAAAAAAAGTTCCGAAGCGACCTGGCTGAGTGGTTCCGGAACAATCTCAACATCGGGCGTGATTCCGCCACCATCTTTTACCAGGCGTCCGTTTTTTGTTCTGAATTCAGATATCAGCGAATCGGGTATAATGCCCACACTGCCGTCTTCGTTCGGATTAGAAAAATCGAGTGCCTGAATGCATCGGCCGCTCGGTATATAATATTTTGCAGTCGTCACCTTCAGCTGTGTGTTATAGCTCAGTGGGCGGGTAATCTGTACAAGCCCCTTTCCGTATGATCTTTGACCGACGATTATTCCCCTGTCAAGATCCTGAATGGCTCCGGCAACAATTTCTGCTGCGGAGGCAGATGCCCGGTTTATTATGACAGCGAGTGAAATCTTTTCATCGACGGGAGCCTTATTTGTACGGAACTCCTCATCAAACTGGCTTACTTTACCCTTAGTGGAGACAACCTCATTACCGGGGGAGACAAAAAGATTAACGATCTCAACTGCTTCGGTAAGAAGACCTCCCGGGTTTCCTCTCAGATCGAGAACAATTTGTCTCGGCCGGGCAGATTTAAGATCAACAAGGGCATTCCTGACATCGTCAACACAATTCTGGGTGAAGTTTGTGAACCGTATATAACCGGTTGATTCATCTATCATTCCATAGTACGGAACCGGAGGGATGCCTATACGTTCCCTCTTTACCGTAAAGTCAATCTCCTTTTCGTTACGTTCAACGGTTATGGTAATGCTGGTGCCGGGATTACCTTTTAACTTTTCGCTTACTTCGCTGGTAGTCATACCCTTCAGCGAAACGCCATTTACTTTCTTTATCAGATCACCTGCCTTTATCCCTGCAACATCAGCAGGAAATCCTTTATAAACAACTGATATTACAGTATAATCGCCTCCTCCTCTCACAAGTGATCCTATGCCTCCATACTTCCCCGTGGTCATGAAACTGAAATCATCGGCTTCCGATTCTGAGTAATATACAGTATATGGATCAAGGCTTCTGAGCATATTGTCAATGCCTGTTTTTATGATCCTTTCAGGATCGATTTCATCTACGTAGAAGGTATTGAGTTCCCTGAAAAGGGAAAAGAATATGTCAAGATTCCTGGCTATTTTGAAATCCCGCGATTCCTGCCTGAAGAAGAATGAGAAGCTGACACCGGCAACAATAAAAACGGAGAGTATTATTGTTAATCTGTACCTGCTGATCTTTTTCATTTTATGGTGATTTTCTTAATGAACGGCGAAAATAATAAGAAATTTCGGTAAGCGACCTGGCAAAGAAATATTTAAAGTAACTTTAACATTTAACTGACAGCTCCCTGACACGGACGATGAGCCGGTCCCTCATATCAATAACCGATCTTTCAATCTCGCTGTAATCCGGAACTTCATTTCTTCTGAATATGATCAGTAAGGCAATCTGAATATTTTCACGTTCAAGGAATTCATAAAGGGGCTGTTTGTGTTTCCTGTAAGCCTCCCTTATCCTTCTTTTGATAAGGTTCCTTTTGACTGCGAGTCTGAATGTGTTTTTTGTGACACTGAAAGCAACCTGTACCGGGAAACCGGAATTAAGAGCACACTCAGACCAGAGAACTTTAAAGGTGCCGGTATAAAAAGAGTTCCCCTTGTCAATAAGTCCGGAAATTATTTTCCTGCTGCAGAGTCTCTCACTTTTATGGAAGGTATTTCTGGCCCTGATTGTACGTCCTGATACTTTTTCATTATCAGACTCCGGGAGTGGATCTTTTATCTGCAATTCCTGTTGTGCTCTTTGAGATATTCATCCAGTGCCATTGTCATCGAAGGCGAGCCTGGGTTGGGGGCATTAATGTCGAGCCTGAGTCCTTCCTGTTCGACAGCACAGGCAGTTGTGGGCCCGAAAGCCGCAATCTTGATATCGCCCTGTACAAAACCGGGAAAATTCTCCTTGAGTGATTTTATGCCCACAGGACTGTAAAATACAAGAATATCATAATCAAAATCCTTAATACCCCTGAAGTTTGAACTGATTGTCCGGTAAAGGGTCCCTATGGCATATTTTATGCCGTTTCCGTCGAGCAGCTCGGGGATCTCTGCATTGTGAGGCTCGGAGAGCGGAACAAAATAAATATCATCACGGTGCTTTATGATCACATCAATAAGATCCTGAAATTTAGCTTTTCCGTGAAAAATCTTACGTTTCCTGTAAACAATATACTTCTGAAGATAGAATGCGACATTCTCCGTAATGCAGAAATATTTCATTGAGTCAGGAACTGTTATCCTGAGCTCGTTGCAGATCCTGAAAAAATGATCAATGCCTGTTTTACTGGTAAAAATTACAGCTGAGAAATCAAGAATATTGATTTTCTGTTGCCTGAAATCCTTGCATGATACACCCTCAATCTGAATAAAAGGTTTGAAATCTATTCTGAGATTGTACTTCTTTGCCAGCTCATAGTATGGGGACTTCGGATTCGGTGGTTCTGGCTGCGATACTAAGATCTTTCTGATTTTCAACTCCTTGCCGTTTAAGTTTTACTTCACAAGTAACACTCGCCACTTATACTGGGCCTGTAAGATATCTCAATGAAATCAAAACAGGCAAGATTTCCAGGGCACAAAGATACAAAATCAAATAGAAAACTGAAATATCCTGTTTCAGAAAAATCAGCAGAAGCCTTGTGACCCTGAAAAGATAAATAATTGCAAGGAAAATTACTCCTGTCATGAAATAAACGGGAGGAGGTAAAAACACCGTATAAACGATAAGCACAACAAGGATGAAAAGAATATAGGAGC
>Ga0334886_1002392_pt1 | contig 18917 bp, 12 predicted proteins | sample GraSluR1_MG_9_FD_207232 | JGI IMG/M metagenome (GOLD analysis project Ga0334886, IMG submission 207232) | Sludge microbial communities from methane-producing bioreactor in Wageningen University, Netherlands - Granular Sludge_27_06-R1 | ecosystem: Engineered > Bioreactor > Anaerobic >... | reverse complement strand
GCAGCGTCTTTCTAAAGGAGAGGGGAAGGAAACGCTGGGAGAGTACGTATTTCTTCTCTACGACCAGTGCCTCCTCGCAGAAGGCGGTCGAGTCGAGGATCCGGCGCTTTTCGCGCGCAGGGTAACTTCAATCCTGGCGGAAAGCCTGAAGGACGAAGACGGAACGGAGGAAAGGTGACTCTCTCCTCTGCAGCTCGCTTGAAAGCGCTTGTCGCCGTAATCGTTTGGGGGGCCTCCTTCCCGTCCGCAAAGGTCGCTGTGGGGGAGGTCACCTTTACGACGCTTGTATGGCTTCGCTTCGGCTCGGGATTGCTCGTGCTGTTTCTTTTCCTGGCGATACGGAGAAAACTCCGCCTTCTTCCGTTACGTGAGGCTGTAACATTCGCCGCGCTCGGTTTTCTCGGGGTCTTTTTCCATAACTCGATACAGGCCTATGCGCTGCAGACTGTGTCCGCCGGAATGTCGGGATTGATTATCGCCGCGAATCCGATAGCAATAGCGCTTCTTGGCTCACTCCTTCTCTCCGAACCTCTTGGCAAGGGCAAAATCGCAGGTATTCTGCTGGCTGCGTGCGGAGTGCTCGTCATTATCTCCCGCGGGAATATTTCTGTTTTTCTTCAAAGGGAGTATTCTTTCGGTGAGCTCGTCATGGTGTTGAGCGTCTTTTCATGGGGATTTTTCTCAGTGCTTTCGAGAAAGGCCCTGCAGCGGACGTCGCCCGAGCTCGGTATGACCTACGCGCTGACGTTCGGCTGGTTGTTTTCCATTATCCCCTTTCTCGTGAACGGGGGATTGGCGGAACTTCCGTCGGTTTCCGCGAAAGCGTGGGCGAATATCCTTTTTCTCGGCATTTTTTGCTCTGCTCTGGCCTATCTGTTCTGGTACGATGCCCTCCAGGTGCTCCCCGCATCCGAAGTCGGTGTTTTCCTTTATGTCAATCCTGTAGTTGCGGTGATCATCTCCGCGCTGTTCCTCGGAGAGTCGGTGACTGCATCGATGCTTTTCGGCGGAGCGATGGTTTTCTCCGGCGTCTGGTGCGTCAACAGCCTTTCCCGAATGCAGGAAAACCGGCGGAAAAGGGCGTAGCATTCTCTCAAAGGAATAACGAGTTATTCTGCCGAGGTCGTGGATTCATAAGCTGGAAAGGAGCGTGGCGTTCAATGAAAATTATTACAGCCCCCTCTCGTGGGGGCTTTGCTCGCGAAGGAGCTTTGGCTCTGTTCGTGTTCTCCAAAGAACCTGTATCCGCTGGTTTGCTTGATGCCCACTCTGCGGATATGACGGCATGGCTGATGGAAGAGCCTTCTTTCAAGGGGAAAAAAGGGAAAATATCGCGGTTGCCTCTTCTGAACGGAGGATTTTCCGCAGCGTACCTTGTAGGTCTGGGCGAACGGGAAAAGAACGGCAAAGAATCCGTTCTTCATGAGAATATCCGTTCGAGGAGCGCCGAACTTCTGCGGCGGTGCAGGGCCGACGGAGTTTCAAAAATCACTGTCGTCCTGCCGGATGCGCCTTCGTTCGGGACGAGCTGCGCTGTCGCGGAGGGCGCCGAACTGGGAGCATACGCTTTTAGTAAGTACAAGAGCATTCCCGAAGAAGAGCGACTTCCCGAGCCTGCGGAGCTTCTCCTGCTCGACGGCGTCGACGAGGGAGTGAGCCGGGGCAAGATGTTTGCGTGCTCTCAGAACTGGGCGAAAGATATCGCAAACGAGCCGGGAAACCAAATCACTCCGGTGTCGATGGCGGACATGGCTGTTCAATGGGGGAAGGATTTTGGTTTCAAGGTCTCCGTCTGGGACGAAGAACGGCTTCTTCAAGAAGGAATGGAGGGGATCTATTCCGTTGGTATGGGTTCGGCGCATCCGCCGCGGTTGATTCACATGGCCTACAGGCCGTCTAGCCCCGTTCGAAAGATCGCGTTCGTCGGGAAAGGCATCACCTTCGACAGCGGAGGACTGAACGTCAAGACAGGCGATTCCATGCGGACGATGAAAGGCGATAAGTCCGGGGCGTCCAATGTGTTCGCTGTTCTTAGAGGGGCCGCGAAGATGAATATCCCCTGTGAACTGCACGGGATTGTCCCGGTCGCCGAAAACATGCCCGGCGGGAAGTCGTTTCGCCCGGACGATATTCTGCGTCTCCGGAACGGCAAAACTGTGGAGATAGAGAATACGGATGCCGAGGGGCGGCTTCTTCTCGCCGACGCACTGTGTTTTGCCTGCGAGCAGAAGCCGGATGCGATCATCGATATGGCGACGCTTACCGGAGCGTGCGCGGTAGCCTTGGGTCAGAACATGGCGGGACTCTTCACCCCGGACGACGAGTTCGCCGATGCGTTCGCCGACGCTTCCGCGAGGAGGGGCGAACGATTCTGGCGCCTTCCCATGGATGATGATCGGATCGCGGAATCAATGAAGTCTCCGGTTGCCGATCTCGTAAATTGCGGCAGCAGATACGGCGGAGCGATTTTCGCCGCGCAGTTCCTGAAAGAGTTCGTCAGCGACGGGATACCTTGGATACATCTGGATATTGCAGGCGTGGACATGCAGAAGGACGAGTATTCGGTGTACTCCAAGGGGGCGACGGGCTTCGGCGTCCGAAGCTGTCTGGAGTATCTTCTTTCGATTTCAAAATAAAAAAGCGGGAAAGAGGGGGATCGCACCCCCTCTTTTTATTTTCCCACGCAGAACTGGCTGAAAATGTAGTCGAGGAGCGAGTCGTCCGGTGCAATTCCCAACAAGCGTTCCATCGACAGGCGGCTTTCGGTTAGGCAGGAAGCCGCTGCATCTTGTCCGAAACCTCCGGAGAGCGCGTTCGAGGCATCTTTCAGAGAGAGTATCGCAGAACGAATCTCCTCTACCTGCCTGGCCGAGGCGTTCAATCCGGCGTCAAGCGTACCCGCGCCGGCGATGGAGGAGACGATAGCGTCCTTCAGCGATTCGAGCCCCGTCCCATGTTTTGCGGAGATTGAAAGGAGCGTGCTTCCTGGCAGCATTTCAGCGAGCAGTTCCTCCGATGTGCGTTCTTCCGCATTTTTCGCCCGGGGAAGGTCCGCTTTGTTTACCGCAACGATATGTTCGAGCGCCGCTATACGCTCCGACATAGACCGGTCGAAGTCGTCGGGGAGGGAACTTCCGTCCACAACCCACACCCTGACGTCGGCTTTTTGGAACGTATCCTCGGCCCGGGCGATTCCCAGAGCTTCGACTTCATCGGAGGGCGCCCCTCCTATGCCCGCCGTATCGACGAGCCGGAGCGGAATCCCTCGATAGGTGAGTACTTCTTCGATGAGGTCGCGCGTTGTGCCGGGGATTGAGGTAACGATCGCGCGGGATTCTTTAAGAAGCGCATTCAGCAGGGAGGATTTTCCTACGTTCGGTCGACCCACGATGGCCACCCTGATTCCCTCCCGGAGAAGAAATCCGGTGTTGCAGCGGTCGAGCAGATCTTCGAGGCTCTGACGAAGAGCATAGATGGACTGGAGATTCTCATCGTCGTCATGGAGAGGAATGTCTTCCTCGGGAAAATCGAGCGCTACCTCCATCCGGGCGGAGAGGGCGAGAATCTCTTGATGGATATCCATGGCGAACGAAGCGAGTTCACCTCGGAGCGTCCTTGTGGCGGCTCGAAGCGCTTCCTCGCTCTTCGAGCGGATGATGCCGAGTACCGCTTCAGCCTGAGTCAAATCGATCCGGCCGGAAAGAAACGCGCGTTTGGTGAATTCTCCCGGGTCGGCAAGCCGCGCGCCCCTGCAAATGAGAAGCTCGAGACACTTCGAGGCGACAAGCGTTCCCCCGTGCGTATGTATTTCCACGACGTCCTCTCCGGTGTAACTCTTGGGAGCGGCGAACCAGACGGCGAGCACCTGGTCAAGAGCTTCGCCTTTCTCGTCGAGAAGGTATCCGTTGCGCATCCGGCGAGCGGGTGTTTCAGCTAAAGAGGCGGTAAGCGAGAGCGTTCTGTCGGCGATTTCCTTGGAGCGCGCCCCGGAAAGCCGTACGACGGCTATTCCCGCTTCCCCTCGGGCCGTTGCGATTGCGGCGATGGTTTCCTCATGAAACGACTGATTGACCGGGCGCATAGTCGTCCTCCTCTCAAGGTGGCGTTCTGCTGTCTGTATTCCGTATTGTACAGCCAAAAACACAGAATCGAAACCAAAACCTCTCCCGAACCTACAATTCGGGAGAGGTTTTTCTGTTCAAGGCAGAGAGGAAGATCCGGAGAAAAGATGTCGTCCTCACTTTTTTATGCGTTTTTTGTTTTCGTCGTTACAGCGCCGGGATGGCGAGCTCTCCAATGGCTTCCGCCAAACGAGCCACGCCGTCCTCGATGATCTCGGGACTGGGGAAGGTGTAGCAAAGCCGAGCGTTGTGCAGTCCGGAACCCTCTACGGGACAGAACGGAGCCCCCGGAACGAAGGCGACTTTTTTCTCAATGGCTTTTTTGAAAAGATCGTTCGTATTGACTGAAGGGACGTTCAGCCAATAGAAAAAGCCTCCCTCGGGTTTGACCCACGTGACGCCGAGCGGAGCGAGATGTTTTTCGAAGCTTCTCTCCATGGCGTCGCGCTTGATCCTGTAATTATCGATGATTACCGGCAGGTGACTGTCAAGATATCCTTTTGCGCAGTATTCCGCGACGAGCGCCTGCGTGATGGGGCTCGAGCAGAGATCCGTCCCCTGCTTGAAAACGGTCAGATTGCGGATGATCTCCTTCGGGCCCGTGATCCATCCGACTCGCGTGCCGGGAGAAAGTATCTTCGAGAAGGAGCCTGCGTAGACGACGCCTCCTTGGTCATGGAAGGAAAAGATTGAAGGAAGATGCTCCCCGTCATAGCGGACATATCCGTAGGGGTCATCCTCGAAGACGGGGATATTGTACTTTTTTGAGATCTCCACAAGCTGTTTACGCCGGGGAACGGAGAGTGTCGAACCGCCAGGGTTCTGGAAATTAACTATGGTGTAGATGAATTTGATCTTTTTCCCCTCGGAACGTGCTTTTTCGATGACTCCGGGAAGGAGGTCGACCCGCATTCCCTCCGCGTCCATCGGGACGCCGAGGAATCTGCCTCCGTGATTGAAGAAGACGGTGAGGGCCGCAAGGTAGGAAGGGTCTTCGACGACGACATAATCGCCCTCGTCGATCATGGACCAGGCGAAAAGATCGAGCGCCTGTTGCGAGCCTGTGGTGATGAGCATTTCATCGAGACCGACCGTGCGTCCCATCCGAGGCGCCGTCCACGAGGCAAGAAACTCCTTGAGAGGAGGGTACCCTTCGGTGGTTCCGTACTGAAGGAGGTTTGCGCCGTCATCCTTGAGGATGTGCGCTCCCTCGTAAAACTGGTCGATCGGAAAAATTTCAGGAGCAGGCATTCCGCCGGCAAAGGATATCATGCCCGGTTGTTTGATGACTGCGAGCATTTCTCGAATCGGTGAAGGCCTGTTGTTCCGAGCGATGTTACTGAAGTTCTCTCCCCAGATGCTGCTCATACATATCGCCCCCTGATGAGATGGTGAATTTGAGTCTTTTCGAGTGCAAGCTCCAAAAAAACTCGAAAAGAAAGATAATACAAATCAATTATAGCACGAAGAACAAAAGGATGAAAGGATAAAAAAAGAGTGAAAGATTCTAGGTTTTGTGTGCGATGAAGAAGTCTTTTGAAGCGCAATCCCCGCGGGCCGATTCGCTTCCGTCCTTTCCTATTCGGATACGATCGAAACGTTTCCAAGGTGAAAAGTTCCCTGCGGTAATGTGAATGCGAGTCGTTTTTTCTACTCCAAGAATCATCCGGAGGAAAAAACAACTCCTCCGGATGAGTGAAACGGGCTGTCAGTTCCGTGGGACTATCGCAGCCGCATTGTTTCTCAGACGGAGCAGCCTGCGTTCCGTGGGAGGGTGCGAATTGAAGCCGCTCGGAGAGGTCTTGAATCCCGCGGCTTTCATTCTTTCCATGGCGCGGACCAGTCCCCATGGGCTGTATCCCGCCGCCGCAGATACACGGATGCCGTAGTCGTCGGCTTCGACCTCCTGTTCCCTGCTGAAGCCGGATTCGGCAAGCACCATTCCAACCCCGCCGACAATCTCCCTGGCGGCATCCCCTTTCAAGGAATTGAACAGAAGCCCCCAGAGAAGGTTGCGGCTTACCGAGCTTGAATAGTGTCCGAGTTGGATGTGTCCCGCTTCGTGAGCGAGAATACCCGCGATTTCGTCTTCCGTGTTCAGTATCGCCATCAAGCCGGTCGTCACATGGACGGAGTGATTGCCTGGAGAGAATTTTACCCAGGCGTTCGGCTCTTTCTGCTCTTCATAAATTACTTGCTGCCATGGGACTCCTGCCTGCGCGGCAATGCGCTTCCACGCCCGGTCGACCGTCGCTCTGTCCAGAGCTGCTTCGGAAACAGTTGTAGATGCGAGAAGAAGCACGAAAAGAAGGGAGAGACTTCCGAATATCTTCTTCATTCGAATTCCTCCTTTTTCGGGAAACCCCCTATTTTCAAAAAGGATACAGCCTTTTCTCTTTTTGCGAAAGGGGGAAATTTCGTAGTGAACAATAGGCAGTGTCCGACATTCTGTATATAATAGTATCGGAATCGAGTGGAGGTTGATTGTATGCTGCACTGTTTTCGATGCGGTGAAGTGTTCGATGAAGCAGCTTTATTGTGGCGCTGTCCCTGCGGAGGCGTTCTCGACTGGAGCGGACCCGAGTCATTCTCGCGTTCGTCGATACGCACGGAAGAGACGGGGATGTGGCGGTACGCCGCTTCTCTTCCGTTGGATTCTCCCGACTCGCGTGTTTCTATGGGGGAAGGAGGTACTCCTCTTGTTCGGGGCGACTGGAACGGACTTTCGGTTTTCTGGAAGCTCGATTTTCTCTGCCCTACGGGATCATACAAAGACCGCGGAATGGCGTGTCTTGCCAATCGTCTACGCGAACTCGGCGTGCGGGAGCTCATCGAGGATTCCTCCGGGAATGCCGGGTCGTCGATGGCCGCATACTGCTCGCTCGCCGGGATCGAATGTAAGGTCTTTGTTCCCCGGTACACGTCCGAAGGCAAGTGCGTTCAGATACTCTCGTACGGAGCGGAACTTGTCCGTATACCGGGCACACGGGAGGATACTTCACGCGCGGCGGAGAACGCGGCGAACGAAACGTATTATGCCAGCCATAACTGGAGCCCCTACTTCGCCCACGGCGTAAAAACCTTTGCCTTCGAGGTATGGGAGCAGCTAGGATTCCGGGCTCCGGACGCGGTACTCCTTCCTGCCGGTCAGGGGAGTCTGGTGCTCGGATGGGCGCTGGCATTCGAAGAGCTGCTTGCATCGGGAGAGATAGACCGCCTTCCGAGAATCTACGCGCTCCAGCCTGAAAACTGTGCTCCTTTGGCGTTTGCCTTCGACCATCGGTTGGATGCTCCCGAGCCTTTTTCCAAGAAAGAGACCATAGCGGAGGGTATCAGTTCGGCGGAACCGGTTCGCGGCGTTCAGGTCCTTTCGGCTGTGCGAAGAAGCGGAGGGACTGTCCGTGCCTTTTCGGAGAGGTCGATATGGGATGGCTTCAATAAGCTTGCACGGAAGGGTTTCTACGTCGAGCCGACAAGCGCGATCGTCGGAGCTGCCCTTGAAGAGCTTCGAAGCGCGGGAGAACTCAGGGAAGGGGAGCGTATCGTTGCGTTGCTTTCCGGTTCCGGACTGAAAGCGACCGAGAAAATCCTGGCGCTCATCGGCGACCCTCCGGTCTGATGCTTCATCTTGCTTTGGTATCGTTGTCCTATTTCGAGCCAGGGAGAGAAAAATGGGCCGTGTGACTGTGAATAACCTTCAGGAAGGAATGGTGCTCGAGGAGGATCTTCGCGCCCCTAACGGACGTTTCATCCTTGGAAAAGGGGCGACGCTGAAGGAAAAATACATCAGAATGTTCAAGATTTGGGGGATTACCGGCGCCGACGTGGAAGGCGTCGAAGACGGCGAGGTCGTCCGCAGGGCGCTCCTGGAAGAGGATGCTCTCCGCCGGTCTCGTGAATTTGTCGATGGGTATTTCCCTCCCGAGGATGCCGAGGATGTATGTGCAACTGCGGTCCGATCATTTTGCGTCCGCAAGTTCGCCGAGGAATTCGCTTCCGGAACGCCGCCTTCTCCTTTGCCGGAAGTGAAAAGCCTTCCCCGCCCTCCTGAAGGGCATTTCGGTCGTTCATTCTCCGCGTACGCCATGGCGAAGGACGAGGTTCGGCTTTTTTCGTTTCCGGATATTTATTTCAAGATACAGGAGGTTATCAACTCCCCAATCAGTTCCGCTACATCCATAGCGAAGGTGGTCGGCAACGATCCTAACCTTGCCGCCCGTCTCCTGAAACTCGTGAACAGCTCTTTCTACGGGTTCCCCAACCCGATCCAGTCGATTCCCAGAGCCATTGCGATCATCGGTTCCAATGAGCTGACCTCGCTTGCACTTGCGGTTTCGACTATGAAAGTTTTTAAGAATGTGCCGGAAGAGTACGTCGACATGAAATCTTTCTGGAGACACTCGATAGCCTGCGGGGTCTTTTCCCGCCTTTTGGCATACAACAAGCGGGTTCGCTCGGAAGAACGTTTTTTTCTCGCCGGACTGTTGCACGATCTCGGGCGTATACTTCTTTACACAAAAGCGCCGAATGAGATGACCTATGCTCTTGAACTCTCGCTTTTTGAACACATTCCTCTCTGGCGTGCCGAGAAGCGCGTGTTCGGATTCGATCATACCGCTGTAGGAAAGACGCTCATGGAGGAGTGGCGGATTCCTCGGGGGATCAGTCTTCTTTGCGCTTACCATCACAACCCTGTCGCGGAAGAGTCCCCCGAAGAGGCCTGTTTTGTCCATCTCGCCGATTATTTGGCGAACAGCTTGCGCGTAGGCACCAGCGGTTCTTTGTATTTTTCCGGAGTAGATCGCGCATTGTGGGAACGCCTTGAATTGGACGAAGGCGACGTGGAGGCTGTGCTCGTTCAAGGAGAGCGTCAGATACGCGAGATTATGAATATTTTTTTAATGACGTAATGCGAAAATGACACCTTCTGACGAGAGCATAGACCGGCTTCGAGAGAGAGTGAAGATTCTTACCGGAGAAAGAGAAGCGGCAAAACGGATTCTGGAAGCCGCCGTCGATTCTCTTGTTTTTCCGGTGGTTGTCGATGAAACATTCTCTTCCGAAATTCTATTGTCCCAAGCGGCGCAGAAACTTCGCTCTTTCATCAAGTTGGACGCTCTTGTATTCTATCTGTTTTCGGCGGATGGGCTGGACTTTTTCCCCGCGTTTTGCGATCCGCCCGAAAGACTTTCATTTTTCGAGGAGGAAATGACCCCTCTCGTGGATGACGGAACATTCGCATGGGCTGTCGACCGGAATAAACCGGTGATAATCACGGCTCGGCCAAGGAAGATGAGTGCGGCTTCGGAAACTAAAGAACGCCAGATTCTGTTGCATTCGATAATGTCGTCGAACCGGAGCATCGGAATGTTTATGGGGCTTTTAGGGGAGGACGAAACCGGTATTCTTGACGTCTCCTTCGCTTTTTTCACAGTTTTGCTCGGTTCTATGGCAAGTATCCTTCAGAATGCCGAACTTTATGCAATGATTCAAGGGTTGAATACTGAGTTGCAAGGGAAAATCAAGCGACTTGAAGAATCGGAACGCAATCTTGCGGAAGCGATGAGAGCGAAAGAAGTATTTCTCGCAAATGTCAGCCATGAAGTGCGTACGCCGCTCAACGGTATTGTCGGGATGACGACCCTGCTGGAAGAAACGCGTCTGGACCCGCGCCAAAGGGAGCTCCTCGGCGTTCTGAAAGATGAATCGGGGGCCCTTCTCCGGCTGATCAACGACCTTTTGGACTTTTCAAAGATGGAGGCGGGCAAACTTGTTTTCGAGGACGCTCCCTTCGACCTGTACGAGCTTTGGAACAGCGTCCGCGACAGCTTTCTTCCTCGCGCCGTCGCCAAAAACCTTACTTTTTCAATGACTCTCGACGAATCGGCGCCCCGAATTGTTTCCGGCGACTCCTTCAGGATACGCCAGGTCCTCGGGAATCTCGTCGGAAACGCTGTGAAATTTACTCCGGCCGGTTCCGTTCAAGTCACCGGTAATTTTCTGGAACGTCGAGGAGAATCCTTTCTTTTCGAGGTCAAAGTGTATGATACGGGGATAGGCATTCCATCGAGAAAAATTGACGGGCTTTTTCAGCCTTTTGTCCAGGGCGATGTTTCCATGACCCGAAAGTACGGTGGAACAGGGCTCGGTTTGGCTATTTCAAAACGTATCGTCGACGGCATGGGTGGACGGATAACATTTGAGAGCCGGGAAGGAGAAGGCTCGCTTTTTTCTTTCATCATTCCCATGCGCGAGGTCCAAGTTCCCGAAGAGCCGCTGCCGCACTCTTTTCTTGAGAAAGAAGCACGAGGAGATCCGGATGCGACTGCTTCCATACTCGTTGTGGAGGATACCCCGACCAACAGGACCGTCGCGGTCGCTCTGCTGAATCTTCTCGGACTGCACGATATCGAAACCGCGGAGAATGGCGAAGAAGCCATTGAAAAGCTTGCTGCGAAGCGCTACGATTTAGTCTTCATGGATATACAGATGCCATTGCTCGATGGGCTTCAGGCGCTTGCTCTCATTCGGGATCCTTCTTCGAAAGTTTCGGATCACGACGTTCCTGTGGTTGCGATGACGGCAAATGCTCTTCCGGGGGAGAGAGAGCGGTATATCGAGGCGGGGATGTCCGACTACATATCCAAACCGATTCTTGCCGCGGAACTGCGAAGAATCGTCCGGCGTTTTCTTTCGGGAGATTTTCCGGGCGCCTCCGCTTCCGAGGGTTTCGCACCCTCTGCGATCGATGCGCACAGATCTGTCTCGTCGGAGGTTCCGCCTTTCCGACCTGCGGTTCTGCTGGAGAGGATGGGAGGAGATCACGATCTCTGCAGGCAGACGATCTCTCTTTTCATCGAAGACTCGACGAAAATACTGGAAAAAATCGGCGAAGTTACAGCTTCGGGGGATGCCGAGGAATCGCGCAGGATGATTCACGCGCTTCGGGGCGCCTCGGCAAATGTCGAAGCCTTTGCCTTGGCACAGCTGGCCGAAAAAGCGGAACACGCCGCAGCGCGAGGCGATCTCGAAGAAGTGTGGCGGGCTCTTCCACGATTCGGGAGAGCCAGAGAGGAGTTTATACAGGCTTTTCGCGAATTCGACGCATCTGTTTTTGAGTAAAAGTAAGGGTGACATGAAATACGGAGGATAAGGAAAAAGGAGAGATTCCGATGAAAATACTGGTCGCCGAGGACGATGCGACATCGCTCTTCATGCTTCAGTCGTTGCTCATGAAATGGGGATATGACGTCATTGCGGCCTCGGACGGTCAGGAAGCGCTCCGTGTGCTGACAGGAGAAGATCCCCCGCTGCTGGCGATACTCGACTGGATGCTTCCTGGTGAAAGCGGCCCCGAAATCTGCCGGAAGCTCGCCTCCAGGAGACCTTTGAGGGAAGGCGGCGGCAGTCGCGAAGAGATGATGAAACCCTATCAATACGTTATTATTCTTACCGTCAAGGGAGAAAAGGAAAATGTGGTTGCCGGTCTGGAAGCGGGAGCCGACGACTACATTACGAAACCCTTCGACGCGCATGAACTAAAGATGCGCCTCATGGTGGGCAGGAGAATTCTTGATCTTCAAGAGAAACTTCGCAACGCCGCTCTTTACGATGCGCTGACAGGACTGCACAACAGAAGAGCCGTCATCGATCGCCTCGAACAAGAGTTGTGCCGGGCATCAAGGAACGAGCTCCCGCTGAGTGTGGCGCTTTTGGACATCGATCACTTCAAGGACGTCAACGATACTTACGGGCATGCTTCCGGCGATGAGGTGCTGGTGGAAAGCGCGCGTCGAATCAAAGCTGCGGTGCGTCCATATGATATTGTAGGGAGGTACGGCGGAGAAGAATTCCTCATGGTCTTTCCGGGCGCCGAGGGAAGCGGGCTCGATGCTCTTTGCGAAAGAGTACGAAATGCTTTCCAGGCGGCCCCATTCTATTCGGCGGAGTACGACGGAGAACGATCGGAAATGGATGTCACCGTGAGTATCGGTATCTGTGAAAATAATAAAGAGTTAAATACTGTTGATTCTATTCTGGCTGAAGCCGACAGGGCAATGTACAGAGCAAAGAAGAAAGGACGGAATCTGGTGAGCCGTTGACTTCCTGTCCGTAATTCTACCGGAGCGGCAGGAAGCTCTCTCGCGTAGAATGGCCGGGATATTCGCCGAAAGATATTGAAAGGAGTGTTTTCGGTGTCCCGACGATTGTTTCGTCTTCTCGTGATTTTTGTGTTCTCCGCGCTGTTCTTTATTGTCCCTTCGAGCGGGTATAGTCAATCGATGGGCGAACTCTTTCAACGCCGGGACTGGAAGGGAATCGACTCTCTGCTTGTCTCGGGAACCGCCCTCTCGCCCGTGGATCAGTCCCTTGCCGCGAATGCGCTCTGGTTTCAGAATAGATGGGGGGAATCTCTTGTTTTGCTCCAAAAGAGCGCTTCCTCCTGGCCTGTCGAGGTAAAACCCTACGGGGATTTTATGATTGCTCTTGCTCTGGAACGAATCGGACAAAAAGATGAAGCCCGGAAAAGAGCGCTGGCCCTTTTGCAAAAAACCCCTGCGGATCTTGGTTACTACGTGGCGTACGCTCTTTTCCGCCTGACGGATGAGAAGGACCACGACGGAAGGAAGAAATATCTCCAGCGGATGTACAGTCTTTCGGAGAACAATGCGCAGCGAACGACGGCATTGACCAACTTATTGAATCTTCCAGGTGACAAGACCGCCTATGCGCTGAACCTGACGAATATTTCGCCCAGAAACAGCGCCGCTTTGAAAGTGCTCGAGTCCCTTCCCAAACCGTGGACTCCCGATGTCAATATGGCCGTTGGATACGCCGCGTACCTCCGGGGGCAGTACGACAAGGCAATACCCCTCTTCCGGGCCATACCGATGGATTCGCTGCACGGCAGAAAGTCACGGTACTACCGTGCGTTTTCACTGTATAACCAGAAAAAGTACACCGCTGCTCTTGAGGCGTGGGGATACCTCGCGAAAACGGGGACGAGCTATGCCGAATCTTCTATCCGGAGGATTTCCATCCTCGCCGGACGGGCGGAGAGAGAGGATGCGCTCCGCGTGCTTCGTGAAGTTGCCGCATCGAGAGATGGCGCCGTACAGGCCCGTGCTTATTATTCGCTTTCCACCCATCTCTCCGGGAAGGAGAAGCGGGATGCGGAGGATAAGGTCATCAAGCTCGCTCCCAACTCGCTCTTCACGACGCAGATACTCTGGAGAAGAGGGTGGAGTCAGTGGTCTTCCGGAGATGTGCGCGGAGCGATCGCGGATTGGGAGAAAAGCCTTGTCCCCGAAATGAACAGAAGCTGGCGTCCGCGGGTGCTCTACTGGGCCGCCAAGGGGTACGGACGTTTGAATCAGCAGGCGAAAAGAGACGCGTTAGTAAAGACGCTCCTCAAAGATCATCCTCTCTCCATATACTCCTTCCTGAGCGGCGGAGAGAAACTCGACATACAGGCCGGAGATCCTCCCGAGCTGGCGTCCCGTCAGCCTTCCGAACTTGAAAAGTGGGGTTTTGTCTCACATGCGAGGCGGGTGCTTCTGGCGAAAGGCGACGCTTCTTCGATATACCGTGCGGCGCTTCTTGCGGAGTGGATGGGGGATCAGCAAGCCGCCTACTCGGCCGCCGGAAGGATATCGGAACAGATACGGAAGGGGCCGGTTTTTTACAGAAAGCCCCTCTCCTTTCTCTTCCCCCGTCCGTTCTTGAACGAAGTGACCAAGGCGTCGGAGCGTTTCAAAGTGGAGGACAACATTGTCTGGGCGATCATGCGGCAGGAGAGCGCCTTCAACCCGAATGCTACAAGCTGGGTCGGAGCAGGCGGTCTGATGCAGCTCATGCCCGGCACAGCCCGGAGCGAAGCGAAGGCCCTGGAGATGAAAAAATACAGCGTCTACAACCCTGAGCAAAACATCATCCTGGGCAGTGCGCACATAGCGCGTCTTTTACGCTCCTTCGGCGACGTCGAGGTGGCTTTGGCCGCGTACAACGCGGGAGGAGGGAACGCACGGCGATGGCTCGACGGGCGAAAGAATGTTCCGCTTGACGAGTGGATCGAAATGGTCCGTTTCGAGGAGACCAATGATTATGTGCAAAAGGTGATGGCGAACCTGCACATCTATCGGACGCTGTATGCGCCTTCCCGTCTCTCCGCTGCCGACGCCTCCGCGCCGGGAGACGTTCCCGACGAGGATGAAGAGCCGGGGAGCGCCGGTCCGGAACCGGAGGAGAGCGACGAAGCACCCGTTCCATCCGATGACGGAGGAAAATAAAAAAGAAGGGCGGACCAGTTTTCGGTCCGCCCTTCTTCGTCCACTTCCGTTCTATGAGGAAACGTTTTTCAGCTCTTTGAGCGCAGCTTCGAAATGCCGCCATTCGAGAAGCGGTTCGTTTTCTCCATCGCTTTTAATGTGATCCCGTATCGCCATCATCGACGCCTTACGGCAGACGAAGGCAATATCTCCTCCTGAACGGCCGTCGGTCAGCCTCGCCAGAGTCGGAATGCGGATCTCCGCCGACAGCGGTTTTTTCCGCAGATGAATCTCGAAGATCTTCTCCCGGGCAGCGGCGTCAGGCTTCGGCAGTTCAAGAACGAGGTCGAATCTCCCGCTGGAGAGCAGCGACGGGTCGACGAGGTCGAGCCGGTTCGTCGTCGCCAGGATCACCACGCCTTTCAGCTCTTCTATGCCGCTCATTTCGGCAAGGAACTGGCTTATTACCCGCTCGGTGAAGCTTGCCCCGCTGCCGCTGTCCTTCCCGCGAACCGGAACAAGAGATTCGATCTCGTCGAAGTAGAGGATGGAAGGCGCTGCCTGCTTCGCGGTACGGAAGACCTCGCGGATTGCGCGTTCACTTTCGCCGACGTATTTCGACATGAGCGCCGGTCCCTTCACGGAGATGAAGTTCACGCCGCTCTCATGCGCGAGCGCCTTTGCGAGAAGCGTTTTGCCCGTTCCGGAAACTCCGTGGAGCATGATGCCCTTTGGAGGCGAGATGGCGAATTTCTCGAAGATGTCGGCGTGTTCCAGAGGCCACTGGACCGCGTCGTGCAGCTCTTCTTTAATATCTTCCAAACCGCCGATATCGCGCCACGAGACATCGGGGATCTCGACGAAGACCTCGCGTATGGCGGAAGGATCGACCTCTCGGAACGCGTCGAGGAAGTGGTCCATCCGGACGTCCATGGCGAGAAGACGGTCGTACGGAATCTCCTCCATCTCCATGTCGATCTCGGGGAGCAGTTCGCGCAGGCTGGCCATTGCGGCTTCTTTGGCGAGGGCCTCTATATCCGCGCCGACGTATCCGTGCGTCATATCGGCCAGGCGGCGAAGATCCACGTCGGCCGCCAGCGGCATTCCGCGTGTGTGAATGGTGAGAATCTCATGCCGCCCCTTCTTATCGGGAATGGGTATGGAGATCTCTCTGTCGAAGCGGCCGGGGCGCCTGAGCGCCGGATCGAGTGTGTTCGGTATGTTGGTCGCGCCGATGACCACGATTTGGCCGCGGGACTCGAGTCCGTCCATGAGCGCCAGAAGCTGGGCGACAACTCTGCGTTCGACCTGTTTTTCCCCGCCCATCTCCTCCCGCTTGGGCGCGATGGCGTCGATCTCGTCGATGAAGATGATCGAGGGCGCATGGGCCTGCGCGTCTTCGAAAACGTTCCGCAGCCGTTCTTCGCTTTCGCCGTAGAACTTCCCGATGACCTCGGGGCCGGAGATGTGGGTGAAATAGACGTCCGTCTCCGCGGCTACAGCCCTCGCGATAACGGTCTTACCGGTACCCGGAGGGCCGTAGAGCAGCACGCCCTTCGGAGGCTGCACGCCAAGACGGTCGAAGACCTGCGGAAAACGCAGCGGCAGCTCGATCATCTCGCGGATTCGCTGGATCTGGGGACCGAGACCGCCGATATCCTCGTAGGAAATTTTCGCCTTCTTCTCGCCTTCCGCCTGCTTTTCCACGTTCACATAAGTGGATTTGCTGATGATCACCGTCCCGGAAGGCGTCGTGTCGACGACCCGGAAGTCGCAGATCCTTGCGCCGAAGAGGTTTGTGCGCACCCTGTCGTCCGTGATTACCGGGAGGCCTTCAAGGAGGGATCGAATATACGCGGCGTCGCGCTCTTTCTCCAACAGCGCCGTGGACGTAAGAGGACGGAGCGTGACGCTTCCTGCGAAATGGTGCGTCGTCTTATGGACGGACACCTTGTCGTCGATACTCGCCTGCGCGTTGTCTCTGGTGATGCCGTCGATCTGGACGACGCCCTTCGCGCCCCCGGAGGCCACAAGATCGGAATCGCACGAGAGGATCCGGACGGGAGTCCGGCGTTTCCCTTCTATTTCGACTATCTGTCCTTCCGATAGGCCCAGCGCTGCCATGTCCTCGGGAGAGATGCGGGCGATGCTGTGTCCGACATCCTTGGGCATGGCTTCCTTGACTTTCAGCATGTGTGACTTCCTCTCTTCATGGAGTGTTCTGCGGCAACCATAGTATCATACCCTGCGGTCGCCGTTCACCCGGACCGCAGGGTATGGAAAGGGCGGAGAATGTTTTTTGCGGAGAAATCAGCGGGCGGCTACCGGTTCGATACGTCCCGGATAGGCTTCAAGAGCCAGCTTGAGAATATCCATCGCCTTGACGAGCTCTTCATTCTTCAGAACATATGCAAGCCGGAATTCCTGCTTGCCCAGCCCCGGAGTCGCGTAGAATCCCTCGCCGGCGGACGCCATGACTGTTTCCCCGTCGACGTCGAAGTTCTGAAGCATCCAGATGATGAACTTCTCCGCATCGTCGACAGGGAGCTTCACCATGACATAGAAGGCGCCCTTCGGTTCGGAGCAGATCACTCCGGGCATCTTCTTGAGCGCGGCGTAGAGCGTGTCGCGGCGGGACTGGTACTCTTTGTTCACTTCATCAAGGTACGATTTGGGCGTACTGTACAGCGCTGTAGCGCCGACCTGTTCCAGCGTGGGAACGCAGAGGCGGCCCTGCGCAATCTTGAGAACCTGCGCCATGAAATCCTTGTTCTTGCACGCGATGCACCCGATTCGGGCGCCGCAGGCGCTGTAGCGCTTCGAAACGGAATCGACGATAACAACTCTGTCCTGTATTTCCGGCAGGTGACCGAAGCTTGTGTATTTCAATCCGTCGTAGACGAACTCCCGGTAGACTTCGTCGGCGACGATGTACAGGTTGTGCCTGAGCGCAAGCTCCGCAAGCATGTCCATCTCGTCGCGGGTGTAGATCGTTCCGGTCGGGTTTCCGGGATTCGCCACAAGGATGGCCCGTGTGCGCGGCGTAACAAGCGTTTCGATTTGCTCCTTGGAGGGAAGATGGAAGCCTTCTTCGGCTTTTGTCGTGATCGGGGCTACTTTGACGTTCACACTCTGTGCAAACGCGTTATAATTGGCGTAGAATGGTTCCGGGATGAGCACTTCGTCTTCGGGGTCGCACATCGTCATAAACGCGAAAAGAAGGGCTTCGCTGCCTCCGTTGGTGACAATGATGTCCTCTCTGTCGAAGGGGATGTTGAACTCTTTGTAGTAGCGGCTTATAGCATCTCGCAGATCGTTGTTCCCCTGGGAGGTTGCGTACGCGATAACCTCCTGCGAAAAGTCCTTGATAGCCTTGAGGAACGATTCGGGTGTTTTGATGTCCGGCTGCCCGATATTGAGAGGATAGATCTTCTTCCCCTTCGCTCGTGCCTCCTCCGCGTACGGCAACAATCTGCGCACCGGAGACGATTGCATAGCCAGGACTCTTTCGGAAAACTTCACCTTGATGACCCCCTTGATTTGGAATTAAGTGGATGGACCGCTGAAGAAAATGATAACATAAAAAGCGGAGGTTTTTGCAGAAAAAAACGAGCACTCGAGACAAATCGATCCATTAGTGAAAAGAAAACTTTCCGAAGGTGGCGAGGACGATGAAAAGAATGGATATGTTGAAGAGCTTGGCGACAGACAACGGCAAGAAGATGATTCTTCTTGTCATGGACGGTATAGGAGGCCTTCCGGGCCCGGAGGGGAAAACGGAACTCGAAGCCGCGGCGACACCGAACATGGACGCCCTGGCGAGGAAGAGCGAACTCGGCCTTCTGGATATGGTCGATGTCGGCATAACTCCGGGCAGCGGTCCGGGGCATCTCTCACTTTTCGGATACGACCCCATGGAGTATTCCATCGGGCGCGGAATTCTCGAGGCCATGGGAGTCGGGGCTCTTGTCGGCCCCGGAGACGTGTGCGCAAGGGGGAACTTCTGCACCCGTTCCGACGACGATGTAATCACCGACAGGCGTGCGGGGCGCATCGCCACGGAGAAGAGCGCGCTCGTCGTGCGGAAGCTTGCGGAATCGATCAAGGAGATCGACGGCGTCGGAGTTACTTTTTACCCGGGGAAGGAGCATCGCTTCGTCGTCGTCTTCTCGGGAGAGGGACTGACCGAACACGTTGCGGACGCGGACCCTCAGCAGGAAGGCAGTCCGATGCGCTGGGCGCGGTCGACCGATTCGGACGGCGAACGTATGGCGGAAGTGGCGAACGCCTTCATTAAGAAGGTCGCGGAGGTACTGAGAGGCGAAGCGCCGGCGAACGGTTGCCTTCTTCGCGGTTTTTCCTCCGCGCCCGATATCCCGCTTATGGGAGACGTCTATGCGATGAAACCCGTAGCGATCGCCACGTACCCGATGTACAAGGGCCTTGCCAAGCTCGTCGGAATGAACGTCGTCGAAGCGGGCGAGACTCTTGATCAGCTCTTCGATAGCGTTGGCCGTCTTTGGAACGA
>Ga0334886_1002387_pt1 | contig 18945 bp, 17 predicted proteins | sample GraSluR1_MG_9_FD_207232 | JGI IMG/M metagenome (GOLD analysis project Ga0334886, IMG submission 207232) | Sludge microbial communities from methane-producing bioreactor in Wageningen University, Netherlands - Granular Sludge_27_06-R1 | ecosystem: Engineered > Bioreactor > Anaerobic >... | reverse complement strand
TTGAGGTCCGCCATCGTTGCCCCTTTTAAAAAACGGTCCATATCATGGTTGTCGATGAAGGTAACCAAGATCTTGTTATCAAACCAAATCCCCCGTTGATTCAACCGGTAGGATAGGTACTCAGTGGGCCTGCCTTCCTTGAAGACCCGTTTGATATCTGTCAATAACGGAAAATCCAGCATGGCATTGTACCCCAAATCAAAATACCCTTGGATCAACTGTTCACCGCTGTTTTCAAAGGGCGGAGGGGTAACCCATGCCTCTCCAAATGCCAGGAAGTCATCGGTTCCCTTCGAGTGGGCTCTTTCAAAAACACCCCCTGGACCTTCCAGAAACTCCGGCCAGAAGAGGTCCTCCACATAGATCGTCGTGTCGATCCGAAAGGCGTCTACGCCCAGATCGATCCAAAACCCGTAGGAATCTTTGAGCGAATCGATCACAATCGGATTGCTGGTGTTCAGATCGTCTAGGTCAGCAAAGGGTGTATTGTATTGGGTCGGTTCTTTGATCTCCCCTTCCCAATGATAGATATCATAAGCCCTTTGTTGGGGATCGTTGAAATCCGTCTGATCAAAAGGGAATTGAGTGGGCCTGTTGGTTGGGACGCTTTGATCGTTCAGCCGATAGATCCCTGTGTTTGGATCATAGAGATGGAAATTGCCCGTATGGTTGGTGACAATATCCTGTACCACCTTGATCCCCCGCTCATGGGCTTGCTCGATGAAGGATCGATAGAGGTCCACGTCCCCGAAGTGCTCGTCGATCTCCTTGAAGTTCCGCGCCCAATACCCGTGGTAACCCCCGTATTGGACCGTTCCATCCCACCACTGATTGGCTATGGGAGGTGTGATCCAAATGGCCGTTACTCCCAAGGTCTGAATGTAATCGAGCTGCTGGATCAGTCCAGCGATATCCCCTCCGTTGTATTTCGCGTTCACCGGGCCAGACTCGATCCCATCAGGAGTTTGTACGTCATTCGTCCAATCTCCATTGGCGAACCGGTCAATCATGATGAAATAAATCACTTCATCCTTCCACGGACTACCAAGAAGACCCACCCTCAATCCAATCATCAACAGGACAACCAGCATTTTCTTCACTTGCCGCACCCCCTTATTGAAATTCGCAGCTCGATTCCGCTCTATCTTCCAATCGCAAGGACGGACTTCTTATATAGCGGTCAAAGGATCGATCCGATCAAATGACTATGGTCTGCATACAACTCGATGAACGGCTCATTTTGGTCAAACCTGATGATGCTCATCGCTGTATGGTGCATGTATGGTGGTTCCCATAGAAGATCCAAAGGGCGGTTCTCAAAATAGCTCATGATCAATTTCTTGGTTGCTGCGTGGGTGACCAGGAGAACGGATTGTCCATGAATTGACTGGATTACGTGTTCCAACGCAGGCAGTATCCGATTTCGTGCCTGAATAAATGTCTCCCCGTCCCCGATCGGCTGGTAGGTGGATGGACGGTTCCAAAACCGTTCATGCGCATCGGCATATCTCTCTTGGATTTCCCAGTAATGCATACCTTCCCACCGTCCAAGCCGGATCTCTCGAAATGCCTCCATGGGTTCGAGGGGGATGGAGCGATGGTCCATCAAAATGCGCGCGGTTTGCATCGTCCGACTGCTTGGGCTGGAAAGGACCCGATGGAAATCAACTGATTTGAGTTTCTCCGACAATCGTTTGGCCTGAACAATCCCTTCTTCGGTTAAAGGCGAATCCTTCCACCCTTGCATCCGCTTTTCCACATTCCATTGGGTTTGTCCATGGCGAACGATGTACAGTCGATGGATCATGATTCTTTATGTTCTTTGGGCTCCCCCAAAGCAAAGCGATAGACCTCGTTGGACTCCGCAGTCCATGCTACATCGTCAAAGAGCGCCTGGGCGCTAAAAATCAAGTGGCAGAGGACAATCCCCAATTCGATGGGTTTAGAAGACCGCACTGAGAAGGCGTGGGCGTTATGGACAGAGAACCGCCAGGGTTGTTTGTTCAAGGCGGAAGGCGCGTTCCGTCCGGCTTCTAGAACAGGAATCAATGAAGGCGGGATTGGATCCATGCTGCCGGTCAGATGCTCCATCGGTCTTTTTGCGCCTCCTTTTGTAAAGAGGTTTAGTACTTTGGCCATCAATCCTTCCTCTTTTGGATATCCACACACAATATGCGCCGGCATTCCCGGTTTGGGGGCGCTGCCAATCCAAAGGGTTCCCATCCCAAGGTGGGTAAGCCCCAGCACAATTTGCTCTCCTTGAAATCCCAATTCGATTCGGTCATGGATCTCTTTTTCATGGATAACTGCCCCAATCCGGCAACTCCCTTGACGGGAACGCGGAAGGATCTGCCATACCTTCTTCTGTCCCTCCACCAATGGAATCGCGGATTCGATAACCGTTTCGACCTTCTCTCGGTCCATATCCGATAGTTCGCGCTCTTCATATGCGCGAACCGATCGTCTTTGTTGGATTGTTTCTAAGATTTTCACAATAAACCCTCCTTGTAAAATAAGCAACTACCGAATCATCCCGGATTGGATTGTTCGGCACATCTATGCAATTATAGCATATTGGCGTGGGTTATTCGTATCGCAGCGCTTCGATTGGGCTCATCTTGGAGGCTTTATTGGCAGGATACAACCCCGATATCAGACCGATCAGGGTTGCCACTCCAAATGCGATCAGGGTGATGGTCAGACTCATTGAGGTCTTCATGTTAAGCTGGTTTTGAAGAAAAGAGGTTCCAGAGGTCAAGACCCAGGCAAAGGTCACACCCAAGGCTCCTGCAAAAAAGGTGATCATGATGCTTTCAACCAAAAATTCCAACAAAATCCGGATTCTTGGAGCCCCCAGAGCCATTTTGATTCCAATCTCCCGGGTTCGTTCCGTTACGGACACCAACATAATGTTCATGATTCCAATCCCTCCAACAATCAGAGAAATCCCCGCAATGGCTAAAAGAACCATATTCAGAAGGTTAACGGTATTTCCCAAGGCATCGACTATCTGCTGTTGATTGCTGACTCGAAACGATGTAGTGTTGCCAAAACGCAGAGACAAAAGATACTCGATCTCGCGCATGGCTTTTCCAATCACTTCATCGGATTGTGCCACAGCGATGATAGAAGTTACGGCTCCTCGGCGTTGAAAAAGTCTCTGTTCAGCAGTGAGAAAGGGGAGATAAAGGGCATCGGCAGGATTGGTAAATCCCGCGCTTGTTCCTGCGTCCATAACTCCCACGATGATACAGTCGTTTCGCTTATAATAGGTACCATCAGTCAGAATGATACTGATTCTCTGTCCAAGCGGATCCCGGTCTTGATACAAATCTTCGGCCAAATTTCGTCCAATCACGGCGACCATTTCCCCTTGAGTATGCTCCTCTTCGGAAAAGTCCCGACCATGAATGATGGAATACGCGTAGACCTCGAAGTACCCTGATTGGGCTCCAATAACTGTTTTCGACTGAGAATCCCCTCCCGAGGACACAGGAAAACTCCCTTGAAGAATCCCGATGGCAGTTTCCACATTGGGACACATTTGAATCATATTTGTTACATCGGATGTATACAAGCGGACTCTTTGATTTCGGGGGTTAATGGTAATGTTCCGCGCCCCAAGAGATCCAAAGTTTTCCGCCACTGCCAGTTTGGTTCCCTCGCCGATTGATGCGATTGTAACAACCGACAGGATCCCGATCACAATCCCCAGCATAGAAAGCAACGTACGGAGTTTGTTATGCGCCAGAGATTTCAAGGCTTCTGTGATGATTTCCATCTTTTCGCTCCTCAGATTCAATTGTACCATCCCGAATATACAATACACGGGTAGCGATACGGATCAACTCCAAATCGTGTGTCACCACCAAAATCGTTTTACCCATCCCATTCAAACGCAGAAAGAGGTGAATAATCTCTTCTCCACTGGCTGTATCCAGATTGCCTGTGGGTTCATCCGCCAGAAGAAATAAAGGATCATTTGCCAAAGCCCGTGCAATGGCCACCCGTTGCTGCTGACCGCCAGAGAGTTCATTCGGACGATGCTTGGCCCGATCGGAGAGATTGACCATATCCAATAGTTCCATCGCTCGTTTCCGCCTCCACCGTTTGGGCCTTCCTGCATAGAGCATCGGGACTTCCACATTCTCAATTGCAGTATATTTGGGTAGCAAGTTGAACCGCTGAAACACGAACCCGATTTTGGAATTCCGGATTTGCGCCAATCTGCGTGTAGGTAAGTGAGAGATTGTCTTCCCCTCGATCTGGATCGTTCCTTGGGATGCACGATCCAATCCGCCCAACAGGTGAAGTAAGGTTGACTTTCCACTCCCTGAGGGTCCAACGATCAGGATCAATTCTCCTTGCGATATCGTAAAGCTCATACTTTTCAACGCGTCTACTCGCACCGGTCCCATGTGATAGGTTTTCCATACTTGATCAAAACATAAAACCGGCGCGCTCATGGAACCCTTCCGGTTGTCATCGAATCTGATTGACGAATGATCAACACATCTCCGGGTTTCACCCCATCCACAATCTCGACCAAACGCTCTGAATGTCCGCCCACTTGAACATATACCTTCCGTTCCATTTCCATCTCTTTTTTCATCACAAAATAGCCCTGTTCATCTTGTCCCAAAGCCTGAATGGGGATCGTATACCCCTGCGCGAACGACTGGACGATTAAGTCAACATCGCAGGTTACTCCTGCAATGATTCCATGATCCCAAGGGTTTTCCTGTAGAGAGACAGTAATCGGGACAACCACGACCCCGCTTATCGTTCGGGCAATTGGGCTGATGCTTCGAACAGAACCAGCAATATGCGTGTTGTAGTTTTGAAAGGTAACGATCACGGGCATTCCTTTATACACTCGATTGAAGTCCATCTCATCTACCGCCGCGGAAATAGACATGTTCCCGAGATCCACTAAGGCGATCATTTGCGTTCCCTCCGATATTCGTTCGCCTTCGGCTCTCATCACCGAGCTTACGATCCCGTCTGCCGGAGAGAAAACCACCACATTGCGAAGATCCTCTTCCGCTTTGTCCAGCTGCATCTTGATCAATTCCCGATCCCGCGGGCTCCGTTCCGAAGAGAGTTCGTATTCGGTTAATTTGCTCAGGTACGATATCCGGAACGATAGATCATTCAATACAGCAACAGTCGCGTCCTTTGTAATAAAATCTCCTTCTTGCACAGAAAGTGAGAGGATATCCGAAGAGACTTTGGCATGAACGCGGAGTGTTTCTGCCTCCAAGGTGCCCAGCAACCGAATGGTTTCGTCTTCCGGTTCATTTAGAACTGTATAGGTCAGATAGATTGGGTCGGTTGTCCGCTGAACTTGAGGATTGATGAATGAGAATACATCACCCAGCGCTGCAGTGGGATTTCTCGCTTGCATACCGGTCGTTCCCCTTGCGGCTTGATCGGCAGAGGCTCCTGAAGGCACTTGAAACCCCGATGTTGGAAGGGAAGCACCCGAATCCCGGAATTGAGATATCCGTTCAGCGATCACCGACGCATCTCCCTGCTGAAGTTGGATCATCATCTCCGGAGGAATCTCTACACCCCCGCCAATTTGGAATCGTTCCATAAGCTGGGCTAGATCGTTCTGTTCCTGTGTATGGGATTGAGTGGAAAGGGGAGAGCCTTCATTCCAGACACCGATTCGATCAAGGATTAATACTGTAGACAAGACCCCCAACCAACCAATCATGATATAGAGCACCAGGGGTATGCGTTGAACCCCCGTTTTCCTTGACCGGTTTTTTTGCTCACCCGTTTGGTTTCCGATCTTTTCGTCCCTTTCTTTTTCGATATCGGGAGGGTTTCGTTTCTCCGTATTCATACTTTCACCGCCTATCGCCTTGATGCACAAGGAAAATCAGAATCTCGATATCCGAATCGTTTCCATGGTAGGGAAGCAGATCCAACTGCTCCAACAACAGGGTTCTTCGGGCTTGATCGAATTCCAATTGAAAAGACTGGAAATCCAATTGAGCGGTCTCCCATTCCCAACGACTGATCAAACCTTGGCTCCATAATTCTTTGGATTTTTCATAGTCCTTATGTTTGATCGGAAGATCATAATTCATGATCTGCATGTCAATCAAGGCTCTCTGTACTTCGGATTGTTCTTTGGCATACCCATTTTGCAGACGAATCTGTTGTTCTTTCAATCGCAAAGCCTGAATGGATGTACTCCTATTATAGGCTTCCAGATTCCGATCGGGATTGTACAGATCCACGCTCGCTTCGACCTGAAGACTCCAAGCAAAACTGTCAAAAGGCTTGATCTGAAGGGTAACCCCGAGATTGGGAATAAGGGGATAATACCAAGTGCTCTGACGAAATTGTTCGGCTTCAACCCGAAGGGTTTGAGCCACGATATCCAACCGGCCATCGAGCAGAGCCACAAAGGGCATGTCCTCGATCATTTTCTGCACCAACTCTTCCGCCTCTTTCGCGAAGAGGCACGGATTATCCATCCAAGGGAGGGCTGCCATTTGCTGTTCATATGAAAGCACCGTCTTCTGCTGATTCAACACCCTTCGCTCATACTCGAGCCGTTTTGCTTCATCGGGTTCTGCGTCTCGTTGCTGTTGAAATAAAACAAGCCTCTGTCGGGCTATACCTAACATTCGTTCGAAATACTCTTTTTGAAAAACCTGGCGAACGGTTTCCTGAAATACCTGAAATCGCGCTTGGGTTAAGGAGAAGATCGCGTCAAAATATCCTGCGAGCGCTTCTTTCTCATCTGCCGGATAATCATTGAATAGATTGCGGTTGGCAATGGTTACGCCTACGGTTCCTTCCGATATTTTCCAATGATCCTCCACGTCCACTGAAAAAGGGAGTTGAATGCCCATGGTAAACCCATAGAATTCCAAAAAACTCAGATCCACAGCAAAATCGAAAGACTGGATTCCTTCTTCGGTGATCCGCAGGGGTTTTGAACGACTCAAACCCAAACTCACGTTGGGTATGAGGGGGCGGTTGTACCGATCGTATTGCTGTTCGGCTCGGAGCAGAGAAGAATACGCTTGTATCAGGGCGGCGCTGGAATCGACTTGTTGTCGGTAGAAATCCATAAACCCGGAAAAACCAAAACCAGAAAGAATAATCAACACCAGAAAACTCGCTGGACCGATTCGATTTCGCTGAATCAAAGGGCTCCCTCCGGTTTTTGTCCGGTCTCAATAAGGTATTGGATCAGAGAGCTCATGAACTGACGGACCGAGGTATAATAGGTTCGTTCGGCTGTACGGAGGGTTTTTCGCGCATTGTGGAAGTCTCGCTCTGATACGAGTCCCCTTTCTTGGCGACTGACAGTCTCTGCGTACCGTTTCTGTTCGATTTCCCAACGGGTTTTTGCAATGCTCACCGAAGAATAATGGGTTTCAAGGGTTTTCTTGCGATCTGCATGATCCTCGACCGTAGTGATCAACAAATTTTCATAAGCGAGCTCCCGATCCTTGAAGTTCAGCTCTTTTTCCTTCTGCTCAAAAGGACTGGCCATGAATGAGAGATTGAATAAGTCGTTTTGGGCGATCTTCATGCTCAATTCAGCTGCTTTCAAAGCATAGTTCAACGCAATATATTCCTCGTCGGTACGGAAGAATCGCCGAGGGTCGGGAATGAAAAAATCCAGAGAGACGGGATTGACCATCATGATTCGATTCAGCGCGTTGGTTGTACGTTCATATTCCCATTGGGCACCGATCCATGATTGGTTCGTTTCTTCCATCTGGAGTTGAGCCATCTGCATATCGGTATCGGAAATTAGATTCCTGCTGCGAAGGGATTGATTCTCAGCAACGGTTTTAACTGCTTCATTATAGTTGATCTGAGCGATTTCTAGATTGATTTCATGGATCAACGTATTGGTCAGCAGATTCAAGCCATCAATGTAGATCTGCTGCAAGGTTCTTTGTTGACTGCTGATTCGATTGGTGAAATCGAGTTCGGCTCTGAGTCGGTCAGCCTCTGAGGATGCCCCGATCTTAGCCCGTTCATAGTTCATCTCACTAATTTCAACCTGAAGGGTCCACAACGCATAATCCGGGTTCTTTTCCAGCCAATCGCGGAAAAACCGTCCCATACCCGCAACTTCGGAGGAATAAACCACCCCAACCATCATAAAGATCCAACAAACCAGACAAGCGAACTGTCGTTTCTTTTGAAAGAAAACCTTCATACCAACGCCTCCTTCTATTTGGATCGATCCTCTTTTTTGCCAGTTAATGATTCGTCAAGCCTAGGAGAAAACGAGATCCATACCGTTGTCCCTTTTCCTAGTTGGCTCTGGATTCCATACGTACAGCCATGCGCCTTCAATATTGCTTTTGCAATGGACATACCCAAACCCGGACTATCCTCCGCTTCCTTTCTGGATCGGTCCACTTTGTAAAATCGATCCCATACGTGAGGTATGGCTTCAGCGGGAATCCCGATTCCTCGGTCGATGATGCGCAGGCAAATATGCCCTTCAATAGGTTCTGCATGAATCGTGATGGTCGATGGGCAATTCGTGTACTTAATGGCATTTTCGACAAAATTAGATAAGGCTCGATACATCCAATGCCGATCTACATCGATCGTCCATTCTGGGTTCACCTCCACCACAAATTCGATCTCTCTTTCGCTGCTAGTCGGGGAGAATGATTGGACAACGTCATCAATGAGTGCGCGCAATCGAACCGTTTCATGATTCAGCGAATAGGCGCCTGATTCCATGCGGGAGAGCTCCAAGATCTTGTCTACCCTTTGTCCAAGGACCTTGGCTTCATGGATGATGATTCCCACATGCTCCTTCAGTTCGCTGTCTGGTTCTTCATGGAAATCCTGGAGGATTTCGGCATAGGCCAAGATGGTATTGATTGGAGTTCTCAAGTCATGGGAGGTATTCGTAATCAATTCCTCCCGAATTGTTTCAATCTTCTGGAGCTGCAAGGCCATTTCATTGATCGACTCCGTCAGTTCGCCGAGCTCATCAGAAGCCCCAGGCGGAATATAGACATCGAAATCCCCGTGGGCAATCTTCCGAGCGGCGTCTTTAACAAGAACGATCCGCTTTGAGAAAAAGCGCGCAAAGAAAAGCGCCAAAAAGCTACCGAAGATGATGGACAGGATGCTGATCCAAAAAATCTGACGCTCGATCACGCTGGTAGTCTCTTGCATCTGGACCAAAGGCTCAGAAAGGATCGCATACATCCAACCGCGCGAACTATCTGAGATTGGTAACCCCCGCACGAGAAAAGCCCCTCTCGGAAACTGTTGTCCTACACCCAACGCTACTTGAAAGAGTTGACCATCTTTCATCCACGAGACAGATGGGGTCAAAAAAGTGATCGAACTGGTTCGAAAAAAAGGAAGATCTCGCGCTATCGAACTATAGAATAGATCGCCGCTTGCATTCATTACTGCGATATGGACTCCTTCTGAAGTGGAAATTTCATTGAACCCTGAATGAAGGGATTCTGAATATCCTGTTGACCCCAACAGCTTGGTTATTTGGAGTTCAATCTGTTCCAAACGGTTTTTTTTCATCGAAAGATAGCTGTCCTCCAGGAGCTGGACCTGAAAAACCCACATGAGCGCAATAATAAAAAGGATCAATATCCATACGGCCAACCACATCTTAACCAAAAGCGAAAATCTAACCCGTCGAATCAAATTTATACCCCACTCCCCATATGGTTTTGATCCACTGACGATTCACTCCTAATTTGGTTCGGATCTGCTTAATATGGGTGTCAACAGTCCGATAATCCGTAACATCTCGATCCCCCCAGACCCTTTCGAGCAGATCCTCTCGAGAATAGACCCGATTTGGATGCGTACTGATCAACAAGAGCAAATCGTATTCTCGAGGAGTGAGATCTAAAGCATTCCCATGAATTGCGATCGAGCGAGATGGTTCGTTGATGCAAAGCCCATCAGAACGTTCATCCGTTCTTTGGCCATCTGAAAGCCTTGTCCTCCGCAAAATGGCCCGAATCTTTCCCACGAGTTCCTTGATGCTGAACGGTTTGGGGAGATAATCATCCGCGCCCAAATCATATCCCTTCAGACGGTCAGCCACTTCTCCTTTGGCACTCAATACAATGATCGGAATTTCCTGAAAACTGCTTCGCTCCTCGAGGATTTCCCAACCATTCAAAGAAGGAATCATAATGTCCAAAATCATTAGATCAATATCTCCTTTACGCGCTCGTATGAGCCCTTCCGCTCCGTCTGTTGCTTGGACCACTTCGTATCCAGATTTTTCCAAATACAACTTGATTGCATTGGATAAGTTTATGCTGTCTTCAACAATCAAGATCCGCTCCATTTTCGGATTGTTCGCCTCCTTCAATTCATTCCGACAATCTATTATACCTCCGATTTGTGATCTTTTTGTGAATGGATCAAGATCACGCCTGAACCCTTGCTTTTTTCGGTTTTCTCGTGTATCATAGGTTTACCAAGATACCTTTGATCAAGGAGGGATGGCATACCCATGAGCAACGCAAATCGATCGCAGATGATTCTCGGACCCACATTCGAAGAAATGCTTCACCCAGAAACCATCGATCCGCACATACGAAACCGCGCCTTGAAGGCCCTGAAGGAAGATCCGCTCGATCCGATCAACTTCTACAACATCACCTGGAAAAACGCGCAAAACCAGATCTATTATGTGGTCGTTCCCAAGGTTCTGACTGGTGTGGACGCTAACATCGTCTTGTTGTATGGAATGGAATTCCCAACAGGGAGCCATAAGGTAGGAGCCACCTACTCGATTCTGATGGAAAAGGTGGTCCGGGGAGAGATCGACCCCTTTTTCCATACCTTAGTGTGGCCCTCTACGGGCAACTATGGGATCGGAGGCGCATGGGCCGGATGCCGCATGGGTTTCGATTCTGTCGTCATTCTACCCGAAGAGATGAGTCAAGAGCGGTTTGACATGATTCATGATTTCGGAGGCCGAGCAATTGCCACTCCGGGTTGTGAATCCAATGTCAAGGAGATCTACGATAAAGCAAAAGAGCTAAAGGCCGAAAACCCCGAAAAAGTTCGGATCTTAAATCAATTCGATGAATTCGGCAACTATCGCTTTCACTACTATGTCACAGGCAATACCCTCGTGGAATTGACGGAACAGATTCATACCCAGGGGATCGGAAACGGGCACGCAAGCGCTTTTGTCTCGACCATGGGATCTTCCGGCACCATCGCTGCAGGAGACCGGCTGAAAGAAGTCTTTCCAAACTGCCGGATCATCGGAGCCGAGCCGATCCAATGTCCGACTTTGATCAGCAACGGATATGGAGGCCATGATATACAGGGGATCGGTGACAAACATGTCACATGGATCCATAATGTCATGAACATGGATGCCATGGTGGCTGTAGACGATATCGAATCCAAGCAAGGCCTCCAGCTTCTCACCAGCGAACCCGGGAAAACCCATCTTAAGCGAATTGGAATGGCGCCCCAGAGCATCGAGCAGTTTTCCCGGATTTTCGGAATTTCGGGGGTTGCCAATCTACTGTGCGCCATCAAGGCAGCCAAGTACTTTGATATGACGGCCGAAGATACCTTGTTTACCATAGCGACCGATCATGCGGGACGCTATCGTTCGGTGTTGCAGAACATGGAACAGACCTATGGCGCTATGGATGAACAAAAGGCAATGGTTATCCACGAAAAGGTTCTGCTGGGCGTGAAGACCGATTGGGTCCAGGAAGGCACACACACCATCCGAAAGCAATGGCACAATCTGAAATACTACACCTGGGTCGAACAACAGGGCAAGACTGTCGAAGAACTGAACGAAACCCGCAGGCCTCGGTTCTGGGACCTTCAGAAGGAAAAAGTTCTCGAATCCGATCAGCTCCTCCAAGAATGGCGAAAAAAACAGGAGGGATAAGATGTTTGTAACGGTGGTGCGCATCCGGGTGAAAGAAGCATATTTATCGGCGTTCATCCAGTCCACCAAAGAAAACCATCATCACTCTTTGCAAGAAAAGGGCAATCTTCGCTTCGATTTTCTGCAGGAACGGGAAAACCCCTGCCAATTTATCTTATATGAAGCCTATGTTTCCGAAGAGGTGGCTAAAGCCCACAAAACCACGAACCATTATCTGAAATGGCGGGCAGAAGTCGAACCTTGGATGGCCGCACCCCGAGAGGGGATTGCTTGTACCATACTGGAACCGCAGCAAATCAGTCGATGGAAGCCATAAGACCCTTTTCGACCGCATGTCCCACACACTATCATTTTGGATCGGGTATTCTGGAGGGAAGCATCGACCAAATCCTGCCGGACCGGTGTCGCTTGGCCTTAGTTGTGGGCAAACGCCCTTTGGAAGATACGGAGGCCGGTTATCGAATGGTGAATCGATTGCGGAAAAAAGCGGTTGATTTCATTGTTTGGTCGGTTTCTTCTGAACCAAGCGTAGACCAGATCGACCAAGCGGTATTCAAACTCCAAAAGCGCTCTGTAGATTTTGTTGCGGCGATTGGTGGGGGAAGCGCTCTTGATGCAGGCAAAGCGATCAGCGCAATGCTGCCCCTCAACGAATCCATCCGCCCCTACCTGGAAGGATCCCCCGATCATCGGGCCCATCCGGGAAAGAAACGCCCCTTCATTGCAATCCCGACAACCGCGGGCACGGGGAGCGAACTGACAAAAAACGCCGTTATCACCGATCGAGAACGATCCAGAAAGCGATCGCTCCGCCACATTCGGTTTTTTCCCGATATAGCGATCGTGGACCCTACACTGACCTTGAGCTGTCCCAGTCTTGTTTCTGCAGCCTCTGGCATGGATGCCTTGACTCAACTGATTGAAGGGTTTGTTTCCAAAAAAGCCAATCCTTGGAGCGATGCATTGGCCATCGAAGGAATCCGTTGCGTATCAGAGGCTTTGATTGAAGTGAGCATAACCAATCCGGATGATATTACCCTCCGCGAAAAGATGAGTTGGGCCGCCAGCTTGTCGGGATGGGTTTTGTCTCAAGCTGGGTTGGGTTTGGTTCATGGCTTTGCCTCTTCGATCGGTGGGATTTTCGATATCCCTCATGGGGTGATCTGCGCACGACTCCTTCCGTCTGTCCTCTCTGCCAATATTGATCATATACAAAACCATTCCGACAATCCCGATCCCCTGACTCTTAGCAAGTATATCCAAGTCGCGCGGATCCTTGGATGGACAGAGAACGATCCGCAAACAGCAGCGCAATATCTGGTTGCGATCCTGAAGCAATGGCAAAGTATTCTGGACATCCCTTCTTTCGGGTCTTTGGGCGTTCAATCCTCGCACATCGACCGAATTCGATCGATGACTGGTCAGAAAGAGAACCCGGTAACCCTACCGGATGAGATCCTGGATGGAATCCTCAGGCAAAACATATAAAAGACAGAGAAACCCACAGCCTCCCGTATTCAATATGATATAATTGTTCTATCCAGATAAAAAGGAGGTGCCGTAAATTCATGAGGATCTTAATTGTAGAGGACTCCTTGGTGCTTCAGAAAATGATAAAGCATTTGTTGAAAAAAGAAGGGTATTCGGATGTTCATCTTCTGACTTCCGCCGAGGAAGCTGATCGACTCCTCCGTTCCGATCCAGATCACCCTGTCGATCTGATCTTGTTGGATATTTTTCTGGAAGGAGTCGACGGCATCGCCTTCTGCCGAACAATCAAAGAAGACCCGCATTTGCGGGACATACCGGTGATCATGGTCACAGCCCGCAGCGAACCAGAAGTGTTGAAAAGCGCTTTTGAAGCTGGCGCCATGGATTTTATCCGAAAACCCTTCGAAACGATCGAGTTTCTTGCCCGGGTCCGATCCGCTTTGCTCCTGAAGAAGGAAATGGATCAGCGAAAGTTGAGGGAATCGGAGCTATTGGAACTGAAAACCCACCTGGAAGAAGCCAATCGAAGATTGGAAGAACTCTCTCACCAAGATGGGCTGACCCAGATCGCCAACCGGCGAAGATTTGACGGATACCTTGAATCAGAGTGGAAACGGGCGAAACGAACCAAATCCCCCCTATCCTTGATCATGCTGGATATTGATTTTTTTAAGCTCTACAACGACGCTTATGGCCACGTGGCTGGAGATGAATGCCTTAAAAGTGTGGCCCTTCTATTCAAGCAGTGCCTGAAAAGGCCTGAGGATCTGGCGGCCCGGTACGGTGGGGAGGAATTTGCAGCCGTTTTGCCCAACACAGACCGAAACGGGGCTATGGTTGTCTCTCAAGAGATTCAAACCCGTTTGGAGGAAAAGAAGATCCTTCACGAATCGTCCGTTATTGCTCCATATCTGACCGTTAGTATTGGCGCTGTCACATGGGTTCCAGAAAGCGAAAAGGCACCCAGCCAACTGGTTCAAATGGCTGATCAGGCTTTGTACTCCGCAAAGAAAAGGGGAAGAAATACCATCGTGGAACACACCCAACTATGAGCCTTCCCTTTCAAAAAAAGACCGTTTCTTCAAAAAAAACCGTTTCTATGCGCGCCTTTCTCTTTCTGAGCTGCGTTTTGCCTCTTGTTCTTATGTGCGGGTGCATGCTCTTTTCTCCCGGTTACACGATTCTCTTGGTGGTGGGGGATTCCCAACAAACCGAAGGCACCGATGCGCGCCACATGGAAGTTGCCGCTCAAATTGCTTGGCAAGACCACTACGACATGATGAAGTACCCGTTTTCCCTCTCGCTACGGGTTATGGACGACACTGAGGAATCGTTTCAGTGGATCACCGATCGGGATGAACCTTCCCGCAATCAACCGACAATCGCTGTAATTGGCGGGGATACGGCTCATTTGAGCCGGCGATTGGCTGAAGCGTCGGCCAATAGGAAGATCATTCACATCTCCCCAGCTCCGGGTGATGACCCCCTGTACAAGGAGTATACGCACAGCTTCTCAACCCGGGGCCGCGCGGATCAGGAAGCCGAAATCATGCATTTCATCCTGTCCAACCATTGTACGGAACGATTCATTGACATCGTCTATCATCCTTCATTGGAATATGTTGAACGGATGGAGGCTTTCTTATCAAAAATCGCGGAACAAACCTTTTATACCGTCCGGTTGGTTGAGTATGCCTTTGACAATATGCATCCCCCGATATCTAGTACCCAAAACCGAGAAGACTCCGTCCCTTCGGTTTTGGCGCTTTTTCTTCCTTGGGAAGAGTGTAGGGATTTTCTTGCGCGCGACCCAGATTCTCTCCGGTCGCGTCCGATCATCGTAAGCAGTCAGTCTGTTCACCTTGAGCTCATCTCGCTTTCAGAGACCCTCGACACTCGGTTGTTTGCGGTAATGCCTCGCGTGGAATATGATTGGAATCCGTATACGAACCAGCGCCTAAACTCCCATTGGGCGCTATTCGTTCAACGGTATCAGGCTCAGACGGGTCGGAAAGAACTGGATGCTCTTGCTGCAGACACGTACGCGGCCGTTTATACGTTGTTGGAAGTCATTCGGGTCTATGGGGAATCGTTCGAGGCCATCCTGGAAGGTCTGTACGAGTACCAAGGATATGGCATCACCGGTCCGATTGGTTTCACTGCGGAAGGCCTCGTAAAGGAGAACCCGTACCTGCCCGTTCGAATTACGGCGCAAGGTCCGATTCTGCTCGAACCCTTTCCTTCTGAATCAGATTGATGAACAGTACCAGAATTGCAGTTGACCTGCCTCATACAGAATGCTCTAGATTGGCAGATGATTGCGAAAAGCGAAAATCGCAATTTGCGTCCGATCTCGGAGATTCAGCTTGGACAAGATCTTTCCAATGTTGTTTTTGACCGTTCCTTCAGATAGATACAGCCGATCGGCGATCTCTTTATTGGATAACCCTTGACAGATCCACCGAATCAGCTCTAGATCTTTCTCGCTGAGTTTAAATTGCTCAATAATCTTGCTCAAAGCAGCGGGGGACGCTTTTGAAGGGCCCACCATACGTTGGACAATCCGGGGAGCGATGGCCACATTTCCAATATAGGCATTTTTGATCGCTTCATAAATCAACTGGCTCGAACTGTCTTTGAGCAAATATCCCCCGGCTCCGTATGAAAGCGCCGCGTGGATGTATTCATCATCCATAAAGGTAGTCAGGATCACGACCTGAACCTCCGGATGCATTTCTTTTATCATACGGGTTCCCTCCACACCATCACACCGATCCATCCGAATATCCATCAGGACCACGTCGGGAAGCACTTTTCTGCAAAAGCGAACCGCTTCCAACCCGTTGTGGCAGACACCGATTACCTCAATATCAGGAAATCCGTCGAGAAGAAGGCGAAGCCCTTCACAGATCAATGCTTCATCATCCACGATCAATACTTTGATCATTGGTTGTCCTCCTTCTTTGCGCCCTCTGCGATCCTGCGAGGCAAATGAACATTGACCTCAAATCCCTTCCCTGGTTCCGAAAAGCAGGCCATGGTTCCACCCAAAGAATCTGCCCGCTCACGAATCCCTTTCAACCCCATTCCAAAATGAATGGGAGACGATCCCTGCCCATCGTCTTTAATCTGGGAGTATACACCATCCTCAAGGAACTGGATCGATATCTGAACCCGCTGGGCCTTTCCATGGCGCAGGCTGTTGCTCAAACACTCCTGAACAATTCGGTACAATTGATGACTCTGGTCGGAATTAATGGAATACCCTGCTTTGGAGCGGATCAACCGGACATCCATACCGGAGAGTTTTTGAAAGGTTTTGATCAGTTCTTCGATCGCGAAAATCCCTTCGAATTGGTCGAATTCGATGGGGCGAAGTTCTCTCACTGTTCTGCGGACATTCTCCAACGATTCCCGAGTAAACCCGATCAGTTGCCCGACCATCCGCCCCGCTTTCACAGGGTCCTTTTCGACCAATGTACGAATGGCCTGCAATTGGATCCCTAGAGTGGACAACGCATGACCGGCGCTATCGTGCAATTCGCGAGAAATCCGGGCTCGTTCCCGCAACAGAGTTAGTTCTTCAATTGTTTGAGAATACTGTTCCAACGTATCATAGGCTTCCTTGAGCTTCTCTTCGGAAACGCGGAGTTGATCGTACAGCTCCTGAGCCATTTGCTTTTTTCCCTGTTCCTTCTGCAAAATCAAACAGAATCCCGCAGGGAAGAGACACAGCAGCAGATCGGCCCAAAAAGCGACTGAATCCTGCCCCACAAAGACATTCGGACCTATCTTCTGGTACACCGCAATCAGAACGGAAAGAATCCCCCCCAATGAAAAGAAGTACGCCAAATCCTTCTTTGCAACCGATACATCTATTATCACGGAAAGGAGAAAGATGGACAAAAAACCCCCATACTGGAAAAAAAGAAGAACGCCAAGGACTGTCTCCGCGACCAAGGATGTCCAAAAGAAGGCCGCGCGAAGCGACGAGAGGTAGTTTTCCCGCAATTGCGACAAGGCAATCCAACCGAGAACGATCACCCACCCGGCAGGATATAGTGCTGGTTGCGCTATTTCCCAGCGCACCACCCAAAAGAGGGCAAATCCGTAGGAGAGAAGCTTCATGACCAACAGCGAGCTCCGCATCCCTGCGCTCCTTATCTATGAAAGTCACCCACTCCGAAAAGCACGGCAGTCCGGTGTGGCTGCGATAGATCAGTGCTAGTATACCATAGATCTCGAAGGAGACAAACGAAAGAGGATGATCCGATCAATGCGCCCCCCATTTTCAGGATAATCGTGGTATAATCTACAATGGCAAATCCCCTTCCCGATCCATGTCCGATTGCCTGAACGCAGAGCATACCCTTCTCCTCCACGCCGGGAAGGAATAATAAGGAGGGGTTTTTATGAAACAGGTATGGAAGGCTTTGATCGTAATGCTATGTATTGTTGTGCTTTTCACGTCTTGCGACATTTTTCAACCTCCGTTTGACCCCGCGGCCTTTTTTGCGCCGATGTTCAACGACTTAAAGACCTTGATTCAAACTGTCCCATTGCCTCCTCCGACTATCACTTCCGATGGGAAACTCCCCCAAACGTTGGAAGAATGGCGGCAGCTGTTGGATGATCGTCCCAATGGAATCACGATTCCCCAATCGGTGAAAAACTTTGCAAACCAGTATGTCTATGTCGCTCCGACTGCATCGAAAACCGGAGAGGTATATTTGCAAGCGGAAGAGCTCATCTATATCATGGCCTTTCTGTACCAAAAAGCCTCTTTGCACGGGATCCATGAGACCACGCTGCCTCAATCTTCTGTTGAGCGGTCCGTATTCTTCGAAGGAGGATCGATACCGAATTATATCCGGAAAGTCTACCTCGCAAGCATGATTTGGAAATTCGCGGACAATGTGTTTTCACCAGAAACACCGAATCCTTTCATTACAGTGGTATTGCCGTTCATGAAGATCAACGAAAAACCCTATCTGTTCTGTGTGTGGGGGGATGAGTTTACCCAAGGACCTCAGCCAATTTTCCCGGAACCTTATGCGATATGGATTTGGTTATCCCTTTCATAAGCAAAAAAATTCGGTCTTTACGACAAGGAGGTACCTCATGAAAAACCGGTGGAAAGTATCGGTTATGGTATTATGTATCATTCCTTTGCTCTTCTCTTGCGACATTTTCCAACCCCCATTTGATCCTGTGGCATTCTTTACGCCCATGTACAACGCGTTTCGTACCTTGGTTCAAACAACTCCGATTCCAGAGACCTCCGATAGGGTTTTTAGCGATGGATTTGCCTTGGATGAACGGACTTTGCTCCAGACCCTCCGCGCCAACGGTTCGGAAATCCCACAATCCATCAAAACCTTTGCAACGCAATACATTCATCTGGGAGGGACTGCCACCAGAGACGGCGAGGCCTATGAGTTGGCTGAATGGTTGCTCTATATGATTTGCGTGTATTATGACCGTGTCACAATGTATGGGATCAACGAAGGGACTTTGCCAGTAACTATGCAGGA
>Ga0334886_1002385_pt1 | contig 18965 bp, 16 predicted proteins | sample GraSluR1_MG_9_FD_207232 | JGI IMG/M metagenome (GOLD analysis project Ga0334886, IMG submission 207232) | Sludge microbial communities from methane-producing bioreactor in Wageningen University, Netherlands - Granular Sludge_27_06-R1 | ecosystem: Engineered > Bioreactor > Anaerobic >... | reverse complement strand
TTGCTTGGGGAGGAAAAGAAAGAACAGCCCTGCGAAGACATGTGGTTTGACAGACCATGATTGGTCGTTTAGGGAGCTGTTGACTTATCAGTATCATAAAATATCAACCAATTGAGGGCGCAGTGCCGGATATCCCAGAAGGATAAAAAGCATGGCCGGTCTGGAGGCCGGCCTAATCTATCTTCAAAACGATAGCCTCTTTCCGAACCTGGCCTCAAACAGATCAACGGCTTGTTGCTTCTCTGCTTCCATCTTTGCTATATCGAAGACGGGGCCGGGCTGGACCGCCTGCTCGGGTTGGACTGGCTGCTCGAGCTGGACGACCCCGGTTGCCTGTTGAGCGGGAGGCTCCCTCGCAGCCTGGATGCCAGCGCAGTACTCAGGATATAGGGGGGTTATGGCTTCGTTGACGGTTATCTGAAGAGACGGTACGAAATAGTCCAGAGCTTCGGGGTTGATCTTCTCGTCGATGAATATCACTGAAACGGTCAGATCCGAAGGCTGATATACCATGATCAACTGGTCTTCGAGCTGTCCCACGTATGCCTGCCGGCCACTGATATTGATAGGGTCTTCGCTGTAGGTTGCCTGTTCATAGGCTCTATTGAACCCGTTTAAAGCGGATACTAAGCCCAAGGCGTCCAGCTCCTCCCCGGTAAGCCCACACGGGTATAGAAGCAGCATAAAGACCCTGCTGTCATCGAAGAGGAGAGAGGCCACCACGTATTTACCTTCTGAGTAATTCCCCTCGTCAAGGGATTCGGCCTGGACCATCTCATCAAACTCTGCGGGGATGGCAAAGCTTACCTCAGCATATTCCTTCAAACTGAACCCATACCCAACAATCTCTTCTTCCTGTTCTTCCTGTGCCGACCCCAAAACGCCGCCAAAAGAGATCAAGACCAGAGACCCTAAGAGGATCAGAAGCCCTCCCGATCCGGATCTATTCGCAGATTTCATGCTACTCCACCTCGTAACTATATCCAACTTTGTCTAAGAGTGATTTAAATCCATCAAGGCAGCTCAGTCCTGCAGGACCGGCTGGCTATCTCCATCCAAGATCTCCCCATACCATCGCCCAGGGCAGCGCCATCCAGCGAGGAGACCGCCTCTAATCAAGCGCTTGCCTCACCTTCAGGTTCGACGCAGAAGGTCCGGTTGGAGGCGATAACCCGCGCCTGGCATTTCTTTACCCATTTTTTATCTCGTAATAACTCAGTATTATAATTAACGGCTATTCTGGTGAGGGGCTTCGCCCTCACCAGACCTTCAGGTCGACCCCTTCGATCCTGACCATCTTCCCCTCCGAGTGGACTATCACCCCGGAGTGGACCTTCTGCATCATGCAGTGCTCGGGAAGAAATCTCACCGTCTCGCCCACCTCGGGGATCCGGCCCCGACTCACCATCCCCTCAAAGGCCGCCACCATGCAGACCCCTACATCCCTGGGCGCGAACTCCTCGTCCCCCAGGAGGTGGCGGGGCCCCACCATATGGACGGTCAAGAGGCCGTGATCGATCTTGATGATCTCGCCAAAATGAGTTATGGGGCAGCCGAGGGGACGGTAGCGGAGGACGTCGCCCACCTCGAACTCGGCGTCCCGGTCGATGACGAGAAGATCCTCCCGGCAGGCCGGCTCCCCTGGAAGAGGGGCGAGGGCTAAATCGGCGGCGAGGCCGTCGATCACCCCCCGGATCTCTGCCCCTTCATCGACCTTTCCCTCCGCCCAAAGGCGTCTGATCTTCGGAAGCTTCTCCTCGATCTGCGTCCTCTTTTCAAGATGCCTCTCTCGGCTCAGGAAGGGGCAGAGGTCGAGGTGGACGTCGGTTTCCAGATCCCGCGCCCCCAACAGGGCCCGGGCGAATTCCCGGCAGCCCCTGAACCCGCACTCGCCACAGTTGTAGCCGGGGAGGAGAACTTCAATCTCCTTCATCTCACGAACACCTTCCCCTTCTCAGAGATCAGCGAGGCATATCCGTCCATCTCTCCATCCATCACCATCGCCACGCATCTTTATCACCGTTCTACTCTCCGGAGTACTCCATGAACCCGTCGAGGTGGCGGAGGACCCCTCGGTGGTGTCTCTTAGAAACCCGCAGCTCCCCGGTGCAGAGGGTGCATATGGCGAGGGGGGGGTTGTGGCGCAGGTGCATATCTTCAGCGAGATCGGGACCGTCCCTTACGAGCTCCGCCAGCTCTGCCGCCCCCTTCCCGGTGAGGCCGTTCGCCTCGACGATCCTGCAGCCCGGGTTCGCCTCCAGGATCCTCTCCCGGAAGACCTCCCTCTCCGCCTGGGAGACCATATCCCCCTTGGTGACGACGACGACGTCGGCGGTGGTGAGGAGGGGGCCGACCTTCAGGGGGGCGTTCGGCCCCGTGGTGACGTCGATGACGCAGACCGCCAGGGCCGAGTCGGGGTAAGGGGCGCACCGGAGGCATAGCCCCGCCGTCTCGTTGAGGAGGACGTCGGCCTCCTGAGATCGTGCCCATTCGAGCATCTCGTCGACGTTGTAGATGGAGTAGTGGTCGGGGCACATGTCCTTGGCCAGGCCCACGGCGACGGGAACGCCGAGCCTCTCAAACCTCCTGTCGTCCTCGGTCCAGAGACAGTCGATCTTTACTACAGCGGGCCGCAAGCCGTACTTCAGGAGGGTCCTTCCCGCGTGGATCAAAACAGAGGTCTTCCCGGAGCCGGGGGTTCCGGCGATGACCGCGAGCTTCAAGTCGCGGCCCCCACCACCTCGCCCCGCCTGATCGTCTCCCGTAGGTCCATCAGCCAGCTGTCGACCTTCGCCAGATCTTCGCAGACTTTCTCCTCATCGGGTGAGGTCTCGATCACCCTCACCATCCCGCCGTTCTTCATCACCACCCTCCGGGAGGTCATGAGGGCGAGCATCGGGTCGTGGGTCACGACGACGACGATCTTCCCTTCGCCCGTCAGGAGGTCCAGAGCCTCCCTCTTCTTGATCCCGGCGTTCTCTATCTCGTCGATGAGGACGATGGGAGAATCGCTGATGACGGCTATGTCGGCGGCCATGAGGGCCCTCGACTGGCCGCCGCTCAGGATCGTCAGGTGGTGGTCGGGATGGACCGGCTCTCCGGTGAGGGTGTTGGCGAGCTCTATCACCCGCTCCGCCAGATCGGGGGACCGGCCCCTGCTCTTGGCGTGCATCCTGAGGAACTCTCCGACGGTCATATCGGCGAGGAAGTGCATATTCTGGGAGAGCTGGGCTATCAGCTTCTTTCGAGGGTCTGACCTCGTCTCGGACCGGGGCTCGCAGCCGTCGATCAGGATCTTGCGGCCCGAAGGGGTATCTCCTGCGGCGAACTGCTCTATGTCGGCTATCAGGGAGCTCTTTCCCGATCCCGTCGGCCCCACGATCCCTATCACCTCGCCCCGGCGCATCTCCAGCCGCCCCACCCTTTCAAGAGATCCGTCTTTATCGACCCCACCGATTATGGTGAGGGTGCAGGTCCCGTCCTGGGTCATGATCTCAGCCCCTCCTGCCCAGGATGTCGTCGATCTCGACCAGAAGGCCGTCGTAAGATGCAGATCCGGATTCAGATGTGAGGGCTTCTGGTCCGGCCTCTATGTCACATTTTAGATAGGTCATCTGTAGTTCCTCCTTCGCCCGGGATACGCCGCCCCCGGTGATGTTCAGCAGGGTGAGATCCCCCTTTCCGACGGCGCCAGATCTCGCGGCCCTCAAAAGGGCGGCGACGGCCACCGCCGCTGCCGGGAGGATGTCGATATCCTCAGACTCCTCGAAGATCCTCTGGGCCTCTTCTGCCTCCTGGTTTGTTACCCCGTAAACCTCTCCTGCCGTCTCCTCCAGCGCCTCCCGGACGCCGCCCCTGACGGTGTAGGGCGGCTTTCGGTTGTAGAGGACGTCGTCGTACATCCCTTCGGGGCACCGGCCCATCTCCAGCCCCGACCCCCGCCATGCGGCGTAGACGGGGGCGCAGGGGACGTTCTGGGCGAGGTGAAGCCGAGGGAGGCGCTGGCCGAAGCGGCCGTCTCCGATCAGCCGAAGGGAGGCCTCCCAGGCTGCGATCCCGCCGGTCCCCGAGCCTATCGCCTGGAAGTAATGCTCTGGGAGGGCCTCCATCGAGAGGGCGGCGTCGAGGACGACGACCCCCATCCCGTCCCTTCTGGCGACGTTCCTCGCCCCCCCCTCCCCGACGAAACGGGGATGGGCCTCTAGTCGGTCGGCGAGGTCGATGGCGTCGGTGTAGTCCCCCTTCATCGATACCACCAAGACGGAGTCGGATAGATCCCCATCGATCCAGAGCCGATGGAGCCCTCCCTTCGGCACCACCAGGATCAGGGGAAGATCGACGAAAGATGCCGCCCGGGCGAAGGCCCTGGCGGTATTCCCCGCCGAGGCGACGACCAGGACCCTCCCGTCCCTCGCCTCCATCATCCTCTCCACCGTCGGCGGAGCCTCCAGGTCCTTGAAGCTGCAGGTGGTCATCTCCGCCCCCCTCTCGGGCCAGTAGCCGCTGAAGCTGATCCAGAGGTTCTCCAGGCCCACCGCCCTGGCGAGCCCCTCGCTCCTATATGTGACCGGCGCCGACCCTGACCCGTGGAGGGGCTCCTTCACCGGGAGCCAGTCGTAGAACTTCCATAGCCCCGGAAGGTCGCTCCTCAGGGTGAGCCTCTTTGATGAGTACTCCGTTCTGAGGAGGGATCCGTCATTCTGGCAGGCGAGGGCCCGGGGCGGGTGGACGCGCCCGCAGCCGAGACACCTCACCAGATATTCGCCCATGAGGGTATCTCGGCCGATCTCAGAATATAACTTTTTCTGTTTTGGAGATTATTATTCCCTAATTGTGACATTACAATTATACCATTATACAATAAGCCCAAAAAATCGGGGTATTAAGGGCGAATTTCTCAAGCAAGGACGGATCTTTCAGCGGCTGGGCGTCTTCGCATCAACTCCTTTCTCCACAAGCTCCTGTAGCTCTGGATCCAGACACCTTAGATCCAGTAGCCTCAGATCCAGTAGCCATGGCTTCAGCCGCCCCGTTCCTCTATGAAACCGAAGACGAAGGCCGCCTCCTCCCAGGCCTTCTCCAGAAGCGCGCCGTAATAATCAGGGTCGAAGCCGCAGGCCTCCCCTTCCGCGTCCACCTCCTGCCTCTTTGCATCCCTGACGACGTAACCTGCCGTCATCCCCGCCGAGAGCCTCACCCCCCCCACCTCCGATAGGCTGATACGACGGCGGCCTGTACGCATCTTTTATCGTAATGAAGCCTGCTTATCCGCCGGCGTATGACCATCTCCGATGGGTCGGCCCCTTCCAGCCCCCGGCGATACCTCCTGGCGATCTCCCGCGCCTCCCCCACTATCCTGCGAAGCTCTTCTATGGACCTGGCCTCACCCATCTTCTCGAAGACCTCCGTCTGCATCCATAGCCATCTCAGCCAGCCGCTGGCCGTATATCTGGTCCTCTTTGCTCAAAGCCCGGGATGCCTTCAGCCACCGGGCCGCCAGATCATGGGACCCCATCCGGACGGACCTGCAGGTCCTCCCCATCAGAACGCCTCCAGGGTCCTCTGGGCCTTCGGGCCCGGCCTGATGCCCTTTGCGGCCCTCTTTGAGGCGCCTTTCGGAGGGTCGGTGAAGACGATGACCCGGTCGGCGAACTTCGCCATCTCCGCAAGGGAGGGATCGGTCCCGGGGGAGTAGAGGAGGACGGCGGAGCCGGCGGAGGCCTCCTTAAGGGCGCGGCCGACGTACTCGGCCATCTCGGAGGCGCCCTCAAAGATCCCCGGATCGTGCTCGAATACGATCAGGGTCTGGTAGGCTTCCTTCAAGATCGAGAGGAGCTGGTGGGCGGTGAAACCCCTGCGGACGTCGAGGCTGGTGAAGCGGCGGTCGAGGTCGTCGAGGATCCGGGAGCGGTTGCCGCAGACGTAGAGCGCCTCGATCCTCCGCAGGCCGGGGTGGTCGTTGAGGGAGGTGGCGAGGACCCCGCCGGGGGCTATGAGGACGGTGAAGGTCTCGGGGGCGAGGACGACGGGAGATCGCAGCTCTAGTTCCATGGCAGGAATATCCGCCGGGGAGGATGTAAAGGCTGAGAGGGCGGGATGCGAAAGTATTCGGACCCCTCTACCGAGAAGAGATCGATATCCTATCCCGGGCATCTTGTCCTGATATTTCGATGGGATCATCCGATGTGTTACGGATCCTGAGGCGACAAAAGGGCGAGGAGCCCTTAAATATTATCGATCATTCAGATTTAGATCATCTAGATCCCATCCCAGCAGACATCATCGACGAGAGGATACGAAGGCGGCGAGATGAGACCTGATGAGACGGTCCCCATGGAATCAAAGGTCCTGCAGCCGGTGAGCGGCGCCCATCGGATGGAGCTATACCCCTACATCAGAACCGTCGACATGCTCTCCTCCAACTCTTACATCATCTCGTCGGAGGAGCAGCTCGCCCTCATAGATCCGGGAGGGGTCGACGATCAGGGGGAGAGGCTGGTGGAGGTTCTGGCCGGGCTCTACGAGGGAAAGCCCAGACCTCTGGTCGTCTATCTGACCCACGTCCACGTAGACCACTCCCTCCAGCTCTGCCGCCGGGACCTCTTCGGGGGATTCGATCAGGTCGGCGTCGCGGTCCAGGAGGAGGGGGCCCTCGCCCTGGAAGGCGGCAGCCCGGATATGACCCTCTCCAGACTCCTAGGAAAGAGGATCGATCCGATATCGTCGGATATAAGGCTTCTATCTTCCCGGGACCTGAGAGACCCCTGCCGGAGACGCACGAGGCTGGACTGCGGGATGAAGATCGAATACGAGACGGAGAAGTGGGAGATATCCCCGGGGCTCGCCCTGGCGAGCCAGAGGATCCCGGTGGGGGGAGGGGATCATATCGAGGTCTTCCATACCCCGGGCCACAGCCCCGACAGCGTCTGTATCCGGACCGGGGACCTCCTCTTTCTCGGCGATCTGTTGCTGGCGTCCAACCCCGGCGTGGCGGGGATTCCAGGATGGTCCCGGACCGAACTGATGAATTCGATCCGGAAGGTCCTATGGATCCTGGACGAGAGGAAGATCCGGGTGTGCTGTCCGGGCCACGGAAGGCCTATGGATGCGGCGACCGTCGGGAGGACCCTGGAGAGGCTGTACCGGTATACGGAGTCGCTGGACGACCTCGCCCTCATCGATCAGGACTGGGCGAAGGAGACCGCCGGCTACTCTCACGAGGCCCTCCGGGAGATGGAGAGGCTCTTGACCATCATCGCCGGGAGGCTCGTCCTTCTATCCAGCGTACTTGAAGACCTCGGCGAGGAGGAGGCGGCCGCGGATATAGAGAGGCTCCTGGACGGTGCCGCCCTCGACGATCTCCTCGCCTGCGCCCACCGTCACCTTCTCAGCCACGAATCGGCGGGGATCCTGGATATAGAGCTGGTGCATAGGGCGGGGCATATAGTCGGAAAGCTCGATAGGTTATTTGAAAAGGAGATGGTAAGAGGGCTCCTTGAAGATCATCTCCTGAGGAGGACAGAGCGGCTCCTGAACGACTATATGGTCACCTTCAGGGGATTTAGACCCCACCAGATGGTCAACTATGGGGATATCAACGCCATAGTCGAAGAGTCGGTGGATCAGTTCAGGAAGAAGCCCTTCGACGAAGATGCCATAATGGAGGCCGAGACGGAGGTGGAGTATATGGAGGCGCTCATGGCGAGGATATCTCACGTCAATCTATCTGACAGGGTCGAGATCGTCCTGGATATGGACGAGGGCCTCCCCCACCCACTGATGGACGGCGAGCGGTTCTCTGATCTGGTCATAGACCTCACCGAGAGGCTCGCCGCCTCCAGGGCCGAGGGGATCGTCCTATCGACAGAGGGGTGCGGCGATTCCGTCGTCTTCAGGATCCTTGGATCCGGCCCGAAGATCAAAAACCCCTTCCGGGAGGCTGAGATGAGGTTTCTCGAAAGGTCCATCTCGCTCTGCGGCGGGGTTGCGGTCGGCGGCCCCGGCGGCGAGAGGGAGCCTGAGATAGCCGTCAGATTCTTCGTATAGGGTCCGGCTCGGCTCCGGCCAAAGGGGAGGAAACCCGGGATCCAACGGGTCCGGGCCGGTCAAAACCCCCTTTCTTCGTCAGTTGATGTACGTGCTGTCAAAGCTGTCCTCAACGATCCTCACATCGGCTGATGGTGAGAGCTATCTTAAGCCCTCCGGAGGATAGCAGATAACGAAGATATTTATCGATGAATCGAGATCTGATAATGGATACGAAGTTTATCTTCAGATCCTCGATCCAGGTCCTGCGGCATGGGATCCAAATTGAGATGATCCGATGAAACTCGATAATAAAAGTTCAGGCGACGTGATGATTGTCCTTCCGGCGGGAAGGCTCGACGCCCCATCGTCAGAAGAGCTGAAGGCGGATATGGAGGGGCTGATCGGCGAGGGGTGGAGAAAGATCGTGGCCAACATGGAGGAGGTCGATTACATCAGCAGCTCCGGGCTGCGGGTTATGCTCTCCACCTTAAAGAAGCTGAGGAGCCTCGGAGGCGATCTGAAGCTCGCCTCCCTGAGACCTTACGTCAGAGAGACCTTCGAGATCGCCGGGTTCACCCAGCTCTTCAAGATATACGACGGCGAAGAAGAGGCGGCGGGGGATTTCCGGCGAGGGGGCTAGCCCCGCGGTCCCTTCCCAATTTAGAGGAGAGGCGACAGGAAGACGAAGATGGCGGCAGAAACCCTCCTTCTCACCCTGATCGACAAGATATGCGTCATCATGGTGGCGGCGTATCTGATCACCAGGACGAGACGCTTCTCCGAGGTCCTCGACGGAAGGCTGACCAGAGAGAACCAGGGGGCCCTGATCCTCGTCTTCGGCGGCTTCTCCATCTTCGGGACCGTCTCGGGGGTGGAGATCTTCGGGGTGATAGCCAACGTCAGAGACCTGGGCCCGATGATAGGGGGGCTCGTGGGGGGGCCAGTCGTCGGCCTCGGGGCCGGTCTGATAGGGGGGGTCCACCGCTATCTACTGGGCGGGTTCACCGGGCCGGCCTGCTCCCTCGCCACGGTCCTGGCGGGGTTCCTGGGGGGCGCGGTCTACCTCCTCAACCGGCGCAGGTTCGTGGGGGTGGGAGGGGCTGTCGTCTTCTCGGTCTTCGCCGTCTCCTTGCACATGCTCCTCGTCCTCCTGATATCGCAGCCTTACGATGAGGCGGTGATGGTCGTCCGAGAGACGGCGGTCCCCATGATCGCCTCCAACGCCTTCGGGATGCTGGTATTCGCCTTCATGATCTCCAACCTCATCAAAGAGCGGAAGACCGCCTCGGAGAGGGACGAGTACCTGGACGAGCTGGAGAAGAAGAGGATGGAGCTATTGATCGCCCGGGAGATCCAGGAGAGCTTCCTCCCGGAGACGGTTCCGGAGGTGTTGGGCTTCGACCTCGCCGCAAAGAGCATACCGGCGAAGGAGGTGGGGGGGGACTTCTACGACTTCATCCCCGTATCCGAAGGGAAGATCGGCCTCGTCATCGCCGACGTCTCAGGAAAGAGCGTCCCCGCCGCCCTCTTCATGGTCCTCGCCAGGGCGATATTGAGGGCGACGGCGACAGGAGACCCGGGTCCATCGGAGGCTGCCAGGAGGGCGAACGACCTGATCGCCGCCGACGCAAAATCGGGTATGTTCGTCACCCTCTTCTACGGCATCCTGGACCCCGGCTCGAGGACCCTCAGATACGTCAACGCCGGCCACAACCCCCCTGCAGTCCTCGACGGCGAGACCGGTGAGATCGCCCTCCTGAGGACCGGAGGGATCGCCATGGGGGTGATGGAGGGGGCGGATATGGAGGAGAGGGAGGTCGTACTCGGGGAGGAGGATACCGTCCTCTTCTACACCGACGGCGTCATCGAGGCGACGGGCGGGGGGCCCGACCAGTTCGGCATCGAGAGGCTCGTATCTCTGATCCGAGAAAACGACCACCTACCAGCCGCAGATCTCGTCGAGAAGATCGCCGCTGAGGTCGTCGCCTTCGGCGGCGACAGACCCCAGTTCGACGACATAACCCTCATGGCCCTCAAGGGGAGGGGGGCGGGATGACGGCGAGCTTCCAGATGAGGGTGACATCCTCTCCGGAGAGCCTAGTCGAGATCAGCCGGCTCATCCTCGAGGCCGCCAGGGGATCAGACCTGGACGAGAGGGAGGCGTTCCACCTGATGATGGCGGCGGACGAGGCCTGCACCAACATAATAAAGTACGGCCGATCCGGGTTTATCGAGATAAAGTGCGAAGTAGTGGATGGGAAGGTCGAGGTGGAGATAAGAGACGATGGCGCCCCCTTCGACCCCCTAAAAGCTCCGCTGCCGGATACAAAAGCTCCCCTCCATCGGCGGGAAGTCGGCGGCCTTGGGATATATTTCATCAGGTCCCTAACTGACGATCTCAGATACGAACGTCGGGGTGGAAAGAACGTCCTGACGATGGCCGTAAGCCACGACGAGGACCGGGGGTCTGAAGGCCGCCTCAAGAGATCTTCGAATTTAGACCGCCAGCCCTGAATAGGCCGAAAGACCGTCGGAGTTTATGCGAGGGGGCGGCGATGGGTCCGGCGATCTATTTTATATCTGGTAGATCATACTCTAGTTCTGTTGGATATCAGCTGCAGGATCCGGGGGGTTTATGCCAGAAGAGAGATCATGGCGGCGGTCTTAGTCGTATCCATATCCCTCTTTTCGGGGCCGGGGTGCTGTACCGAGGTCAACGACCTGTGGCTCCTCATCTCCAGCTACGAGGATATCGGGATAACCGTCCACGATCTCGCCTTCTTCCTGGCGACCCACGGCTTCAACGCCACCCCGGGGAGGGGCTACGTGACGGTGACCTTCTCCGACGGCGAGAAGACCTACCTGACGCCCAACGGCGCCGCCCCGAGGCTCGCCGACCTCTGGGCGGAGCCTCCTACCCCGACGGGCCCCGTGAGGGTGATCGTCCCCGACGCCATTCAGAGGGGCGTGACTTACGAGAGGACCGAGAACGCCAGGTTCATCCGAGAGGTGACCAGGAGGGCGATCTTTCCTGTAACTCCCCTGGGGATGTGTTACGACGGATCGAAGAAGCTGGCGGATACCTATGAAAGTTTCAATTATAGAGTAAGATATATGTACGATCCGAGCGAATGGGATTGGCAGGGACACCTCTGGGTTCTGGTTGAGGACGACGGCCGACCGGATCGATGGATCGCCGTCGATAGCTACTACGGAGTCATGATAGATGACGAGTACTACTCTGCACCATATAGCTTCGAGGGGTTCGAACACCTCGACTCTATAAACCCAAAGTGGAGACTGGGATGAAGGGACCCACCAGAAAGCAGGTAATTACAGTCAAATATGGGACCGAAGATTCAGCGAGAGGTTATATATGATCAAAACCCGCATCCATATCATCAGGTCGATAAAATTTATAGCAGTCGTATCGCTCATCCTCTGTCTCTATGCAGGCGGCAGCGTCGGTGACGATACGCTATCCGATCGGGCTGATTTGAGATACGTCAACCTCTCCGGCCTCGACCTGAGAGGCGTCCACCTTAACCAGTCGGACCTGAGGGACGCAGACCTATCCGGTGCAGATCTCGATAGCGCATACCTCATATCAGCGTGGCTCTCAGGCGCGCAACTAAACCAGGCCAACCTCGCCAGGGCAGACCTCTCGGGGGCGGACCTCTCGGGCGCCGACCTCACCGAAGCCGACCTCTCGGAGGCGAAGCTCTGGGGCGCGAAGCTCTCAGAGGCGATCCTAGTCGATGCCACCCTCACCAAGGCGGATCTGACCCGGGCCGACCTCTCCGACGCCGACCTCACCGGGGCGGAGATGACCAACGCCCGGCTCTTCCGGACAGACCTCACAGGAGCGACGATGTTCGGCGTCTACCTCATCGGCGGCAACTTCGTCGGGGCCCATATGAACTGGGCAGAGATGAAAGGAAGCTACCTCAACCGCGGCCAGTTCTCCAGGGCCGAGTTCTACGGGACGGATCTCTCGGGATCTGACCTCTCAGACTCTGACTTTTCCAGGGCGTACCTCATGAGGGCAGACCTGACCGATGCGAACCTTAATTGGGCGCTATTCTCATATGCGGACCTGACCGAAGCGAAACTGGCTCGGTCTACCCTCCGGGGAACGAAGCTCTCCTACGCCGACCTGACCGGCGCCGACCTCTCGGGGGCAGACCTCACCGATGCGGACCTCACCGCCGTCCGGCTGATAAAATCGGATCTGAGCGACGCCAAGCTGGGGAGGGCCTACCTCCAGGGGCTCGACCTGCGGGGCGTCGACCTCTCGGGGGCTTTTCTGAGGGACGCCACCATCGACAGGACGTATCTGACCAACGCCAACCTCACCGGTGCTGACCTTCGGGGAGCCACCCTATCCTCTGTGGAGATGACGGGGGCCGACCTCTCGGGGGCGAACCTCATCAGGGCGAAGGTCGACCAGTTCACCCTCTTCTCCCTCTCCAAGGCGAACCTCGAAGGGGCCCTCATCGACGAGGAGCTGAGAAGGGAGATCGAATTGATAGGATGATGGAGGGGGTCTGATCGGGGCGAACCTTCCATCATCCCATCTTTTTAACCATCCGGGATCCTATCTTTTTGCCAATTTTAAAAGGCGCCGACGCCCCCAGCCTAAACCTCCCGGTCGAGGAGGGCCCGATAGTTCATGAACGGCTTCTCGTCGAGGGTGACTGTGCCCCTGTGGCCTTGGATCTCGAAGGGCACAGCGCAGACCATCGTCCCTATCATCTCTTCGCATTCGAAGTCGCTGTAGTAGTTGGAGAGCCATCTGTTGCCGCCGTTATCCCTCCCGCTGAACTTGTTGTTATCGATCAGGGCGTTGGACATGACGAGGTTGAACGCCCCATCGAAGATGTAGATCCCCCCAAGCCCCGAGTCTCTGACCAGGTTCAGCATCAATAGGTTCTGGTCGGATTGGTCGAGGACCTGGATCCCGTACTCGCTGCTCCTCTCAATGTCGTTGCCGGAGACGACGGTGCCGGCGGATTTTATCATGTGGACCCCGTCGGCGAGGCTGTCTAGGATGGCGTTGGAGTATATCTTGCTGTCATCGCACCGTTGCAGTCGGACCGCGTCCCTGGTGCTGTTCGTGATTTTGTTCGTCGAGACGATGACGTTCTGGACGAACTCGAGGCTTATGCCAAAGCCGTTTTGATCGAGCTCGTTTTCAATGAGGGTGTTATCACGGCAGTTGCGCAGAATTATACCGTCGGCGTTCTCTCTGATCTCGTTCGCCTGGACGAAGTTCAGGTCGCTCTCGTCGAATACGATGCCGTACCTCTTGTTTGTGGTGATGGCGTTGTATGTGATCAGATTTTCGCGGCTCTTATCCCGGACGGAGATGCCGCTTTCGCGGTTGTGTTTGATGACGTTCTCCATGACCGAGTTAGATTTAGAAGCACGTATACCGATCCCGTTCAGGTCGTTTCCGGAGATAGAGTTTCTGACTATCACGTTGTTATTGCCGGAGTCGATATTTATCCCCATGACGTCGCATCTCTCGATGGTGTTCATCGTCAACATATTGCTGTTGGATCTGTAGATGTCAATCCCGCTATTTCCGCAATCCTTGATCCTGTTCGCCACTAAGGCGCTATTGCTCGCTTCCAGTATATTGACTCCGTTCTCGGAGTTGTTGTGGATCGAGTTTCCCGTCAGCTCGTTGCCGAAGGAAGAGGCGATGGTGACGCCGTCGGCGCCGTTGCCCCATATATCGCTATTTGAGACCCAGTTGTACTGGGAGCCTTCGATGAATATGCCGTAGGCGTTCCCATAGACCTGCGTCGCCTCCACATGGCTGTGGTTTGCTCCGGCAAGCCGGATGCCGGCCTTGAAGTTGTCGTGGATCTGGTTTCCTTTTATCAGGTGGTTCTTTGAGTTGAGGACGCATATGCCGTGGCTCGAGGAGCCGTATATGGTGTTGTTCAGGATCTGCGACCCGTCTGAGAGGATGAGAACCGCTCCCGAATCGCAATGATCGGCTGCGCAGCCGGGCAAGACGAAGCCGTCTAGGACGACGCCGCTCGCGTTTATTGTGATGATAGGGGCTGATCCAGCCCCGCCTTCGACTATAGGCTGCCCCTCTCCAAGGAGGCCGATCTGTTTATCCACCATCAGGTTCTCGCGATAAGTCCCGTTCAGTACGAAGATCAAGTCGCCCTCCTCGGAGGCGTCTATGGCGTCCTGGATTCTCGTGAAGTCTCCGGAGCCAACGCCGTCGACAAAAATGGTGGCAGCACCCGCTCCGAGGTTTGCCGTCATCAGTATCAGCAAGATGGAAGTCGGGAATCTGAGCATGGAAATCACATATCTCAATAGTTTCTCGCGGTTTATTAACTTACCTTGTGGGATAGAGCAGAGGGTGATCGCCCAATATAAAGCAGGTCCCGTGTAGCCATGGAGTGAAGAGGAGTTAAGAAAAATTATACTGATAGTACGAGAACAGGGACCAAAATGTATAGGTCCATACTCCGAGCTATCTATCAACAATATGAAAATATCAACAATATGAAAATAATATATTTATATATGATGATTATCTCAAATAGCCGTTTTGTGAAGTTATGCATATTAGATCGTTAAGCTTCTCTTCTACATGGCCAATTGATCCAGTGGCTGGCGATATAGAGCGAACGCTGGACTAGAGGCTACCTTGACTATAATCAAACATTGAGGTACAATAATAATTCATTAAGGTTCTAAGTCTACGAATTGGACCGATATCTGAAAATCGTTAAATATCTGAACTACTTACTTCCAGTACTGATCTTTGAATTCAGAGGGTAAGCTCATGAAAATCCACTTTGATATAAGCCGACCGGATCATGCTTATTGGAGCGTAAAAAATATTTCTATTCTATCAGTTCTTATCATAGCGATTTTGGGGATCGTGATCACCACAGGATCTGCAGTCGTTGCCCCCGTGAGCGAGCCTACCTACGGATCAGCTGTAGTAGACGGCAGTTATGGCGAATGGGACCTTTCTAAAGACTTCTTTGCGAATATGTGGGAGGCAGGTAGCCCAAACAAGCCTAATGCTGTAATTTTATCGCAGCTTTATTTGCGCTACGACTGCGATAAGAATGTATTATATGCCTTAGTTCTGAGGGATAAAAATTATCTTCCACTTAAGAAAGCTGATGACGCCTGGATCAAGGTTTACGATCTGGGCAATAGCCCTCGAGTCAGCGGCAAATCAGGAAACGATGGAACTCCTCCAGACTTCATGTGGGTATACAGTGGAAGTACCATTATCGGTTATGAAGCTTCATTTTACCTTCCTGAGGGAACCTACAGTTTTGAGGCTCATATACAAATATCTAATGATAGAACATCGTCCACGGGGAGGAGAGGCAATTATCAGACTTTAGTAATCGACTGCCCCGATATCCCGAGCATCGATATCGAGAAGGCGACGAACGGTGAAGATGCAGATACCGAGACAGGTCCCGTCGTCGTCGTCGGGTCCACGGTAACCTGGACTTATAAGGTCAAAAATACTGGCAACGTCCCTCTATCTAACGTGGTCGTCACCGACGATCAGGGTGTAACCCCAGTCTATGTCAGCGGTGACACCAACAATGACGGCATCCTGGATCTCGACGAGACGTGGACCTACGAGGCCACGGGAGCTGCAGTGACGGGCCAGTATAAAAACGTCGGTACTGCTAAAGGAACCTATGACGGTAAAGAGGTAATAGACACCGATCCGAGCCATTACCTCGGCAGGTTAGAGAATCCCTGCGATCAATATAACATAACCTTTAACGGCAAGGCGACTGTCGGTAACAATACCAGGTTCGATTATAGGGTTTGTGCCACAGATAATGCGCCCCACGATATAAGTCACTGGACTGTGACGCTAAAGGTCAGCACCAGTGGTAGCATAGAGGTCACCAAGGTGGTGGATGGGGATTGTGATGGTGGGACAGAGTTCAAAATTTGTATAGATGGTCCCCAAAAAGATTGTGCCACCTTCGGCTGTGACGGCGGAAAATACACCTTCACCAATCTACCTTTCGGAACTTATTATATAAATGAGGATAGTCCTGGCGAGGCTTGGGAGTATGCGGTAGATTCTGAAAAGGTAATTTTATCAGGCTGTAGCATAAAAGTGCTGAGCGCCTCACATAATTATGAGATTGGACGGGATCCAACAACTGGAGTGAATGGGATCAAGTTCGATATCCCCATTAAAAAGGGAGCGTGCACAGATTTCTGGTTCGTTCTAGAAGGTGAGTGGGAAGTCGGGACCGTCAATGCAGCGATCAAGGCGGGGCAGATAATTTGTGATTATCGCGTCAGTGGGCCTATTTGTACTGGCAAAGCATATGTAACCGTATCCAACTACCTAGTCGTTCCTGAACCTTCGATATCCATCGAGAAGGCGACGAACGGTGAAGATGCCGATACTCCGACGGGACCTGTTCTGAACTCAGGGGACGAGGTGACATGGACTTATGTGGTCACCAACACAGGTAACGTTCCTCTCACCGACGTCTACGTGACTGACGACGTCATCGGTCCTGTAGCTGGACCCATCGACCTCGGAGTCGGAGAAAGCGAGACGTTCACCAAGACCGGGACAGCTCAAGTAGGCCAGTACAAGAACGTAGCGACGGCCAACGGGACTTATCAGGACGAGGATGTCACTGATACCGATCCGAGCCATTACCTGGTCAATCCCAATCCATCGATTATGATCGAGAAGGCGACGAACGGTGAAGATGCCGATACTCCTACAGGACCTGTTCTGAACTCAGGGGACGAGGTGACATGGACTTATGTGGTCACCAACACAGGTAACGTTCCTCTCACCGACGTCTACGTGACCGACGACGTCATCGGTCCTGTAGCTGGACCCATCGACCTCGGAGTCGGAGAAAGCGAGACGTTCACCAAGACCAGGACAGCTCAAGTAGGCCAGTACAAGAACGTAGCGACGGCCAACGGGACTTATCAGGACGAGGATGTCACTGATACCGATCCGAGCCATTACCTGGTCAATCCCAATCCATCGATTATGATCGAGAAGGCGACGAACGGTGAAGATGCCAATACTCCGACGGGACCCGTTCTGAACTCAGGGGACGAGGTGACATGGACTTATGTGGTCACCAACACAGGTAACGTTCCTCTCACCGACGTCTACGTGACCGACGACGTCATCGGTCCTGTAGCTGGACCCATCGACCTCGGAGTCGGAGAAAGCGAGACGTTCACCAAGACCAGGACAGCTCAAGTAGGCCAGTACAAGAACGTAGCGACGGCCAACGGGACTTATCAGGACGAGGATGTCACTGATACCGATCCGAGCCATTACCTGGTCAATCCCAATCCATCGATTATGATCGAGAAGGCGACGAACGGTGAAGATGCCGATACTCCGACGGGACCCGTTCTGAACTCAGGGGACGAGGTGACATGGACTTATGTGGTCACCAACACAGGTAACGTTCCTCTCACCGACGTCTACGTGACCGACGACGTCATCGGTCCCGTAGCTGGACCCATCGACCTCGGAGTCGGAGAAAGCAAGACGTTCACCAAGACCGGGACAGCTCAAGTAGGCCAGTACAAGAACGTAGCGACGGCCAACGGGACTTATCAGGACGAGGATGTCACTGATACCGATCCGAGCCATTACCTGGTCAATCCCGGACCATCGATTATGATCGAGAAGGCGACGAACGGTGAAGATGCCGATACTCCTACAGGACCCGTTCTGAACTCAGGGGACGAGGTGACATGGACTTATGTGGTCACCAACACAGGTAACGTTCCTCTCACCGACGTCTACGTGACCGACGACGTCATCGGTCCTGTAGCTGGACCCATCGACCTCGGAGTCGGAGAAAGCGAGACGTTCACCAAGACCGGGACAGCTCAAGTAGGCCAGTACAAGAACATAGCGACGGCCAATGGGACTTATCAGGACGAGGAAGTCACTGATACCGATCCGAGCCATTACCTGGTCAATCCCGGACCATCGATTACTATCGAGAAGGCGACGAACGGTGAAGATGCCGATACTCCGACGGGACCTGTTCTGAACTCAGGGGACGAGGTGACATGGACTTATGTGGTCACCAACACAGGTAACGTTCCTCTCACCGACGTCTACGTGACCGACGACGTCATCGGTCCCGTAGCTGGACCCATCGACCTCGGAGTCGGAGAAAGCGAGACGTTCACCAAGACCGGGACAGCTCAAGTAGGCCAGTACAAGAACGTAGCGACGGCCAATGGGACTTATCAGGACGAGGATGTCACTGATACCGATCCGAGCCACTACTTAGGATCCGAACTTGTGGTACTGAACCCTGGAATGGATGTTTATAAGACCGCATCTCCAACCACAGGAATCCCCTGTAATGACATCACCTTCACCATCGTCGTGAAGAATACCGGGGAGGTTCTCCTGAACCTCGAGGTGAACGACACCCTCCCCGCCGGGATGAGCTACGTCTCTTCAGACCCAATTCCGAATAGCGTCGTCGAGAACGCCGATGGAACGACGACGATCTTCTGGGGTCCGGTCCTGGGAACCCTCGATCCAGGCAACGAGACGACGATCACCCTTGTAGGCCACATCGGCGAGGATATCCCCAAATCCGCCTCGACGACCGATACTCTCACCGTCCTGGGATCTCCCGATCTTGGAAAAGAAGCGAATTTGGCTGGCGAAGAGGTACTCTGGGTCCAGCAGTTCGGTGGAGGGGGCCTTGCCGATACCATCGAGGGTCTGATCTGGGTGAGGGTGAGGCTGGAGGTGGAGCTCGCGAAGATGGTCGAGCTTCGGGAGAGGTTCGATAAAGGGTCAGCTCGTCTCGTCGTCGACGTGGCGGAGGGCGACCTTCCTGGGTACGAGGTTTATAATTACACCAACCCCGCCACAAATGAGCGGCTCG
>Ga0334886_1002380_pt1 | contig 18993 bp, 14 predicted proteins | sample GraSluR1_MG_9_FD_207232 | JGI IMG/M metagenome (GOLD analysis project Ga0334886, IMG submission 207232) | Sludge microbial communities from methane-producing bioreactor in Wageningen University, Netherlands - Granular Sludge_27_06-R1 | ecosystem: Engineered > Bioreactor > Anaerobic >... | reverse complement strand
GCTCATCCTGCTGGCCCAACGCGATATAGACGAGCACCGCGATGATGGCCAGCACCGCCAGCGCCATGAGCGCGCCCACGATCTTGAAGGTGCGGCTCAACCCTTCCGGCTCCGGCTCCATCAGGTCGAGCGGAAACTCGTCCTCGACCAGCCCGAAACTCGGCTCTTCGTCCAGATCGCCGAAATCGTCCAGGTTTTCAAAGAGTTCGTCATCAGCCATGAGAATCCATCCTCCGCGTTATGCGCCCGCCGCTGCCTGGATCGGGCTGTGCCCCCGCTAGGTAATGTTTCTGTCCGGCCCCGTCATCCCCCTGGCGAGCGAAGCAGAGCGGCGGGCCGTCTGCCCCCTGGTGCATGACAGAGACTGATCGTTGGAATGTTTTTTCGTAGGGGCGCTGCTCTGCTGCGCCCTCTTCTGCGCCCTGTGTGCTCCGGTCTTGCCCTAGCCGAGTAGCTCCAGATTAGCCAGCGGCACCAGCACCTCACGGTTGTTCGGCAGGCGCACCCTGGCACAGGGTACCCGCAGGCCGTTGTCAAGGGCCTGGGGCGTCGGGGGCAGCGCGACGACCTCGGCCAGAATACCATCCCACGGCGCGCGCGTCAGCCGCACGCTGGCCCCCACGGTCAGTGCTCGCGTCAGGGAGGGCGTCTCTGGGAAGGTGCCGCCCGCAGGCAACGGCAGCACGATCTCCGGGCGCTCCCACCGCCAGTGGTCTGGCGTTGCCGCGTCGAAGGCGGCCTGCCGCCCTATGTTACTCTGCAACAGGCGGTAGATCAGCGCCGTCGGCTGGCGGCGTCCGAAGCCCTCCGTCAGTATAACTGGGAATGTAAGCCCCAACGCGAATTCGCGCAAGCTGGCCGACATGCTCGGCGCGACGACGCCCGCCGCGTCCTGGCGCTGGGCCAGCAGCAGATCGGCCCGTTCGATGGGCAGCGGGCTGATGATCATCTTGGCGCGATAGGGCGAGATGGTCGGGTCGAGCGTGCGCAGCGCGGCGAAGCCTGCTTCGGGCAGGAACTGGTACCCCCCGAAGAAGAAGCGCCCGTTGCCCCAGGCACACTGCATGACCGCGCTCACGCCGCTGATACGCACGATGTCGTTCTCGACGGACTCGACCTCGCCCGGTATCCTGGCCAGAACCTCCACCGCCCGCTCGCTCGCCTGGATGATGATCTGCCCATCGTCCACGCTGACCACCTCGCCGTCCACCGGCGAGAGCAGCGTTTGCGCGCGCTTGCCGCGCCCACGCGCGGCCAGTTCCTGCCCCAGGCGCACGCGCCGATCCGGGGCGACGGTGATCAGATCGGCGACCTGCTGCGGGCCGGCCTTGCGCAGCCGGAGGGCGCGCGCCACGTCCAGGATCCGGTACGCGCGCAGCGCGTCCCCTTGCAGCACGACGGTGACCGCGCTGACCTGCGCCCCCGGCCCAACGGTCGTCCGGCGGTGCACCACGCCCGGCGGCAGCCGCCGCTCGCGCGTCACGCGGGCCAGGCCCTTGATCACGGTCGTCTCAGGGTAGTAGGGCATCCGCCTCCTCCTCGTCCCAGGCAGAAGACCCCACCAGCACCGCCAGGCGCGCGTCGGAGTCAGGCGCGGCGAGGTCTTGCGGAGCGGGGCGAAGTTCCGCGTCGTCGGCAACGGGGGCTGCTTCGGGCAGCCGCCCGCCCATCGCCGCCTTGAGCCAGGCGGTCAGGCGGCGAGCGCGCTCCGCGCCGCGCGGCAGGGCCAGCGGTCGCCCGCGCGCGTCGAAGATCAGGCCGGCGGCCCCGGCGACCAGCCGCCGCTTGATGCGCCGCCGCCCGTCAATGGACAGGCCGCGCCCCAGCCGCACCACGACCTCGACGCGCGTCCCCGCCGTCAGCGGGGCCAGCCACAGCTCGCCACCGCGTACCGTGTGGCGGATGATCTGCTCCCCCGGCTGGCGAATCTCGACCGACATGGCCTTGCGCCCAACCTTGACGCGCCCCAGCGGGCAAAACGCCGTGCCTAGCTCGACCAGGCCGCCTGCTTCCAGCGCCTGCACGGTCGCCACCGGCTTGAGGTAGGCGACCACGCCCAGTGCCGCGATCAGGTTGTGCGGGTCGAGGCGCAAATCGGCCAGCCCGACCGGTTGCAGCGCGTCGAGCAGCAGCATGGCCGCCACGCCCGGATGCGGCGCTTCGGTGAGGATGGCCCCCGCCCCGATCAGCGGGCCGAAGGGCGGCAGCACCTGGCCGTCTCCCTGCCCCCAGTCCGGGCGCGCGCTGCTCACCAGGGCGCGCACAATCTCGCGGGCCAGCGCCTGCTCGATGAGCAGTTCCTCCAGCGTGGCGGGAATCGTCGCCGGGCGAAGCTGCTTGTTGCAGGCGTAGTCCCACAGCGCGTCCTCGCCGACCTCCGCCGGGAGCCAGCGCCGCAGACGGCTGACCGTCACCGCTTGCAGGGCCGCCGGGAAGCTGTGCCCCACGCCCAGGTCGGTGCGCACCACGTGATGGGGCTGCCCATGCACGCCCGCCACGAGAAAGCTGTTGGCGCTGCCCACGTCCACACACAGCGGGCCGATGCCCGGCGAAGGCAGCGCGCTCAGGTAACGCACGGTGCTGATCGTCCCCTGCACGGTGGGCACCACCCCCACCTGGCTGGAGCGCCCCACGGCCTCGAACCCGCCGGGGCTGCGCGTGCGGAACTCGTCGTAGACCAGCGCCAGCTCGATCTGCGCGGGGACAAGCTGCTCCTCATCCAGCGTCGGGCGCACGTTGCGCGCCGTGAACACCGTTGTATAGGGGCTGAACAGCGCCTTGACGTGCGCGCGCAGCGCCTGGTTGCCGGCGAAGAGCACCACCGGCATCGTCCCGCGCCGGATCAGGCTCAGCGCCCGCGCCACGCGGCCTAGCAGCGCCAGCAGAATGTCGTCCGCGCCCTTGTCCGTCCCGCCGGTGATCAGGATCACGTCCGGCTCGCCGCCCAGCAGGGCGTTGATCTGCGCTTCTTCCGGGCGCAGGTCGTCAGGGCAGAGCATCCCCGTCACGGTGATGAAGCTGCTGGCGAGGACGCGCGCGCCGCTGGCCAGGCTTAGCTCTGGCGTGAGGCCGACCAGGAAGACGCGCATCGGGCGGCCCGCGCTGCCGGTCGCCAGGAAAGCATCCACGCCGTGCCCCTCGCTCTCCGGCATCAGGAACAGGCCGTCGCCGTGCTCGTCCACGATGCGCCGCCCGATCAACTCGGACATGCGCTGCGCGGCGCGATCCAGGCCCAGGCTGGCCCGGCCCAGCGGCGGCTCGGCGGTTGTGCGCGACCGCGCCGAGGCGATCAGGCGGTACTGCCCCTCCACCAGGTCAATCAGGGCCAAGCGGGTGTGGACGCTGCCGAGATCGGCCACCAGGATGGAATTGACGTGCTCAACGCCCATGCGCCATCAGCCCCCCAACCGGTCGAGGATGAATTCCAACTGCGCGCGCACCACGTCGCTGAAGATGGTCAGGCTGGTCAGGATGGCCCCGGCGTAGAGCGCGCCAAGCGTGACCGTCACGAAGACCTGCCCGACCGCGCTCAGCCCGCGCAGCGAGCGCGGCCTTCGCACTGCGCCGCGCCGGGCGACGGCGAAGAACTGGAAGTAGATCAGCGTGGTGATCACCCCCACCAGGATGACCAGCCCATCCGCCGTGTCCTCACCGACCGACTCGCCCGCCGCCCGCGCCAGCGGGACAATCGTCCCGGCCACCGCCCCGGCGATGGCCACGGCCACGCCGACGGCGATCACGAAGACGAGGCCCAGGTTGCCGACCGGGGCCAGGCGCGGCGAGACCTTGAACAGCAGCAGCACACCGACCAGGAACGGCACCGCTCCTACGACGCGCAGCGCGGCCAGCGTCGCGTCGTCGCGCCCGTTGGCTTCGGCCAGCAGCGTCTCATCGAGCCAGGGCTTGATCACGCTCTCGGCGGCGACGATGACCGTGTAGCCCGCCGCCACGCCGACCAGCACGTGCACGGCCAGCCGGTAGAGCACGTTGTCGCCCAGCAGATAGCTGAAGACCAGCAGAGTGAGCACCAGCGAAACCCACCCCGCGATCAGGTCGAGGTTCTCAGGAGTCACCGCCGTCGCCTCCGTCCCAACGCGCGCAGCAGGTTGATGACCATCCCCAGGGCGATCAGGCCCGCTGCCCCCGCCGCGCCCAGGGCGATGCTGTGCCAGCGCGCCTCTGGCGGATCGGGCAGCTCGACGGAGAGATCGCCGGGCATCTGGTACGGCGCAAGGGTGGCGGCGTTGCGCTCGGCGTTGTAGCGGGCGGTGTCGCGCGCGCCAGCCAGCAACCCGGCGTAGCCCGTCTCGCCCACGTAGGGCGCGGCCAGCGACTCAATCGCCGCCGTCACCAGGGCCACCTTAGGCACCGGCACCGCCGCCAACTGCTCGGCCCACGTGCGCACTCCCGTTGACTCGTCTCCGACGACCACGATCAGGGCAATATCCCCGGCCAGGCTGGTAATGGGTAGGCCGCTGTCGTCGCCGCGCAGGTCGGTGGCGAAGGCCGGATGGCGCTCCAACGCCCCGTCCGCGCCCCACACCACCGAGGCCAGCGCGCGCACGCCCACCACGTCGCCGGACAGGTAGCGCAGCGCGGCGTAATCCTCGCCCGCCTGTAATGCTTCCTCGCCCTGATCGCGCGCGGCCAGCAGCAGCGCGTCGTCGCCCAGGGCAGCGATCACCGACCCGGCGTGGAAAGCACCCGCCGGGCTGGTGCTGATCGTCAGCGGGACAGCGCCGCGCGCCAGCGTATCGCGCAGCACGGCTTCGGCCAGCGCGTCCAGCTCGCCCGCCGACACCGGCCCGTACTCGAAGGCGAAGAGCACATAGTCGCCTGCGGTCAGCGCGTCCACCTGCCCGGCGACCGCCGCCCGGTCGCCGCTGAGCGGGGACGGATCGGCAGCGAAGTGCAGCGCGTCGGTGGCAAAGGGGCCGAGCAGCGCGGCCAGCAGCGCCAGCATGACCAGCACGCGGTCGAGCTTGAAACGACGGGGCCGGCGAGGTCGGCGAGCGGTGGGCAGTTCTTCCGGTTCCAGCCCGGCGAAGGCCAGCCGCGCCGCCTCGTCCAGGGCGGCTTCCTCGTCTTCTTCGCCCGCGCCGATGTCCAGCAGGGCTTGCAGCCGCCTGACGCGCCGCTCCTGGTCGGGCGTGATGACCAGTTGCCCGGCGGCGCGCCGTCCCACCGCCGCGGGGATCACCATGTCGGCGGCGGGCAGCGCGCCGGGGATGTCCGCCAGCAATCCGCCGGCGGCAACCTGCCCGGCCTGGGTCTCGCCTAGCTCGCGCAGGGCTTCTTCGCGGAAGGCGCGCAGCCGCTCCGGTAATTCGTCCACCTGCTTCTGCCGGACGCTCGCCTGCGCGCCGCCGGCCTTCACCGTGACGGGTAGCTCGGACGGGCGCAGTTCCTCGACCCAGGAGGGGGCAGCGGTCGGTTCCGGGGCGGGCGGACGGCGGGGAGGTTCGGCGGGCAGGGGCTGCGATAACTCAGCGGGCGGGGCGGCTTCTTCCTGCGGGGCCAGCATGTCGCCCAACACGCGATCCATCTCGTCCTGGTCGAAGAGGCGCTGCAAGTCGGGCGGCTGGCGCTCCGCGCTCACTTCGCTGAAGAGCGCCTCCAGGTCTTGCAGGGCTTCGTCGCCGGTGTCCAGAGCGAACGGCGGCCCGGCAGCCGGCTGCTCCCTCTCATAGCCGAGCAGGGCGTCGAGCGCCGCGCTGTCCAGGGGCGCGGTTTCGAGCGTATGGGGCGCGGCCTCCGGCGGCGCGGGCGCGGCTGGGGCGGGCGGGAGAGGATACTCCTCCGCCGGGGCGACATCTCCCGGCGAAAGCTCCTCCAGCCAGTCCAGCGCGTTCGCTGTGTCCGGCGGCGGCGGCGTGACGGCCCCGGCCTCCGCCCGGTACCGCTCGCCGAGCGCAGAGTCGGCGCTGGCGGAAAGCTCGCGCAACCAGTCGGGCATGTCCGCGCTCACAGCGTCCGCCGCAGCGACCGCCCGGCGGTCGAAGTCTTCTGGCTCCAGCGGCTCGAACCGCTCGACGAAATCCTCGATCTCCGCTTCCTCGCCCGCCTGGGGAGGCAGGGTCTGTTCGAGATCGAGGTCGGGGAAGGGAATGTCTTCCGGGGCGAGAATGCGGTCGTCCGCCACTTCGCCGGTCATCCAGGCCGGCAGCGCGCCCTCGTCCGGCTCCGCCTGGGGTGGCATCTCGGCGGGCGTTTCGCCCGCCTCCAGGCTCGCGCCGAGCGCCTGCCAGTCAATGCTATCCGCGTCAGAAGCGCCCCGGAACCAGTCCGGCACGTCCGGCTCGGACGGGGCAGGAGCGGGCGCTGTTTCGGGCGCGACTGGCTCTTCCAACGGGCCAGTGGACAGGTCCATGCGGCGCAACCAGTCCGGCGCTTCCTCCGCCTGCTCCTCCAGCCCCAGGAACCAGCCAGGCACGAATTCCGGCCCTTCACCGGTCGCCGCGTCGGGCGGGGGCGGGGCGGGCGGCGTCTCGTCAAGCTGCGCGAACCAGTCGGGGACTTCTTCGAGCAGGCGCTCTTCGGGCGTCTTCTCCGCCTCGGCTGCCAGCCTGCGCTGCTCGCGCTCCCATTCCTCGTAGGTCTGCGCCGGGGGCTGTTCGCTCTCCTGCGGAGACTCCGCGAGCAGCCAGTCGGGGACTTCTTCGGGCGGTTGCTCTTCGGGCGTCTTCTCTGCCTCGGCTGCCAGCCTGCGCTGCTCGCGCTCCCAGTCCTCGTAGGTCTGCGCCGGGGGCGGTTCGCCCTCCTGCGGAGACTCGGCGAGCAGCCAGTCGGGAACTTCTTCGGGCGGTTGCTCTTCGGGCGTCTTCTCCGCCTCGGCTGCCAGCCTGCGCTGCTCGCGCTCCCATTCCTCGTAGGTCTGCGCCGGGGGCGGTTCGCCCTGCTGCGGAGACTCCGCGAGCAGCCAGTCGGGGAACACTTCTACGTCCTCCGGGAAGGGCTGTTCCCTGGCCTCGTCCGGCTGCGGGGCGGGCCGTTCAGGGAATTCGCCGGAAGCGCCCAGCCAGGTCAGGTCATCTTCAGGGGCAGCGGGCACCTCGCGGCTGTAGCCGGCGGCCTGACCGAAAGCGCCCAGCCAGTCCTCGTCGGCGGGGAAAGGCGGCGCGGCCTCAGGGGCAGCAGGCTTCTGCTCCCCGGCCAGCCAGTCGAGCGTCTCCAGGTCGCCGGGCACGTGGCGGGGGCTTTCCCAGGGCGCAGGGGAAGTGTGCCGATCTTCGTAGATGGACGGTCTGGCCGCGCCAAACTCGTCCCAGGGGGCCGGCCCCGGCGCGCCGGAGGCCGGCGGGCCGGGCGACAGGCCAGCGAAATCCTCCCAGGGCGCGCGCGGCGAGGCTGATCCGCCGACCGGCTCATCGGGTCGGTCTGGCAGCAGGTCGTCGTCAAAGTGCTTCGGATCGTCCGGCATAGCCTTCTTGTCCTGCTCTCACGAGCCTGCCCCCATCAGAGGCACGTACAAAACCTGTCAGGTAGGGATGCTGCTCTGCTGCGCCCCCGTAGGGGGTATCGCAATACGCCCCTACCCTTCGCACGCACCTTCCATCAGCCCCGGATCGAACGATCCTGGCCGGTCAGCACGCGCACGCCAGCGGCGACCGTGCCCAGCCCCACGCCGATGAGAATGCCGCGCGCCCCGGCGCTCACCGGCACGCGCACCAGCCACTCGCGCGCGTCGGCCAGGGCTTCGGTTTCTTCGAGCGGAATCCAGCCCACCAGCGCCACCAACACCGCCAGGGTGAACAGCACCGACCAGACCGTGACCTGGCGGCGCATCAGGCGGTAGGCGGCATAGACCAGGAAGAACACGAGCAGCCCGGCCAACGCCGACTCCAGGCTGACCTGCACCGCCTCGAACGCCCGCGCGCTCATCTGCTCGCCTTCCAGGTCGCCCGACCACACCCCGGCGCGGTCGAGGATGCGCAGCGCGATCACGCCCGCCGCCGCCAGCAGAGCCAGCAGGCTGTACGGCCAGCCGCGCTCGGAGCGGGCCAGGCGACCCAGGTGCACCGCCAGCAGGTTGAACACGCCCACAAACACCGCGACCGCCGCGATCACTGAGACCAGGTGCAGCATGAGCGCGGCAAAATCCGCCGCTGGCGTCCCCCAGTCGCTGGACAGGCCGACGAGCATGGCCACGCCCACGCTGATGGCGGTGAGCGACGACAGGAAGTGGAGCAGGCGATGGTTGTTCACGAGACCTCCTCAGAGGCCACTTTGCCCCCCATCCCTGCGCCCTTCCCCCACAGGGGGGGAAGGAAAAGGCGCTCACTCTTAGCCCCTCCCTCTTTGTGGGGGAGGGGTTGGGGGTGGGGGGTCAGACGACGCTCCCAAGCCGCATGATGGCTTCGCATTGTTCTTACCGCCGCGCGCGCCGGGCTAGATCGCTTGCAGCGCGACGGCGATGATACCCAGGATGACCAGCCAGCGCAGCACGTCCTGCGCCAGGACGCTGCCGCGCTCCAACGCCGTGCCGCCCAGGTAAGCCGGGCCAGCGTACAGTTCTTCGCCGAGCAGCACTTCGCGCGCCTGAGCGAAGGCGACCGCCTGCCCTTCTAGCAGGTCGCTGTGAGCGATCACCGTCTGGCTGTGGCGCAGCGCACTCTCGCCCAGCAGGGCCAGGTTGGTGCCGAAGCGCCCCAGCAGGATGTTGCTGTCGGCATCCAGGTCGGCGGACAGGCTGGCGGCCCCCGCCGCGAACGCCAGCCCCGCCGGGTACCAGGCGGCGGCGCTGCTGCGGTAGTAGTCCATCGTGCGGCGGTAGAGATAGGCGCGGCGCAGCGTGTCCTGCGCCAGCGGGAGCGTCATGGGGCTGGTCAGCGTCAGCAGCGGGAGCTGGCGGCTGATGGCCAGTCGCTCGCTCATGCGGTAGGCGATCTCAGCGGATACCAGCGCCGTGATCGTGCTGGCACTGCCGAGCGCGCTATCGCCCAGCGAGAAATGGACGCGCTTGGCGCTCTCTACTGCGTCCGCGGCCAGCACGGGCAGCGTCTCGTAGGCGCGGATGGGACGCAGGTGCACGGTGAAGCGCCGCGCGATGAAGCGCCCGGTCATCATCGCCGCGAAGGTGAGCGCCACCACGACCCAGATCAGCTCGCTGTCGTTAATCATCTGTCCGCCTCATCTTGCGCCGTCGCCAGCCGCTCGCGTAGCCAGGCCACGCCGCCGGGCGCGTCGAGCACGCGCGCCAGATCAGCCACCGCATCGCGCGGCAGCAGCAGGCCCAGCGCCGGCTGCGCCACCCACAGCGCCTGCGCGCCCAGCGGAGCGAGCGGCTCCGCTGCGTCTAGCAGGGCCGCTATCACCCCGCCCAGGCCCGCCGCGTGCAGGCGCTGGCCCCACTGGGACAGGCGCGCGGCCAGGCGCTCGGCGTCAGGAAGCTGCTCGACAGGTACCATAGCGCCAGTATAGCACAGCGCCAATGGTGGAGAAAATGGGATGGTTGTTGGTTATTGGTTGTTGGTTATTGGTTGTTGGTTATTGGTAAGTTGCTGGGTTCTTGGCGTCTGGGTGGCGACAGATTTCGGAAGTTTGCGGAGACTTCCGAAGTCTTGCGTCGCACGCGCCCCGCGCCGCACTCACCGTTGACAACGGGTGGTCAATCCGCTAAGATGCAGGCTGAGGACGCGGCGCGTTCTTATGGACAACCCACCCCCGACCGACGGCGGGTTGCAGGCAGGTTGCTCGGACTGGGTCCTGCGCGGCAGGGCGTCCGAACCGTGTCAGGGCCGGAAGGCAGCAGCACTAAGGGCTGTACCCTGGGTGCCGCAGGAGCGCCTGGCCCGAGCAACGTGCCCGCAACCTCGTTGTGTTTCTAGTGGACGCTTGAGTGAAGAGAGTCGCGTCGTGACCCCCCAGGAACGCTCCGCGCCAGCCCGCAAACCGCGCCGGCGCTGGACGCGCGCCGTGCTCATCGCCGCAAGCGCGGCCCTCATCGCCAGCGGTGCGCTGGCCGCCGACCGCCTCACCCGCAAATCGGTCACTATAGACGTGAGCGGCAGTATCCAGCACCTGCACACGCACGCTGGCACTGTGGGCGAGGCCCTGCGCGACGCTGGAATCCCGCTCGACCCCGAAGACCTGGTGCATCCCCTGCCACAGTCGGCGCTGCGCGACGGCATGACGATCACCGTGCGCAAGGCGCACGCCGTCGCCCTGCAGGTGGACGGGACGCTGCGCCAGGTGCGGACGCAGGCCGTCCACCCGCTCGACGTGCTGGCGGAGCAGGCGATCCCCCTCGGCGTGCATGACGTGGTGCAGGTCAATGGCCAGCCCTATCCCGCCCAGCAGTTGGAGCAGGTTGAGTGGGAAGTCCCCGCCGCCACCATTCGCGTGGTGCGCAGCGCGACCCTGAAGCTGGTCGAGGGCGACACGACGCAGGTGCTGCACACGACGCAGGCGGATGTCGGGCGCGCCCTGGACGCCGCCGGCGTGACGCTGTATCTGGCCGACCGCATCACGCCCGACCCCAGCACGCCGGTCGCCGATGGGCTGATCGTCGCCATCGAGCGGTCGGTGCCGCTGACGGTCATCGCCGACGGGCAAACGCTCAACACGCGCGCCCGCGGCCCCACCGTCGGCGACGCGCTGGCTCAGATCGGGGTCGCTCCGGCTGACCTCGACACCACCATTCCCCCGCTGGAAGCGCCCCTCACGGCGGGCATGACCATCCGCGTGGTGCGCGTCCGCGAAGACCTGGCGACCCAGGACGAGCCGATTCCCTTCACTACCATCACCCGCCAGGACTCGACGCTGGCCCCGGGCGAGGAGCGCGTGATCCAGGAAGGGGCCGACGGGCTGCGTCGCCAGCAGATTCGCAAACGCAGTGAGGACGGGCGCGTGGTGAGCCGCGAGACGGTAGCCGAGTGGGTCGTGCGGACGCCCGTCCCGCGCATCGTCGCCCAGGGCGACATCGCCCCATGAACGACCGTCACCTGCTGGACGGACGGGGCATCGCGCCGAAGAAAAGCCTGGGCCAGAGTTTCCTACACGATCCGCACACGCTGGAGAAGATCGTCGCCCTGGCCGAGCTACCGCCCGGTGCGACGGTGCTGGAGATCGGCCCCGGCACGGGCAACCTCACCCGCGCCCTGGCCCGCGCCGCCGGGCGGGTGATCGCCGTCGAGGTGGACGACCGGCTGATTCCCCTGCTGCAAGATACCTTCGCCGACCAGCCGCATGTTGAGATCGTGCACGGCGACATCCTGACGCTCGACCTGGCTGGCAAACTGGGCGACACGCCCTACATCCTCGTCGCCAACCTGCCCTACTACATCACCAGCGCCATCCTGCGCCACGTCTTCGAGAGGATGCCGCGCCCGCAGCGGATCGTGGTCACCGTGCAGCGCGAGGTCGCCGAGCGGCTGGTCGCCGCCCCCGGCGACATGAGCCTGCTGGCGGTCAGCGTGCAGTTCTACGGGCAGCCGCGCATCGCCCTGCGGCTGAGCGCGGGCGCGTTCTGGCCGCGTCCCGACGTGGACTCGGCAGTGGTGCGTATTGACGTGCACGAGCGCCCGCCGGTGGACGTGCCGGACGAGGCGCTGTTCTTCCGCGTGGTGCGCGCCGGCTTCGGCCAGAAGCGCAAGCAGCTTCGCAACGCGATCAGCGCCGGGCTGGGGCTGGACAAAGCCGCCGCTGACGCCCTGCTGCAGGCCGCCGGGATCGATCCGCAGCGCCGCGCCGAGACGCTGAGCCTGGAGGAGTGGGCGGCGCTGGCGCGGGCGGTTGCTGAGATGATGGGCTGAGGGCGAACTTCGCGCTGGAAATCGAGGACGCCGGTTGCAGATGCCGTATATCAAAAGTGAGATGGGACGGAATGGAGAAGATACGATGGCTGAGCACACGCTGCCCTATGAGACGGTGTACACGCTGGCGATGCAGCTTTCGCGGGCCGAGCGCGCCCGCCTGATCGCTCAGATCGCGCCTACGCTGGTCGAAGAGCCGGGCAAACAGCCCAAACGGTCTTTGCGCGGCATCCTGTCCGGCTACGGCCCGGCCCCGTCCGCTGAAGATATTGATCAGGCGCGCCGGGAAATGTGGGGCAACTTTCCGCGGGAGGATATTGGGCGGTGATCGCTCCTGTGTAGGAGCCAGTCTATAGACCAGACTTCCGAAGTTTTCAGAAACTTCGGAAGTCTGTTGTTGTACACGCCCCTGTGCCGATCCCGTTTGGCACGCGCCCCCAGCCGCAGTATGATTACCGCGCGCTCGCCGCTCCCCCCGCAACAACTCCCCACCGGCAGCGTATCATGAGTCAGGACACGGGAACAGGAACACCACCATGAACGACTCCATCTGGCGCAAGATCATCGGCGACATCCGCACGCGCAAGGGTCGCACGGCGCTCGTGGCGGTCAGCATCTTCATCGGCGTGCTGGGTGTGGTCACGCTGATCACCGCCGGCGATCTGCTGGTCACGCAGCTTACCGCCGACATCCGCCAGGACGAGCTGCCCATGCTGGTCAACTTCGTCGTCATCCCCGGCGACCCGCCTGCCAACCTGGACGACGCAGCGACTCTGGAGATGCTGGGCGAGGTGCCTGGCGTGACAGTGGTCGAGGGCCAGGCAAATTACCCTGTGTTCTGGAAGCAGCCAGACGAGACGCGCTTCCGCGAGACGCGCGTGCAAGCCTATACCCAGCCCTTCGACGCCATTCAGTTGGGGCCGCCGCGCCTGGTCGAAGGGCGCTGGCCGCGCGAAGGGCAGCGCGAGTTGATGGTTGAGGTGCGCCTGGCCGACGACTTCGACCTGAGCGTGGGCGATACCCTGGACGTGCGCATCCTCAGCGATGTCGAGAACCTACCCACCGAGTCGTGGACGGTGACCGGGCTGGTGTTCGACACTTACAGCCAGCAAGCCAACCAGCAGCTTTACGCCACCTTCGACGACGCGCGGCGGATGGCCGGTTTCATCGGGATGAACATCATCAGCGCCCGCTTTACCGACTACGCCACTGCCGAGCAGTCCATCGAAGCGTTCGGCGCGGCGATCACCGACCGGACGCCGTACATCACCTTCTTCCAGTTCGCCGAAGACCCCGCCCAGAACAGCGCCATCGAAGCCACCAAGCAGTACGCGGCGGTGCTGGCTGCGCTGGCCATTGTGGCCATGCTCGTGTCGGGCTTCCTGGTCATCAACGTGATCAACAACATCGTGGTCGAGCAGAAGCGGCAGATCGGCGTGATGAAGTCGCTGGGCGCGCTGCGCCACGAGACCTTCATGATCTACGCGGGCATCGCGCTCATCTACGGCGTGCTGGGCATGGTGCCCGGCGTCATCCTGGGCATCCCGCTCGGCTACCAGATGGCGGTCGTCGTCGGCGACTTCGCCGGGACGCTGATCAACGAGTTCCAGGTCTCCCCGCCAGCGATTGCGCTCGGTGTCGTGCTGGGGCTGGGCGTGCCCGTCGTCTCGGCGGTGCTGCCCGTCTATAGCGGCACGCGGGTGACCATCCTCGAAGCCATGACCGACCTGGGCATCTCCGGCGGCTACAAGGTGGGGCCGATTGCGCGCCTCATCCGCGCCCTGCCGCTGCCGGTGCAGATCAAGCAATCGCTGAGCAACATCAACCAGAAGAAGGCGCGGCTGGCGCTGACCGTCGCCACGCTCGCCCTGGCGGTGACGGCGTTCATGGGCGTGTCGGCGGTCTTCGTGCGCATCAACCAGGTGCTCAACGACATCCTCGACACGTTCTCCTTCGAGGTGCAGGTGCAGCCCACGCAGAGCCAGCCCTATGAGGAGTTCCGCGCGCTGGTGCTGGACAACGTGCCGGCGGTCGAGGAGGTGTATCCAGGCACGGCGCTCTCGGTGCAGATCGAGGGCTATGTCTCGCAGCTTACCAATACCAGCCAGTTGATCCTCAGCGGTGTTGAAACGTCCGCGCCCTTGCTCACCCTCGACCTGATCGCGGGCGATGGCTGGACGCAAGACCCGGACCGCGAAGGTATCGTGCTGACCAGCGAAGTCGCCAAACAGATCGGCAAGACGGTTGGTGATAGGGTGACCATCAGCAACGGCGGCAAGGTCCTGGAGCCGGAGATCATCGGCATCGCCAACTTCCCGTTCGACATCGGCTTCATGGAGTGGCGGCAACTGGCCCGCTTCGCCGGCTACGTGCGCGGCGCGCCCAAGCCCAACACCTACTTCACCCAGGCGACCGTGCCGGGCTACGAGGGTGCGTTGGAGGGCGGCGCGGTGACCGCCTGGGGCGTCAATGAAGAGATCATCACCCTGGTGGACTTCAAAGGGTTCCTCACTGCCGCGCCGGAGCAGCCGGCGGTGATCATCAGCGAGGGGTTGGCCGGGCGCGCGGGCCTGCAGGTGGGCGATTCGCTGGCGCTGGACTTCGCCGAGCAGAGCGAGACGTTCATTGTCGGTGCCATCTTCGCGCCCAAAGACGCGCTTATTGACCTGGCCGCCCAGAACGGGCTGGACGACCCGGAGGCGCTGCGCACTGCGGACATTGTGGGTGTGGCCTGGGAAGACCTGGCCCGCTATGAGGGCGTCAGCCTGGAGGGCGAGCCGATCCCCAACGCCTTCGCCCTGGTGATGCGCGAGCGCAATCTGAGCGCCCGCGCCGTAGACCGCGTGATCGAGGACGTGAACGAGGCACTGGTCGAGCACGGGATCACTTCGTCGTTCACCAATCTGGTGGAGATCGCTGACATGGCGTCCAACGCCATCCTGAGCATCGGCATCATCCTGAACATGGCCTCGCTGGTCATGGCCGCGGTGGGGGCCATTGGCCTGCTCACCACGCTCTCGATCAGCGTCTTCGAGCGCCAGAAGGAGATCGGCGTCATGCGCTCGGTGGGCGCTGGATCGTGGCAGATCATCGTCCAGTTCCTGGTGGAAGGGGTGGTCGTGGGCATCATCGCCTGGGTGATCGCCGCGCCGCTGAGCGTGGTGCTCGCCTACGCCCTGACCAACCTGCTGCCCTTCGGCGAGTTCATCGAGTTCGCTTACCCGGCGTGGATGTTCGCGGCGGGGCTGATCGGCATCCTGGTCATCGCCACTATGTCCAGCATCTGGCCGTCGGTCGCGGCGTCGCGCAAAACCGTGTCGGACATCCTGCGCTACCAGTGATGCTGCCAGTCAGGAGGGGTATCCTCCGGCTGGGGGGGAAAGAGCGTCACCGCAGAGGCGCGGAGCGCGCAGAGGAAAGATGCCCAAAAGCGCCTCCCTCTGCGCCGGGTGCACGAACAACCTGTTGAGAGTTCAAGAATGCTCGCTGAATGCCTCCCCCCTCAATCCCCCCTCCAGCCAAGCTAGAGGGGGGGACGATCTGCCAGGCGGCGCTCCCCTTCCCCTAGTACATCAGAAATAGGCGCGCGGTTTGGCCTGATTGACCCCTATCCCCCCAGCCCCCTTTCCCCGCCAGCGGAGAAAGGGGGAGCAGACTCAAGTTCCTCCCTGCTGGCGGGGAGGGATTTAGGGTGGGGTAAACCATCGAACAGCCACTGGTAGACTTCCGCCAACATGCACTAGCTTTGCTGGGGGAAGGGGCCGGGGGATAGGGGTGTTCTGGCAATTGCCCAACAACTGGTTCGTGAACCCCTCTGCGCCTTTGCGGTTCAGAGAATAACTACGCCTCGGCGATTTCGACCGTGTGCAGTGCGTCGCCAGGGTTGGGGTCGCGCATGGGGTCGCGCTCGCGAATCTTGAGCAGCACGACCAGGCTGTCGGCGTCGGCGACCTTGCCGAAGACGGCGTGCTTGCCGTCGAGGTGCGGCGTGGCGGTGTGGGTGATGAAGAACTGACTGCCGTTGGTGTGCGGCCCGGCGTTCGCCATGCTCAGCACGCCGGGGCCATCGTGCTTGAGAGCCAGCGCGCCCGGCTCGTCGTTGAAACGGTAGCCGGGGCCGCCGCGCCCGCTGCCGGTTGGATCGCCGCCCTGGGCCATGAAGCCGTTGATCACGCGGTGGAACGTCGTATTGTCGTAGTACCCCTCGCGCGCCAGGAAGACGAAGTTGTTGACGGTGATCGGCGCCTGGCTGGCGAATAGCTCCACCACAATGTCGCCCCGCTGCGTCTTGAAGGTCGCCGTGTAGTGTTTGTTCGGGTCAATGGTCATTTCCGGCGGCGAACCGTATTGTTTAGTCATGAGCTTGAACCTCACTTTGCGTGGTAAACCGATGGGCAGAGTGTAGCAGATAGCTGTCAGGTCTCCAACGCCGCGAAATGTGCCAGGAACGCCGCCGTGAAGCGCATCGAGGCGAAGTAGTCTTTGACGAAGATGTTCTCGTTGGGCGAATGGGCGCGGGCGTTGGGATGCCATGTTGCCCCGGCGAAGATCACCGGGATGCCCAGCCTGGCGCTCAACGGGTAGACTGGCCCGCTGCCCGCGTACCAGGGGAAGATGACCGGCGTCTTGCCCCACGTCTGCTCGCTGGCGGCGACGGCGGCCCGCTCCACCAGGCTGCCCGGCGGCGACGCGGCGAATTCCTCCCCGCCCAGGTCAATGATCTCGATGTCGGTGAAGCCGCGCCGGTCCAGGTGCTCGCGCAGCAGGCGACGAGCCAGCTCGACGGTCAGCCCGTCCACCAGGCGAAAGTCGAGCTTGGCGACGGCTTCGGCGGGCAGCACCGTCTTCGACCCGGCCCCGCCATAGCCAGCGTGAAAGCCGCAGATGGTGATCGTCGGCGCGCCCAGGTAGCGTCGCCGCGCCGCGTGATCGCTCATGCCGTTCAGCCACCGATCCAGCCCCCATCGTTCACGCATGGCAGCGAACTCCAGCGGCACGGCGTCAATGCGCGCCCATTCCTCGTCAGTCAGCGGGCGGACATGCTGCATGTAGCCGTCCAGAGTGATGGTGTCGTTCGCGTCTTTGAGCGTGCTCAGCGCCCAGACCAGCCGCCACGCCGGGTTGACGACCATCGGCGCGAACGAGGAATGCAGGTCGTGGCTCGGTCCCTGGCAGCGCAGCTCGAAGTAAGCCAGGCCCTTGCCACCCAGCCCGAAGGTGGGACGGCCCGCCTCGTCGTAGCTGCCGCCTTCCCACAGAATGCCATCGGCAGCCAGCAGATCGCGGTGTGCGTCTGCCCATGCCTCCAGGTGATTCGAGCCGGTCTCCTCCTCTCCCTCGACGACCCACTTGATACGCATGGGCAGATCACCCTGCGTCGCCAGCCACGCTTCGACCGCCTGAATGCGCGAGAGTAGCTCGCCCTTGTCGTCGGACGTGCCGCGCCCGTAGATGATCCCGTCGCGCATGACCATCTCGAAGGGAGGCGTCTGCCACAGGTCGAGCGGGTCTTCGGGCTGCACGTCGTAATGGTTGTAGATGAGCAGGGTGCGCGCGGCGTCCGCCGGGCCGATCTCGGCGTAGACGACGGGCGAGCCGGGCGTGGGGAAGACGGTGACCTCCGCGCCGACTGCTCGCAGGCGCTCCGCGACGAGGGCAGCCATCTCGGGGATGCCGCGCCCGTCGGCGGCGACGCTCGGCTGGGCGATGAACTGGCCGAACTCCGCGAGGAAGCGTTCGCGGTGGGTCTCGATGTACTGATCGAAGGGTGCGGTCTGGTAGGACATGACGGGATTTTCCTCTCCGTAGCAGTTACGCCTGGGATAGCGACGGAAGGCGGCGCGTCGGGGGGAAACGGAAACCCGATGCGCAGCGCCCGCAAGAGTGTAACGCAATTGCCTTTGTTTTGATCATCTTACTTACAACGAGCATTCGCTCGAAAAGCCTCCGATCGGTTTTTACATTTGGGCAAAACTGTTCATCTGTTCTATTATTGGAATATCATGACTATAGACTCATCGGGATAATTCTATGAACAAGCAACAGAGAAATGGGAACGGTCGGGGTATCGAGTGGACTGATTGGACTTGGAACCCAACGGCTGGCTGCCTGCATGGTTGCACGTGGCGGATGCCCGATGGCAGTATCGCAGAGTGTTATGCCAAGAAAATCGCCGAGGGCCTGGCAAAAGCGGCCTATCCCCAGGGTTTTGAACATCACTACTGGCGCGAACACGCTTTATATGCGCCGCTGAATGAGAAAACCCCCAGCAAAATCTTTGTGGGCAGCATGGCCGATCTGTTCGGTCATTGGGTGCCCGAAGAGCAAATCCGACAGGTGCTCAGCGTGATGGAGCAGGCACACTGGCATACTTTCCAGACGTTGAGCAAGTATCCGGTGCGTTTGCCAGAGTTCAATCCCTTTCCACCGAATGTCTGGGTTGGCGTAAGCCTGCCAGCAGGCCATCTCCTGGCTCAGACGGGAGCATCCCGCGCCCTCAAAGCGTATTTGAGACAGATGACAGCGATACGGGCTTCTGTCAGGTACATGAGCATGGAACCACTATGGTTTGACGCTGGTGAGGTACTTGACCAATGGATTGAAGAAGAAGGCCGCTTGCCCTTCGAGTGGGTGATTGTTGGTGCAGCTAGTAACGGGCCGACAACGTACCAGCCCGATCCGGCATGGGTCAGAGGCTTATTGACTGTCCTGGATGACCAGAGAATCCCCCTCTTTTTCAAGGGGAACTTGAAGTGGTCTCCTTGGCGGGAAGAGTTCCCTGCTTGTTGTAGTGAGTCGTTGGCAACGAAACCACTAGCCCCAGAGCTGCTAGCTATTCAACAAACGTAACTATATCGACGTTGCGAGCTTTGGTGCCCGAAAAAGCAACGCGATTCTGTCATTTTAACAATCTCATCGCTCTTTCGACTTCGCCTGGAAAATACTCCTCGTCAACAATTCGTCGCAAGACCTCGCGATACTGGATGCTCTCGCCCCTACACCGTGAGTAGATAGTGTCAGCAATTGCCTCTTCGCTCGGTCGAGAGGAACTTGCCGATTCCGAGTCGACATCAAATAACTTTAGCTGGACTCCACCAGCACGCCTGATCTGTTGATCCGTTTTCCACTGTACGCGATAATCGGTAGTGGTGAACTATTGACTGATGCACGTGCGATTGTAGTGATGAACGAATAGTCGAAAAACGAATTCATGAAAACGGTCGGACTTGGAAAACGACAG
>Ga0334886_1002361_pt1 | contig 19112 bp, 9 predicted proteins | sample GraSluR1_MG_9_FD_207232 | JGI IMG/M metagenome (GOLD analysis project Ga0334886, IMG submission 207232) | Sludge microbial communities from methane-producing bioreactor in Wageningen University, Netherlands - Granular Sludge_27_06-R1 | ecosystem: Engineered > Bioreactor > Anaerobic > Unclassified... | reverse complement strand
GGTCAAAAATTATTGTCTTTAGCAAGTTCGATAATTATTGCTATTTATTTTTGCTTGATAAATGGGCATTTTAATCTAGTTGATTCTAGTCCTTCAATTCTACGCGCCTCATTATCATGTGTTCTAGCTGTTTTAGCTAATAGCTATTTCAATTTGTCAGTAAAGCGCCTTAATTTACTTATCTTAGTAGGAATATTATGCCTTTTTATCAATCCTTTTTATCTCCAAGCCTTGGGGTTTCAATTGAGTTTTTTGGCTACTTTCATTATTCTTTTTTATTGGCCATATATCAGAAAAAAGATTGCTAAATCAAACTTAATGCTTAGTATGACGGTACAATTTTTTCTATGGCCCTTGCTCATTTTCTATTTTTCTAATGTTAATTTGATTGCTATACCAGCCAATGTTTTATTATCACCTCTGGTAGAATCATTAACTTTTGTTTATTTTATATTTATTAGTAGCAAAATCCTTGATTTTCACTTTTTAGCTGATTTTTGTAGTAATTTGATATATTTTGTTTGTAATATATTTTTTAAATTTTTAGATTTTTTAGAAAAAATGCCTGCTAAATCTATTGATATACATCAAAATAAAAGTCTGGTGATTGCTGTCTTAATTCTTATTCAAGTTTGTATTACTTATTTAATTTTGCGAGAAAAAAAACTATATTTTAAAAAAAATAAATATAGGATATTAACTAAGTGGGCTAATTACTTAGCAAAACAATGAAAAGAGTAGCATCATTCTTAATTTTAGGCTTTTTTATTTGGCAATTTATGACAAAATTCCCTGATAAATCAGTCAATTTAATAATGTGTGATGTTGGTCAAGGAGATGCTATTTTAATTCAGCAAGGCTTTTTTCAAGTTTTAATTGACACTGGTCCCGATGAAGCAGTTTTGACTTGTCTTAATCGTTATTTGCCATTTATAGATAAAAAGATTGATGTATTAGTCTTAACTCATTATGACAGCGATCATATCGGTGGTTTTACTAGTTTGTCGACAAATTACCAATTTGGCACAATTTTTGCTCCCCTAAGCGAAAATAAAGATAGTGAGCTTTTTCTCGAGTTAAATCGGGTTTTTTTTGACTTAATTGAGCAAGGAACGAGAGTTAAACAGCCGATTTTGGGCCAGCAAATGGCTTATCAGGATTTTAGCCTGGATAATCAGGCCAATCAATTATTGTTTACCTTCTTAACTCCAGCTGACCTCGAGTTAGAGTTTTTGCAAAGTCTTAATTTTTTCCAGGGGGAGTCCAGGCTACCCGAAACTATATTATCGGCTCTTAATCAAGAAAATTTTAGAAATTTTAAGCCTCTAGAAAGCACAAATAACCGATCTATCGCTCTTTTATTTGAATATGGCCAGTTGGATATCTTCCTATCTGGTGACCTTGAGGAAGAAGGGGAGCTTAGCATTATTAGCTCGGCTTTGATAGATCAAGTAGACATCTTAAAAGTAGCGCATCATGGGTCAAAAACCTCAAGTGCACCGGCTTTTTTGTCTCAAGTGTTACCCGAATTGTCTCTAATTTCTGTAGGTAAAAACAACAAGTTTGAACACCCTTCACCAGAGGTTTTAGACAATTTAGAAGCTTTTTCTTCTCAAATTGTCCGAACCGATCAAAATGGGGACATCAAAATTGTATTGTTAACAGATGTTTACTATTTTTTAACAACAAAATAATTTTCTTGTAATGCTCAATTTTTTTAATTGTCGCTTTTTACAAAAAATAACTGTTGCGAGCAACTTAGCAATGTGGGCAGAATTGCCAAATTGTCACTGTTAAATACTATGCAATAAGTTACAAAAAAATGCAAGTTTTTATGTTCAATTATTGATTTTACTAAAATAAAGCCAAGTAAAATTGTGCTCAATTCTTACAGTTTTTTGTTCATTTTTGCAAAATTTTTTACTAGTTTTTGTTAAGAAAAAATAAATTAAACTCTTTTTTTTCTTATACTTTTTACTCAATTTTTTGATTAAGATCATTTTTTAGATCACTTCTTGGCTAATTGCCTGGTTTTCTAGGGGAAAGGGCAGGCTTTTGACTTAGTTTTTATTCTGACCGAAGTCAGTCCGAAATAAATTTATAGATAAATTTACTAAAAGTTAAAAATTGAGTACAAAATTTTTCTCATAAAACACTATAATTAATTTTCAATATTAAAAATATGAAGAGTAATAAATATACTCAAAACTGTTCGTCTTTTATTTGTAATTTGTGTCGCTTATCAAATTTTAATTGGTGTTACAATAACCCTATGTTTAACCATCGGCTCCACCAAATTCATCTAACTAAATTTAAACAAAATTTGCCGCTTTTGACGATTGATCTGCCCACTACTAAATCGATCACGATAATGTTTTTGGCTAATACAGGTTCTCGCTTTGAACCGGTAGGAAAAGAGGGTATTGCTCACTTTTTTGAACACATGGTTTTCAAAGGGACGACAAACTATCCAAACGCTAAAAGTTTGGCAAGAACCCTAGACAGTGTTGGAGCAGATTTTAATGCTTTCACTAGCAAAGAGTACACTGGCTATTATGTTAAATCGGCAGCCACTAATTTTGATTTATCCCTAGATGTTTTGTCAGATATGCTTTTTGCACCCTTATTGAGACAAGAAGATATCGATCGAGAAAAAGGAGTGATTATCGAAGAATTGAATATGTATGTGGATATGCCACAGCATCATATTAGCAATGTTTTTGAACAATTAATTTTTGCTGATTCAACGCTAGCTCACGATATCATTGGCTACAAAAATAGCATTCGTTCTCTAACTACTGCTGACTTTCAAAATTTTCTTAATCAATATTATGGACCAGAAAACTTATTGTTGGTGATTGCTGGTGGTTTGGATAAAATTAGTCGGGATCGGGAAGTTTTAGCAGACAAAGTAGCTTTGGCTTTTAACAAGTTAGAAAATAAACGTGGTCAAAATACTAAGTTGCCCGCACCCAAAGCAAAGCAAAGTGTTGCTGGTCGGCCCGTAGAAATCAACAAAAACGCCTTTTCTAGGCGTCGCTTTAAACTGATTAAACGAGCTAGTGAACAAGCCCATTTTGTGATGGCATGGCCCTCGCTTGATCGTCATCATCCCGATCGCTTTGCCTTATCAGTATTGTCTACAATTTTGGGGGGCAATATGAGTTCGCGTTTATTTACCGAAGTGCGCGAAAAACGAGGTCTTTGTTATTATGTGCGCAGTAATTCGGAATACTATCACGATAGTGGTTATTTGGGTGCTAGTGCAGGGGTTGATCCAAGCCGCCTAAAGGAGGCTATTCAAGCCACTAAAGATGTTTTTTATAATCTAGCAAATGCTAGTGGTAAAAAGGGAGAGAGTGGAGAAATTAGTGCTGTTGAGTTGCTACGTGCCCAAAATTACCTTAAGGGTACAGCCATACTCAATTTAGAAGAGAGCAATAATGTTGCCCAATTTTATGGGTTTAAAGAGCTTTTAAATAACAAGATTTTAACTCCCGATGAAGCTTTAGCTAAAATTGATGAAGTTAAAATCGAAGATGTGCAGCGTTTAGCTAAACTTATTTTTCAAAAAGAGCAGTTGCGCTTTGCAATAATTGGCGATTTTAGCGATTCTAAGCAAATTCGACAGTGGGCTTTGAGTTAAACTATTTTGATTCTCTATTTTATATATTGATATATTAAACAATGTTTAGACTAGTTTAAGTCGGAGCTTAGATTTTTCTTCTTTTTTTCTGATCTGTTACTTAATCTTTTGATATTTTGCTTTATGTTTTGATATATCTAAATTAGACAAAAGTTACGATCAAAATAATAAAAAACCAGGCCTTTAAAAACTCCGCTTGGCTTTTGCTTGATTTTTTAAGATAATCCCCAATAAGAGATTAATTGAAAAAAGAAAGGGAAAAGTCTATGAAAGTTACTCGTACTGCCGTTTTGGTTAAGCCTGATGGCTTACAAAGAGGTTTAATTGGTGAAATTATCAGTCGTTTTGAACGTAAAGGTTTAAAGTTAGTAGGACTCAAAATGTTGAGAATGACTGACAAGCAATTGGATTCCTGGTATAGCGAACATCGTGAGAAAAGTTTTTTTAACGACCTCAAGTCTTTTATGGGCTCCATGCCTATTGTAGCCATGGTTTGGGAGGGTATAGATGCTGTACCAGTGGTAAGACTTTTAGTTGGTACCACCTTTGGGCGAGAAGCTGAAGGAGGTTCAATTCGTGGTGATTTTGGAATGAGCCAACAGATGAATTTGATTCATGCTTCTTCTAACAATGAAGACGCCGAGCGAGAAATTGCTATTGTTTTTGGGGAAGACGAATTGTTCCATTATCATGGAGTGACCGAGGCAGTGATTTATGCTGAGGGTGAAGCTGAGTTTGACGAAAATGGGGAATAAATAGCAAGAAAATTGAGATTCCTTTTACTCAAGTAGTTGATTTTAGTTTTAGCATCACTATATTTTTTTATTTTGGACTAGCTGTCTTGATCAGAATGTCTTAAATTGCTCAACATTTGTCCTCAAAAATGTGTAATAATTATTTTTAATGAAAAAACCACCAGTATTTGGAGGTTTTCTTATGTTGATAATTAATTTAGTTAAAAAATGAAAAAAACCAGGCTGCCCAAGGCTGTTTCGATATTAACAATTTCCACCTTGAGTCTTTTGGTCGCTATCATTTGTTTTAAACATTTTATTTCTAACTCCCAAGCGGGAAGTTTAACTATTACTCATCAGGTTGATTGGGAAGAGGGAACACTGCTCGATGTTGAAGCAGACAGTAAAGAAGGGGAAATTAAACTATCTCCTCTCGGTACTTGGGGCGTTCAATCTCTAAAGAGCCCCAATAAACCAATTTCTGTTGGCAGTGCTTTTGGTACTGATGGTACTCATATCTACGTTGTTAGAGGCTATGGAGACATTACTTTTTGGCGTTATAATCCGGCAACAGATAGTTGGACAGATCTAGCTAATTTGCCTAGAGGTGCGTATTACGGTATGGATTTGCAATATTTGGATGGTTATTTTTATGCTATTTTTGGCGGTTATCAACGATCTTTTGCTCGTTATTCAGTTGCTGATGATAGTTGGGAGATGTTGTCTAGTATTCCTGATTTAGTCCATCAAGGCGGATCCCTAACTAGTGATGGAACTGATATTTATGCAACCAGAGGTAATAATACTCAAGACTTTTATAAATATAGCGTAGATACAGATTCATGGATGCCGCTGGCAGGACCACCAGCTGCTTTGAGAAATGGAGCAGATATTACTTATATTGATGGTTATATTTACACCCCAAGGGGGAGTAATACGACCACTTTTTATCGCTATTCTGTGGCAAGCAATAGTTGGGAAAGTTTAACTAATGTTCCAGGAACTATGTATGATGATATTGATGCTACTACCGATGGGACTTATTATTATCTACCTCGTCAATATAATTCTACAAGTTTTTATCGCTACGATCCTAGTGACAATAGTTGGACAACTTTAGCAGAAGCACCACTCACATCTCGATACGCTGGTGTCCAATATGTGGAGTCAACAGACTTAATTTATTTCTTCAGAGGTAATGGTGATTATCGTTTTTGGAAATATGATCCTAGCACTGATGAATTTTTAGGTCCTAGTGAAGCACCGAGCACTTTAGCTACTGGTTCAGACATGGTTTATCATGATGAATATTTCTATGTGCCTAGAGGAGCTAATGGTCAAATTTTTTATCGTTTCGATCCTAGTGCTAATAACTGGACCGAATTGGAAAACGCTCCAGAGCGTTTTAATGATGATGTTAAAGGAGAAGCAGTTGGTGACTATTTATATTTTTTTAGGGGTAGTAATACGCTATCTTTTTATCGTTACCACCCAACTAGTAACACCTGGTCTACACTAGCTGATGCCCCTGCCACTGTCAGATTTGGCGCTTCATTAGTTTATCCAGGAACTGGTGATTACCTATATGCTACTAGGGGTGCAACAACAAGCACTTTTTGGCGTTATCATATTCCCACTGACACTTGGCTGACAGACGCATCAGATATTCCAGACAATGTAAGAGCCTCTTATGGATCAAGGTTAATCTCAGATGGTACTGATATCTTTTTTACAGCTGGTATTGGTATTAAGCGAATGTTCAAATACACTGTGGCAACAGGTCTTTGGACTGAATTAGCTGCACTGCCGTATTCTCCATATTATGGTTCAGATATCAGTTATGCTAATGGCAAAATTTTAGCTCTAGCAGGTTACTATACTCCAGATTTATATGAATACACCATCTCAAGCAACTCTTGGAAAAAGTTGGATTCGCTAGACACTTATGGACCGAATGATGTTGGAACTTATAACGGAGCCTCGATAGCATATGACCCCGTAGGAGAAAGTTATTATGTAACTAGAGGTTATGGTCAAGCTGAGTTGCTTAATTATACGCCTGGCAGCACCACTTATCCAATAACTGGCACTTGGACTTCTCCTGCTTATGATTTGGAATATGTGGAGTCTTGGTCGGGTATCAGCATTGGTCAAGAAACTCCAGATGATACAATTTTGTTATTCCAATCTAGAACTAGTAGTGATGGTCTGAACTGGACTGAGTGGCAAGAAATTACCAATGACAACGTAGTCTCTCCAGTCAATAGATTTCTGCAATTAAAGATAACTTTTTCCAGCTCTAGCGATCATGAACTAACCCCCGTTGTCAGAGATATTAGTTTCAATTATGTCGGTGATCAATCACCGCCAGCCGCACCAGAAAATTTTCTTGGTTTTTCTCGTCAAATCAGTGGCGAATCCTTAACGAGTGAGAGTTCTTATCGATTTACCAATCCCTATTTTACTTGGGATGCTGCCTTAGATGAACAAACAGCAGTTCAAGGTTATTATGTGTATTTTGGACAAAATGAGGACGCTAATCCAGAGGAAGATGGCTTTTTTCAATTAAATACTAATTTCCAAGTTAATCAAACTTTGGAAACTGGCACTTATTATTTGAAAGTGGCTTCGCAAGATTTAGCCGGTCATACTAGTTCGACAACAACTGGTTTTATATATGATTATCGTGGTATTTCTCCAGCACTAACAAGTACTTTTAGTGAAACGGGAGATTTTTTAGGAGAAGTCGATTCGATTAATATTAACAACAACTATTTACAATTGAGTAACAACAGTGAAGGTTTTTGGTTGGAAGAGAGACTGACTTTTCCACCGGCAAGCATTCAATATGCAGGTAAAAATGCTGCATATTTAGCAGAAGAGGGAAAATTATATGTACTACGTGGAGCAAATAATGCTACCTTTTATGAATATGATGTGAGTGCGGATACTTGGTCAACACTCGCTGATGCTCCTGGAGCGGTCAGGTTTGGAGGCGGAGTAGTAGAGGGTCCTCCGGGATATTTATATGCAGCTCGTGGCAATAACTCTACTGATTTTTGGCGCTATGACATTGAAGCCAATACTTGGGACGCTGATATTGCTAGTGCACCTTTAACCATTAGTTATGGAGGTTCTCTGGTTTTTGATGGTGAACAATATATTTATGTATTGAGGGGTAACAATTCCAACAATTTCTGGCGCTATGATACTTTTTCAGATGAATGGCAGACATTGAGTTCGGTTCAGTTTGGTGCTCCTTCGGACTCTATTAATGATTATGCTCATATTTCTGCTGATATAACCATTGATCGAGAAAACCAACTAATTTATGCTACTGCAGGTAATTTAAGACATGGTTTTTCAGTTTATGATATTAATACTGATGCTTGGACAGTTTTGCCAGATACGCCGACCTTAGCTTATTTTGGCTCGGCGCTTGAATATGACTCTAATACTGAGGCGGTTTATTACACGGCTGGTTATTATTCTCACCACTTTTTTAAATACGATGTTGGTGCTCAAGAATGGATTCAACTGAGCTCTTCTCCAGACCGTTTTTATTATGGTGGTGGTTTAACTTTAGTGGATGATTATTTATTAGCCTTTAGAGGTGAAAACAACACTGGTTTTTATAAATATGATATTGCAAAAGATAGTTGGCTGGTTCCTAATAGAGGCTTATTTGGTCGAGTGTTTGAAACAAATAGTGTGTTTACCACTAACTATGGGGCAGACATAGTGATGGGAGATGGTGATAATTTTTATTTAACGAGAGGTAACTATGCTGATCAATTTGTGCGCTGGAATCAAACCACAGGTGCGATCACTAAATTAGCCAACACTCCTGCAGGCTTGCATAATGGTGCTGGTTTGGTTTATGACAACAATCAAAACAAAATTTATTTAACTGGTGGTACCTATAATCAAAAATTTTATGTTTATGACATAACTAGCAATGTTTGGAGCGAAGAAACGGCAGATCCTACACCTCTAGTGACAGGCTATGGTTCTTCTATGGTTTATGATGGAGAACGCTACATTTATCTTAATCGTGGTAGTCATACCACCTCTTTTTATCGTTTTGATACACAAGGTGAAAGTGGAGCAAAGTGGGAAACATTAACTAACGCACCCGCTGGTCTTGGTTATGGAGCTAAACTTTTATTTAGAGATGATCTTATTTATACGATGAGGGGTCAGAATGTGGCCAACAACCCCCTTTATTTTTATGATACCAACACTGAATCTTGGAATACTACTTTATCACCAATGCTATCACCCATCTACAACGATGCTTTTTTAGTTGATGGTAATGAAGGTCATTTTTATCTAGCTAGGGCTCATAATACTAGCGAATTTTACCGCTATTCATTAACTGGTGATTCGTGGCAACAACTAGCTGATATTCCAGCTCAATTATATGCAGGAGCTTCTGCTGAAAGTAACTTGGAAAACAAAATCTTTGTTTTAACTGGTTCTGGAACTAATAGTTATAGTGATGCTTTATACACCTATGTAATGGAAACTGAAGACTCGGCCTTTGTTGAGGAGGGTTCTTATATTTCTCAAACTCATGATTTGGGTGGAGTTTATCGTTGGGCGGGCTTGGAAGTTACTCAAACTACACCAAGTAACACTAGTTTAAATATTGAAACTCGCACCTCAGTTGATGGAGAAACTTGGTCAGATTGGGCAGGAGTAACTCAAGCCAAAGAACTTGTTAATGATCGATATTCCTATCGTATTAATTCTCAAGCCAACCGCTATATTCAAATTAAATTCGAGTTTTCGTCTAGTGATGGTGTATCTTCTCCTAGAGTAGAAGACTATACAATTAATTATTTCCAAGATCTTGATCCTCCTTCTAATCCACAAGACGAGGGTTTAAGTATTTATAGTCAGGAAGAAGAAGGAGAGCTTTTAGTTTCTAATGTTTGGTACAACCACGCCAATCCATATTTTGAGTGGCCAGAACCTGAAGAGAGTTATGGAGCTAGCGATACAGCAATTGGTTCTGGAGTAGCAGGTTATTATGTTTATTTTGGTTCAGATGAACTAGCTGATCCGGCTTTAGATGGTCAGTTTCAGGTAGACAATAGTTTTGAAGCAGATTCGCTAGAAGATGGAGAGATTTACTATCTGTTAATTAAAACAAGTGATGAGTCGGGCAACATTAATGAAAATATTTGGAACCCTTTTATTTATAAATATGATTCTAGAGATCCTGCTGCTCCAGAAAATTTAACGGCTGATCCTTCTGGATACACTGCTTTTAATAATTTTAATTTCTCTTGGGACGCTGTGATTCCAGCTGGCGCTGACATTGTGGCTTATTGTTACAAAACTGGAGCTAGTGAGGGTGAATATGCTAGTGATCAGTGTATAGAGAGCACGACGGTTGAAGGCATTCCCTCATATAAGGTAGGAGTGAATACTTTTTATGTTCGAGCTAAAGATCAGGCAGGTAATTATAGTGCTTATGCTAATATTAATTATTTTTATGCTGATATTTCGGCTGCACCTGCTCCGCCTCAAAATTTACAAGTTGAACCAGAAACTAGCACCAATAACTTATTTAGTTTTACTTGGGACGAACCAATGTCTGGTACTTTCTTGGGTTCAGCTTCAAATCTATCCTATCATTATAGTGTTAATGCGCTACCTACTGCTTTTAGCACTTCTACCACTAGTTTAAAATATTTAAATCCTGGTGCCTATGCAACTTTACCAGGTGAGAACATTTTGTATGTAGCTACTAAGGATGAAGCAGGTAATATTAATTACAGTAACTATGCTCAAGTTTCCTTTTTTGCTAACACTGTCGCTCCGGGTATTCCTCTTGATGTAGAGATTGCTGACGTTTCGGTCAAAAGTACATCCTCTTGGCGACTAGCTATTTCTTGGGATGAGCCAACAGACGCGGGTAGCGGAGTAGACAACTATCAAGTATATCGCTCTTTTGATGGAGAAAATTTTGATTTCCATTCTTCCAGCGGTGGTACTTCTTTTGTAGATACAAGGCTGACTCAAAAAACTCACTACTATCAAATTAAAGCTTGTGACAACACCAATAATTGTGGTGCTTTTTCTGATACGGTCAGTCTCTATCCAGACGGTCGTTATACAACAGCGGCTGAATTAGTCTCTGGTCCGACAGTCACAGATATTACTACAAAAAAAGCCATAGTTAGTTGGGCCACTGCTAGAACCAGTGATTCAAGAGTAGCTTTTGGCACTAGTTCTGGTGAATATGCAGAAACTGAGGTTTCTAGCTCTGAACATGTTTCCAATCACTCTCTAGAATTGGATAATCTATCTCCAGGAACTACTTATTTTTATGTTACTCGTTGGGTAGATGAGGATGGTAATCGAGGGGAGTCTGAGGAAGCGACCTTTAGCACCTTGCCGCCACCATCAACCATGGAGCCGGTTGCCAAAAGTGTTGGTTTAGATTCGGCCCTGATCGAATTTACTTCAAAAAATGCTAGTAAAATTAGGCTTTATTATGGTGAGAGTTCAGCTTTTGGTGGACTTAAAGAAATTGCTACTGGAACAGCAGAAACTGTCCATACTGTAGAGCTAGATGGTTTAACAGATGGTACTAAATATTATTTTAAGATCAATGCGGTGGATATCGATGGCACAGAGTATGAAGGAGAAATTCATGCATTCGAAACCTTACCTAGACCAGAAGTGTCTGATGTTGAAATAACTCAGGTAGTAGGAACAGCACAAACCACGCTTTTATTGCGCTGGACTGCCAATACTGAGGTTAGTTCAATTGTTACCTATTTTCCTTCTGATCGTCCGGATTTAGCTAGAGATGAGGTTAATATTGCGCTGAAAAGTGGTCGGCACCGTATGATTCTATACAATTTAGAACCACAAAGAGCTTATACCATCATTATTCGTGGAACAGATGTGGCTGGCAATGAGGCTATCAGTGAACCACAGTTAATTACTACAGCTTCAGACACCAGGCCACCCCAAGTTTTAGATCTTAATGTTGAGTCAGAGATTATTGGTGAGGGAGAAGAAGCTAAGGCGCAACTGATTGTTACCTTTAAGACTGATGAGCCAGCTAGTTCTCAGGTTGAATATGGTGAAGGTACAGGCACTAGTTATTCACAAAAAACCCAAGAAGATGGATCACTTAAAGCCAACCACTTAATTGTTATCTCTGGCCTGACTCCTGCAAAAATTTATCATTTGCGCGCCATTGCTAAAGATGAAGCTGGTAACCTAGGTGAATCATTAGATAAAGTAGTGGTCACACCTAAAGCCACAGAGAATGCTCTAGATCTAGTATTAAATAATTTACAATTTGCTTTTGGCTTTTTGAATAGAAACTAATAATGAAAAAAATTAAAAAAAACACTTGTTTTTCTAAATTCTGTAAAGCAATGCTGGCTGTTGCATTAATTATTGGTTTATTTTTGGGTTGGTTGATTTTTAATGCCAAAATAAGATCAATAGAAAGACACATTGAAGTGACTTTTGTTAGTCCTCATCAGGCTTTAGTTTTTTGGAAAAGTAATAGTCAGTCTTTAGGTTATATTAAATCTGGTGAACACAAGTATTGGCGCAGAACAAAAACTTATCAGACAAGCAGTGAGCCAGGAGATGTACACGCGGTTCTATTAGAAAATGTGCCGATTGAGGGTTTATATATAAGTGTTCATAATGATAACGATAGTGTTCACTATTTTCCAGACATTATTGAAATTCGCTATCATCCCGAGTCAATGGAGAATGAGTTATGAAAACTCAAACAAGCAACACATCAAACACTAGCAAACCAATCACTTTAGAGATTAAGGATGTTCGTAAAACTTTTAGTATTGGTGATAGCGAAATAGAAATCATTAAAGGTGTGAGCTTTAATGTTCGGCAAGGTGATTTTGTTATTGTCTTTGGTCCCTCTGGTTGTGGTAAAAGCACAATTTTAAATATTTTGTTAGGGTTGGAGCCTCCTACCCAGGGGACGGTTAATTTTCTCAGTAAAGATCTTTATAAAATGACAGAGGATAATCGAGCCCAAGTGCGTAAAAAAGAAGTTGGTACCGTTTACCAGCAGTCTAACTGGATCAAAGCTTTGACAGTAATGGAGAACGTGTCTTTTCCTTTAACTTTGCAGGGTGTAGATCAAGAAGAAAGGCGAAAACGAGCCGAAGAAGCGTTGGCGCTTGTTGAGATGACTCAAGCTATTGACCAAATACCGACAGAATTATCGGCTGGACAGCAACAGCGAATATCTTTAGCCAGAGCTTTGATTACCAAACCAAGTTTGCTGGTGGCTGATGAGCCAACTGGTAATTTGGATTCAAAGGCTAGTGAAGACATTATGGAACTTTTTAAGAGCTTTAATCAAAGGGGACACACTGTGGTGATGGTTACTCATGACTTAGAGTATTTAAAATACGCCTCACGCTCAATCCAAATATCCGATGGGGAAATAGTACAAGAACATAGAGCTAATTCAGAAACACTTAAAAAATTGTCTGTTTCGAAACGTGGCAATATTGATTCCTCAAAAAAGGTTGAAAAAGAACAAGTGAGCGATGAAAAGAATGATGAAAAAAATTAATATTCAACCAGCTAAGATTGCTAAATTTTTTAAAAACTTTGTAGTTGAACTCTTGGTATTGCTTAAGTTTTTCTTCCTTTTAGCAGTGATGTCACTTTTTAGTCTTGTTGATTTAATTTACAAAATTTTATCAATCATTCCCGGTTTGAAAAAATTCTTAAAAAAGAAAGTTAGTCTAAGAAAAAAGATTTTAGATTCGATTGATATTGCTCGTGAGGGTGAAATGACTGGTAGAGATATTATTCTTTTGGCTACTAAACATTTAAAAGTGAAAAAAGCCAGAACAGCAATTACTGTTGGTGGTATGACCATTGGTTTTGGTTCAATTATCTTTTTATTATCACTTGGTTATGGATTTGAAAGGTTAGTAGTTTCTCGAGTGACTAACTTAGGAGAGATGAAGCAAGTCGATCTCAGTATTGGTCAAGCTAGTTCTTTGACTTTTAGTGATCAAGTGATGAAGCAAATCTTAGATATTGAAGCAGTAGAAGAAGCTCTACCAATCGTTTCTTCGGTAGCCAGAGTGAGTTACCAAAACTCTGTTTCTGATGTGGTGGCTTATGGTGTCACTACTCGCTTTTTGACTGAGTCGGCTACTCGACCTAGCAGGGGCTCTATTTTTGAAAATGAACAATATTCTGCTGAAGAATTTTTGAAGATGCAGTTAGAAAAAGAAAAGCAAGAGGCAGAATCAGCAGAGGAAGATGAGGATGGCGAAGTAGCTGGTATAAGCATTGAAGTCAATGAAATGGTTGCTATGGGTCAAGAAAGTGCTCAATTAAGTTACTCGATTTATCCTTTGGTTTGGAAAGCAGTTTACGAAAGTCCTTCGCCCCAAGCTGAGATTATTGGCTACACTAAGCGACAGCCAGGAGAACAGCGAGCTACTGAGGTTTGGGGGCAACCTCATCCTGCCGATAAAGAAAAATTAGTTCAAAATGCAAATGGCAAACAGTTTAGCACTTGGATTCTCGACGATTTTCCATTGTGGGTGAAAACCACTTGCTCAGCTCAAGATTTGAATTGTATTGACGGTGAATACATGAGTCTAAAAGAAGCTGCTCACCAAGCAGTCAAAACCGGATACATCACCAAAGATTCTGTTACCTTGGAAAGGTTTAATATTATTTCGGTTTCAAAACCGGTATTTGTAGAGGGACAAAGTTTGGGAGAAGTTGAAATAAAAGTTGATCATGACGATTGGTATCAACTTTATAGTCAGCCTAAAACTTCTTCTCTGATTTTGCTTGAATTCACAAAATTTAGCAAACCTTTGACAGAAACAATTAAGGCAGAATTGGTCATTGGAGAAATGTATTATGGAAAATATGGTTCAGTTGCTGAAAATGCTTCAGGAAGAAAGTTAGGTTACTGGTTAAAAGCTCAGTGGCCAGTTTGGGAACGGATTGATTGTGGTGAAGGTTGTGACCAACACTTTCTAAGTAAGAGAGATAGTAATAATTCTCAAGAAATGCTCACGGCCTACATACGAGCAGAAGATTTAGAATTATTAGATTTACCTCTTAGTTTGGCTCGTTCAGGTCAGGTTTTGGGAGAGAGTACAGTCGCAGCTGAAGAAGATGAACTTGCGCTTGATACGGCTACGGTCAGTAGCGGTTTAACAGCAACAGCATCAGCCGGAGTTAGTCAAAGCGGAGATGCAGATATTAATAGTTTATTGGCAGAATTTAGCGAAGACGAAGATTTAGAATTAGTTGAAATTATATCGCAACTTGAAACGGTTAATCGCGTTGAAAAAATAGTTATGCCTTTTAGAAGTGACGCAAAAAAAGTAGCCTTAGTTAATAAATCAATGTTAAATCTCTTAGGAATTGATGAAAATTCAGCTTTGGGAGAAACTTTTACTGCCACTTTAGTTTTTGATGGTAAATTATTTAACCAGTCTGAGTCACTAGTTGAATCAGACGAAGTAGAGATGACTATTGCTGGAGTTTTGCCAGATGATAAGACTCCAGCCTTCTATTTGCCATTTAGCGATGTTAAGGGTACCGGTATTAGCAATTACTCTCAGGCAAAAATTATTATTGGTGATCAGGATAAGTTAGCTGCAAGCAGGCAGGAAATTGAAGGAATGGGTTTTCGGACTAATTCGGTGGTAGATACAGTAGAGAGAATAAATAACTTATTCAAGAGTCTGAGACTAGGCTTATTAGTCTTTGGCTTAGTGGCTTTAAGTGTGGCGGCACTAGGAATGTTTAACACTTTAACGGTGTCTTTATTGGAGAAAACTAGAGAAGTGGGTTTGATGAAGGCGATAGGTATGAAATCAGAAGAGGTCAAGATGTTATTTTTAGCAGAATCAGTAATTATGGGTTTCTTTGGTGGAATTTTAGGTTTAATTTTTGGCTTTTTACTCGGTCAGGTTTTAAGTATAGTTTTAAGCAGTATTGCGGTAGCCAGTGGTTTTGATCCAATTGCAGCCACTTATATTCCTATTAATTTAGCTTTAGCCATTATTGGATCTTCTTTTTTGATTGGAGTTGGTACTGGTTTTTATCCGGCATATCGGGCCACTCATATTTCAGCCTTGAATGCTTTGAGGTATGAATAAAGTGCCTCCACCAAGAATCGAACTTGGATTTAAGGTTTAGGAAACCTTCGTTCTATCCATTGAACTATGGAGGCTGTTTAGCCAATTACGCTTTTTTATAATTTCTTTTTTATTCTATGGTCGGAGATGGCGGACTCGAACCGCCGACCTCGGCGTCCCGAACGCCGCACTCTAGCCATCTGAGCTAATCTCCGCAGCTGTGACGCTCTTATTTTAGATTAATTGCGTATAAATTAAAGGGCGAGTCAGGGCTAAAACTGGTATGAATAATTACCTGACTACCATCTGGCCAAGGATAAATAAATTCATCAGCAAATGGTCCAGAATAAAGTACGGTATTATTATGGCCATCATATTCCATAATTTGTACTTTACCATCTGCCACATACAAAAGATGTTTTGAGTCAGGGAACCATTGCAAACTATTTAGTTTGACCCCGGTGTAATAATTACTAAAGTTGATGGCTGTTGTTTCTTTATTAATAATACTTTCAGCCTGAAGACGGAGAAAAGCTTCGGGAGAAGATTCTAGTTGACGCATTTCGGTAGTGAACAGATCATCACTTAGCAACTGTTTGTCGACATAAGTTAGTTCAATTTCAGTTTTATCTAGATCATTTAACTCATTATTGATGTTAATTAATTCTTCTTCAGTCTCATTGGGCACTAAATTTTGTAAAGGAAAGCTTGGTCGCAATTCCTCACTCAGGACTAGAAAATTTTTGTCTTCTTCTCGATCATAAACATAAATATTTCCAGCTTTTAATTCTCTTTCCTCAACTTGATTGCTGGTTGCTGGCAAAGGAGGAATTAAGTTGTCTGCTAAGTTTACGTCAGCAGTGGCAGTGTAGAGTAGGCGTTTTTTATCTGGGGAGATATAAACATTTTTAGCAGATTCACTAGCGACTCGCAATATCTCTGAAGGAAATTTTTCCAAAAATTGTCGTTCCTTCTGATAAATTTCTTCCTCCCAAACGGACAGAGTGTTAGCTCGCAGATGAGAAATATCAGTCTGGTCAAGTAGTGAAATCTTTCTATCAATTGAAATTAAAAATTCTCTGCCTCCTAATTCTTCATCAACTAAAATCATTAGCTCTCGACTATTGGGTGACCATATAATGTGGGCCTTGTCTAGTTCTAAGCTTGGTACGTCATCGGTGATTTGTCTTGGGCCACTTTGCAAAGACAAAAAGTTACTGGTTAACTCCAGTAAATAAAAACCATTATTACTTGAGGAACTAGCTTGATTAACATAGAAAAGAATTTTCTGACCATCTGGAGAGGGATGAATATTGCTCACACCAGTAAAAGTTAGAGGAGATAAGCTGGGCGCTGCGGGGAAGAGATTAGCATTGGTTTGAGTCACTAATTCTTTTTGTACTAGTAAATTTTTTTGCCAAACTGAATAGCCTTCCTTAACAATTTTAACCAAGTATTCACCAGGATCGATATAGATAGTGTCATCGGTAGCTGTAATTAGTCGGTCATTAATAAAAACTTGAGCCCCAGTGGGGAAGGAGTTAACATTGAGTAAACCAGTGTTTGCTACAACACCTTCTTTGGTTAAGCGCCAATTACCTCGTGCATATTGAATAGCCAAAATACTACCAATAATGACAAAAACTAGGGAAAATAAACTATATCCTAGTCTAGTAGTAAAAATTGCTTGGAAAACTTTTTTGAATTGTTTACCAGCTTTTTTAAAAGTTATTTTCTTCTTTTTAGCTGTCATCTAATGAAATTCCTTAATTAATATTTTTTGCGCCTTGTTCTTGGTTTAGTCTTTGACTATTATATCAATTAGATGCATAAAAGTCTTGATTTTGAACAAAAGTCAAAAAAACCTTCATTGTGGCAAAGACTTGATTGGCGACAGGCTTTAGCGATTGATTTGGGGAGTAATGAGATCCGTATTTTCAGAATTAATCGGGTTAAAAAACAAGAAATGGAAATTTTAACAATAGATCAGGCTTGTGTAGCAATCAAACGATCTAGTAGAGGAAAAAAAGCCCAAGTTTTGGCTGTTGGTAAAGATGCTTTGGAGATGAGAGAGAGGTTGGGCGATGAAGTAGAAGTCATTTTTCCGATTATAGCTGGACGGATTATCAATGAAGATATGGCTAAAGTTTTACTCAAAGAATTGTTAAAAAGAGCGCTAAAAATTGATAGAATTTTGCCCTTTGTGATTAGTCCGGTGGTAGTAGTGACAGTAAGAGCTGGCACCAGTGAGTTATCGCGACGCAGTTTAAGTCGTTTATTTTACGATTTAGGAGTCAGCGAAGTCCATCTATTGGCAGAACCCTTGGCGGCCGCCATTGGTGTCGGGGTTCCTATCGCTGATGCTAGCGGGGTGTTGTTAATGCAAATGGGGGCCAGTAGTATTGAGGCGGCCGCTCTAGCTTTAGGTTCCATTGTTAGTTTTCAGAGCAACCTTTGGACTGGGACAATTGCTGGTTGGGAGTTGGACGAATTACTCCGTGCCTATTTAGTGAAAGAACACCATTTATTGATAACTTTGGAAGCTAGCGAGCAATTAAAAAAGCAAATCAAAATTGATCAAGGTGATGATTTTTCAATCAAACTAGTGGGTAAAGATTTGCTTAGTCAAAAAGCTAAAACACTTAATATCAAAAATGAAGAACTGTCTAGTGTATTAATGCCGGTGCTCAAAGATTATTTATTTTTAATTGAACGTCTTTTGGAAGAGATGCCCAACGCTTTGCTGAGTGATGTGTTAGACCGTGGTCTACTTTTATCTGGAAATTTGTCTAAATTAGCTGGTTTAGATCACTTTTTGGCTAAATCTTTAAAAATGCCGGTTGCTTTGGTTGATGATCCAGATTTAGCAGCAGCTACTGGTGCATTGACGGTTTTGGAAAATTTGGATTTATTTAAAGCTAGTTTAATTTAGGCTTTATTTTTGGTTTTAAGCCAATAAGGTGTTTGTCGACAGAGAACTTTTTTAGCTAAGAGATTATTGTCTAATAATATTTCAGCAGCCTTTTCTAAGTAAAGGGTATTTTGTGAACCCTTGATTAACACTAGATCTCCTGATTTGAGATTGTTGAGTAGAGTTTCACCAGCTAATTGACTATTATTGAAAACTGTAACTTTTTTTAATTTGCCTTCTTTTTCATTTACTTTTTCTTTTAGAATTGCTAAGGCGTACTTTGTCATCAGTGGTCCTACTAAATATATCTCACTGAAATCCTTGGCTACTAATTGAGCCACGTTTTGGTGAGCTAACTTGGCTTCTTTACCCATTTCTCGCATATCTCCTAAAATAGCTACTAAGCGTCCAACTCTGTCGTCATTAGCTGCTAACTGACTGGAAAGCTTAATCATTTCCAACATACCAGAGGCGTTATATGAGCTATCTAATAAATAGCTATTTTTTTTACCAGCCAATAGGCTACTGCGTCCCGCTTCCAGTTGCCAATATTTTTCAATATTATTTTTAATCTCACTAAGGCTGAGACCTAATTTTAGGGCTAGTAAAATAGCGCTGGCTAAAGAAGCGCTATAGTGTTGACCAACTATTAATTTAGATAAATTAACCTCTAGATTTCG
>Ga0334886_1002360_pt1 | contig 19112 bp, 19 predicted proteins | sample GraSluR1_MG_9_FD_207232 | JGI IMG/M metagenome (GOLD analysis project Ga0334886, IMG submission 207232) | Sludge microbial communities from methane-producing bioreactor in Wageningen University, Netherlands - Granular Sludge_27_06-R1 | ecosystem: Engineered > Bioreactor > Anaerobic >... | reverse complement strand
AAACCTGCCCGGAGGGAGCATTAACTGATGAACAAGCAGTTTATACCGACCGCCTACCAGGCCGCAATTATGGCCCACATGAACATGGTCCTTACCGGAAAAGACGGCAACCCGGTCTACCTCAAAAACGCGAGTTACCAGGTAATATACGTCCGGCAAAAATTAGAGGAAAGGGAGGCCGAGACCATGACCAATAACCAGATGGCCGCCTTAGAGTTAATCCGGGCGGCAGAAATAAACCTGCAGAACCTGGAGCAAACCAAAAACCCGGTTTTTATAGAGATCGTTAAAGACCAGATTGCCAGCGCGATCGAAAACCTGGAAAAAGACGAATAGAAGGGAGCAGAAATGAAAATAAAAAGCAGGGCCCGCTTCATCGAACGGAGCTTAAACGCCGCAATAAATTACGGTGCCCTGGTCCAGGAGCTGGAGAAGGAAAAGCCGGAAACAACAACCTGGACCTACGACAAAAATGACGACGCCTGGGCCTGCCAGAGCTGCGACCTATATTGGCAGCTGATCAGCGGGACGCCCCAGGAAAACGGCGTTAAATTCTGCCCGCAATGCGGCATCCCGATCGGCACCTTCAAATACCAGGAGGAGGACGACGACGAATGAGAGACCCGGACGGATGCCCTTATTGCGGAAATGACCAGCTGGAAATTATTCCAGACGGCTACCGCTGCGGACGCTGTGGAGGAGAAGTCTACGAGACCGGCGGCTGCTACGACCCGGACCGCCTGGCCGAGTTAGAAGAGCTGGACCGCTAAACAAAACAAATCGGCCCGGAGGCCCCGTAAAAAGGGCCCCGGGCCTTTTTGTGTTTGACAATTTCAAAAAATGCAATTACACTAAGGACGACGGGACGACCTAAAAACCCAAATATGAGGAGGAGCTTCAAATGACAGAAAGCGGCAAATTAAAGGTCAAGGCCATGGCCGGGAATATCCCGGTTTATTGTGCCCACGACGCGATCGTAAATACAGACGAGGTCCAAGGCAACCCGAAAAACCCGAACCAGCACCCGGACGACCAGGTCGCCCTTTTGGCCAAGGTGATCAAGAAGCAGGGCTGGCGGGCCCCGATCACGATTAGCACATTATCGGGCCTGGTGGTGCGCGGCCACGGACGGCTAATGGCCGCCAAGCGCTTAGGGACCAGCGCCGTCCCGGTCGATTACCAGGATTACGAAAGCGAGGCCGACGAATACGCGGACCTGATCGCCGACAACCGTTTAGCCGAACTGGCCAATTTAGACAACCGGATGCTTTTAGACCTGATGGCCGACATTGAGGATTTAGGCGGCGACACCAGCCTAACCGCCTACTCGGAAGAAGAGCTCACGCGCATGATCAACCAGATATCAGGTGCAGGCGACACGGTCCCGATCGGGGAAGATGACGTGATCGAGCCCCCGGCAGGCGACCCGGTCACCAGGCCCGGGGACCTGTGGCTTTTAGGGCCCCACCGCGTCCTTTGCGGAGACGCGACCAGCGCGAAAGACGTCGCCTACCTGATGGACTCCGAATTAGCGAGCTTAATTTTCACCGACCCGCCTTACGGCATCAGCTACGTCGCCACTTCCGACAAATTCGGCGGGAGCTGCATTTTGGGCGACGACAAGACAGAGGACGATTTGATCATCAGCCTTTTAGCCCCCGCCTTCAAACTCGCCGCCCGGCATTCCACCGACAGCGCGGGCTTTTACATTTGGCACGCCTACCAGACCCGGAAGGAATACGAATACAGCCTCGAGGCCGCCGGGCTAAAGGAGCGCCAATACCTAACCTGGGTAAAGCCGCACATGGTTTTAGGCTGGAGCCATTGGCGCTGGCAATCGGAGCCCTGTTTTTACGCCAGCAAGGCCGGATTCGAACCCGCCTTTTACGGCGACCGGGCCAATAGCGCGATCTGGTATGTAACCCAGGCCGAACCAAAAGACGTCACGATCACCTTGGGCGGAGGAATCGCGGTCATGGACGGACAGGGCGGAAAATTGGTCATTTTACCGAGTACCCAGAAAAATAAAAAATTACGCCACATCCGGCTGACCAAAAAGGACCAGGTCCTGCACGTTACCAGGGCAGACGACGACTCCACGGTCTGGGAGGTCGGCCGCGACGGAGGCCATGAACACCCGACCCAAAAACCGGTCGAGCTCGGACGCCGGGCCATCGAAAACGGCACCAATAAAGGCGAAATCGTTTTAGACCTTTTCCTGGGATCAGGCAGCACCCTGATCGGCGCCGAAATAACCGGCCGGGCCTGCTACGGCACCGAACTCGACCCGAAATTCTGCGACGTGATCGTCAGCCGCTGGGAGCGCTACACCGGAAGGAAGGCGGAGCGCATACCGGCCGAAAAAACCTGGGAGCCGGAGAAGAAGGTTTATAAGGCATCCGAAATAGATGGCCAGATCATAAAAGGCCAGGAAAGCATTACCGTGGAATTTGACGCCGGACCGCTTAAGGAATTCACCGGGGAGATGAAGGAGGAGACCTGGGACCCGGATACAGCGCCCGTGATAAGCACTCCACCAGAGAAGAAGCCTAAAAAGACCCCGAAGAAAAAACCGCAAAAAAAGATGGACCAGGAAAAACCGGCCCAGAATAAACTGCCCGCAACCGAAGAAAAAGCAATAGAGGAGGCCCGAAAAGACGGCGTCCCATTCTAACCAGGAAGGAGGGCCCCGAACCAATGGAAATCGAAAAAGGAATGCTCCTAACAGCAGCTGCCCTGTTCGCCGCCCTCACCATAACCGCACTAATCGAGATTTTAAAGAACGTCGAGAAGGAAAAAAAGAAGCGAAAAAGAGGACTTAAAAAGCCCCCTGGGACCTGATGACCGAAAGCCCCCGGCGGCTGCAAACCTTTATTCTACAAGAGGAAGCCAAATTCCTGCCTGAAACGAAAAAAAAATAAAAAAAAGTTTTAAAGCGCTTTTTGGGACCCTCACACACACACACAAACCAGCAGGAGGACAGACCAGCAAAAAACGCCCTAAAAAGCACCGATCCTTGAAAATCGAGCAAAATACCAGGGAAGCACAGAAAAAGAACATTTTAAACGCCAAAAAAGCCCGGAAAATAAGGATTTACGCCTTAATCACCTAATTTTTGGAAAGAGACCGGAGGCAGGGAGGCGGGATAGCGAAGGGCGGACGAAAACGCAGCCAGGCCCCGCCCGACGCCTGGCCTTCCGGGACGCGACCGGGCCCCTGGGAGCAGCAGCCCATAAAGCGAAGGCCCAAAAAGTCAATGTTCATCGGCCTTTCCTGCCTCGCCAAAAAACCCGCGGCCCAGGACCAGCGCCGGAGCTGTTCGGGAAAAGAGTAATGTAAAAGCTGTGGTGAGGTGTAATGAGCTGTCCAGGACTCAAGGCCCAGACCGGCCGGACCCGGGAAAGCCCGCCGTTAAAGGCTTCCTGGCGGTTGCGGACTTTAGGCGGAGCCGATAAGGCCAGGAGTTGTAAAAAGGTATAACCGTAAAATTATAGAGCGCTATCCGTATACCGGGCAGCCAGGGCCTTACGCCTTTAAGCGCCAGAGGAAAAACAGCCAGGAGTTCTAAACCAGCCCCCGGGCGGCGCCAGGCGCCCGGGGAGGTTAACTCCGACCGGAGGGAGGAGTTAACCGGATAGGATAGGATTGGATTGGATTGGATTACGGGGACAAATGATTTCAGATGAAATCAAACGAAATCATCTGATAGCATTTGCAATCATTTGACAGCAGAAAAGCCGGACCACCCGGAAATGGAAATTAAACCAGGGCCAAAACAAGAGGAAAGCTAACGGCAAAGGGCATGGCCAAGATTTGGGCGCTGGAAATTCCCTCCTAAATTAAGGGAATAGAGGGCCCCCGGAAAAACGGAAATCATTTGATAGTAAATGAAATCATTTGATAGCATCTGAAATCAACGGAAAGCATTTGCTAACACCAGCATTCGTGCGGTTTTTCGGCGATCGCCAAAATTCCGATCAAGGCCGGACCAGGGCCCGGGACCCGGCAGGTGCGGTTATCCCAGGGCGCCGAAAAGCGCCTATAGCCACCAGGGAAAATATAAAAAAACGCTTATCCAGGGCAAAAAAAATATAAAAAAGGGCCATATGCGGAGGGAAAAAATATAAAAACGGCGCCTATAGCGGGCCCCCAGGATTATCGTTTCCGGTTATCAAAGGACCGCGGCGGAGGAAATACCGGCGCCAGTTGCGAACCGGCCCAGGCAGCAAGGGCAGCGTAACCAGGCCCAGCAGCTGTTCGGCAAGCGGCGTCTCTCCTGTGTAATGCGGGCCTTCATCCTAAGCCCTCCGCCGCGACCGAAAAGATTGCATGAAAAGCCAGGCAGCCCTCGGCCCTGAAAAATGGGAACAGCTGGAAGCCGAAACCTGTATGAACCTGCGGGCCCTGCAGGAGCCAGCCCGCGGGCGGCCCAGATTGCCTGAAAGGCCAGGGCCATGAACCAGGCGCCGGAGCCCTAACCCGCCCAGGCTGTTCACCAAACCTTTATACCAGGCGATATGGCGATATAGATGGGCAGCGCCAGCAGCGTATAACAGGAGCCGAAAACCCGCAAAACCAATGACGGCGGGCCATAGAGCGGTTGCCTATCGAAACCGGAGCGGAGGAAAAAAGCGGCCAGTTGTGATCGTGTAAATTGATGGGCCCGGCCCGAACCGATGCCCGGCCGAAAAGCAGTTGGACCCGGAAAAAGCCGAAACCACCGGACATGGCCAAAAGGCCCAGCAGTTGGACCAGATGCCGGAGGCCCAGGCACTTGGGCCCAGGAAAAGGCCCGATAAGCCGCCCGGCCGCCAGATGGGCCAGTTGGCCAAAAGCCGAAAAGATGGGAAGGAGACCAGGAGCATGAACATAGAGACCATAGCCTTCACCAGGATGAAGCCAGCCGAATACAACCCCCGGAAGGACCTGCAGCCAGGGCACCCGAAATACGAGGCCCTAAAGGAATCAATCGTCACCTGGGACCTACTCGAGCCGCTGATTTGGAACAAGAGGACCGGCAACCTGGTCAGCGGACACCAGCGCCTAAAGATTCTGCAGGAGCTCGGCCATACCGAGGCCGACACGAATGTCGTCGACTTAGACCTTGACCAGGAAAAGGCCATGAACATAGCGATCAACAAGGCCCAGGGCGAATGGGAAGAAGCGGAGCTCGACCGCCTGGTCGCCGAACTCGCCGCCAAAGGACTGGCCAGGGCAGCAACCTACCGGGAAGAAGAAATCGACGACCTGCTGCTCCGGCTAAAGGTCGAGCAGGGCGAAGCGGATTACCAGGAACTAATGGGACCGGCCGTCGATCGCCCGGACCAGGCGCCGCCCAGCGAAAGGATCGAGGTCATCCTGCGGGCAGGACCGGACGTCCTTACCCCGGCCAGGATAAAAGAGATACGCGGGACCTGGGCGCACTTAGGGATCGAGGTCCAGGTGAAGGAGGCGCAACCGGCATGAAAGGAGTATACGCCAGGGCGAACGCAGAGCAGATCGCGGCCCGGCGCCGCGTCCTCGAGGGATTACAGACAGCGCCGCTGGAGGCAAAGGTCGAGATCGCCAGCCGCGTCATCGAGCAGGCCCTAAAGATCGGCCGCCCCGCCCTGCTCTACAGCGGAGGCAAGGACAGCACCGTCCTGCTGCACCTGGTCACCAGGCAGGCCCCGGACCTGCTGACGATTTACAATGACACCACCCTTTCGGACCCCAGGCTAAAGACCTGGATGGCGCCATTTATTTATAGCAATTTTCCCGAAATCGACTTTCGGCAGACGACGGCAGAGGACCCGATCGCCATGTGGCAGAAAAGAGGCCATTACCCGATCATGAGCAAAAGAGGCCACACGATTTACAAGAAGCGCGACCCGCAGCTTCGGATCAGCCCGGTCCAATGCTGCTACCAGCTTAAAGAAAAATACGCGAACACGATTTTAGGCACCGAGGAAATTCAGGTCGTGTTTTGGGGAAACCGGGCAGCGGAGTCAGCCCGGCGCCTGATGACCTTCCTGGACAACGGCTACCTGTTCAAACCCAAGAAATACGCCTGGCACCAGGCATACCCGATCCAGCACTTCACGGACCAGGACGTAGCCGATTACCTAAAGCGCCACGTCCCGGAGTACCCGGCGGGCAGGAAAGCATTCGAGACCGGCTGCCTGCCATGCGCGACGAACATAACCTTTTGGCCAAACAACCTCTCTAAACTTTACCAGGAGGACCGCGGCGCCTGGGAGAAATACATGAGGGCAGGCTTCGCGGAGCAGATCATGAGGATCAAAGGCATACCAGGGAGCCCGGAAGAGATTATAACCACCCGGCCGGAGCTCCTCTTACACATCGAGACCCGGAGCTTAAACCGGGATTCAAGAAAGGAGGATTAGCATGGCAAAGGAAAGAGAGCATAAGCCATGGGACCGCCAGGAGGATGAAGGGACCAAGGCATTCGAGGCATTTAAGGCATACCGGGACATGGGCCCCAAGAGAGGAATCAGACGCGTCCCGGCCGTTTTAGGCAGGCCCGACACTTACAAGCCGGTCCTGGAGCGCTGGTCGGTAAAATACGGCTGGGTAAAGCGGGCCCAGGCATGGGACGACTTCCAGGACAAAGTAGCCCAGGAGGCCGCCCTAACCCAGATCGAAGAAATGCGGAAGCGCCACATTCAGCAATCGGTAGCGCTCCAGACCAAGGCCCTGCAAAGGCTGCAGAGCCTGGACCCGCGGGAGCTTTCGGCCAGCAACGTTTTAGGATTCATAGCGGAAGCGATCAAGATCGAGCGCATGGCCAGAGGCGAACCGGAGACCATCCTGGAAGAAAGGCGGAAGCTAAGCCATGACGACGCAAAAATCATCAGCGAGCTCGCAGCAGACCCAGAGTTTCTCAGAGCGCTTCAACGAGCTGTCGACGAAACAGAAGGAAGCCCTGCTCCAGATAGCAAACCCGGACATTTGGCTTAAAAACGAAACCGGGGAAGAGCTTTGGCGAGCTCAAAGAGAAATCGCCCGGGCCCTCGTCTGCCACAGCCGGGTAGCGGTCGCCAGCTGCAACGGCGCCGGAAAGAGCTATTTGGCCGCCAGGATTGCGACCTGGTTCCTGAAGAGCTTCCAACCGAGCATCGTCTTAACCACCGCCCCGACGGACCGCCAGGTGAGAAGAATCCTATGGAAAGAGATTCACATTTGCGCTCAAAAGGCCAAGGATCACGGCAGGCCCTTCGGCGGAGACCTGATGACCAAGGAATGGAAATTCGCAGAGGACCATTTCGGCCTCGGATTTGCGACCAGGGACTACGACGCGACCGCCTTCCAGGGCATTCACGCCCCGCACCTTTTAGTGGTCGCCGACGAAGCCGCCGGACTTTCGGAGACGATCTGGGAAGGAATTTATTCGGTCCTCAAAGGAGGCCATACCCGGCTACTGGCGATCGGCAACCCGACCAATTTAGAGGGCCAATTCTACAAAGCCTTTTCGAGCCCCCGGTGGTGGACCAAGAACATTTCCGCCTACGACACGCCGAACCTGGAAGGAAAGGGCCTCATCATCCCGGGCCTCGTTTCAGCCCAGGACGTCGAGGACGCCAAAGACGATTGGGGAGAGGATAGCCCGCTATTTACGGCCCGCGTTTTAGGGCGCTTCCCGGAATCGATGGAGGACACCCTGATCAGCCTCATGCAGATCGAGCAGGCAGGCCAGGGCGATTGGGCCCAGGACCAGGTCGAGCAAACCGACCCGAACGAACCGATCGAGGTCGGCATGGACGCCGCCCGCTACGGCGCCGACAAAAACGTGATCGTCGCCAGGAGGGCCCGCATAGCGCTCGCCGCCGAAGAATTTGGCCGCGAGGCATTAGGGCGCACCGGAGTCATGGCCGCCTGCGGGCGTCTGATCGACTTCATCGACCGCCACGGATTTATGAGCCAGCTTTCAAAAATCAAGGCCGACGCCGTCGGCTTAGGCGGAGGCATCCCGGACCGGCTACGCGAGCTGCAAGACGAAGGAAAGCTGCCGCGCTCGATCGAGATCATCGACATGAACGCCGGGAGCAAGGCGCTAAACAGCGCGAAATACGCGGACCAGGCCACCGAACAATGGGCGGGCCTGGCCGACAAGATTAAGCAGGACTTAGCCTTCGGCCCGGTTTTCAAGAACAAAAACGCGATCGGCCAGCTGACCAGGAGGAAATACTACATCCAATCAGACGGCCGGATGAAGCTCGAAAGCAAAGACGACATGAAGAAGCGCGGACTAAAGAGCCCGGATTGGGGAGACGCCATCGCCATGGCTTACGCGGAGACCCGCCGCGCCCGGCCCAAAATTACCGCCTCCAGCCTCGGGCACTAACCAAAGGAGGGACCCACAATGCCAATCAAGGACCCCGAACAAAAAAAAGCATACGACCGTGAATACCAGCGGCAGCGCCGGGCAGAAAAGCGGCAATCTCAGCCCCTGCCGCAGCCCTCACGGCCAGCAACCAAACAGCCGTTTGGCTACGTAACCCAGGAGGGAAGAGTGGTCAGAAAGGACATCATGGAGCAATACGCCTTCAAGGGCGCTGAAGAGCGCTCGACCCAGATCAAGGCGGACCGCTTCATGGGCGCCTACAAATCGAGCGGGCTGATCCAGCCGCTTTACAACCCGGAGACTTTAGCCTCGATCACCGAGATCAACGCATACCATTTCCGGGCCTGCCAGGTGAAAGCGCGGGACACCGCCGGATTAGGCTGGGACCTAATCCCGCTGGTCGACGACCCGGACCCGGACATTAAGCAGGAAATCGAAGATTTTTTCAACAGCCAGGACCGGCCGCTAACCATGATTTTCTACCGGCACCAATACGACGTAGAGGTCGTTGGCCAGGGCGGACTTGAAGTTGTGCGCGAGGGCTACAGCCCGGACGGCCGCCCGAAAATCATAGCCCACGTGCCGGGCCACACCCTCCGCATTCACGACAGCGAAAATAAATACGCCCAGAAGCGCGGCAACAAAACCCGCTGGTTCAAGAAAATGAATTACGAAAAGGACGTCGACAAAGACACTGGCAGCGAGCACGAACTAAACAGCCTGCCACCCGAAAGACGCGCCGCAGAGCTGATCTGGAATTCGCTTTACACCCAGCGCTCCGACTACTACGGCATACCGGACATCGTCCCGGCATTAGGCGCCGTCCACGGCGACCTGGCCAGACGCGATTACAACATAGCCTTTTTCGACAACTTTGGCGTCCCGGCTTACGCCGTTTTTATCACCGGCGATTACGACCCAGGGGACCGCGATGAGGACGGGCGCACCGAGCTCGAAAACACGATCGAAAAACATTTCAAGGCGCTGGCCAATAACCCGCACGCCACCCTCGTCCTGGCCGTCCCGACCATGGAAGGGACCAGCGGCGGCAAAGTAGAGGTCGAATTCCAGCCGCTGGCCGTCGACATTAAAGACGCCAGCTTCCGGCTATACCGCAAAGACAACCGCGACGAAATCATAAGCGCCCACGGCGTCCCGCCCTACCGCTTAGGAATCGTCGAGATCGGCAGCCTCGGAGGATCAACCGCGGAGGAATCAACCGAGATTTATAAAGCCTCGGTGATCAACCCGCGGCAGGAAACGATCGAAGCGATGATCAACCAGTACATCCTCTGGGACGAACACGGATTTGACACCAAGGATTGGGAATTTAAATTCCGCGAAATAGACACCGCCGACGAAAAGCACGACCTGGACATGATCAAGGAGCTTTTCGACATGGGCGCCTTACGAATCAGGGACGTCATTCGGCTGATGGGCCCCAAATACGGCATCGAGGACGACCCGGACGATCCGCGGCTGGACCAAAGATTCATTGGCGGGCAGCCGCTAACCCAGGAAATGCCCGCGGACCAGGTCGAGAAGGTGCTAAAGGACCTTCAAGAAAAAATCATAAAGGTGGCGGTCAAGGATGCACGAAGCGCTGATCAGAATAGCGACCGAGATCGAACGGTCCTTACACTTTTGGACGGCTTTAAAATCAACAAATAGCTGGACCCAGGCCGCCGAAGCCCGCCTCACCAGCAGCCTCCAGGGACTTTTCGATAAGGCCGCGGCCGCAACCATAGCCCAGCTACAGAAAACCGGCCAGGTCCCGGCAGGAGACGCGGCCCAGGCCGTCCTCCTGCAGCACCTGGGGAAAATGGAAGAGCCCTTTAAAGAGGCCGCCGCCGACGCGGCGATCGACGCCGCGAACCAGGCCAAACGCGACGTCATCGACGAAGCAGCTAACCGCGGAGCTCAGCTGCAATTTCACGAAATGGATCACACCACCTACGGCTACATCCGCGGCCGCAGCTTCGAAGCCAGCGAAGCGACCCTGGCCAGAATGACCGGCGACGTTAAAATGAATTTAGCGGAAAGCTACGAGCAGGGCCTGGGCATCGACGAAGCAGCCGAACGCCTAAAGGACAGCTTCCAAAACATGAGAGGTTACGAGCTCGAACGCGTAGCCAGGACCGAGATCAACGGCAGCCAGAACGCGATGCGGCACCGCGAAATGGATATGCAGGGCATCGCCTTTGAACAATGGTGGGGAGCCGACGACGACCGGACCAGGACCCCGGACAATTCCGGGCACGACGCGGATCACAGCGCCGGGCCCCCAGGAATGCATGGCCAGATCGTCAGGACCGGCGACGAGTTTTCAAACGGACTAAAATACCCGGGAGACAAAGGCGGACCGATCGAGGAATGGATCAACTGCCGCTGCCGAGTGGTCCCATTTATCATGCCGGAAGGCTACGGCCCGCCGCCCGGGAAGCAGTTTTTTTACGAATCAGAGCTGGTCAAGCTTGATGAGGACACCGGCGAATTCGAACAGGGCGAAGTCAGCCTCGACGATTTAGACGACGTCCAAACCTTAATGGATTCAGAGCAACTCGGAGAGGACTTCATCACAAAAGAAGGGGAATTTGATTATTTGAACGCCGGAGCGCTAAAAGACGAGGTCGTCAACGAAATTTATAACGAGCTGAAAGACAACCCGGCATTCAGGGCATTCGCCGAAAGGGAATTCGCGGGCGGCCTCCACGGAGTAGGGACATACCCCACCGACGCCTACAAAACCGCGATCAATAACCAGGTCAAGCTTTGGGCCCAGACCAGCGGCGACAACAACACCCAGGCCATCGCCATGCAAATGGCATTCGACGCCGAATTTAAAACCGGAATGAAAGGAATGCAGCACATTACCCGTGAAACGATGAAGGCCGCGACCGGCTATTTCAACCAGAACGGCGACGCCCTGCGGGCGATCGCCAGGGCCCAATACAACGTAACCCAAAAACACCTGGCCCAGGAAGGAATCCGGGAGATCGTCCTTTACCGCGGCATGAGGATTTCCGACGACGCGTTTATCCAAATGATGGGGATGTCACCGAGCGACCCGCGATACCAGGGAGTAGCGGCCAAAGTCAGTAAGGTCCAGCTGCAGCCCGCCTCGTCGTTTTCAGCAAGCCCCGACACGGCCATAGGCTTTGCCGGAGGGACCCACATAGGCGATCACAGCCTGATGATGGTCGGGAAGGTCCCGGCCAAAAACATTATCGGCACCCCGCGGAGCGGATTCGGCTGTTTAACCGAATCCGAATTTGTGGTCATGGGCGGGAAACCCCAGAGCTGGGCAACCATAGTAGGGCACCCCTCAACCCTAAGAGAAGCGGCAGACAACGTCGTCGACATCGCCCAGACCATAGCAGACATGACCGCCGCGGCGCCGAAAGCCGCCGGAGAACCATACGTCATTTGGCCGGACGGCGACCTGGCGAACGCGGATTGGACCAAAACCGCATGGGACTTCCCGGACATAGAAAGCGCCGACGACCTGCTCGCCTGGATCGAAGCCCAGGGCATGACGGTCGCCGAATTCAAAGCGCTACCAGTTTACCAATTCAACAAAGACAAGATCGCCTGGCTGAAAGAAATTTAAAAGGCGGAAACTTGACAAGATTTAGAACAAGCCTTAAGATTAAACAAACTGCAAAGGAGGATTTAAATACCCGGAAGGAAAACCCACAAAGGAGGTGAAAAGAGCATGGGCATACGGACAGCAGCCGAATCATTCGAGGCCAGGCTGGACCGGATAAGAGAAATGGTTTGGGCCCTCCAGCAAATTAACGGAGAAGAAGCCGAACTCGGACTTGTCCACACCTTCGAGGACGCCGTTATCGCCAGAAACTACAAAAGCGACAAGCTTTACGAAATGGCTTACGCTGAAGTGGAGGGCGATATTATTTTTGGCGAGCCGAAAGAGGTCGACAACCTTTTCGTAACCAAGCGCCTCATGGCCGCGAACCCCAAAATGGCCATGAAAGGCGTCAGCGACCTGATCGACACATTCGACGATTGGGCAGGAGGAAGTTTTGACACCTGCGTCTCAACCCTAAGCGGGACCCCAGGAATAGACAACGTCAACGCGCTCTGCGCCTGGCTACATTACCAGGCATTAGGCAAATGGCCAGCAGAAAAGGCCGCGGATTGCACATCAAAGAGATGCGACGACGCCGAAATTACCGGACCGATCGTCATGAAAAACGCGGCAAAGCGCATCGCATACGCCGCCGTCCTGGTCCCAGGAGAACTTGACCACGACGGAGAATCGGTAACCAAGGAAAAAATTGAAGCAGCAGCCCACGAATGGATGGAAAGCTACCAGAACGTAGACCTTCAGCACACCCTCAACAATGTCGGCCGCCCGGTCGAGAGCTACCTACTGCCAGCCGAAATGACCGTCAAGACGGTCCACGGCCAGGAGGACATGGTCCTCCCGGAAGGGACTTGGATTTTAGGCAGCCGCCTCGACGAAGCAACCTGGGAAGCGGTCGAGAAAGGAACCCTGACCGGATATTCGGTCATGGGCATGAAAAGAGCAGCCATGAAAAATTTACAGGAAGCGATCGCCGCCGGGAAAAGCACCGACGACCCGATGGCCGACGCCGCACTAAAGAAAACTTTGCTCCGGGATTTAGGCCCCGATTGGGTACCGGTTTACGTCTCAGTAGTAAACCAGCCCGCGGTCCCGAAAGCAAAGTTTTTCGCATTAAAGGCCAAAGAGGAAGAGCCAGCACCCGACACCACCCTAATCGGCAAGATTTTAAATGCCCTGGGGAAAACGTCATCGAATAACCCGGAATCGGCCGAGAAAGAAGGGCGCCGCTTTGCCAAGGCCACCGTCGACAAGCTAAAAGCAGCACATGAAGCGCTCCTGGAGCTGATCAGCGAAGCGGAAGAAGAAGCAAATAGCAAGAAGAAAGCGCCCATTCCCGGCCAGAAAGGAGGCGACAGCGATATGACAGAAGAGGAAATCAAAGGTTTGGTAGAAAGCGCCGTCAAGGAAAGCATGGCCAGCCTGGATGAAAAATTCGCCGCTTTAGAAGAGGCGATCAAGGGCCAGGCCACCGAGGAACCCGAAGAAAATGGCGACACCCCAGACGAACCCGATGAGCCAGATTACAAGGCCGAATACGAGGCCTTGAAATCGGAGCTAACCGATAAAATCGAAGCCCTGGCCAAAAAGCTCGGAGGCACCAAAGCCACAGCGCTAAAAGGCCAGGATGGGGACGACGAAGGGGACGAGCCAGCTGAAAAGTCAGCGGTCAAAGGCCGCGACGCATTCGGCCGCAAATTGCATTCAGCATAACAAAAAACCCAGAAAGGAGGCGGTATAAGTGGGTAACCCATTAAGCAACGCCGAGCTGCTCGCCAGGCTGGATTCAGCCTTTAAGGCGATCACCGTAGGCGACCTGGATGAAGGAATTTTAACACCCGATAAGTTTGACCGCTTCGTAGAGACGGTCCAGCACCGGACCGTGATTTTGCAGGAGGCAAGATTTATCCCAATGGACGCCCAGCAGGTCGACATCGACCGCGTAGGCTTCGTAGGGAGGATTTTGAAATCAGGGACCGACACATCAGGAGTTGACCGCGACCTGGCAGACGGCGAACACGTAAAACCAGTTTTCGCCACCAACAAACTGATCGCCAAAGAGCTCCAGGCGATCACCGGAATCAAGGACAACGCGCTGCGCCGAAACATTGAAAGGGGAGGATTCGAAAACACCCTGATCAGCCTTTTCGGCGAAGCGGCAGGCCGGGACCTGGAAGAATGGTTCCTCCTGGCAAACACCGACATCGCATTCGAAACCGACGAAATTCTAAGCCTCACCGACGGCTGGACCAAGCGGGCAGCCAATAAGATTTACGGCGGAAGCGGCGGAGACTTCAACCCCGCGGATTCCGATAATTGGCCCGAGAACATGTTTGACGCCCTGATCGCCGCGGTACCGAAGCAATACCTGCAGAACAGAGCCGAATGGCGCATTTACGTAGATTGGAGCATCGAGAACGCCTACCGAAACCTGCTCAAGAAGCGCGGGACCCAGCTTGGGGACCAGGCGATGACCGGAGCAGCCCCGATACCTTACAAGGGCGTCCCGATCACCTACGTGCCCATGCTCGAGCGCAGCGCATCATACCCGACCGGCGCCGGAAGAGTAGCCATGCTACAGCACCCGGACAACATGGTTTGGGGACTTTTCCACGAAGTAACCATCGAGCGCGACCGGATTCCGAAATCGCGCCGCACCGATTTTGTTTTGACCATCGAGGGCGACGCCGACTACGAGGACGAAAACGCAGCCGTCGTAGCGCTGGTCGACCAGGATTCACCCGGCAGCTAATTAACCTAAAGACGGAGGCGGGCGGAGGAAGCCCTCCGCCCAGCAGTTATGAATACCAAGATCGCAGAAGCCATCCTAATCGAAGGGACCAACCGCCAGGAATACTGCGGTTACCCGATCATAAAGGAAAGCACGCAGGCCAGGAAAGTAGCGATCCTTGACAAAAGCATAACGGTAAGCCCCGCCCAGCTGATCCAGGGCTTCAAATGGCTGGGACGCTGGGAAGCGATAAGCCCTTTCCGGCCATACCAGGAGCTGGCCAGCGACTTCATGAAAGGCAAAAGCCAGCAGGAAATCATAAACCTGGGCCTCGGGGACCTACGCATACCGCTGTTCGACCCGCGGCTGATTTTCGTTTTAACGAACGAAAGGACCACCAAAATGCTCAAGCGCTACCAGGAGCTAAAGGCCGAATGGGACCCGAGGATCGCATTCATCGCGGCAGCTTGGGAGACCAAACCGCTGATCAAGCCGTTACCGGCAGAAAAGTGGATCATATAAAATGCAAAAAACCCGGCTAAATTTAGGAGCAGGCAACCTGATTGAGGACCCGACCAAATGGATTAATCACGACCGGATGAAACACCGGCCGGAGATCGACGCGGTCTGGGACCTTAACCAGCTGCCATGGCCCTGGAGGACCGGCAGCATGGAACAGATTACGGCCAAAGCCGTTTTCGAGCACATCGACATCGACCTTCTAAAGGCGATCGACGAATGCTGGCGGATTTTACGGCCGGGCGGCATTTTATACGTCAAGCTACCAAACGCGGAGGACTACATTGGCTGCTGGGGAGACCCGACCCACCGGAGGCCCTTCACCCTGAGTTTCACCAGCATTTTCGATTACAAGTCAAAAAACACCGGCAACAACTTTTACACCACCCGGAAGTGGAAGATCAGGAAAAAGGGCGGCACCGGAAAGCAGAACAGCCAGGGAATTTGGTCCAGCATTTTTGCAGAAATGGAGAAGGTCAGATGATCCACATCATTCGGAGCGGGCCAGGAGACACCAGCATCCTAAGCCGCAAAGCCAGAATCTTAGTGAAGGAGCTCGGCTGGAGCATTTCAAGCCACCCGGACCCGGGCGCCCGCCTAAATTACGCATTGCCATATTTAGACGGACGTAACGATTTAAAGGGCCTGCCATTCGCCGCATATTTTACGCACCGGGAGGATTGCATCGCGGCGAAGGTAGCGATCTGGGAAGAGCGGGCCCGGAAAGCGATTTTAAGGATCACTTCAGCCCAGCAATATTACGAGGACCTGGCCAGCTACGGAGCCACAGCAAAAATTACCCCACCGCTCGACCGCGAAAAGTTTCAACCGATCAAAACCAGGAAAAGCCCCGGCAACAAAGTGGGCGTAGCGGGATTCGTTTACCAGGGAGGCCGCAAAGGCGAAACCCTACTAAAAGAGGCGATCGCCAAAACAGGAGGCGAATTCGATTACCAGGCCGCCGGAAAAGGCTGGCCGATACCGGCCAAATTGCTACCATACGACCGGCTGCAAGAATTTTACCAGGGAATCGACATCCTGCTTTGCACCGCCCTGATCGAAGGAATTCCATACCCACCGCTGGAGGCGCTCGCCTGCGGGAAAAAAATAGTGATCCCGGCCGGAGTAGGACTTTTAGACGAGCTACCAGACATCCCAGGAATCGAGCGCTACGAGGCCGGAAATGTCAACAAAATGATCGAGGCCCTCACCAGGGCCAGGGAAACAAAAGCGGACCCGGAAGAGCTCCGCGAAGCGACCGCCAGGTTCACCGACGAAGCATGGGCGGAGGGACACGCCAAAGCCTTTGCCGAAATCGAGGACATGGTCCAGCAAACCGGGAAAGCCCGGCGCCGAAACAAAAGGCAGGACCGCGGAATATACGTCGTCGCCTACGGCGCCGCAGCCCGGCGCTGCGCCAGGGCCCTGATTCGCAGCATAAATCAATTCATGCCGGAAACCCAGGTCGCGGTCGCCTCGGATAAGCCGCTCCCGGAAGCCGACGTCCACGTAAACCATGAAAGCCCAGGAGTTGGCGCCAGGAACACAAAGCTCGCCGCTTACGAATTAGCACCCCAGGAATGGAAGCAGGTCATTTATTTAGACGCGGACACGGAGCTAACCGAAAGCATAGAGCATTTATTTTACTGCCTGGAAGCAGGCTGGGAAATGGTTTTCACGAAGGACATAAACAGCCGGGACACGGTCCCATACCTGAAGCGCAATAAAGACGCCGCGGATTACAACGAAACGCGGGAGCTGGTCGGAGCAGACGATGAAATCGCTCTGGCGGGCGGAGTTTGGGCCTTTCGCCGCGGGCCAGGTTCAAAGAGATACCAGGCGACATGGCAAGCCGAATGGGGAAGCGGCAAATACCGCGACCAGCCGTCCATGCTCCGGGCCTACTACAAGACGAAAGTCAGGGCGATCGTCCTGGGCAGCGAATGGAACAGCTTTACAAACAACCGCCACGAAAACCGGGCAGAGATCATAAGACACCACAGCGGAGGGACAGCAAGAACCCGGACCAGGACGCCGCGGGAATTTGAACTAACCGTCGTGAACACCAGCCCGAAGCCGATCGAAAGAGCGGGCCTGCTATTTATGCCGAACTCGCCGGTCCTGATCGACGCGACCAGCGACCGATTTAAGGAAATTAAAGCCTGCGAATTTTTAGAGATCATTAACTGAGGTGGAATTATGAGAACCGAGGTCACCGTCGTGAACATGAGCCAAAGCCAGGTTTGGAGAGCCGGATACGTTTTCGGACCGAAGCAGGAGCGGACCATAACGGTCACCGAAACCGGCTACGCCGAAATTAAAGCCTGCCAGGCCCTGGCCATTTACGAGCCCGGAATCCGCTGCAACCATCCCGGCTGCAACTTCGTAGCCAAAACCGAGGGCGGATTACGCTTTCATAAAAAAGTTCACGACAGAAGCAAGCAGGCGGCCAGACAAGCGGAAGAATAAAGCAAAGGAGTGATCCAGAATGAGTATGAGCTACGTAAGAGCAAACGCGGTCCTAACCGACGCTTTAGGCGGCGGCGCCACACCGCACATCCAGCTGCACGTAGGAAACCCGGGCGCCGCAGGGACGGCTAACATCGCCCAGATTGATACGGACCCGGTCGTCAGGAAACCGATAGCATTTGGCAGCCCGGCAGCGCACCCCTCGAACCAGGAGCAGCGCGTCCTAAACACCGCAGGCGAAGAGCCCGCCGTTGAATGGACCGGCGCCCAAATCGACCCCGCCCAGGAAATAACGCACTTTTCAATTTGGAGCGCGTTAACATCCGGCCAGGTCGAATTCATAGCCGCGGTAGCGACACCGAAAACCACAGGATCAGACGGAGTCAGAATCGGCATCGGGGACATCGAGGTAGCGATCGGCGTATTTGCTAAAGACCCCGGATAAGAGGGAGGGCTAACGAATGAGCGATAACATTCGCATTTACATGAACAACCCGACCGCCGGAGGCACGAACGGCACCTTGGTTTCAAGCGGCACCGGATCAACCCCGATCGAATCGGGCTACATTTTAGCGCCCGGATCTGATTACACCGAAGGGGAATGGATCAAGCTCGCCCTGCGCTGCCAATCCGGCTATAAGACCGTAGAGGCAAGCGGGCGGCACGCCAGGGTAACGATTGAGGATTCAACCCACGTTACCAAATGGCAGTTGGCCCCGGACAGCGCCGGGAGCCCCGGCACACCAATGTCCTGGGGAGCCCATCTTGACTTCGCCTCGGAAATCGGAGCGACGAATACGATCTTTTGGGCCAGGGCCCGCGTCCAGGCCGGAGAAGGAGCCGCGAACGATGCCTCGGTAGACATCGAGGTCAACGCGGCGCTGGCAGTAGCATAAACCGAGACCGGGAGACCTGCCGATGGCAACAGTAAACTTAGATTACAAAAAAAGCTGGATCGGAGAAGCGGAGCAGGGGAACATTCTAATCAAGAGGTTTCCCTCCTCCGACCTTTACCCGGGAAGCAGCACCTACCCGATGTTCGATTACGAGGACCGGATCGCCTACATCGAATGGGAGATCGGCGGGACAGTAGCAGGCCGGAAAATCGTAGCGGACAAATACGATGTGGAGACCGACGAAATTTCGTCGGTCTCCACATTAAGCCCCGGAGAAGGAACCGGCACGATTCAAAAACTTTACTGGTATGGCGGGATTGACGCGACAGCGACGATCGGGACCGGAATTTTGGTTGCCACGGAAGAGCCCAACCAGGCCAAAGCCAGCGGCGACACCTGGATTATCACCAGGATAGACCAATGGGAAGAAGAGGCCGTCCCGAACACCTACACCGCCGACACCCTCCGCCAGATCGCTGAAGTAGGGAATTATCCCGCTGATACGGTAAGGCAAATCAGCGCCGGAAACACCTACGCCGGAGACAC
>Ga0334886_1002355_pt1 | contig 19138 bp, 13 predicted proteins | sample GraSluR1_MG_9_FD_207232 | JGI IMG/M metagenome (GOLD analysis project Ga0334886, IMG submission 207232) | Sludge microbial communities from methane-producing bioreactor in Wageningen University, Netherlands - Granular Sludge_27_06-R1 | ecosystem: Engineered > Bioreactor > Anaerobic >... | reverse complement strand
CAGCAATAAGCAATTCTCGAACCCCTAACTCTGTCTGGTTCAGGCGCGCTCGTAATGCACGTAGGCACCCTTGTTGAAGCGCCTGAGCAGCCCCTCTTTGGTCATGCTGGTCAGGGCTTGCTTGACGGGCTTTTGGCCGTGCTGGCGGAACTTGCCGAGGATCTTGGCTTCCGTGCGCGCCTGCTCGCAATAAGCGAGGATGTCGGCTTGCAGCGCATCCGCGGCGGTCGGCAGCGGCTGCAGCGGGGTCACATAGGTCGCACCGGGGTTGCCCAAATAGTTTTCACCCTTACGATACAGCAGCTTTTTGGCATGCTGGTCGAGGTATTTGCGCAGCCGTTTGCGGATCAAGCCGCCTTCGCCAGAAGACCCGTAGCCATGCACCACCTCGAACTCACCACGTTTGCCTGCTTCCAACCGTGAATTATAGAAACGGGTGAATTCCTCCAGCGCTTCTTTGACCGTTTGGCCATGCAGATCGATCTTTTCCATGGTTCTATTGTACCGCATGCCTCCCCGCAGCGCCGTCAGGCTGGTATAATCTCCATGGACGGTCAGAACCTGCCCGTTCGAGAGGATTCCGCCCATGCCGCATTACTGGCAGTTTGAACATACACCACGCGGTGCGCAGATCACCCATCACAGTCAGTCCTACAAACTGGCGGATTTTGTTTTGCGTGTCAATTACCGCAATGAATACCGCATGCGCAGCGAAGAACTGGCGCTGATGCCTGACCTGGCCAACTGCAATGAAAAAGAAGCGGTGTTCACCGCCGCCAGCCAGAAATTTCACCTGAACTTGCGCTTCAACTTGAAATCTCAGGCGCTGAAAGTAAGTGCCTCCTTCACCGCCCAACAGACGCGCGTGGTAGAGTCGGTGGAATTGCTGATCAAACAGGTGATGGTGGGCGCGCACGGCCACAACCTGCGCGTGTTCAAGAATGGTTTCCAATCCTGGTCAGAAACGCGCTCATTCGACATCGATGAACGCGAGCAGCGCGTCATCATGCGCTGGTTCGATGTGCTGCAAGCCAATGGTAGCAACCGACCCAGCGGTAAACGCGGTGAATTCACCTCTGAAACCTTCACTTTGGTGCGCAACAAAGACCAGCGCGTGACGTTGTTGATCGGCCAGCAACCGCCGTTTCACCAGTTCTTCAGTCTGCGTACGCACTTCCCCGTGGAAAATATCGCCCGCAATGTTTTCTCCGTCTTGCTGCGCTGGGAGATGAATGGCAGGCGATGTCAGGCGCAAACCCCGCTCAAACTGGATACGGTTTCCTTCCAGGCCGGGCGCGATGCCAATCAACTGCTTGATCAATACTTGATACACCTTGCGCTGCCTGTCCAGCGTCAGCATGCACTGCCTTCGGGTTGGTGTTCGTGGTACTACTATTATGAACGGGTCACACAGGAAGACATCCTCAACAACGCCCGGCTCGCTGCTGAAAACGAGGTGGATTGGCAGTTCTTTGTGCTGGATGATGGCTACCAGCGCGCCATCGGCGATTGGCTCAGCCTGAATGACAAATTCAGCGGCGGCTTGAAACCGCTGGCAGAGCGCATCAGAGAAAACGGCATGCAGCCCGGTATCTGGACGGCACCCTTCATCACCATGAAAGATTCGCGCCTGATGAGCGACCACCCTGATTGGGTGCTGACCCAGCCTTTCAACGACCGCCCGGTATTGGCAGGCTGGAACCCCAGTTGGAGCAACGGTTTTTCGTTTTACGCGCTGGATGTCACCCATCCGGGGGTGCAGGCATATTTGAAAGAGGTCTTCACCACCCTTGTGCATACCTTCGGTTATGAATTCCTCAAGCTGGATTTTGTCTATGCCGCCAGCCTGCCCGGCAAACCGCATGACCCCTCCCTCAGCGGGGCGGAACGCCTGAACCTCGGCTACCGCCTGATTCGCGAAGCCGCCGGACGCGACACCTTTCTGCTGGGCTGCGGTTCGCCGCTCACACCGGCAGTCGGCTGGGTGGATGCCATGCGTATCGGGCCGGATGTGGCACCCTATTGGGATGATTGGCTGCGCCAGACTTTGCTGAACGACAGCAACGCCCTCAGCACACGGGTCGCCATCCGTTCGATCCTCAACCGCTGCCAGATGCACCGTCGTTTGTGGATCAATGACCCCGACTGTTTGATGCTGCGTGACAGCGAGACCAAATTGAGCCAGGCCGAACGCTTCAGCCTGATCAATGCCGCCATCATCACCGCCGGCATGGGTGTATTCTCCGATGACCTGGCCAGGTTGCCGCAAGACGCCTGGCAGACGATCGAACAGATCAAGCGGCTAAGCCTGGTTTGCGACAGCGGACGGCCCTACGCCCTCGATTTTATGGAGCGCGAGATACCCGAACTGGTGTATAACGATGCCGGCTATCTGGCGGTGTTCAACTTTAGCGATTACCGCAGGCAGAAAAATCTGCCGCTCAAAGGCAAATTGCGTGACATTCTGCAAAATGGCAAAACCCTGGTGGATGTGTGGAATGGTGATACCATCCCCGTGCAGGGCGAAGCGTTGTCACTGGGCATGTTCGCCAGGCACGCCTCACGCCTGTTTGAGATTGTGTAGCCGATTATTCGCCGCACACCCCTTCAAAGAAGCCATACCCGCCCTTGCCGCTGTTCTTCACCCGGTACATGGCGCGGTCGGCACAGCGGATCAGGTCTTCCGCTGAGAGGTTGTCTATCACCGGACAGGCAATGGTGCAGGCGATTCCCACACTGAAACGGCAAATCACTGAATGTTCCATGGTTTCAAAAGGCCGCTCGAACTGGCGGCACAATTTTTGCACCGCAGTTTCGGCATCGGTTCGTGATAAAACACTGTTCAACACCACGATAAACTCATCGCCGCCCAGCCTGCCGATCAGGTCATCTTTGCGCAAAGCAAATTCCATGCGGCGCGCCACTTGCTTCAACAATTCATCACCGAACACATGCCCATATTCGTCATTGAATTGTTTGAAATCATCCATGTCAATGAAGAGGACTGCCACATGCTGCTGAGTACGCACCGCCTGTCGCAATTTGGCAGTGATGGCGGTGCGGTTCAGTAACCCGGTCAGTGGATCGTGCGTGGCGGAATGGGTCAATTCCTCCTGCAAACGGGCGATCTCGTTGAATTCGCTGGTGATGCCGAACAAACCGACCACCTGTCCGTTGCGGCGCACCGGCACCTTGGTTGTCAATGAATAGACCAGTTCACCGGTTTCATCGATGCGCTGTTCCACCAGTCCTGATTGCGGGACGCCGCTGTGCATGATCTCTTTTTCGCGGCGCATGGTGCGTTCACCGAATGCTTGCCCAAAGAAATCTACATCGGTATGTCCAAGGATCTGGTCAAGCGGGCGCTTTAAGTCAGCGTAGAAATGGTCACTGCCCAGCAGAATGCGATGCTGGCTGTCCTTCAGGTAGATGCTGTCGATGGTGTCATGCAACGCGGCATCAAGGAACAACTGACGGACATCTTCTTCATGGAGCTTGTGCTGTTGAGCGGCACGGGCACGCAGCCACAACACCAGCAGCACGCCGCTGATAAAAAGCAATCCCCCGGTGACTGAGTAAAATAAAAGCGATGAGATCATGGCAGGGTATTCCTTGTCTAACATCAGTATAGCAAAGAAAAGCGGATTTGCCACCCAGAAATGAGAAAACCCTATGGGAATTTCATACTGAGGGCGGTGGAGAGCGAACGATGTTCGCGCACGAAGGTATCTTTCCGACCGACCGCAGGGAGCGGAGGAATTAATATGATTGTGTATGATGAGTGGCGGAGGTTTTCGCCGCTCATCTCCTACCCTTACCCCTTTCAGGTTTATAGTGGGACTTGTCATGGAATTGTGTCCACAATTTGCCAAGGTCGCAAAAACTGTACCAATCATAGGTATACATTTTCAAGTGCCAGCCGCCAGCACATATTCATAGAGTGTCAGATTTCCCAGGTCTTCATGTGTCCGAACACCTGTTATCCATATCACCGGTCTATACAGCAAAATACAGGGAGGACAGGATTCAGATGAGGTTTTGTTTCTGGATTCAGGATGAGCATGACTTCATAACCAGATTTTTTCATTATTACTTGAATTGGAACGAATCGTATTGCAAACCCAGTTGTTGATGATGCTTATAACGGCAGATTTTCGAGTAGAATGAAGCGCGTACAACCAACCCTGGGAGAAGAGTATGAAAGATTTTTTCGCGCTGACCACGCGTGGCAAGGTCAACCGCATGCGCCCAGCTATGTGGAAAGCGTTAGCGCACTATGACATCCAACCCACCGGCCTGCGCCTGTTGGGCACGGATACCAACATCATCCTGCGCGTCGATACCGCCAGCGGTGTGCCCTATCTGCTGCGTCTGGCGATTCCCGATTGGCGCAGCGATCTTGATAACCTCTCTGAAATGGTCTGGCTAAATGCCCTGCAGGCGACAACTATCGGCGCGCCGCGTCCCATAGCCACACCCGAAGGCGAATGGCTTGTGTTCGAGACCGCCCCCAACCTGCCCGGCACCTATCGCTTCTGCCTGCAGAGCTGGGTGTATGGCCGTCCGCTGGAGGAAGCACTCACCCCTCAGAACCTCTACAAAATGGGCGTGCTGTTCGCGCGCCTGCACCAATTCTCGGCAGAATTCACCCCGCCGGGTGAATTCACCACCCGCCGAATGTCCCATTACCTTTCGCGTGACGAACCGGATGTGCTGTTCTCTCCAGAACTGCGTGCCAAGTACCCGCAGGCGGATTGGAGCTTGCTGGATGCCGCCAATCAGCGTGTGCTGGCCGGTTTTGCCCGTCGCTATGCCGACCCTGACAGCCTGCGCGTGATTCACAACGACCTGTGGCACGGCAACATACAAGTCTACCACGGGCGCCTGCTGCCCTTCGACTTCGAAGACACGTTGTGGGGTTATCCGGTGCAGGATATCGCCATGGCGATTCACGACCTGGACGATGAGGGACCGCGCGATCAGTTTGACAATCTTCTGGCGCAATTCCAGCGCGGTTACACCAGCCTGGCGCCATGGCCTGAACAGTACGAAGGCGAAATGGACCTGTTTCGCGCGGGACGCCTGCTGTGGGTTGTCAACTGGGTGGCGCAGCATCAAGAACAATATCTTGTGCCGCACCTGGAAAGCATCCGCCCGATGCTGACAGAATTCATCGCATCGGGCAGACTTCGTTTTCCGTTATCGAGTTAAGGCCGGTAGAAGATCAATCCAAACGTTCTTCCATCCACGCCAACATATCGCCCATCACCTGCTCTTTTTCAGGTTCATTGACCAGCTCGTGATACAGGCCTTCATATTCCTTAAACTGCTTGTCTTTTGAAGCAGCACCGGCGTATAACAGGCGGCTGCCTTCGATATCCGCCAGGCGGTCCTCGCCGCCATGCATGATTAACACCGGCAGGCTGAACTGGTCAAAGTGCGCCTGACAGTGCTGAATGGCCTGGTTCATGGCCGCCGCCGTGCAGGCAGGGATGCCGCCGCGGTAATTGAGCGGATCGGCGTCATAACGTTCCACCACGCTGGGGTCACGCGAGACCGCGCTGCCGTCCAACTTGATGGTTTTCATTTTGGGGGCGATTTTGGCAAGCAAACCGGATACTTTTATCAGCAGCGGTGAAATTTCATCGCTGATCTTGAGCGCTGCACCGCTCAGCAGCACCCCCTTGAGCTGCGGCTGGCGCTGGATGACATAATACGCCGCGATCAGCCCGCCCATGCTGTGACCGAACAGGAACAGCGGAACGTCCGGCACCCGTTCGCGCAGCGAAGCCGCATAGCGGTCCAGGTCATCGATGACATCCTCCATATTGGTGATCTCGCTGTCGACCCCCACTGACTGGCCGTGTCCGCGATGATCGAGTGCGCCGACCACGAAACCGCGTTCAGCAAACCACCTGCCCACATGCGCATAGCGCCCGCTGTGTTCTGCCAGCCCATGCACCACCAGCAGCACCGCGCGCGGCGTTACGCCTTCTGCCGGCATCCAGCATTGTTCGAAAATGCGTGCACCGTCTTTACCCGCCAAAAAAGAATCCACGTGTTGAATCGTCATCTCAGTCTCCTTCACGGTTTATAATAACCTTACCCATTACTCAGTGAGAGTTAACTCGACAATAGCACAAATCAAGCCAAATGACAATTCGAAACCAAAACCAATGACCAAACTGCTTACCACCGCCCAGGAACAACTGTTAAACCAGCCCCTACAGCAGCGCATCTTCCTGCAAGGGGCGGCTGGCTGCGGCAAGACCACCATCGGGGTGCAGCGCGCCCTGCAATGGCTGGAGGCCGGCATCCCTGCTGATCAGATCCTGGTGCTGGTGCCGCAGCGTTCGCTGGCCATGCCCTATAATGATGCCCTGCGCGCGCCTGACCTGCCGCCCGGCAGCCTGGTGGACATCCTCACCCTGGGCGGGCTTGGACAGCGTATGATCTCCCTGTTCTGGCCGATGATCGCCAGCCAGGTCGGTTTCCGCCGTGACGACCAGCCGCCCTCTTTTTTGACCCTCGAAACCGCCCAATATGTCATGCATGGCATTGTCCAGCCGATGATCGCCGAGGACCGTTTTCTGGCAGTCAATCTGGACCCCAACCGCCTGCTCAGCCAGATTCTCGACAACCTTAACAAAGCTGCCGCCATCGGCATCCGTCACACCGAGGTGGGCGACCGCCTCGGCGCCGCCTGGATCGGCGATAAGGCCGACCAGGTGCGCCTGTATCAAGCCGCGCAGGACTGCGCCAACCAGTTCCGCCAGTTCTGCTATGACAACAACCTGCTGGATTTCTCGCTGCAGATGGAAGTCTTCACCCGCCATCTGTGGCACAGCGACGCCTGCCGCCGCTTCCTCACACGCCAATACCGTTATCTGATCTATGACAATGTCGAAGAAGATGTGCCCGCCGCACACGATATCCTGCTGGAATGGCTGCCCGCCTTTGAAGGCGCGCTGCTGATCTATGACCAGGACGCCGGGTTCCGCGTCTTTCTGGGCGCCGACCCTCTCTCCGGCATGCGTTTACGCGAAGTTTGCGATGATGACATCCACCTGACCGATTCACTGGTGCCTGACCCTGTGCTGGAAGAATTCGCCGCGCAATTAACCGCCAGCATCGCCCAGCCGCAGAGAGAACCGCTGGAAGCCTATCTGGAAGGTGCCTTCGAGATCAATACCGACAGCCGCTTCTACCCGCAGATGATCGAAGCCGTGGCAGAGCAGGCAGTTGCACTGGTGCAAGAGGGCGTGGCGCCTGCCGACATCGTGATCATGCCGCCATTTCTGTCCGACTCGCTGCGTTTTTCGCTGGAACGTGCCCTGACTGCGCACGGACTCAGCCCTTACACCACACGTCCTTCACGCTCGTTGGCGGATGAACCTGTCACACGCTGCCTGTTCACCTGGGCGCGCCTTGCCAACCCCGCCTGGGGCGCTTCGCCGCAGCCGTCAGACGTCAATACCGCCCTGATGCAATCCATCCAGGGGTTGGACTGGGTGCGCGCTGACCTGCTTCGCACCATCGTCTATCATCCTGCCAAAGAACCCGACCAGCGCCTGACCGCCTTCCATGCCATCAACGCCGATGTGCAGGAGCGCATCTCCTACCAGTTCGGCGAACGCTTTGATTACCTTCGAAACTGGCTGCTGGAAGTGCTGGCGCAGGCGGAAAAACCCGAGTTGGATGTGTTCCTATCGCGCATCTTTGGCGAGGTGCTTTCCCAGCCCGGTTTTGTCTTCCATGATGACTTTGCCGCTGCCGCACTCACCAGCCGCCTGATCGAATCGGTGCGAAAATTCCGCCGCGGTGTGCACAGCCTGATCGGACAGAACGAAGCGCGCATCGGTGCTGAATACATCTTGATGCTGGAACGCGGTGTGATTGCCGCCCAGTACCTGCAAAGCTGGGAGCCGCAGCCGGATGACACCATCCTGCTGGCGCCCGCCCACACATTCTTGATGATGAACCGCCCCGCACGTTACCAGTTCTGGCTCGATATCGGCAATGCCGGTTGGTGGCAGCGCCTGTATCAACCCCTCACCCACCCCATCGTGCTGTCACGCCGCTGGCAGCCCGGCGAAAAGTGGAGCGATGTCAACGAAATGGTGTATAACACCGAAACTCTCAGCCGCCTTGCCAATGGCCTCATCCGCCGCTGTAGGGACAAGATCCTGCTTTACACCGCCGAAGTTGACCAGCAGGGCTATGAATCCCACGGTATGTTGATCCTCGCCCTGCAGAATATCCTGCGGCGGATGCCGCGTGAAAGCGGGGAGGTGGAGAATGTTTAAAGCCCGGCCCGCGCAAAAAACCGTCATCGACTACACCGGCGGACGCATGGGCGTGGCAGCGGTGCCGGGTAGCGGCAAAACCCAGACGCTTTCGTTCCTTGCCGCGCGCCTGATCCATGACGGGCGCATCCAGGAAGGGCAGGAAGTGCTGGTGGTGACACTGACCAATTCTGCCGTGGGCAATTTCCAGTCGCGCATTGACCAGTTTATCCACCAATACGGCATGATCAAGGGCATCGGCTACCGTGTGCGCACCCTGCACGGGTTGGCACATGACATTGTGCGTGAACGCCCTGACCTGGTGGGCTTACCCTCACAATTCAACATCATCGATGAGCGCGAATCCGGCCGCATGCTGGAAAGTTCGGTGCGTGATTGGCTGCTGGCCCATCCTGAGATCGAAGAACGCTATTTTTCACCTGACCAGCGCAACCGCAACTTCTCCCGCTGGATTGATCTGATGGTCGAGATCAACCAGGCCTTCATCAAGAAAGCCAAAGACCTGCAAATGGACCCGCTGGAGATTCGCGCGCGCATGAGCTCTGCCAGCTTTGACCATTCTCTGCTGGTCATGGGTTGTGATATCTACAACGATTACAATCGCAAAATCAGCCTGCGCGAGGGCGTCGATTTCGATGACCTCATCCGCTATGCCCTGGTCGCCCTGCGCACCGATCCCGACTACCTCGCCCGCCTGCGACAGCGCTGGCCGTATGTATTGGAAGATGAAGCCCAGGATTCCTCACACCTGCAGCAGGAGATCCTAAACCTGATTACGCAGGATGGCGGCAACTGGGTGCGCGTGGGTGACCCCAACCAGGCTATCTACGAAACCTTCACCACCGCCGACCCGCAATTGCTGCGCGACTTCATCGCCGCGGAGGGGGTGCAGAGCACCTTGCTGCCCAACGCCGGCCGTTCCACCCGCACCATCATCGATATGGCCAACCACCTGGTGAACTGGACCGTACATGAACACCCGGTGCCTGCCCTGCACGATGCCCTGTTTGAAGCTTATATTGAGGAAACACCGCCCGGCGACCCCCAGCCTAACCCGCCTGACGAATTGACCAAAATCCGCATCTACCCGCCCACCAAGCGCATCTCTTCGGAGCGGGAGATTGCGCTGGTGGTGGAGTTCATCAAGCATTGGGTCAGCCAGGAAGGGCATGAACAGCAGACCGCCGCGGTGCTGGTGCCGACCAATGTGCATGGCGACCATGTCATCGCAGAACTGAAGGCCGCCGGACTGCCCTTTGTCGAACTGCTGCGCAACACCGCCGAAACCCGTCGCACCGCCAAACAACTCGAAGCCGTGCTGACCGCCCTTTCTCGCCCGACCGACCCGCGCCAGTTGCAGCGCGCCTATCTGGCTTTGCGTGAGCCCGAACTGGCCACCGAAGAGGGAGAACGTGAACAAATTGACGAAACCGCTCGGTTATTGCGTTCCTGCCAGTTCATCGAACAATTCCTCTACCCGCAAGGCGGGGCAGATTGGCTGGCAGCACTCGTCCCACAACTGGAAGAAGGCGTGCACGAGGAATTGCGCTGGCTGCGCGATTATTTGCGACGCTGGCAGGCGGCTGTCCTTCTGCCCATCGATCAATTGATCCTGACCATCGCCGCCGACCTGTATGTCCAACCAGCTGACCTTGCCCTCAGCCACAAATTCGCCCAGATGCTGGAGTTCTATGCCCGTTCCAACCGCAGCTGGTCGCTGCCTGACTTCGCCGCCCAACTGAACGAAATCGCCAGTTCACAGCGCGGTTTCAGCGGTCTCTCTGCCAGCGACACCGCCTTTGACCCCGAAGCCCACCACGGCAAAGTGGTGGTGGCCACCATGCACAAAGCCAAAGGGCTTGAATGGGACATCGTCTTCCTGCTGTCGGTGAGCAATTACGACTTCCCCTCGCTGGACCCGTTTGACCAGTATGTGTCTGAAAAATGGTTCATCCGCGACCAGCTGAACCTGCAGGAAGAAATGCTCAGCAAGTTAATAGCCCTGATCGAGGACGATGAAGAGACCCTCAACCAGCCCGAAGGCGTCGCCACCTTGCAGGCGCGCCAGGGCATCGCCGAAGAGCGCTTGCGATTGCTGTATGTGGGCATCACCCGCGCGCGCAAAGAGCTCACCTTGCTGTGGAACATCGGGCGCATGGAAAAAAACCAGCCCGCGCGGGCGTACCTGGAACTGGACGCCTGGTGGAAGGAGCGCAACCATGACTCTGCCGCGTGATTTTCATTTCAGCCAGCACAACCTGCAGGATTATGTTGATTGTCCGCGCCGTTTCGAGCTGCGCCACCTGCTGCGGCTGGAATGGCCGGCGGTGCAGAGTGCGCCGGTCATCGAACAGGAACTGCGCATGGAACGCGGGACGCAATTCCACCGCATGGTGCAGCAATGGCTGCACGGCATCCCCGCCGACCTGATCGAACAGCGCGCCAGCGACCCCCTCCTGCGCCAATGGTGGCAATCCTTCCTGCTGCACAACCCCCTGGAAACCGTCAGCGGTGAGCAGCGCGCTGAATTTACCTTGAGCGCACCCTTCGCCGGCTATCGTTTGATCGCCAAACTGGACGTGCTGGTGACACAACCGGGCAGCACCGCACGCATTTTCGATTGGAAAACTTCGGAACAACGACCCAAACCCGCCTACCTGCAAAGCCGCGTGCAATCGCGCCTGTACCCGCTCATTACCATGCTGGCAGGCGCGGGCTTGAATGGCGGACAGCCCTGGCAGCCCGCCCAATTGAGCCTGACCTACTGGTTCGTGCAGCATCCTGCTGACCCCGAAGTGATTCCCTATACCGCCCAGCGTTTTCAGCGTGACCATGCCTTCATCGAAGGATTAATCCTTGAAATCGCGCGTGCGGCAGAGACAGGCGATTTTCCGCTGACCGAGGAGAAAAAACGCTGTCAATTCTGCCAGTACCGCTCACTGTGCGAGCGCGGCATTGCCGCTGGCTGGCTGGATGACGTGGAAGACATCGACGAACTGGGCGTGGAAGAGCCTTTGTTCGAGATCGACCTGGAGCAGATCGGGGAGATCGCCTTCTGATGAGTGCGCGGCACGTGTGGCAGATCGCCGAAGAAGTGACCCCGCCGCCTGCCCTGTTGGAAGCCCTGCAGGGCGACCAACTGCTGGCATCCATGCTGGCACGCCGCGGTATCGATAGCCCTGAAGCAGCGCGGGCCTTTCTCTTTCCAGACCATTACCCGGTGACAGCGCCGGAGGAACTGCCCGACCTCGCCATTGCGCGTGACCGCATTGTGGCAGCGCTGGACAATGGCGAAAAGATCGCCGTGTGGGGCGATTTCGATGTGGACGGACAAACCTCGACTTCTTTGCTGGTGGGGGCGCTGCGATTGTTGGGGGCTAACCCCGCCTTTCACATCCCTATCCGCAAAGAAGAAGGACACGGCATTGACCTGCGGGCGCTGGAAGCCTTTCTTGACACCCATCCGGTGGATCTGCTCATCACCTGTGACACCGGCATTGCCGAACATGAAGCCATCGCCTTTGCCAACGAGCGCGGGGTGGAGGTCATCATCACCGACCACCACAACCTGCCCGAACAACTGCCGGCGGCGCTGGCCTGTGTCAATCCGCAGCGCGTGCCGCCCGATCACCCCCTGCGTACCCTCACCGGCGCTGGCTGCGCCTACAAGTTGATCGAAGCCGTCTGCCGCGAACGCCAGCAACCCGAGATTGCCGATGCGCAACTCGACCTGGCCGCGCTGGGCACGGTGGCGGATGTGGGTCCGCTGCGTGATGAAAACCGCTATATCGTGCAGCGCGGGCTGGAAGTGATCCGTGGAGGCAAACGCCTGGGGCTGTCGACGCTGCTGTCCGTCAGCCGCACCGCCCCCGCTACCTTCAACACCGAGGGCATCAGTTTTGCCATCGCGCCGCGCATGAATTCACTGGGCAGGCTGGCAGATGCCAACCCCATGGTGGAATTGCTGACGACGGACTCACCCGCGCGCGCCGAACAGATGGCGATCTTCATCGACGGGTTGAACCAGCAGCGCAAAAGCATCGAGCAGCGCATCCGCAGAGAAGCCTTCACCATGCTGGAAAACAACCCGCACTGGCTGGATTATGATGTGATCCTGCTCTATCAACGCAACTGGGATTCCGGTGTGGTCGGCATCGTCGCCAACAGCATCGTGGCGCGTTTCGGCAAGCCCACCATCCTGCTCACCGGGCAGCGGTCTGATGGCTCCTGCCATGGCTCTGCGCGCTCGTTGGAAGGCGTGCCCATCATTGATATCATCAACGCCAACCGCCCGTTGATCGAAGGACAGGGGCACACCATGGCGGCCGGCGCCTGGCTCAAGATCGAAGACATCCAGGCTGCGCGTGAAGCCCTGCACCGCACCGCGCAAGCCATGCTGCCTGACGGGCTGCCGCCCTTTGTGCAGCCGGTCGAGCATGAGCTCAGCCTGTCAGAGATTGACCTGGATTTCATCGAACACTTCGAGCAGCTGGAACCGTTCGGCACCGCCAACCCCAAGCCGGTCTTTTACACGCGCCAGGTGGAATTGCACAACAGCCTCATCTTCGGGCGCGATGACAACCACCGCAAGGTGACGGTGGAGGATGCCGAAGGCAATCTGCTGACATTGACATGGTGGAGCGGCGCCGCGGAAAGCCTGCCGGAAGGCGTTTTCGATATTGCCTACACCCTGCAGTCCACCGCCTACGGCGGGGCAAAAAGCATGGAAGCCACCTGGATAGATGCACGCCCTGTGCTGACAGCAGAAACCATCCAAGCAGAACGACATCCGCTGGTGATCGTCGACCTGCGCCAGCCCACGCTGGATGTCGCTGAAATCGATACCGAAGTGCCGTACTGCTTTTATCGTGAAGGCAGCGCCAGCCGTGAGATCGAGGGCGTTGACCGTCTGGGGGTGGCGCACGCCCCGCAACTGGTACTCTACAGCGCTCCGCCCAGCCTGAGCGTGCTGCGCTCGCTGATGGAATCCTGCCAGCCGCATACGCTCATCCTGCACCTGCAGATCGACCTCAAGGAAGACCAGCGCGAATACTTTATGCAGCAATTGGCGGGCATGGTCAAGCATGCCCTGCGCAGCCTGGACGGCTGGCTGCCGCTGGCGCGCCTTTCGGCTGCGCTGAACCAGCGTGATGTCTGTGTGCTGAAAGGCTTGGAACTACTCGAAGCCGCCGGGCAGATCCGCATTATCAATGACAACGATGAAGGCATTCAAATCGGCACAGACAGCCGCCAGACACAGCCCGATCAGGTCAGGCAAACCCAGCACGAACTTGATTTTTTGCTGAAAGAAACCGCCGCCTTCCGCGCCCATTTGCGGAATGCGCCAGTGTCGTGGTATCAAGAAGCCCTTTCAGGATAACCCTCTCATCCATTGATACATACCCCCAAACTGGACTTAAGCAGGGCGCCTTTCCTGGTCTAAGGGAGGGGCAAATCTACCCCTTTCTGCTATGGCAAAATCGGGTATTTTAGTGTAAAATCTTGTCGAAAGGAATGAAACGTCACAGTCCGTTTTTCTGGCGAGTGGAAGGCGCCGGAAGAACACCAACACCAGCCTGAAGACAGGGATGGAAGCCTGTTGTTGCCGATGCTGGTGAATAAGCCACCTCGTTGGTCGTGGAGAAAGAAAACGAAATGAAAGAGAAGAAAGAAGCATTATTGAGCCCTGTGCTGCGATGGTTCATGTTCGCCATGGTACTGGCAAACATCTCAGCCACCATGAGCAGCCTGTTGTTCCCCCTTTACCTGAACAAGTTAGGGGCAGAGATCACCCAGATAGGTCTGGTATTCACCATCGTGGGTGTGTTTTCGCTGGCCCTGCAGGTGTTCGGCGGGTGGGTGTCTGATTCCATCGGCCGCCTCAAGGCGGTCGCCATCGGCAGTATTGGCGGCGTGGTGGGCGTGTTCGCGGTGGCACTGGCCCCCAACTGGCAGCTATTGGTGGTGGCAATGGTCATCAGCCAGTTCCCGCGTGCCCTGATCGGCCCCAGTTTCGGTGCCTTCATCGCTGAAAATTCCAAAGAAGAGAACCGCGGACGTGTCTTCGGCGCAACCGACATGATCTTCACCATCACCGGTATCGTCGGGCCGCTGCTGGGCGGTTTCCTGTCGGACGCATACAACTACCGCTTTGTGTTCTGGATGGCCGCTATTCTGTATACCTTCGCTGCCATGGTGCGTATCTGGATGGCACGCACGATGAAATCCGCCAAGGTGGAGAAGTCGCAGGAATTGTCACTGAAAGCCTTCGGACGCAGCGTGAAAACCCTCGCCACCATGATTTTGGCGGGCGGTATCATCACCTGGATCTTCGTGACCGATGGTGTACGCGATTCTGTGTATTCACTCTCGCGTGAAATTGAGCCACTCTATCTGCAGCAGGTCATCGGTCTGGATACCAAACAGATCGGTTTGTTATGGTCGATCTTTTCCATCGCCATGCTGGCAACCCCGATGCTTTCCGGCAAGCTGGCTGACAAATTCGGCGAGCGTGTGCCGATTTCAGCCGGGTTCCTGATGGTCTTTGCCGCTTATGTCATCTTCCTCACAGGAACCAGTTTTCTGCCGTTCGTGTTCGTATGGTCGATCTTCGGCCTGGGCGTGGGGCTGCTGTCGCCAGCCTATTCTTCGCTGATTTCCAAGGTCGTGCCGCATGACAGGCTGGGCGCTTTCAACGGCGTCTTCTACGGCAGCATCGGCCTGATCGCCCTGCCCGCGCCCTACCTCGGCACATTGATGTGGGAGCACATCGACCCCAAAGCGCCCTTTGTGGCGGCCGCAGCGATCTCGCTCTTGACCATCATCCCCATCTGGTTCAAGTTCAAACTGCCCAAAGAAGAAAAACCTGCCCTGGTCGGTGCACCCGAACTGGCAGAGTAGATAGGTTTCTCACCCCTCAAAATGAAGGCCCCCGGTTTGCATGATATCCGCCGGGGGTCTTCGCTTATCATAGCAAAGACGGATATCTCCTGAAAACCGCTACCGCTGCGCCTTCAGCATGCCCTGCGATTTACCGATGAAGAAGAATCCCTGGCGGTCGATTTCCGCCTGGATGCGGCGGCGCAGTTCATCTTCGTGCGGCAGATCGTGACCCCACATGGAATAGATATAGTCCATCATCGGCTGCACATCACGCACCTGCAAGTGCTGGGTAAAATCGACCCGCTCCACCCGCGCAAAGGTCACCCGCAGTGGTACGATGCCGCTTTCCAGCCCGAAAAGGCGCGCGCTGTCGTTGGCTTTCACCGCAGGCACCTGCTCAGGCAGGTTGCCGCTCTCCACCAGCAGGTCATGCAATTCACGCATGTGTGCGATGCCGTTGGTGGCAGCACACAGCCAGCCGCCCGGGCGCATCACACGCCGCATCTCTTGCAGGGTCGCTGGCAGGTCGCTGACGTGGTAGAGCATGTGATGAGCAGCGACCATGTCGAACATGCCGTCATCAAACGGCAGACAGCCGGCATCACCGCGGTAGAAAACCGCCTGCGGCATGTGTGCCACATTGCCCCTGGCGGTTGCCAGCATGCCCGGTGAGAGGTCAGAAAGCACCAGACGACAGTCGGCGGGTAAGCGTTTGCCCTGCTCCTGCCACAATGCCCCGGTGCCGCAGCCCAGTTCTAACACAAACATGCCATCAGCCAAATTCATCTGGTCATAGACCCATTTGGTCCAACTGTCAGCGTTGGTGCCATAGGCGCGGTGCAGGAACATGCGTGCCTGCAAACCATCCGGCTGGCGGTATTGCTGGTTTAACAAATAATCTCTGTCCTGAATGATCTCGCCCATCGGCAGGCCTCAATTGATTTCCAGGTATTCCAGTCCAGCCAGCTGCCCGGCCAACTTTACATATTCCAACAGCGTGGTGGTCACCCCGCGCGCACTAAGGAACCACTGTGACGGGCGGTACCAGTGCTGCGGGGTATAGGTGACGGCAGCTGACAACCCATACGGCCGAAAATCCTGGTTAAAAGCGATTTTGGCGCGGCGGGTATGGTAAGGATCGCTGACCACGATACAGGATTGCCAGTCGTTGCGCAGCATTAGCTTGCGAACCGCGCGGGCTTCATTCCAGGTGCTGGTGGCAGTCACTTCGGTGACATAGATATCTTCCGCCCGCACCCCGCGCGCCAGGGCGGCCTCGCGCATGTAGGCGGTATACGACTGTCCGGTGGGGGTGGCATCCGGTGTATCGGGAATGATCAGCACCCGCGCCAGCCCCTGCTGATAAACCTCGACCGCGCGCTCGAGGCGGTCAAAACTGTTGTCGCCGCCCAGCGCGATCACGGCATCTGCCGTCTGCAGGTCATCATTGACCACCAGAAAGCGCCCTGCCTGCCACAGGATGAATGGCACTGCCAGCAAAAAAAGCAGAATCATTACAGCCAGCACTGGCAGCCAGTGTTTGGGGCGGATTTTATCAGACGATGTTTTTTGGCGTTTCATGCTTTCATTATACGTGAACGGCCTGCGCCAAAAGTGCTGGCACCGCGCGTCTGGCCTATCATTCGTCACCATTTCGCCTGCAACCGCCTGCCGAAATGCCTGCATGACAGACCCCGCTGGAGGAGCAGCGGGGTCGCCATCAAAAGTGGATCAAGGGGAGGGCAAGGTACAAATGTCGTGTGTCTGGCTCAAGGAGTGGTATATCAGGGTGGTCAATTGCAGAGAGTGATTCAGTCACCGTTTGGCTTTGCATTGGCGAGGGACAGCGGTCGTTCATATGGCAGAAACTTCTAGCGCCTGCTGCCCATCACACACAAAATTGACGGTGTGTATGTGCTGTAGAAAAGGGTACTATTTGGTGGTTGTCAAGGTGCTGTCGACATCTTTATAATAGAACATTTTTTCTATTGCGTCAAGCGCCTGTTGCCCCGTTTGCACAAAGTTACCAGCTCCCCCGCAGTTTCGACAACCCCCGCCCATACGCCCGTCCACGCCCGCGATGGCGGATGTACAATATACTTATCACTGCCAACAGCGCAACCCAGGTCAAGAAATATTTACCCACCCCATTTATACTCATTCCTGAGGTGAAAATTGTGAACAACCACGAACATTTGGAAGCCGTTCAGAGAATGCAGACCTGCATCGCTGACCATATCAACGAACCGATCACGCTGTCGATGCTGGCCAAAGCCGCCGGGTACTCTCCTTATTATTGCGCGCGCATCTTTAAGGAATACACCGGCAGCACCCCCTTTGACTATATCCGCCGCCTCCGGCTTACCAAATCGGCGCTGAAGCTGCGTGATGAAAAGGTGCGGGTGGTGGATGTGGCGCTTGACTTTGTCTTTGACTCTCACGAAGGGTTCACGCGTGCCTTCGCCAAAGAGTTCGGCCTGACGCCCAAACAATACGCCCAAAAACCCAAACCGATCCCGTTGTTTATGCCGTCCGATGTTCGCGGTTCTGCCAAATTGAAGGAAATGAAAGGAAAACCAAAAGAAATGAGTGAAACAGCCAAAGCCATATTTGTACAAATTGTTGAACGCCCGGCGCGCAAACTGATCCTGATGCGCGGCAAAACCGCCACGCAATATTTCGAGTACTGCGATGAGGTGGGCTGCGACGTGTGGGGCATTCTCAGCAGCATCAAAGAAGCCCTGTATGAACCGATCGGGATGTGGATGCCGCCCAATCTGAAACCCGCGGGCACCTCCACCTACACCCAGGGGGTGGAAGTACCGTTGGACTATGACGACGAGATTCCCGAAGGCTTCGAGATGATCGAACTGCCGCCCTGCAAGCTGCTCATCTTCCAGGGACAGCCCTACGATGACGAAAATTTCGGTGACGCCATCGACGAACTCTGGCAGCAGACCGAAAACTTCAACCCGGAGATCTACGGTTATGAATGGGCAGACGAAGACGCGCCCAAATTCCAACTGGCGCCGATGGGTTACCGTGGTTACATCGAAGGTCGCCCGGTGCGCGCGGTCAACGACCGCAAAAGCGCCGCCTGATTCTGCTACATAAAATCAAGAACCTCGGGTTACGAGGATAACCCGAGGTTCAAGGCCCTGAACTAATGCAGTGCAACCACCGCCCCGGCGCCGACCTTGCGATAGACCTCGGTCATAGGGCGTTTTTCGCCGTTCACAGTCAGCAAAGAATCAACCGGGATACCGAAATACTGCTCATTCTCTTGTAAGTAGGGCAGGATCAAGCGCTGGTCTTCCTCCGTCATCGGCTGGAAGAACCCGCCGTTGAGCTGGTCCTCCTCCACCTTGCCGAACGGGTCGCGGATGTAGATCGCGCCGCCCGAAGCCAGCGAGAACAGGTTGCCGCCCGGATAGGGCTCCGGCAGGTCATGCATGCCGTTATGTTCATCGAATTCGATGCCGTTCAACACCACGAAACCGCCGCCCTTGAGCGGGTTGCCCGCCATGAACGACTCCGCCAGGTAATCCAGGCAGGTGCCGTTGATGACCACGCGCGGTGTCCCGACGGCGTTGATCAAGGGACGTCCGGCGGCGTTGCCGCGGATGAAAGCCTTGCCGCCCTTGGCGCCATACATGAAGGTCTGGCCGGTGTCGCCATATACCACCAGCGTGCCCTTGTTGTAGATCTGCGCCAGCTGGTCCTGCGCGTTGTTATGCACGAACACACTGACACGATCGCCATCCAGCCCCGAAGCGAGGTAATCGCCCGGTGAGCCATAGGCGTCAAAGCGCAGTTTGGTATCCACCGGCCCCAGGTTGCAGGCCAGGAAACGCTGGCCGCGCCAGCGGTAGCTGATCAGGTGATGCCAGCCCATGCGCGACGCCTGTGACAGGAACAGGCCCGGCCCTTCATCGCCCTCTGCCGGAAAA
>Ga0334886_1002353_pt1 | contig 19155 bp, 17 predicted proteins | sample GraSluR1_MG_9_FD_207232 | JGI IMG/M metagenome (GOLD analysis project Ga0334886, IMG submission 207232) | Sludge microbial communities from methane-producing bioreactor in Wageningen University, Netherlands - Granular Sludge_27_06-R1 | ecosystem: Engineered > Bioreactor > Anaerobic >... | reverse complement strand
GTACGACTTCATTAAAAAAGAGGATCAGCTTGCCAACCCAGTAATTACCACTCGCTCGAACTGGAAATTGTTTTCGTATGATTTATCCGCAAATACAGATAGTACTTGGGATCTACGGAACGAACGAATCGACAGCACAAACTACAGTTTTGGCATTCGAAGTCAGGATTTTCGATACTCAGTCGATTTTCTCGCACGATACCACTTGGATCAGCCGGTCGATAAAATCGTAAATAAACTGAACTTCTCGTTGGGGAGTTTTGGTAAGATGAAGAGCTTAACATCGGATTCGGAATTCCATTTTGTCCCGAAAGACCAGAGCTTTCCCTTCATAAGCAATCGGCTTTCGGCCAGATTTGAGGATTTCACCTTAGGGCTGAGAACTACCTTTCGTGAACCTCGGTTAACAATGGCATTTACAGGGGCATTTCCCGGTCTGGATATGGATCTCGGAGCAACCTTCAATACTAAGACGTCTGAATTTCTCAATCTTTCATTGGGACTGAAATGGGACCTTCACTGTTGGGTTAATGAGACTTCCATCTCATTTAAGCAAATTGATGGGGGGTTGGAATTGGATAAGATATCAACTTCTTTTCATATAAAGGCGTTCCCCGAAAAGTTTGTCAAATTCAATCCGAAAGATATGGAGTTTGACTTTTCCATCTTCTAAGATTCCCCCATAAGTGCCAAAGCATACGCCCCATAAAGACAAGCGTCATCTTTCAGCGCGCTTAATTCGATTTTAACCTTTTCCATTATCCGAAGGATCGCATAGCTTTGGGCATGGGTTATAATTTTGGGAAGGAGATATGGACCCACAGCCTCCATAATACCTCCCCCGAAAATAACGATTTCTGGATCCAAAAGATTAACGATTGAGGCGGTTCCGATTCCAAGATATTGTGACACGCGTTCCATAATATCCACAGTAAGCATATCTTTCTCTTCTAAAGCTCGTTTCAGCATTGAACTTTTCAGGATGAATTGATCGGTTTCTATCAAATCGGTATATACGCTCTTGCGTCCCCTTTTTGTTTGGGCGATAATCTCCTTTTGGATCGCGTTTTTTGATGTTAAGCTTTCTAAACATCCTCGTGCGCCACAACCACAATAAGGACCATCACTTGAGACAATAATATGGCCCACTTCCCCAGCGCCTCCGGTAGCCCCCTGATAGATTTGATTATTAAGAACGATTCCGCCCCCAACGCCTGTGCCAACAAAGATTCCAATCAGATTCTGACAGTTTTTTCCGGCTCCATACCGCCATTCTCCCAACATACTAAGATTGGCATCATTATCAACAAAGCACCGCACACCATAGTGTTCCTGGATTTTCTTCTGGAGCGGATATTCTTTCCAGGGCATGTTTGGAGCAAACACGACGACCCCGTCTCGTACAACCCCTGGCACACCAATACTGATTGCCTGAACAGGGGAGCCCTCTTCGGTCCATAATTGATCAATGACTCTCGTCAATTGACGAAAAGCGGCTTCGTCTCCCTTTCTTGTTTTGGTTCCTTTTTTTTCGCGTGCCTCGATCCTCCCCTTTTGATCGAATTTGGCGCCCAGAATCTTCGTTCCACCAATATCAACCGCAATGACACTGTTCGCTTCCATGGCACCCGCTCCCTCCTTTTTCTAAAAACTTCGCAAGAGTCCGCCAACGAGAATATCCCAACCATTAATCATAACAAAAAGAAGGAGTTTGAATGGCATTGAGATTAGAACTGGCGGGATCATGATCATACCCATCGCTAATAGAATGCTTGCAGTCAACATATCAATCAATATAAACGGAACAAATAGAAGAATCCCCATCTTAAATGCAATTTCCAATTCTCCAATAATAAACGCTGGAATTATGATGGCTAAATCCGCATCATCGATTTCAGCAACAGGAGCTCTGCCCGTGTTTGCTAACAGCATATCAACATTATCTTCATTCCGGTGGATTTTTAGTTGCTGTACCATAAAGCGCTTCATCGTGGTTCCGATTCGATCGAACATCTCCTCATATGCGATTTCCTGGTTCATATACGGCACCATCCCCTGATTCCAAATCTCTGTGATTTGGGGTTCCATAATAAAGAAAGTAAGGAAAAGAGAAAGCGCTACAATCACCTGATTTGGAGGAGCGGTTCGAGTGCCTAACGCATTCCGGAGCATAGAGAAGACAACAACAATCCGGGTAAACGATGTCACCATCATAATAATGGCGGGAGCAAGGACCAAAATCGTGATCAAGAGGAGAATTTCAATAGTCACTACGAGATCACTTGGATCTTCACTTACACCAATACCGAATTGAAGACTGGGTAATGGAACTACTGTTTCTTGGGGGAAAAAAGAAAGAGAAATAAAAGCAAGAAGAAGGATTACCAAAATCCTCTGCTTCAATCGAATCCTTGTTCTAAAGGGGCGTTCAGATAGAGAAGATCGATGCAAAGGGGGCGGCATCATTAAGGGTCTCCTCACTCATCCATAGCATCCAATTTTTTGACCTGCTCATCGAACACTTTTCGATTAAGTGTTGCCATAAAAGGAGATATTTTCCTCTTCTGGAATTGAAGGTTGAGCATTTCTTTATCTTCTGGATCGGTAAACCGATGGATGACAGTAATATGCCCGTTTGTTGTGCCAACCACGAAGAACTCATTGGTAAATCGAACCAGGTGTATGCTGGATAGTCGGTCTAGTGGTTGGGAGGCAAGAACGTGAAAAAAATCTCCTTTATTCCTCGTCAGGTTGCTTTTCTTAAGCAACCAATAAACAAGAAACAAAATCCCAAATAAGAGGAGGGTCGCTATGAGAAAAGGCAGGAATGTCCCTGCCAAATCCAATCCTGCCTTTGTTGACGTCTCAGCGATTGTCTCAGTAGCCATTAACCCAGTACTTTGTTTAGCGCTTCAACAACTCTGGAATGTTGAAAAGGCTTTACAATGAAGTCTTTTGCTCCAGCCTGTATCGCTTCGATCACCATTGCCTGCTGACCCATCGCGCTACAAACAATCACTTTGGCGCTGCTATCATGTTCGCGGATTTTTTTTATCGCTTCAATCCCGTTCATTTCGGGCATTGTAATATCCATAGTAACAACATCCGGTTTGCTTTCGCGATACTTTTCCACCGCTTCAATCCCGTTTCCAGCTTCCCCTGCGACTTCAAACCCGTTTTTTGAAACGATGTCCTTTAAAATCATCCGCATAAATGCAGCATCATCAACAATCAGAACTCTTCTTCCCATGTCTCTCCATCCCCCCTCGCGCTTGACTTATGGTAGTCTTTCGACAAAACCTATCCGTGTTTATGATCTGTCTTGGTAGCAGATTGCGCCCACTTCAAGAATCAGGGCAATGCTTCCATCACCCAAAATGGCTGCGCCACTAAACTCACGGACATCTTTCATTAGTTTTCCCATTGACTTAATAACGATATCATCTTGGCCAAGAAGCGTATCAACAACAAAACCATGTTTTTTTGCCCCAACCTTTACAATTACCACATGGATCTGGGAATACTTTTTTTCTTTGGAGAGATTGAATAGCTCTTTCAACCAAATAATTGGAATGATCTCTCCGCGGATCACAATTACTTCTCTGGATTGCACTACTTGGATTTCCGTAGTTGGTAATGTGAGAGTGCTATCAATTGAAGCGATCGGTATCGCAAAGACAAAACCGGATACTTTTATAAGCAAAGCCTGAATTATGGCTAATGTTAATGGTAATCGGATGGTTACTTTGCTCCCTCTTCCGGATTCGCTCTCTATAGTCACGTTCCCGTTTAGGTTCTCGATGCCTGTTTTGACAACATCCATACCAACCCCTCGTCCGGAAAGGGTGCTTACTTCGCTCTTGGTAGAAAACCCTGGAAGGAAAACAAACTGGTACACCTCTTCATCGGACAGAGAGAGCGCTGGTATCTCATCAATTAACCCTTTTTCAATGGCTTTCGAAAGAATAGAGTTGCGATCCAACCCTTTTCCATCATCGCTAATTTCTATCACTACGTTATTTCCTTCATGTTTGGCATTAAGATGGATCGTCCCTACTGGCGCTTTTCCCTTCTTTAGCCGTTCATCCCGACTCTCGATTCCATGATCGACTGAATTTCGTAATAGATGGACCAAAGGTTCGCCCACCTCCTCAACAACCGTTCGATCAAGCTCCGTCTCTTTTCCGGTGATCAGTAAGTTTATTTCTTTGGATGAATCGCGAGCAAGGTCTCGAACCATTCTTGGAAAACGGTTAAAAACGTAGGAAACAGGGACCATCCTGATTTTCATCACAATATTCTGAAGATCAAGGGTAATCCGGCTCAACTGAGCCAAGCTTTCATCCACTTGCTTTATCGAGTGTTGCTTTAATGTTTCGTTGATTCTACTTCTTGAAATCACCAATTCTGCCATCAGATTCATTAGGGTATCGAGTTTTTCGATATCAACTCGTATGGTTTGTGTGATGGTTGTAGGAACCAAGGATTGACCATTTTTCCCTTGAGCAGGTTTTTTAGCTGACTCTGCTAAACTCTGATCCGTTTTTCCGCCAAGAATCGGTTTATGGTCTGTTTCTTTTTGCCGATCATCAATGGTTAGCTTAATGATCCGAACGTTTTCAACTTCTGCAATCGATTGGATTTCCTTCACCAACTTTTCGTCAGGCAATCGAGAGGGGAAAAGAACATCCACATCGAAATCGAACTTTTCGTCTTCGATATCTTCAACACTTGGAACAGTAAAAAGCACTTCAGAGCCAAGTTCCTCAAGACGGTGAAATACCATATACATCCGAGCGCTTTTTAGCACCGTTCCTTTATCCAGTTGGATTTGCATGTAATAGGGGGAATACCCCTGAGAGGCTGCTGAACTTAATGCGTGTTGGATCTCCTCTGGAATGGAAAACGGGATTTCATCATAATTAAGTTCCTTTTGATCCAAGATGGGATTCTGTTCATGGACCGTTTCCTTTGTGTGCCGGGTCTGCTCCTTCGGTTCTTGCGAAACCGGAGAAGAAGAAATCTTTCCTTGAAGGATATCTTCGTAGCGATTGATCAGTTGGGAGCAATCCGTCGCTGAGTCTGTCCCTGCAGACGAAACCTCTTCCAACATCTTGCCAATGGAATCGACTCCATCGAAGAGGGAATCCATTAACCCTGAGCTAATCACCATCTTTCGATTTCGCGCTAGTTCGAAAATACTCTCCATGAGGTGGCTCAGTTTTCCGATGTTTTCAAACCCCATTGTGCCAGACATTCCTTTGAGGGTATGGATGGCTCGGAATATTTCATTGATCGCATCCATGTTGCCCGCTTCTTTCTCAAGCAAGAGCATCTTTTCATTGAGAATGGCCATATATTCCTTTGCTTCATCAATGAAGGTGCTGAGATACTGCTCATACTCGCTACTCACCAGACCACCTCCGCGTTTGTTTGATTTCGGACGTGATGTATTATACCATAGCAACGGGAGAATCGAGAAAAAAGAACCTACAACAACTGGGCAGCCCGTGAAGATAGAGCAGATCGTTCTCCATGAACCAGATGAATATGCGCAGCAAGTGAATCTCCATAAAACTTAGATTTTGCATACATGAGACCATTACTCATTGTGTCCAAATACGGATGATCAATTTGATGTGGATCTCCGGTAAGAATGATTTTTGTTTTCTCTCCAACCCTGGTTAGGATCGTCTTTATCTCATGGGGGGTAAGGTTTTGGGCTTCATCAATGATCAAGTATTGTTCAGGGATTGAACGGCCACGGATATGGCTTAGAACCTGTACTTCAAGCAAATGTCTTTTCGCCAGATACTCTTCCGCGTTAATCCCTTTATTCCCAAACAAAAACTCAAGATTATCGTAAATGGGCTGGACCCAAGGTCTGATTTTTTCATCCATACTCCCTGGCAGATACCCAATATCCTTCCCCATGGGAATAACCGGTTTGGTTACTGTCATTTTCTTGAACTTACGCTCGTCCAGCACATGCACCAACCCAATCGCAACGGCCAAAAGCGTTTTTCCCGTTCCCGCAGGCCCATAAAGGGTAACCAGAGGAATCTGAGGATCCATGAGGGCTTCTATGGCAAAGTGTTGTTCCCGATTCCTTGCGCTAATCCCCCACGTTTCAGACGGATTTCGAGGACGCAGAGCGATAATGCAATCACCCGATGGAGAAACCTTGGCCAGTTGATCCTCTCCGAGATCCAAAAAGAGATTGGGGATCAACCGATCCTTTTCCTCGTCGAGCGCAACCAGTTCCAACGATCCCTTCGAAAAGAGCGTTTCCTTTTGCTTGTCGGGAATGGATAAAGAAAGATATCCATGATCCTGTTCCAAACTGGAAGCCTTATCACTTAAAAAATCTTGAGATTGCACGCCCAACGCATTCGCTTTAACTCGAAGATGGATGTCTTTCGTTACCAAGATTGCAGGGGTTCCCGGATCTGTTTTTTGAATTTCATGAACATAAGAAAGAATGATGTTATCATTCCGATTTTGAGAAATGAAGGAAGATACTTTAAAAGAAAAGGTCTCGAACACTTGGATAATGATTTGGTGATGATTTCGGATGGGTAACCCTACCTGGATCTGTTCCTGAGCAATCATTTCATCCAACCGGCGGATTACTTGGCGGCAGTTCGCACCGATTTGTCCCGAGTTTCTTTTAAATTGATCCAGTTCCTCCACGACTGGTAAAGGGATGATCACCCGATTATCTTCGAATGATTCCAAAGAATGAGGATCATGCAACAGCACATTGGTGTCGAGGATATAGTTTTTAACCACGAATTTTCCTCCTCTTTTCTGTGATTGCCAGATAAGCGTTCGCTATTTCCAGATCTTCGGGAAAGGTGATCTTGATGTTGAATCGATCCCCTTCAACAAGAGCAAGTTGCGAATTCGGTTCGAAGGCCAAGAGCAAAGAACAATCATCACTAAAAAAACTATGATTGTTCTGATAAGCCCATTTGTGCGCCCTCCAAATCTTGGAGTATAGGAAAGCTTGCGGAGTTTGCGCGGAAAACAGTTGATCCCGGATAATCAAAGAAATGCGTCCTGAGGGTTCTTTCTTATATATTGTATCGGTTACAGGATATGCAGGAATAATTCCATCGATTCTTCCCTCCTGGATCAAGCGAGATATCCGGGATAAGACAGAGCAAAAGAACGGTCGAGCGGCATCATGAATCAGCACCCAATCGGGCGAACCATCCTGAAGGTAGGTTAATCCTCGGAATACAGAATCCTGGCGAGTTTCTCCCCCAAGAATGGGAGGATCAGCTTTCGAATAGGCAGAACAGACCTCTTTTGCGCCATCTAATCTGCCAGATGGGGCAATCACAACGATACGATCGATCCCATCGGACTTCTGAAAATGTTCCAAAGAGTATTCTATAATCGTTTTTTTTCCCAGAAATAAGAATGGTTTCGGGGTGGAGCCCATTCTCGTTCCTTTACCCCCCGCCAAAACCAGAGCGGTCATCAATTGGTAACCAAATACCCGCTTCGAATTGCTTCAATGGAAAAGGGAAGAAAATCAATCTGAACCTCATGATCAACGATTGATATTTGACGCAAAACGCAACGGTAATCAACCAACTTGAGCGAATTTGGATTAAACGTACCTTCGTACATGATTAAACCCTGGTTTTGCCCGATCGTACCGAAGGAGGTTTGCAATTGGAAAGCTCCAGTATACATATCAATGACTCCTTCCGATCGGAAAACAGGGGTACCTAATTGCTTCTGTTTATAGAAAAGAATCGAAACATTTCCCATCGAATCTACTTTTTGGTCTACCCAATACATTTGAACCGGATTGCCATCCGAATCAGAAAAGACATAATTCCAGATGCCCGGTAGGTACGTTTTGATATACCATGACACAGACGGATCTGGATCGGGATCTGGGTCTGGGTCTGGGCCAATCTTGGGTCCAACATTGGTAACAAGCCCTGGCCCTAGACAAGAACTCATCCCCAACACGATCAGAATCGCACAGAAGAAGACAATCAATCGTCGCATGATGCACCCCCAAAAAATGGAAAATCACCTACCAGCGGAGTTGGACAAATAATTGCCAACGTGTGCTGGTTTGCTCTTGGAAGAAAGGAATCTCAGTGCCAACCCCCAAAGAGAAGTTTTCAAAATCCAAAGAACCGGATACCTTAATCGAACAAGGAATGGATTCCATCGGAATGTTTTGATAGAGATCCTTCAAGATTATGGCAGCATCCCAGTCCAGGAAGCCTACCCTGAATCCTCCTCCAAAATGAAAAGACATGTATAGGTCGTCTTTCCGAGAATAGGAAGCAGCACCAATATAGGCTCTTCCCAAGCTTGTCCGATTGATGATGCCGCCGCCCACCCAAAACCTCTCAGGAGCATTGACAGCATAGATCTGGGGAACGGTCGTCACGACCTGTGGCGCGTTGAAATTGATGACGAAATGAGTGTAAGGCAATACAGAATAAGAAATCCCAAAGTTGGCCGAGCCGTAGACAGCGTTGGTTGCAGGATCATTCGCATCATAAAAGAACCCTGTGCTCAATCGAACCCCCCACGCCAAGGATTCATGCTTCCCGGCTACTGAATACCCGAAGCTTGCAAAATCGTTGTTCCCATCCCAATCCATTAGTTTTCCATAAGAAAGATCCATACTACCAGCAAATCCATACTGATAAGGCTGAATGACGTGCGCTCCAAAAAGAACGTACCCCTCGTCTTCTCCATCAAAGGAGCTTAGCGTTACTCCCCCTACAGTCCATTTGTCGGTATGCACGAGTAACGAAGGATTTCCCCAAATAGCCCCCGCGCCCATGCTCGTAGATCCGATTCCTTCTTTCCACTGAATTTCCCAAAAAGGAATCGAAACCCCATAAAGAAAAGAAAAAAAGAAAAAAAAGCATAGAACAGAAAGAAGTCCCCTCTTCATACACATCCACCCCCACCGGGTTATTTCTGCATTGGAATATGCAATCCTTTTTCATTTGCTGTTTTTTGGGCAATGCTGTACCCAGCGTCTGCATGCCGAATCACTCCCAGACCCGGATCATTGTTTAAACAACGCGAGATCTTTCGTTCAGCCAATTCCGTACCATCTGCTACTACGACAATGCCAGAATGAATCGAATATCCGATGCCTACTCCACCACCATGATGCAAAGATACCCAAGTAGCCCCCCCGCTTGCGGAAAGAAGGGCATTGAGGATCGGCCAATCCGCGATGGCATCGGATCCATCTTTCATCGCTTCTGTTTCTCGATAGGGCGAAGCTACGGACCCTGTATCGTGATGATCTCGACCAATGACAATTGGCGCTTCCAACTCCCCCCGCTTCACCATATCATTCAAAGCCAAACCCATTTGCTCTCTTTCTCCATAGCGAAGCCAGCAAATCCGAGACGGTAGTCCTTGAAACCGCACTTGTTCTCGGGCCATGTGGATCCATTTTTTTAAGTGGTCATCATAGGGAAAGAGCTCCAGCACCTTCTTATCCGTTTTGTATATATCTTCAGGATTGCCAGAAAGAGCAACCCAACGGAACGGGCCGCTGCCTTCACAAAAAAGGTCCCGAATGTACTCTGGCATATACCCGGGAATCAGGAAAGCCTCATCAACTCCATGGTCTTTTGCGAGTCTTCGAAGGTTGTTCCCATACTCAAAAACTTTCGCGCCTGCCTTTTGGTAGGCCAATATGCTCTCGACATGTCGAACAACGCTCGAATAAACAAGTCGCAAATACTCATTGGGATCTTTCCCTCTCAATTCAATCGCTTGGTCATAAGAGATCTGACTGGGTATATACCCGGTCAAAGGATCATGAGCCGCTGTTTGATCTGTAATGATATCAGGGATCACCCCCTTCCGCAACAAAACCGGATAAATTTCGGCTGCATTGCCCAGGAGTGCGACGGACAAAGCCTTCTTTTCCCGGACTGCTGACTGAACCCAATCCAAAGACTGGTCCAAAGAATCGGTCCAGCGATCCACTTGGTTTTTTGACAGCCTTCGATCGATTGCTCTTCGATCTGCTTCAACAGCCAGGATAACCCCATCATTCATTGTAACGGCTAAGGGTTGGGCGCCTCCCATTTCTCCTAGTCCAGCCGTGAGAACCCACTTTCCCCGCAATGAACCCCCGAAGTACTTTTGAGAAACAGCATTGAAGGTTTCATACGTTCCTTGAAGAATCCCTTGGGTACCAATATAAATCCAACTCCCAGCTGTCATTTGGCCGTACATCGTCAACCCCTGAGATTCCAAATACCGAAAAGTATCCCAATCCGCCCATTTTGGAACCAAATGGGAATTGGCAATCAAAACGCGCGGGGCCCATTCATGAGTCCGAAAAGTAGCAACCGGTTTTCCGGATTGGATCAGCAACGTTTGGTCTTTTTCCAAATCTCTCAACTCACGGACAATGGCTTCATATGATTCCCAATTACGGGCTGCCTTCCCCGAACCGCCATAGACGACCAAATGATCGGGATCTCTTGCTACTTCAGGATCTAGATTGTTCATCAGCATTCGCAAAGCGGCTTCTGTTTGCCAAGATTTACACTGAAGCTCTGTTCCTCTGGGGGCTTTTTGACTCCAACCCACGAGATCGCCTCCTTTTATTATGATACCGAAACCGTTTCGTATTGATCGAAAAAGGCTTTTCTCATCTCATTGAATGAATCTTCCATGATTGCTTGACGAATATCCCGCATCATCTGCATAAGAAACCATAGATTATGGATTGTAGCCAAAACCATTGCCGTGATTTCTCCTGCGGCAAAGAGATGCCGAATGTACCCTTTTGTAAAGTTTTGACATACTGTACACCTGCAGAGTGGATCGATCGGATCTTGAGATTCTTTGTACCGGGCCGCTTTAATATTTATTTTCCCTCCTCGAGTAAATACAGTGCCATGTCTTCCGCTCCGGGTTGGTAAAACACAGTCAAACATATCGATTCCCTGAGATACGCCCTCAAAAATGAGTTCAGGAGATCCGACACCCATCAGATACCTGGGTTTATCTTTGGGAAGCAAAGGCGCGGTAGCTTCCATCACACGGCGCGTCAGTTCAGCAGGCTCGCCCACACTCAGCCCGCCAATTGCATAACCATCAAAGGGAATCGAAGTTATCTGATCCGCGCTTTCTTTTCGCAACGCAAGATCCATACCACCTTGAACGATCCCGAAGACTCTTTGCTCTTGAAGTCTGTGTGCTGCATAAAACCGTTTGGCCCAATTAGTCGTTCGGCGGACAGAGGATTGAAGATAGGCATGATCTGCCTGCCAAGGAACACATTCGTCGAAAACCATTGCTATCGAGGATCTCAGGTGTTCTTGAATGGCTGCAACCAGTTCAGGAGTAAAAAAGTGCTGGCTTCCATCCAACGGGGAACGAAACTCGACTCCTTCCTCAGTAATCCGATTCATCGCCGCTAAACTGAATACCTGAAACCCTCCGCTGTCCGTCAGAATCGATCCATCCCAAGACATAAACTCTCTCAATCCACCCATCCGATTGATCAGCTCGTGACCCGGCCTAAGGTATAAATGGAATGTATTACCCAAAATCACTTGGCATCCCATTTCTTGCAATTGGATCGGAAGAATACCCTTTACGGTTCCTGCCGTTCCCACCGGCATAAACACAGGAGTATCAAATGAATTGTGATGCGTGATCACTCTGCCACATCGCGCGTTCGTTTCGTTGTCTTGTCTATAAAGCTCGTAGGTTGGCTTCAAGAAGTTTTCAACTCCAATGACTGTTGGATCAAGCTTTCCATTTGGCTGGTTAGCTCTTCAGATTCTTCTTGAATTCTCGTTGTGAAGGACTCATCTTTGATCATCCCTATATTGATTTCAACATTCTCCAAAGACATGAAAAAACAGGCTCTTGCAAGCTCTAATGCGCTGTAAGCATCTGATACAGCATTCTTGTTCCCCCATTTTGCCATATCCAGCGCGCTGAGACCAATTCGTACTGCTTTCCGCGCAGTCTCCAAAGGGACCTCAGTTGCGTGGATCAGCGCTTTTTGAAGGGCCGCTTTCCGATCCTGTTTTTCATCCGCGGTTTCTTTCGGCATCTGAATTGCTTGCATGACCCCTTCAAAAGCTTTTGCATCTTTGTTAATCTGTTGGAGTAGTTTTTGCCTTTTTTCTGCCATCCGACAAGTGGTCTCTTCCATCAATGCTTCCCATTCTTCATACCCTTTTTTTCCTTTTGTGAGCGCAGCAACCATTTGGACCAAAGAGGCTGCCATTACACCAGCGACAGCTGCAGCGCTTCCTCCTCCAGGTGTAGGCGTCGCTGAAGCGAGCTGCTCCGAAAATTCCATCAGGCTGAGATCTTGAAACATATCGATCACCCCTTCTCAATTGATTGTTCGGGTTCTCCGATCGGAGGATACTTTTGGATATTCGCTTTCAAACGAAGGCTTTCCAAGCCTTCGACAATCGCTTTTGCCCGCTTCTCTCCAATTCCTTCTACCTCCTGCAATTCTCTCGAGGTTGATGTTGCTAGTTCGTTGAGGTTATGATACCTACGGACAACGTTATATGCGATACTCATAGGGATTTTGGGTGTATTCCTCAATACACGAAACCCTTTGGGAATGACACGTTGCTCAAAAATGGATCCATCGCTTGGATAACCAAGACAGGTAACAATCTTTCCATAATCTCGCAAGTCTTTTTCGGTAAGTTGCATCATCCGATCCAATACTTCTCTACACTCTTGTTCCTGAATCGGTAGCTCATCATTATAGTAATCCATGATCAACATTTCCACATCTTCTTGGAGGCTTTCCAATAACTCTTCCAACTGCATTTTGGCCAATCTTCCATCGACTCCCAACTCCCAGAGATATGGCTCCATTTCTTTGCCCATTTTCAGGGCCCGTATCGCCTTTTCCAGAGCCCTGAGCAAATCAACCAAGGTCACCCGTTTGGTGATTTCCATCACATCAAGATCCAAAACCCATCGATTGTAACTATATCGGTATTTTTCTATGGCGTTTAGGGCTTGGTTTACTTTAATGATCAAAAGGTTTAGTTCATTGAGCACATAACGAAAGGAACCCCAGAAAATGGTTACCAAAGAACGTCTTCGGGAGATCGCAACGACCATACGTTCAATTTGCTTAGAAAGGCGTTCTGCGGCTCTATGTCGCATTCCCGTTTCTGACGTTGCAATGGTTGGATCAGGCGCTAGTTGAACATTCGCATATAGAATTTTAGATATTTCTTTATTCACAATCACTGCACCATCCATTTTCACCAGTTCATACAACCGTTGAGGAGAATACTCACAATTGACATGAAATCCGGGTTGGATTATGGGAGACCATTCTTGACAATCTTCTTCGTTCATTAGCACCAACAAAGCGCCCGTTCTAGCATTCAGGATATTTTCAATGCCCTGACGGAACTCAGTTCCCGGCGCAATGATTTTTATCGCTTCACGCAAAAACTCACTCTTTGTCATCGTAATCCTCCTGTTTATCTGTATATAGTATACCACGAACAGATAGAAAAAAGCACAACAGAATCATTCAAAATAAGTGTCAAACTTTAGCAAATTTGTAGTATAATAATGATAGAAGAGTGAGGTGTCCCTTTTGGCTGAAAAATCGATTATCGGACCCAAAAAGGCTGCAGTGCTTCTTGTTACACTAGGTCCGGAAAAAGCGGCAGGCATCCTCAAGCACATGTCGGATGAGGAAATCGAGAAGCTTACACTGGAACTGGCAAAAATTGATAAAGTGCCGGATGTAGAAAAACGCGTCGTATTGGGTGAGTTTTCCAACACCTTTCGCGCGCGCGAATATATAAGCACTGGCGGAGTCGATTATGCGCGCGATATCTTAGAAAAAGCCCTTGGCCCGGAAAAAGCATTGGCAATTTTGGAAAAACTGACGACGACACTTCAGGTCAAGCCATTTGATTTTCTTAAGAAGACAGATGCTTCCCAATTGGTCATTGTCCTCCAAAACGAACACCCACAAACGATTTCTTTAATCCTTTGTTATTTGCAGCCTACCTTAGCATCCCTAGTTGTCAGCGCATTACCCGACGATCTCAAACCAGAAGTAGTCAAACGGATCGCTATGTTGGATAAAGCCAATCCGGAAGTAATCCGAGAGGTGGAGCGCGTTATGGAACGAAAAGTTTCAACATTTGTCACTCAAGATTTCGCCCAAGTGGGTGGTTTGGACACTGTAGTTGAAATGATGAACTCTTTGGATCGAACGACAGAAAAAGATATCCTAGACAAACTATCAGAGACCGATCCGGAGTTGGCTGAAGAGATTCGGAGACATATGTTCGTATTTGAAGATATTATCAAGCTAGACGATCGTTCCGTACAGATGGTCTTGAGAGAAACAGATACCAAAGAGGTTTCTCTCGCGCTAAAAGGAGCCGATGAGGAGATTACAGACAAAATTATCCGGAATCTTTCCAAGCGAGCCGGACAGCTTCTTTTGGAGGAAATGGAGTTTATGGGTCCTGTCCGAATCAAAGATGTGGAGGAAGCCCAGCAAAAGGTAGTTAACATAATCCGCAGGCTAGAAGAAAGTGGAGAGATTATCATCGCTCGCGGCGGAGGAGAGGAAATGATTGTATAACCTAATTAAGCGAGCATTGGTAACCATCGATGAAAAAGAGAAATACCCGTTCGCCCGCGAGAAGGACCTATCCGGTTCTAGCCAGGAAGAATCTACCGATTTCGCGCCAGAAGCGCAAGCCGATCCGCCCGAAGTCAACTTAGCCAAGGAAAAAGCCCGATCGATTCTGCAGCAAGCACGCGAAGAAGCGGAGAAAATCCTTGCGGAAGCGCATTCCTTTTTCTCGGATGCCCAAACAAAAGCCAATGAAATCATCCACCAATCACACGATGAAGTAAAAAAACACAAGCAAGATGTGCAAACACAGCTGGAGAAGGCAATGGAAACTTCCTTCAAAGCCATGGAAAGCGTGATTCGCACTTTAGAGACTGACCGGAATAAGTATGTGGAAATGGCCGCGCAAGAATTGGCTCAAATCGTCTCCGTGGTATGCCACAAAGTTCTTTCCAGAGAAATCTCAGGCAATGAACAAGAAGTCATCCTTTGGAAAATCAAACAAGTGATGCAAAGGATTTCTAATTTTCGGAAAACCGTATTCCGACTCCACCCGGATGATTTTGAAAAATTCCCCAAAGAAGAGATTGAAAAGGTCCGATCTTCCTTAAACCACGTTGAATTTCGACTTGATTCCAGTCTTTCAAAAGGTTCTGTCGTCATAGACACTGATTACGGCACTTTGGACAGTTCGATCGATAGCCAATTGAATATTCTAGATGAATTGGTCTCGGAAATTGTTGGAAGCGGAGATTCCGATTGAAGTACCCAACGATCGAACGATTGCGCTACTTAAGAGACCGGATTCGTGAAACCGACTTCATTGGTTTGGCTGGAAAGGTCGAGAAAATTATTGGTCTGACCATTGAATCTGCAGGTCCTGAGGTTTTTTTGGGGGAAATGTGCTATATCCGAACCCAGCAGCAAAACAGGATTGTCTGCGAAGTGGTCGGGTTTAAAGATAACCACATCATCTTAATGCCTTTGGAAGAGTTTTCCGGTGTTTCTCTCGGGAACGAAGTCTTGGGCACACAGAGAATCTTGGATGTGGGTGTCGCTCCGGATATGCTTTCTCGAGTTTTTGATGGAATCGGAAGACCTATTGATGGAAAGCTCTTTTTGCCTTTTTCTCGGATCCCTTTGCATAATGCCCCTCCCAACCCTTTGGTTCGCCAACGAATCCAAGTCCCCATTCCTATCGGAGTGCGATCGATCGATGGGTTCCTCACCATGGGAAAAGGACAACGAATCGGTGTGTTTGCAGGAAGCGGGGTGGGGAAATCGACCATTCTTGGAATGGTTGCTCGTAATACGCGCGCGCAAATTAATGTCATTGCCCTGGTTGGAGAACGGGGAAGAGAGGTTCGGGAGTTCATCGAACGAGATTTGGGAAAAGAAGGGCTCCAGCGTAGTGTGGTTTTTGTATCTACTTCCGATCAACCTGCGTTAATGCGTGTAAAAGTCTTATTGACCGCAACGGCCGTCGCTGAGTACTTTCGTGATCAGGGAAAAGACGTAATGCTGATGGTCGATTCTTTAACTCGCTGGTCTATGGCGCAAAGAGAATTGGGACTCGCAATTGGCGAACCACCAACAACGCGCGGATATCCACCAAGTGTGTTTGCCATGCTGCCTAAAGTGCTGGAACGAGCTGGAAACTCAGAGAAAGGAAGCATCACCGGGATATATACTGTACTGGTCGAAGGGGATGATTTCAACGAACCCATCAGTGATACGGTTCGCGGGATCTTGGACGGTCACATAATCCTTTCTCGCCAATTAGCTGAAGCCAATCACTTTCCAGCAGTGGATGTGTTGGCCAGCATATCGAGATTGATGCCTGAAGTTGCAAGCTCCGAACACCTCGGAGCCTCGCGCTTTCTTAGAGATCTGATTTCTACCTTCAACAACGCAAAAGACCTGATCGATATCGGCGCGTATAAGGACGGCACCGACGCAAAAATCGATCTCGCCCGGAAAATGATCAACCCGATCAATCGCTTTCTACAGCAGGATGCCTTTGAGCAAACCAAGTACGAAGATACCATCGGGAAGATCGAGCGTTTGGGCCAAGAAGGCAGAGATTCTTTGAAAGAGGACAAAACCGCTCTCGAACCATCGCCCCAGAAAAGCAGTTAGGCTTACCCGATCCCTTTTCTGGTCAATCTCTATTCAGAGTCGTTGGCTTTTCGTTCTAGATCTATCGAGTTTAACCCGGAACCCATTATGGAAGATAAAGTAGTTCATCCAGTGAGGAGATCTGAGTCACATGCTTAGCCTCGTGATGGCCTTGATGGGGAGTATGCCGTATATAATGGATCCCATCTATGCATGCGTTGGTAGCGCCAACCATGTCAATATCCCAATGATCGCCAATATATACGACTCGATCTGAGGGGATTTCGTATTGACGCAACGCGTAATCAAAAATCGCTCGATTTGGTTTGGCGACTCCTGCTTCATCTATAGTGATCATATAGTCAAAAAACCGATCCAAACGAGCATGATTGAACCGGCCTTGTTGAACTGCTCGAAGACCATTGGTTAAAATCGACATTAGATACCCTCGATTCCGTAGGGCTCCAAGTACTTCTTCCGCATAGGGTTCAAATATCGCGCACTTCCCCAGCGCGGATAAATAGTCTCTATTCAGTTGTCCGGGTGGGATTGTAGTGCCCAGATATCCGCAGAACTCTGCAAACCGATCGACAACCGTCTCCGCCTGTGTCTTGCTCCCTTGTTCAAAAGCTTTCCAATTGCGTTCGTTGATTTCCAAGTATTGATGGACCTGTTTTTCGGTCAGATTCCACCCATAGTTTTGAAATGTTTGGAGCAGAACATGAACTTCGCAGTGGGCAAAATCCAAGACAGTATTGTCTAAATCGAAGAGTAAAAGATCGTATTGCCTTGTTGGTTTTCTCATACAACAAACTACTCAAGATCCTGAAGAAGCCGTGTTAGGTGTGCGAATCTAGTTTGAGCTGCATCCCATTTTTCTTTGGTTTCTTCCACTACATCCTCTGCTGCGCGTTCCAAAAACTTTGGGTTCTCCATTTTCTTTTGAAGGTGAAGAATATCTTCGTGCGCTTTCTGGATTTCTTTCTGAAGCCGTTGGCGTTCCGAATCCCAATCGATTTCTTCACCGATCTCGAGATAGACTTCCACCGACCCATCCGTGTATACGCGGGCGGACTTCTCGGGTTTAGCATCGACAGAAAGAACCTTATCCAAATAAGCCAAATTGGCGAGATACAAAGCGCCTTGACCAAAGATTTCTTTCTCCCCTGATTGCGCGCAAGAGAAAAAGCGAACAAACGCTTTCATTTTTTTCCGTGCCGGAATGTCGAAATCCAAGCGAACATTGCGAATTCCTCGGACAATGGCAACCAATCGTTCAAATCCATTCAAAGATTCATCAAAACCATAATTACCGGGTTCTGGCCACTGATCCACCATTATGGAAATGGGCTTTCCGGATCTAGGAAGTTTCTGCCAGATCTCTTCGGTTACAAAGGGCATGAACGGGTGAAGCAACCGAAGAGACCGATCAAGCACGTAAAGCAAAACCTTCCGTGTGCTTTGTTGGTTTTGATTGATGGTATTCTCTGTCTGCAGTTCATTCAATATAGGTTTCACGCATTCGATGTACCAATCACAAAAAGCATTCCAAAAAAATTCATATAATACTTTTGAAGCCTGATTGTATTCGTGCGTCAACAAACGCTGATCAATCTCATTTATGGCCTGGTCCATCCGCATGAGAATCCACTGATCCGCTATGGTTAATTCTTCATGATCATGCCAATCTTGAGGGTATTCCTGAGGGGGAAGGGCCCCAAGATGCATCAGGCAGAAGCGGGCGGCGTTCCATATTTTGTTCACAAAGTGTTTGGAATGCTCAAACGTTCTCACGTCCAGCTTAATATCCCGACCTTGAACAGCAAGGCTCGTCATGGTAAACCGCATGGCATCCGCTCCATATTGATCAATGACTTCCAGCGGATCAATACCGTTCCCTAAAGATTTGCTCATCTTTCGCCCTTTTTTATCCCGAATGAGTTGATGGATGTATACTTCTCGAAAAGGGATTTTCCCCATAAATTCCATCCCCATGACGATCATACGGGCTACCCAGAAAAAAATGATATCAAAACCAGTGCTAAGCAAACTGGTTGGATAATACTTGCTCAGATCAAATGTCTCTTCTGGCCATCCTAAGGTCGAAAAAGGCCATAGGGCTGAACTGAACCAAGTGTCGAGGACATCTTCATCTTGGGTAAGATGATTGGATCCGCAATGTTCACATACCTCCACGTCTTCTTCCTGTACATTGATCCGCCCACATTGATCACAATACCATACGGGAATCCGATGACCCCACCACAGCTGTCGTGAGATACACCAATCGCGAATTTCATCCATCCATTGAAAATACGTTTTTTTCCAACGCTCTGGGAAAAACTGGATTTCTCCATTCTCAACAACAGAAACCGCTTTATGGGTTAACGGTTTCATCTTAACAAACCATT
>Ga0334886_1002342_pt1 | contig 19231 bp, 25 predicted proteins | sample GraSluR1_MG_9_FD_207232 | JGI IMG/M metagenome (GOLD analysis project Ga0334886, IMG submission 207232) | Sludge microbial communities from methane-producing bioreactor in Wageningen University, Netherlands - Granular Sludge_27_06-R1 | ecosystem: Engineered > Bioreactor > Anaerobic >... | reverse complement strand
TTATACTTAAAATCCACACTGTACCTTTTTTGCTTTTTCTCCATTTTATGACCTCCTATTTTTTGTATTTGGAGGTCAACTTATTTTTCCGGCTGTATTTGTTGTATTTAGTTTATCAAAAGGACATTTAATAATTCATTAGTAGTAGCAATGAGTTGCTGTAACTTTTCTATTTCTTCAGTATCAGTTTTTTCGTTCATTGTATTTTCAAATTCTTGAATTAGCTTATTTAGCTCTGCTTCAACATTTGTCCCATTTTCCCCTAACTCTTCCTCTATCACAGCTATACTTTCTGTTAAATCAGCATTAATAACCTCTAGATTAACCTTGTTTGAATTATTGCTATTATGATCATCTAAATCTGCGGCAAATACTACTGTGTTTGGAATGAACAAAGAAAGTGTTAATAACAAACATAATACAAATTTTATAGATCTTTTCATTTTAATACCTCCTGTTTTATAGTCGTTCTTCAATAAAATAGTACTTATCATCGTTTGGTATATACAATATTACCAGTGTATTATCATAATATTTATCACCACTAATAACCCACCAAAAATAAGACTGGTTAATAGAGGGCACGTTATTTTCTGCAACATCCAATTGGTCGATTACTTTATCTATAAAGTCTTCTACAGTCTGGTTTCTCTGACTATGAAAAACTTTAATAAAAGATAAATGTGCATTATTGTGTGTCTCAAAGACGGTATAGCGGAATCCATCACCATGAAAGCCCACTATAGAAGTGTGATAAACTTCCTTAAAGTCAGAAGGTATCTGTATTCCCCAGTATAATTCTAATGATCTGGCACTGGAAGAATAAGATTTAATTGCACAACAAAAAGTGATCAGCAGAACGATAACGATAGCAATTATGAACATATATTTGAAAATAATTTTATTACTTATGCCTCTCACCATCCTCATAGGAGTACAGATTTATATTCTGACAAAAATAATACTTACTAGTTTAAGTATACACTTATTTAGCACAACACAAGAAACGGTTTGTTTGTCATATTATTCAAGATTTCCGAACGTATCCGGGCAAGTAACTGTCTGCACGTCAGCTTTGTAATAAGCGGCACAAAGGTTAAAGTTGTTTTGTGCACCTGTCGGGGCCTATGTTATTCTTTGATTTTTCACCTTCCTTCTAAATTCAATAAAGAAATACGTTGAGTACCACCTCCCCTTTTTTAAATTGGGAAACAAGGTTTTCCCTTATACAGTTTGTCTTTGATTGCTGGGATGTGTGATTATTCTTAAAACTAATTAACATAAACACCCTCAGTAGTCGCACTAGTCTGGTCGGAGATTGAACCATCCTCAGCATAATGGCGACTCTTTACTCGATAACTATTTCCTCTCGTTATTGAGACATTCTTCTTGCCCCAGGTGTAATTGGTATCAAACCCGGCAAACTGATATGTACCCAGAGTTGTCCAGCTCGAACCGGTCCACTGTTGCAGTTGCAGTTCAACACTTACTTCCTCGCAATTACGGTTACACTGCGTCCAACCATAGACTTCCACTTTCCCGTTATTCAGGTCTCTAATTTCGCAATGCCATTCCTCAATCAAGTAATCGCCAGATTTAGCCTCTTCAGAATTAATCTGTGATTTCAAGTTTGCTCTGGAATGATGGGCAACAGCCTTGTTTGATACCGTATTTGATGTATCCGCTGTAGGTTCTGCAGCCAATACCGGTACATTGATTACTGATAGAACGAGTAAGGAAAACAGAAATACAATGAGACCCTTTTTCATTAATTTCACCTCCTTCCTAAAAATGTCCTCATAATATACTCAATTGGGAGAGCCAAAAAGTTCCATTCTTTTATTAAAAAACAGAAAAAGGGAAATTAGTCCTAAAGAAATTCGGGAATAATGTGGGATAAGTTTGTCAATTATCGCAGGTACATAAGGGGAATCAGAGTATAATTGACACAAGACACAAGGGAGACACAAGGGGACGGGAGACACAAGGGGACAGGAGACAGGGACACAAGGGGACGTTTTTGTTGTGTCATTGTATTCATTAAAGAAAGGACGGGGTTATCATCATCATAGAAGAACTCCCCATTATCCTTATTTGGAACTGCCGATTAGCCTAATAACTGGAATGTGAAAGGCGTAGTTGTTTAACTAAAAATAGAATAGGCAAGTATTTTAATTTGAAGTTAACAATGCAATTTCATATAATGAATCGGGAAGCCCTATCTTCAATGACCGTTAGGGCGTAATTGGAGGAGTGATCATTGGTAAAGGAGCCGATTATATAGATATGTCCCCAAAAAGAACCTTCAGGAGCTTCAGACAGTTCTGGCAGGAGCTGTTTTTCATGCTGAAAAACTATAAACATATAAAATCAGCGGTGCGGGATAGTGATATTTCTTCAGCTTTCCGGGAACGGCTTATGCTGGCGGTGACATCAGTTAATGACTGTAGATATTGTTCTTATTATCATACCCAGCTGGCTTTACAGGAAGGGATCAGCGCACGGCTTTATAATTGAAACGATAAAGGATTATGATGCCGTCGTTGCCGCCCTTGACGAGTTTCTGCCGTATATAGACAACTGGGCAAGCTGTGACCTGATTTCACCAAAGGTATTTAAAAAGCATCTGCCCCAGCTCTACGAAAAAATCAAAGTCTGGCTGAAGTCGGATCGAATTTATACGATGCGCTTCGGGATCGTAATGCTGATGAGTTTTTATCTCAATGACGATTTCCGACCGGAGATGCTTGAGCTTGTGGCGTGTATCCGGTCGAAGGAATATTATGTAAACATGATGATCGCCTGGTATTTCGCAACGGCATTGGCCAAGCAGTACGAAGCGGCTTTGCCGTATATTCAGGAGCAGCGTTTGGAGAAGTGGACGTACAATAAAGCTATCCAGAAAGCGATTGAGAGCTATCGGATCGGAATTGAAGCAAAGGAGTACTTGCGGACACTGAAAGTAAAATAAGTTTTCATTATTTATATTATCTGTGGCGAAAAGGAAAACATTGATTTTCGCAAGTAAAATCAAGCAGTAATCTCTCTATTTCTTTATAATAAATGTGGGCAGTTGAAACGAGGTGAACAGACGAATGTACGAGTGGCAGAAGCAAATTCAAATAATCGTTGATGAAATTGACAAATGTATTAAAAATTATAATGATGAAGCATTGACACTATGCTTTCTTTCTCGCAGGCTGGGTTATTCCGAATTTTATACAACGAGAAAATTCAAAGAAATATCGGGTATGCAATTTAGGGATTATCTGCGGCATAGAAAATTAACCTTTGCACTAAAAGAGGTTCGGGATAGTGAAAAAAGCATTTTGGATATTGCTTTTCATTATGGTTTTTCATCACATGAAGCTTTTACCAGAGCTTTCAAGGGAATATATGGTGTAACTCCAAGTGAATACCGAAAAAAGCCTAAGCCTGTCGTTCTTCGTACAAAAATAAACCCTTTCGACCGCTACTTTTTCGGATTTGGAGAGATTGGTATGATGAAATCTACAGATGATGTTAAAATTCATTTTGTAACCATTCCCGCACACAAATTTTTGCACATTAAAAACTATGAGAGTAATGGGTATTGGGATTTTTGGCAAAAGCAAAGTCTTATTACGGGACAGGACTGCGCAACAATTTGCGGCTTACTCGATAGTATCAAGGGCAAATTGGATGACAATGGTGGGAGCGAATCTAACAGCGGCAGCGGTCAGATTATGGCGTACATTAATGACCCGGACGGCAGACTCTGCGATTGGGGTATTCCACGTACAGAGTGTTATGGTGCACGTCTTCCTTTTGACTATAAAGGCGAAGTACCACCACAAATGCTTATGATTGATGTTCCCGAAGCCGAGTATATTGTTTTTGAACATGGACCATTCGATTATGAGCAGGAAAATCGTAGTGTGGAGGAAAAGATGGAAAAGGCAATGTCAACTTTTGATTTTGCAGGCACCGGTTGCTGCTTTGATACTTCCCCCGGTAGAATAATTTACTTTTCATTTAATCCGGAGCGATTTTGGAAGTACATCAGACCGGTGCGTAAGTTGTAATTACATTAGCTAATATTTCTGAAGCCGCTTATTACTTTAACGTTTATGCAGTAACAACCTCGACAAATGAGCATACTGAGAAGCGTTACAAGTTCTGGTTTAGCAGAGGGATCATGACACCACGCCAGTTTTCGGAAGCATTGATTTTCTGCTGCCGCAAATCAATCAGGAGGATATTCACCGCGCCATACGCATCGGGGTATGCAACATCTACCATCTGTGCGGCCATAACATGGTGCATGAGAAAGACGCGGAGATATTGAAAAACCTTTATAAATCAGCTGTTTTTACCGTGCAGGCGGTCTATTGTGACCAAACCGGTGCCTACATAAAGCAAAAGGCGGAGCTGATCCCCTTGCTGCAACCCCAGGAACGGGAGATTTTGCAGACCGTCATCAACCTTAAGCAGCAGCCGAATATGGCGCAGACTGAGTTTGACTGGCTCTCCGATCTGCTGTTCAATTGGGCAGCGGGGTTGATTATTAAGTACAAGACTGAGTGAACTTGAGCGAAAATCAGGAATTTAATTACACAGCACGAAGGGGAGAATCAAAATGGAAAACTGGTTTACACTCGATCAAATTGATACAGATACTCATATTATCAGCGAATACCGCCATTGGGAGGAAACGCACTGCTACCTGCTTGAAGGTGAAGAGCGGTGCTTGCTCACCGACACCGGTCTTGGCATCTGTAATATTTCCGATGAAGTGAAAAAGCTGACGGACAAGCCGGTAATTGCTGTGGCAACACACATCCATTGGGATCATATCGGTGGGCACGAATACTACCCGGATTTCTACGCGCATGAGGCAGAACTAAACTGGCTAAACGGCGAATTTCCTCTGACAATGGATACTATCCGGGATATGGTCATAGATCGCTGTGATTTGCCGGAGGGTTATGACGTCAACACTTACAAATTCTTTCAGGGAATGCCTACACGGGTACTGAAAGACGGTGATACCATTGATCTGGGTGGGCGCGTGATTACTGCACTGCATACACCAGGGCACTCTCCGGGGCATCTATGTTTTTGGGAGCCGCAACGTGGATACTTATTTACCGGTGATCTTGTCTATAAGGACACGCTATTGGCGTACTACCCTTCCACCGACCCGCAAGCATATCTTGTATCGCTTGAAAAGATTGCGGTGCTGCCTGTGAAAAAAGTATTTCCGGCTCATCATAGTTTGGACATTAAGCCAGAGATTCTGATTCGTATGCGAGATGCTTTCTGGCACCTGAAAGTCGACGGCAACCTGCATCATGGTAGCGGCACCTTTGATTTTGGCGATTGGGCTATCTGGCTGTAATGATATAAATTCCAATTTATAGGTGAAGCAGATGAAAGACTTGAAAAATATGAGCTTGGAAGAGTTATGGAAGCTATTCCCCATCATTTTAAAAGATCATAACCCGGAATATAAAATATGGTATAAAGAAGAAAAGGACAAACTGACAGCCATTCTAAGAGATTATGATATTTACCGCATAAACCACATCGGAAGCACCTCGGTTGCAGGGCTTGTCGCCAAGCCGACTGTAGATATTTTGCTTGAGATTAAGGACGGGTACGATGCCGATGAAGTTATTGGATTGCTGCAAAATAACGGCTGGATTTTGATGGCGCGGGATGAAGGAGCAAAAGATGCGCTTGATTTTAACAAAGGCTATACTCCCAAAGGCTTTGGTCAAAAGGTATACCATCTTCATATTAAGCATCCGGGAGATTGGGGTGAACTTTATTTCCGGGACTATTTACAGAAGCATCCCGATATTGCCGTAGAATATAAAAACCTAAAATGGGGATTGCAAGAACAGTTTGAACACGACCGGGATGCATATACAAAGGGGAAATCGGATTTTGTTCATATGTACACGCAAAAAGCCCGGGAGGAATTTAGAAATCGTTATTTACCAATCATGTAAATTCCAATTTCTCATTGAAAGTGTGCGATTTTTAAATAGTCCCAGCATCAATAAAAACAACATAACTTGCAACGACATTGCATACACTATGTACATAATGTACAATAAGGGGTGAGGTGATGTTTGTGCAGACCATAAATGCTACTGATGTCCGTAAACACTTTAGTGAGTTTATAGATATGATAGTCCGGGAAAAACCTGCTGTAATAAAAAGAAATCGTGATTATGTATTTTCTCTTTCAATGGAAGATATGTGTTTTATTTTGGAGCAATACCGGTTTTCAGCAGATAAGTATATAGAAGATGATGGCTCAATTACTTTGTCATTAAACGAAATCGACCTGGCAGTAAATGAACCTACATTAGAAAATGCCGTAGATTCAATGGCTAAAGAAATTAAAGAATATGCGGAAGAATATTATGAGAACTTTAAGTTATACTATAATTCTTCCAACCGGAAGAAGCATCTTCCGTATATTTTAAGAATATTAACCAGTGGAAGTATAGAGGATATAAGAGGAATGATTGATGCCTAGTTGGAGAGAGCTTAAACGTTTTTGTGATCGGGATGGTTGGGAATTATATAAAACAACGGATCATTTTTACTATAGAAAGCTAATGCCGGATGGCACAATTAAAAGAACCAAAGTATCAAATGCTTCGGGAGAAATAAAAAAACATCTCTGGCGGCAAATATTGAAAAAACAGCTTCAGGTTACGCAGGAGTATTTTAATAGAAAAATTTAGTTATTATTTAATATTGGGATAAGTAATCATCCAGTAATCTGCTGAGAATTGCTTAATTGAAGCTCATTTTGATATTGACCCAATTCTGTATTATTCAGTTTTAACCACAAAAACATAGTCCAAAAACGAATAACGGAAGCATTATTCACTCCTTTGCGAAGCCCCAGTCCTTCCAGATCCATCTCGTATCCTGATGGAAGAAAAGTTGCCGGAGAGGGTAATAACAATGAACTCAAAATTATTATTATTTTTTAGCGGATTCATTTTAATTTATGGATTAATCCATTATTATATCGGTTTACGCGGCTGGCAGTTTATTAACGAATGCTTCTTTAATCCCAGGATACTGCGGTACTGGATAATATTAATGGTATTTTTATTTATATCTTATCCTTTAGGCCGTCTCCTCGCTCCTGTGCTTCCTCATTATATGGGACAAATCATTATCGTTTTGGGATCGTATTGGATGGCATTTATGTATTATCTGCTCATTATTCTTATCACGATTGATGCGGTTCGCCTGCTTGACAAATGGACCGGTTTTCTGCCGGCAGTGATCAAAAACGCTCCGGCAACGGCAGGATGGGCAGTTATCGTTATCGTCACCGCTATCGTGAGCTATGGGGCCTGGAATGCTCATCATCCGGTAGTCAGGGATTATGAGCTTACACTGAATAAAAAATCCAGCAGCCTGGATACACTTCATGTTGCAGCTGTATCAGATATTCATCTGGGTTGGATCAACGGGTTGAAACAGACTAGGCTGATGACGGATATGATCAATGGGCTGAATCCCGATATTGTCCTATTGCCAGGCGATATTATCGATGAAGGTATTGATTTATCCACCGAAGAAAAGATCCCTGAATTGCTGCGAACCTTGCGTCCTGCTCTGGGAAGCTATGCCATAATGGGGAACCACGAATATATCAGTGGAAACGCGGATATGGTGGAATTATACCTGGAGAAGGCCGGAGTGACTGTTCTGCGTGATGAATGGAAAGAATTCAGCGGCTTCTATCTGATAGGCAGGGATGATAATTCGAGACAATATTACGGTGGGTCTCCACGTCAGGATTTGGACACCATCATGGAAGGTATTGACAAAGACAAGCTGCCGGTGATTCTGCTGGATCATCAACCTTCTGATTTGCAAACGGCTGAACAGGCGGGGATAGATCTTCAGTTATCCGGGCATACGCATAGAGGCCAAATCTGGCCCAATAACTACATTACCGGGGCAATTTTTGAAGAGGACTGGGGATATTTGCGCAAAAATAAGCTGCATTTAATTGTCTCCTGTGGTTATGGTACATGGGGTCCTCCTATCCGCGTTGGCAACAGGCCGGAAATATTAAATATACGGATTAAGTTCGAACCTTCTGCAACAGATTTGTAACAGCTATTTATATCCAATTTCAAATAAAGTGCCTCCCAAAATAAAACCGATTAAACTATTTCGGTAACCTTTCTGTTTATCGTTTAATTGCACATTTATAGCCTCCAATATGCTGATTATGTAGATTTTACCATAAACAGTAAGCGTCCGTATGGCTGGGAACGACCTCTCAGACCATGGGGAATTGGACTTCATAGTCAATTGTGGAAATCTAGTACTCTGTAACGTCTAAAAGTTTAGGTTATCCGCCGAAAAAAAATTTCGCAGGGGAAGGCGGAGGAATGAGTAATACTGGACGTATTTCGATTGACGACAACGAAGCCCTGTGGAAATTTGGCCGGGGGGAATGAAAGTTTTAGGCGTTACAGAGTACTAGCGCAGCAGCCACCCATAATCCTGCCTGCAATCAACAATATAATCAACGTATACGGTCTGATCCTTAATTTGATATAAAAGCAGATACCATTTTTCTACGAACATCTTGTGATATTTATTGGGTGGAATAAATTCCGCCTCCAAAAAGGGAAAACGCTCCGGCATCTGGTGCAGGGAGCGAATGGCAGCTATCAGTTCATTTTTTACTTTGCGGGCGGCTGAAGGACTTTTCTGTGCCAAAAACCGAATATGGGTTGCCAGCATCTTGCGTGAACGGTCGGAAACAATGACTTTATAACGAGGTGTCTTTTCCATGTTCCACCTCGTCAATAATACTTTCCAGATAGCTATCCAGTTCATCCGCTGTGCTTCCGACACGACCGGCCAGGCGATCTTCTTCAACAGACAGCAGTTCTTCCCGCAGTTTCAGCATTTTCTCGCGGCGGTTAAATGTTTCAATATCCATAACCACAAGGTCACCCTCACCGTTTTTTGTAAGGTAAACAGGTTCTCCGGTAGACTTACACAATGCCGCAATTTCATTGTAATTTTGACGGATACTTGCGGATGGCTTAATCTGCATGGTGTCAACTCCTTGCCGTAGCAATATTCTAACCATATTATACTTTTTTCTTGCTATTAAAATCAATACCCATTATGATCCCCCTGTCTGCTCTTACTCTATTTTCCCCCGGATACATTTGATTTCTTCTTCCGCCAAACCGCCAACATCGTTACTTTTATTAGCAAATATGTAAATCTTAAACATTAAAGGGTTCCATCTGGCCACTTGCGCGATGAGTTATCATAAACATGGAGAAAAAACAAACAAAATATGGTAATATATCAATGATTGGTGACGAAAACCTTAATAGATAAAGAAACCATTATAATGCTTTTTATTCATTAGCAGGCTGTGTTCGTTATATTTTTAAGGAGAGAAATATTATGAACCTAAAATATGATTTGGAAGATCATCCCCCTTTTAAAGAAAATCTGCTCTACGGTCTGCAATGGCTGGCCGTTACTATTCCGGCAGTAATAGTTCTCGGCAAGATTTTAGGGGGAATGCAAGGGACAGTTGAAGCTGAGCTTCTCTATATGCAAAAACTATTTGCGGTTATGTCGGTAAGCCTTCTGCTGCAAATTTGGTGGGGACACCGACTTCCCCTGGTAATCGGGCCAGCGACAATTTTGCTTATCGGTATCCTGGCTTCACAAAGCAGTTCACCATCAGCCATCGACTCCACTATATTAATCTGCGGGGTAATTTTAACTTTCCTGGCTGTCAGCGGCTTGTTTGCATATCTACGGCGTCTCTTTACCCCCCGGGTAGTGGCAGTTATCCTGCTATTGGTGGCTTTTACTATGCTTCCCACTATACTGCAACTGATCAGCAGCAGTTCTGGCAACATATCATCTGCAAAGCATTTGGGCTTTGCTTTTATCTTTATATTACTTATGTTTACAGGTCAACGCTGGCTTACTGGTTTATGGAAATCAACCCTTATACTATGGGCCATGATTATCGGTAGCATCATCTATTTTTTTATAAACCCGACGTGGACTCACGAATTGAATACGGTAGGTATTCCAGTGCTCGGCAGTTTTTTCTCGCAGTTGACAACAAGTATTATCATTGAGCCTGGATTAATGATAGCATTTTTGCTTTGTTTTCTCGGGCTTTCTATTAATGACCTGGGTTCTATTCAGGCGGTAGGCTCAGTATTACAGGCCGATGATATGCCTAAACGAATTACACGAGGTATTACATTAACAGGTCTGGGCAATACCCTGGCTGGCTTCATGGGTGTAATTGGCCCGGTGAACTTTTCATTCAGTCCAGGTGTTATTGCTTCTACTGGATGTGCAGCACGTTCTACCTTGATTCCGACTGCTGTAGCCATGTTAATCCTGGCATTTTTACCCAAGACCCTATTCTACTTATCTTTTATACCAGAAGTAATTATCGGTTGTGTTCTACTTTTTATCATGTGTACACAGGTAGCGGCAGGTTTAACAACCGCTTTTGCTGCTATGGAGCAACCCTATTTCGATTATGCGCTTTTGATAGGTCTGCCTATACTTACAGGAATCATGGTAGCTTTCCTGCCTGCGGAAATCATATCTTCTTTTCCGTCTAACCTGCGTCCAATACTGGGGAACGGTTTTGTCATAGGAATCCTGGTGTCAATGCTGCTGGAACATGTCATATTCCGCAATAGCAAGGCATAAAAAACATTTTCCCCAGCTGCTGCAGGTAAATGTGCATCTAAAAACTTCAGGAACAAAATAAAAGAGATACGGCGCAAAATGATCTACCCCAAGAAAATATGGAGGGATTTGGATTGCTTTTCATACACCTGTTTTCTTTAGCGTAATTATGCTAAAATCTAAATGAGGAGGTGTTATCATATGCCACAAATCAGGCCGGTATCCGATTTGCGAAATAATTTTGCAGATATTTCAAAAACCGTTCACGAAACTGCAGAACCGGTATTTTTAACGAAAAATGGATATGGAGATATGGTTGTTATGAGTTATGAGACTTATGAAAAACTTCAATTTGAAAGCGAAATATATTTCAAACTCAAAGAAGCTGAGACACAAGCCAGGCAAGCCAAGCAGCGGTTTTCTCATAAAGACGTTTTCAGCAGTTTAAGGCAGAGACTGCTGGAAAAGGCAGACAATGAAAATGTATGAGCTTACCTATTTACCAATTGCTAAACAGGATATTTCAGAAATCATCATGTATATCTCAGATCAGTTAAAAGCCCCCAAGGCTGCGATGGACTTTCTGGATGCATTAGAGCATTCTATTTTACTATTGCAGGAGTTTCCATATGCCCACAAAATACATCGGCTGCTAAAACCGTTAAAAGAAGAGTATCGATTGTTGCCGGTGAAGAATTATGCTGTTTTTTATCTTGTGCACGAGCAGGATAAGATTGTAGAAATTCATCGTGTGCTTTATGCAAAGATGGATTTAAACCGAATTCTGAAGTAAATATTTTTCCGGCCACCGTCAACGATAATGCTACAATTGAGCGGGTGGAGAAAATTTGCCTTGAGATAGGGCTTGACTGTATCGAAATACCGGAACCCTTCCGTTGGTCGGAAGACTTTGGATATTACGGGGTCGGTGCCAGAGCTGTCATGGTAGGTATTGGTGAATAAACAGTAAGTGTCCGACAAAGGAAATAAGACTTGAAAGATACATGCAGATTAAAATCGAATTGTAACAAGATGGAGGTCCAAATGGGAATAAAAGAACTGGATAGAGAAGAACTGAAAAACGCGCTTGAACTGATATGGTCGGTTTTTCAGGAATTTGAAGCACCTGATTATTCAGAAGAGGGTATTAACAGGTTCAGGGATATTATTGCCATTGATTCGATAATTGCCAGGATTGACAATAATGAAATGGCTTTTTGGGGTTCTTATGATAATGATGCCTTAATTGGAGTAATTGCTTCTGCAAACAAAAATCATATTACTTTCTTATTCGTAAAAAAGGAATACCATAGACAGGGAATCGGAAGGAGCTTATGGCAGACAATAATAGATTGCTGTAAAGATGATCCTGGTATCAAGGAAATTACAGTAAATTCAACCCCCTATGCAACCGAGTTTTATCATAGACTTGGATTTATGGATCTTGACAGGGAGAATATTTCCCATGGAATACGCTTTACACCAATGAGATATGTGTTAGTAAAGGGAAAATAAGTATTAATATAACTCAGCATTATGCAATAACTATAAGAAAAGAATACATAGACGTAATATTAAAAACCGGTATTTGTTTCCATAATGATATGATATTATTAAATTATTACTTAATAATTATAATATTATATTCTACAGGTGCTTCCAGGGAAAAGAGGAGGTGAACGATTTGTTTTTTGAAGAGGTTAATGAAGGTTATGTTTTCAAGACCAGTACTAAACCTATTACAGGAACGGAAATCGATATATTTGCCCAAATGTCAGGAATGGACCTGCCAGGATTCTTAGATGATGATTTTGCCAGAGGCTGGGGTTTTAAAGCCCGGGTAACGCCTGGTCCTTATCTTTTCGGATGTATGATGGGACTAATGGCAAAACAAGGTTTTTTGGCAGATGCAGTTTGGACAGCTGCTGATGGCATTTCCTTTAGAACACCGGTACATCCAGGCGATAAAATTTATGTTGAGGCTGAAGTAATTAATAAAAAAGAGACTAAACGCAAAGCAGGTTTAGTTACTTACAAATGGACGATCAGGAATCAAAATGATGATATTGTTGCTCAAGGGAAAAATACTTGACTTTTCCCTATGAAATCATCTGGATAGATGATTTGAATTCTCATTAAAATGTAGAAGGGCTGGTTTATTGGTATTGGTCTTATACAAAATAAACCTGGCCCTTTATTCTTTTTGCGGTGCCTTTTCCATGTTCCACCTCGTCAATAATACTTTCCAGATAGCTATCCAGTTCATCCGCTGTGCTTCCTACACGGCCAGCCAGGCGATCTTCTTCAACAGCAAGCAATTCTTCCCGCAGCTTCAGCATTTTCTCGCGGCGGTTAAATGCTTCAATATCCATAACCACAAGGTCACCCTCACCGTTTTTCGTAAGATAAACAGGTTCTCCGGTAGACTTACACAATGCCGCAATTTCGTTGCAATGCTGCCGGATACTTGCGGATGGCTTAATTGAAGCTCGTTTTGATCGTGACCCAATTCTGTATTATTCAGTTTTAGCCACACAAAACATAGTTCCGCAACGAATAACGGAACCAGTATTCACTCTTTTGCGAAGCCCCAGTCTTTCCAGATCCATCTTGTATCCTGATGGTAGAAAAGCTGCCGGAGAGGGTAGGCAAAACCGGCTGGGGGACCTTCTCGCACATTCAGTTCGTTCAGGCCATCGGCATCGGAATCTTTTACATCCAAATTTATTATCGGGTGCTGCAGAGCGGATGAACACCATACCTCTTTCATTTTTCCCGAGCGCAGACGGTATAAAAACAAATGGCAGGTAAATTTATCATCAGGCCCTTTAAACCAGAATGGCTTTGAATTTCCGAAACTGCCTTTCTTCCAGATTACGAGCAATAATTCAGTTTGCTGGTTGTTATCGGCATCCGCCAATTCTATTTGTTTTACCTGCCATTCCTCCGGGGTATGCCATGACAGACGGTTATTTTCAAAAACCTGTAATTGCTGTTTTTTCAGCACATACTTTTCTCTGTCTCCGTTCCCGTCTATGTCACCATATATGGTTTGGGAAGAAGATCCCCATTTATCACTGACAGCCAGCCCCAGGACGACAGCCAGCAATAAAGCGACAGTAAGCCGTTTAAGGATTGATTCCATTGTTATCAGACTCCCACGGCATAATGATGCGGCATTCTCCGCCGGGAACGATAAAGGAAGCGGTCCAGTCAGGGGCTTCTGGCGCTTTCTTGCTATACAGCATGGTGCGCCATGTATCGTCCGTCAAACGATCATTGGACTGCCAGGGGAATTCATAATAGGAATATACCCCGCCACGGGCAATGCGCAGTTTGCCTTCAACGGGAACGACCGCGTAAATAGTCTGGATAAAGCCGCTTGCTTCTTGCAATACGGTATCAGGCGGCGCCGTAGCCACATCCGTTACCAGCATGGCCGGGTTGTCAACCAGGAGATGGTTGGAATTCTTATTACTGTCCTGGTCGCGTAATGTTTCCAGCCAGAAGTGCTCCAACTGCACTCCATAGCTGCGGATGAGTTCATATTCTTCTTCCGTTGGGGACTGGCCTTGCAGTTCTTTTTCCGATATGGTTTTCAGGTCCAGAGCCAGTTTTTGCAGGCGCTCAAGGTTTTCCGCATCATTGGGGTTTAACAGGCCTCTGCTCTGCAAACCGTCACGGGTCAGGGCGGTCAAAGCCGCCAGCCGCGTATAGAGACGCGGATTTGGCTCAACATAGCCGCGGTCGTCATCTTCCGCGTCCCCGCCACCGCCGGCTTCTGCATATACCTGTTTTACGTACAAAACGGTATCATGCTTGAGCTCCGTCCAGCTGCTCAAGTAGGTACTCAGGCTCTTGCGTGTCCAGGCCTGGTTGCGCATAAAAGATGGATAGCCGTTGGGAACTTCACTCAGCAAGGGCTGCAGGGTATTAAGCCAGCTCCAGTACAGGTTCTGGTGCCAGGTCTCTGCTGGCAGGGAAGATATGTGTTGCTGTATGCGGGTCATATTTTCCGCATAATGGGGATAATTTTCTTCGCCCAAAGTCCTCAAAATATTTTCGGCCTCCAAGGAACCCATGGCAGAGGGTATATCCAGCCCTTTGGGGAGCAACCTGCGTTCGCCCTGCGGGTTTTCTCCTACCTCACGATAGACCAAACGCTGGAATATATCGGCATCAATGGTATAACGCTGGCCCATGAAGCGGAAGCCTTTTATTTCCCGCTCGCGATCAGGCTGGATGTCAGCGTCATAGATAGGAATTGAATTTATTGAAGGTCCTTTGACAGCGGCTGCTGCTTTCATAAACGTTTCCCATTTGCTCTGTTCGGCAGTTAAGTCTTTTAAACTGAATTCGGGCCCGTATGTTTTTTCCAATAGTGCCCAATATTCCAGGACACCGGGGTCATCATTGCGCCCGGTAAAAAACTCGCTAGTACTGTTGATTTTACTCCAAGCGGAGAAATTGGAGCTGTCATTCAGTGCCAGGGTCATCAATGCGGCAGACCGTGTTTCGTCATCGCTTTTAAGCCGGAAGGTCATGCGACCATACCACATCATAGCCTGGAAATATGATTTTAAGGCATCGCTGCGGGTATAGTGCCCCCGCGGAATGTACTGGGTATAATCTTCTTTCAAGGATTCCAGCTCATCCTTGATGGTTCCCATACTCATAATGGGTGATATTACAGTTTGCTCATGGGCCTTGATCAGCTCCAGTTCAGCCTGCACTTCATTTTGCACTTCGGCCGGAATGGGGGTGTTGGACTCAAGCAACTGGCTGGCAACGGAAAAAAAGGCCAGGTTGCGCGTGGCTGCATTTTCCCAGGCACTATCCTTCAGGGAATTATACTGTTCCCGGGAAGCTTGCAGCATAGCCTGGTTTAATTGCTTGAGCTCCGGCAGCAGTTTTTCTTCTTCCACTGTTTTAAGCAGATAATCAAAATATAGATGATAATTATGCAGCATGGAATCAGTAGTTACCAGGTTGGGGACCACCCTGTCGTAGCGGTTGCTTTCGTAAAGTGGATAAAACTCGGAATATGCATCGGGAATAACCACAAAACCATTCTCCGCCAGGCGTTCCTGGGCTGCCGGGGAAAACTCGAAACGTTTAGTGTTTTCAATATTGCCGAGATCAGAAGCAATGCTGTAGGGTTCCAAAGTCGGCTGTTCATCTATTGTTGCTTCCGTATAAGATGCGAATTCCGCGGCTTGCACTGTTTTATTTTCAGTACTCGTATTTTCCGGAGAATTGTTTGTTTTTTCAGGATTGCAGCCGATCAGACTGCCGATTATGAAAAAAAGCAGTAAGAACGATGTTATTGTTTTTACCCGTTTTGATTTCAACTTTCATCCCCCTTTTCTTAAAATCATTTCCTGTCAATATTTTACGAAGAAGCGCTAATCAACTTGCAGTAAAAAGGAAAAGATTAGAGCTAGTGATGGCAAAAAATTCTGTTCTTTCTTAATCTTTGAATTACAAAGCTTGCTTTTCCGGACACAGGGAAATAGTTTCTATTCTCAGTTAAATGCAAGTTATTTGACAGAACGACCGTATGTTATTATATAACAGTACCCATTATACGAGCTTTCAGGTATTTCTATTATTAATATTACAGGAAATAAAAGGAAATGTAAATGAGTGTAATTCCCCTGCTGATTGGAGTGCTCTTAGGGATAGAATATTTATCATGTTTTACATTGTATCTATTTAGGGGATTAGAATTACTGCCAGTAATTATGGCCGTTTTACTATTGGGCGTTACCCTGTGCGCTGCTTTAATGGCATTAAAAAGGGATGATGCTTAGCAGCTATAATAAACTATAATTTGAAAGCAGGAGGTTTTAATTTGAAGCATAAATATTTTATAGCGGTTCTTATGTGTGCGGTTCTTTTTCTTACAGGAGGGTGTTCTTCGGTGGAATCTGGCAGTGGTATTGATAGCACTGATACCTTGAGCAGCGTAGAGCAGGGGAAAGCTCCATCGGAAGCTCGTTTTGTTGATTATCCGAGTGCTGCCAATTTCATCGGAAGTATTATTGATCAAGATGGCAGTGTAGTAATAACCCCCGAAATGCGTGAGAGCTTTAACCTGTTTGCGAGGGATTACCGGTGGATTTACATGCCGGATATGGATGGCTATGAATCTTTTTTTGAAACTACACACTGGGGAGATTCTTATGGACACACCAACTTTTCCGATGCAGTCTTTTATGTGTTGCAATATATGCACTGTCCTGAAAAGATAAGTGATAAAGCCATGGAAGATGCTATACATAATTTATTCTATGCCAAAGACGATTATGAAGAGATGCCACACCAGGCCTATCGAAAATTTGCAAGATATGAGAACGGGTATTATTCTCCGTGGCCGGAAGGAGGGCGTGATCATGAGCGGATGTTCTATTTGCTCGCAGCAATGGATGTACAGGATATTAAGGCTCACGATCTTTATATCACAGTCCGCGCCACAGCCTATTATTTTGAAGATACCAGCGTATTTGAGGCAGGGGAGAATGAAAAGTGGCTGGCAGAGAAAGCAAAGGATTTGGGGATTCCTGATTTGCAAGCTGCTGCCAAGCTGCTTGCGAGTGGAGAGATGGCAGAAATAGAGGGCGATTATGAATTTGAGACAACGATGTGTATTAAAGCTGGCGGGAAGAGTCCACGTGGGCTGAATCCCCAATTTGTATCCAGCCGTGGTCGCAGTATAGAGTGCGACGATCTGTTTTAGGGACAGGCCTTGTCAACATCCCGGTACTAAAAGGAGGCAACAACCCCGTTCCTGGGACAATGTTAATGGAGGGGAAGAAAATGGTTTTAACCAAGGCCCTGGAGGTATATGGTAAATATTTGCGTTTGATTGCGGCAATTATTCTTCCAATAGGAATAGCCAACGGTTTGATTTTATGTACAATCAGTAATTCGGAATACATTTTTCAGCTGGATTATCTGCTGAGATTTAATATTACTGGCTGGCTGTTAAGTGCTTTATGGATAGGAGCTTTGATATATGCTTTATCATTGCTTGAATCAGAACAGGAAATCACTTATTCAAATGCCTTGCTCCATGGGGTTGGGAACTGGTGGAAAATTGCTCTGGTTGCGCTTATAATCATAGGGTTCAAGTATCTCCTGATGCTTTCATCTGCATACAGTTCATTATTGGCAGGTCTGTTTTTCTTGATAGCTATTTTCGTCAGTATGCGATATATACTCATATTTCCGGTATTGATTCTGGAGAACAGGGGAACGATGGAATCGTTGCGCAGATCCGCCGAATTATCACAGGGCCAGCGCCTGAATATGTTTTTTGAATTTATAGGGCTGTGGCTTTTGCTCAAGGTAGTTATATTTCTTATGCAAATGCTTATTGGAATGGCAGGAAATCTTCTCGGAGGCATATGGTTTACCCATTTAACTTTTGTTATAGTTATTGGTATAATCGAACCATTGGTGACATCATTGATTATCGTTTGGATTTACTGCTACTATCTTCAGCAGTACCGAATTTTCCCAGGCTATGTTCCAAGTGATCAGGCGTTGCATGCTCAGGACCAGGAGGGAAGATAATGGATTTTATTGCCAATCTGGCAGCGATATATGAATCTGTATATAAAATATAAAGAAATGTAGTTTACATAACTCATTATATCTGATATACTTTAACAAGTTGGATATAGGAATTATGCATTATATTAAAGGTGAACATAATTCAATCATATTTGTTCTTTCAGAACCTCCAGGGGGGCGTACACAAAGTTGCTTGACTGGGTATAATGGTTCTTGAGATAAGTGGTCGGGCGTACTGATGTTGTCCGATTGCAAAACACTAATAACAGGCTCCCTTCCACTGGGAACCTGTGTTAGAGAATATTATATTCCTCTGCTTATTGCAAGCAGAGGAATTTTTAGTTTAGGCCGGTGGATCATACCTGTTTTCCCGGCTTGTGTCTGTCCGGTTTTACCAGGTACGTAAGCATAATTTCTCCCGCATAGCCTGTTTTTAAATCGAAAATGACTCGCCCAGGCTGGGATGAAAAAGATTATCTTGATGAGGTATATTTTGCATTATTTTGGAAAAAATACCTGTAGAGGTGATTGACATGAAAAGATATGGTCTGGGTATGCTAGGGATCGGTCTTTTACTGGCCAGCTTTTATATGGGCTATCTTTATGCCGGGATTCAAAGTGATTCCAGAATAGTCAAACTGCAGGAAAAACCGGTACTGGGTGTTGAAGAAAAGGAAAAGGTTTTCGATAGTGACAGTCAGATAGTTTTTGAACAGAAATACCAGCGATGCGGGCATGTAGTAGTGTCTGATTTTGCATACCGCGAAGAGATAGCGGGTAAGACCCTGGAGGAAATACGGAAACTGTTCAGACCGGAAAACGGCTATAGTATAAACATGGAGGATGATACCCTGCTTATTCATCAACTCGTGGACGACTGGTGTCCCCAGGATAAGGAAAAATGCCGCCTCAAGGAATACCG
>Ga0334886_1002340_pt1 | contig 19239 bp, 19 predicted proteins | sample GraSluR1_MG_9_FD_207232 | JGI IMG/M metagenome (GOLD analysis project Ga0334886, IMG submission 207232) | Sludge microbial communities from methane-producing bioreactor in Wageningen University, Netherlands - Granular Sludge_27_06-R1 | ecosystem: Engineered > Bioreactor > Anaerobic >... | reverse complement strand
TGTTCCTGAAAGGTTGGTGATATTTTCTCTATTTATTGTATCAAAACTATTTAATATCTATATAAAATCTAGGTTTCCTATGGAGACTACATTTGCTATATTAATTTTTACGTTTGAATAAATTTTATTTTTTTATTCTATTAAAATTTTTTCTTTCTTCTCTTAAGTTTACGACATAGCTCTTGAGGGGTGGCAACCGAAGGTTGACGGGGTGGACAGATTTTTGTAAATGCTTATAATAATGAGGTAGTAAATATTGGTAAAATAAATCGCTCACAAGATCAAATTTTCTAAAAAACAAATTTCGCTCGGTCAAAAAATTGCTAAAAATAGCAAACTCGCTACGCTCAGACATGCTATTTTCTGACGCATTTTTTGATTCGCTCAATTGTTTTTTTGACGAAAATTCTCAATTGCTCGCTACTTTATTTTATCCATATTTACCGTCAATGCATTATAATAAAAAACTGTCAAAAGTATCATTTCTCTTTTCAATACCAAAAGACCAACTGTCTACTGACCAACTTTAAAAAACATATTTACCGTCAATGCATTATAATAAAAAACTGTCAAAAGTATCATTTCTCTTTTCAATATTTTAAATGCTTTTCAATTCAAATAATATAAAAAATAGAGGTGTTTTATTATGAAAAAAATATTAGTATTATATAAATCAAAATATGGTTCAACAAAAAAGTATGCACAATGGATTTCAGAAGAATTAAATTGTGATATAGAATCAACCGATAATGCGAAAATAGATTTCGTAAAAAACTATGATGTAATTATACTGGGGGGTGGAATTTACGCTACAGGAATTGCTGGGATTTCTTTTTTAAAGAAACATTATGAAAACCTTAAAAATAAAACTTTAATTGTTTTTGCAGTGGGAGCTTCGCCTTATGATAAAAAATCTTTGGAATGCTTGAAAGAAAAAAATTTAAAAGACGATTTATCTTCAATACCTTGTTTTTATTTAAGAGGAGCTTGGAATGAAGAAATTATGTCATTAAAAGATCGCATTCTTTGTAATTTACTAAAAAAGGCTGTTTCAAAAAAAGATCCAAAAGATTATGAAATATGGGAAAAAGCTTTAATGAACGCTGTTGGAAATAATTGTGACTGGACTGATAAAAAAAGTATAACACCTATTATTAAAATTATTAATTCATGAAAATAGATAGATTGATAGGGATAATAATTTATTTGTTAAATAGAGATATTGTAAATTCCAGAGAATTATCTGAAAAATTTGAAGTCTCTTACAGAACTATTCAAAGAGATATTGAAACTTTAAATTTATCGGGTATTCCTATTATTTCAATTCAGGGAGTTAATGGCGGATATAAAATTGAAGAAAACTTTAAAATAAAAAAACAACATATAAATAAAGAAGATTATAATTATATTATCGCTGCTTTGAAAGGGTTAGATTCAGGGTATAACAATAGAAATATTAAAAAGATTTTAGAACAGATCACTTATTATTTGAAATCAGACAATTTAGAAGATTCTAGAATAAAACTTGATTTAAGTGTTTTAAAAGAAAATAAAGTTATAAATGAAAATTTAAAAATTATAGAAAAAGCATTAGAAAATAAAACTCTTTTAGAATTTTCATATTTTAATTCTTATAATCAAGAATCTTTTAGAATTATTGAACCTATTGGACTTATATATAAGTGGTATTCATGGTATGTTTTGGGATATTGCTTAGAAAAAAAAGATTACAGATTGTTTAAAGTTGTCAGAATAAAAAAATTGAATTTAAAAAATATAAATTTTTCTAAAAATCATGATAGCTTTGAAAAATTGGTTGAAAAAATTGAGAAAAAAGATATTTCAAAAGATTTAAAAATTAAAATTAGGTTTGAGAAAGAGATTTTAAATGCAATTGAAGAATATTTTCCTAATGCTAAAATTACAATTTTAGAAAACGGAAATTATTTACTAGAAACTTATTTGCCTGATTATGAAAATGTTTGGAAAGGTATATTTTTGAGTTTTGGGAATAAAATTGAAATTTTAGAACCCGAAAATTTAAAACAAGAATTTTTGAAAAAAGCCGAAGAAATAATTTTTCTATATAAGAATCTATGACATACAGTTGTCGCAGTTTCTCTTATATAATTAAACGAATAATTATTTGGAGGCGAAAATATGGAAATTACCGTAGAAAATATTGAAAAAAATATAGCCTATTGTGGACTTGTATGTAGGTTATGTAATGAGTGTACATTTGAAAAGTGCTCTGGATGTAAAAATAAAAGTGAATTTTGTTCAATAAAAGCTTGTTGTTTAAACAAAGGAATTAAAGGGTGTTGGGAATGCGCAGATTTTCCGTGTGATGAAAAAATTTTTGATAATAAACGTATTTTTGTTTTTGTTAATTTCGCAAAAGATTATGGAATAAAAAAGCTCTCATATTATTTGAAAAAAAATTATGACAAAGGAATTCATTATCATAAAGAAGATGGGAGTAAAGGTGATTACGATTTAATTGAAAATGAAGAAAAAATGAAAGATTTTCTAATGGGAAATATAGACCCTTATGAAAAATGTCCTGTTTATGAAACTGAAAATTTTATTTTTAGATTGATTGAAAAAAATGATGCAAAATTTTTACTGAAATGTTATTCTGATAATGAATCAAGAAAAATTTTTAATAGTGACAATTGCACAAGCGATTTTTATTATAACACTATTGAAGAAATGGAAGAGTGTTTAAATTTTTGGATTGAGCAATATAAAGAAAAATATTTTGTAAGATTTAGTATTCTTGAAAAGATAAATAAAGAAGCAATTGGAACTATTGAAATATTTACAAAAGAGCTAGAAAATAATAATTATGGAAAAATAGGGATGTTGAGAATCGATCTTTTATCAGATTTTGAAACTGAAAATTTTATTGAAGAAATAACTGATAAAATAATTGATAATTTTTATACGGATTTTAAATTTGATATTCTTATGTCAAAAGTTAATCCTTATGGGAAAATAAGAAAAAAGATTTTTGAAAATAAAGGGTTTATTGAAGAGAAAAATTTAACTTTATATGATTTTTACTATATTAGAAAAAAACAAAAAATAAAATTTTAGAGGTGAGAAATATGGTTAATTGGCCTGAAGAATTTCCTTTTATTTCTACAAATAGATTGAATTTAAGAGAAATAGAAATGGAGGATGCTTATAGAATTTTAGATTATCGTAATAACAAGAAAAACTTTGAACATGTCATTATGTCAGAATTTAAAACTATTCAAGAAGCAGAAAATCATGTGAAAATTATGAAAAAAGGATTTTACCAAAAAGATTGGATTTTATGGAGTATTTCTTTAAAAAACAACAATGAAATTATTGGAACTATTTCATTATGGAATTTTAAATTGGAAGATGAAAGTGCGGAATTTGGCTTTGGAATTTTTCCAAAGCATAGAAAAAAAGGTTACATGAAAGAAACTCTTGTTGAATGTATAAATTTCGCTTTTAATAAATTGCATTTGAAAAAAATTTACGCTTTTACAAACGTAACTAATATTGAGTCGAAAAGTTTATTGGAGACATTAAACTTTAATTATGAGGGAGAAGAAATTGATGATTATGGGCCTGAATACGGAAAAATCAATCAAGCAATTTATTCAATAAAATTATAAAATTATTTATACTGTTTGCCATACTATATGAAAATATTATTAGTTATGTCAGCAGTATTTTAATAAATTAAAATATTTTTATTCAATATTGTTATGCTTTTGGAATCATATAAAAGTAATTCTTCATTTTTCATTTTTTGAAGTTCTCTTGACAAAGAAGTTCTTTGTATGCCTATTCTTTCGGCTAAAGATTTTTTTGAAATATTAAGAGAAATTTTTAATGAATTTTGAATATAATATTCTTGTTTTAGATAATTGCATATTCGTTCTCTTGCAGAACGATTGGCGTAATTTTTTATTTTATCTCCTAAAATTAATGTGTTATCTGAAATGAGTTGAAGGAATAAATTTAAGAATTTTTTATTTATAATAAATAAATCAAAAAGAACATGTTTTTGAATTTCAATTATTAATGTATCGCTTTTTGCAGTAATAGTCATTGGATAATATGGGTTTTTAGAGAATAAAAGATTTCCGCCTAAAATATTTTCATTATGTAGTTCGGCTATAGTGAACAAATTACCAGTTTCATCAATTCTTTCAATAGATGCTTTTCCTTCAATAATTACTTCTAAATTTCTACAAAAATCACCTTCAAAATGTATTATTTGGTCTTTTTTATAAGAAGATATTTTTATAAAATTTTTATTTAAGTAGTCACAGTAAACTTCTTTTGGAATAAGTTTGATCAATTCACTCTTTTCTATTTTTTTATCTAACATAACAAAATATAACCCCCTGAGTGTTACCAAGGTAACTCCTTTAATTTTTATTCTATTATATAATAATAATAACCAAATTGACAATGAAAGGGTGATTGTATGGATATTGTTACACTAGCATTTTGGGGTATTTGTTTGCCTTTGATCGGATATTCTTTATTTAAAAAGAAAAATAAAACAAAAGAAGCTACTGTAAAAGCAAAAGGTATGATGAAAGGTATGCTTTTAGACATAATAGCTATTATTTTTCTAATCGGATTAGGTTTAAGCATATTAACACCTACCGTAATTGCAGAATTTTTAAGCAAGTTAAATCCAATTACTGGAACTTTCATCGCAGCTTTAATAGGATGTGTAACGTTAATACCTGCGTTTGTAGCTTTTCCTTTAGTCGGATCTTTAATAGAAGGTGGAGCACATATTGTTCCTTCAGTAGCATTTTTAACAACATTAACTATGGTGGGAATAAAAACATTTCCATTAGAAATAAAAGAATTTGGATTTAAATTTACAGCTATTCGTAGCGGATTAAGTTTTGCTATGGCATTAATAATAGCATTTATAATGGGAGGTATTGTTTAATATGGTAATAACTTTAATTAAAAAATATAAACTTATTTTTATAACTTTATCTTTATATATTATAACATTAATTTTCTCTAACAATCTTTTTTTTCAAGCATTTCAAACTACAAAAAAGTATTTACTAGAAATGTTGATAGTTATGCCGGTTATTTTCATGCTGACAGTTTTAATTGATGTCTGGATATCAAAAGAGGCAATAATAAAACATCTCGGCGAAAAATCAGGATTAAAAGGAGCAGTTTTCTCAATCTTTTTAGGTAGTTTGTCTGCTGGACCTATATATGCAGCTTTCCCAATATGTAAAATGTTATTATCTAAAGGAGCGAGCGTTGCTAATATTGTAATTATCTTAAGTGCATGGGCTGTTATTAAATTACCTATGCTTGCAATGGAAACAAGATTTTTAGGAATTAATTTTATGATTTTACGATGGATTTTAACTGTTGTTGCAATATATATAATGGCTTTTATAACAGGAAAACTAGTAAAAAAAGAAGAAATTCATAAAGAAAAAGAGTTAATAAATGAAGAATTTTTAATAAAACAAAATTATTGTGTAGGATGTAGTATATGTGTTAAAATGATGCCAGAAGTTTTTGAAATCGAACAAAAAAAAGCTCAAATTAAATTCTATGATAAACAAAATACAGATAGCAATTTAATTGTTAAAACGGCTGAAAAATGCCCTACAAAAGCAATTTTAATAAACAAAAAATATATTTCTAAAAATTAAAAGTCATCAAAATGATGACTTTTAATTATATAAAATCTAATTTTCTTTTTTATTATAAAATTTTCTAAAAATTTGAATTATAGCGGTTGGTATAATTGCACCAAGTAAAATTAATATCCATTTATAAAAGTTTAAAGGAGTAGTTTCCATAACTGTATTAAAAAACGGAAGATACACAACAAGTAATTGTAAAACAACTGACATTAACAAAGCAGGTATTAATAAAGGATTTTTAAATATTGATTTATCTAAACCAAATGAGTTTTTTTCTCTCACATTGAATATATGAAATAATTGCCCAAATGCCATTGTAGAAAATGCCATTGTTCTTGCAGTTTCTACAGAATAATCTTGCGATAATCCAAAAACAAAAACGGCTAATGCTCCTAAAGAAATTAATGCTCCATTACCCAATATTTTTAATAAAAATGGTTTATTAAGTATAGCTTGTTGAGGATCTCGAGGTTTTCTTTTCATTATATCTTTTTCACCGGGTTCCCAAGCTAAAGACATAGCAGGTAAAACATCTACAACTAAATTCAACCACAATATTTGAAGAGCTAATATTGGCATTGGTAATCTGAAAACTATCGTTAAAAACACTGCAAGGATTTCGACAACATTACAAGAAAAAAGGAAATAAACAAATTTTTCAATATTATCAAAAATTACTCTACCTCTTTTAACTGCTTCAATTATAGTAGAAAATTTATCGTCTGTTAATATCATATCTGAAGCATCTTTTGCTACTTCAGTTCCTCTTATTCCCATAGCGATTCCTATATCTGCACCATTTAAAGCAGGAGCATCATTTACGCCATCACCAGTCATAGCGGTTACTTCGTTATCAATATTTAAAGCTCTTACAATTTGAAGTTTGTTTTCAGGAGAAACTCTAGCAAAAACAGATGTATGCATAATTTTTTCAGCTAATTCATCATCTGACATTTTATCCATTTCTTTACCGGTAATAACATTTTCAGTATTATTCATTCCAATTTTTCCAGCTATAATTTTTGCTGTTTTAGGGTGATCACCTGTTATCATAATTACTCTTATACCCGCTTCTTGAGACTCTTTAATCGCTTGTTTCACATCTTCTCTTGGAGGATCTATAATTCCATTAAGACCTAAAAGATTTATTCCGTTTTCTAAATATTTTTTTATAGAATCTTCTGAACCATCTCCATCATAATCTCTTATTTCGCCAACTGCCAGTACTCTTAAGCCTTCTTCAGCAAAGGCATCATTTGCTTTTAGCCAATGATCTTTATTTTTTTCATTTTTTATCATATCAATTAAAACATCTGGAGCACCTTTTATAAATATCCTTTTTAATCCATCGTTCATTTCATAAGCTGTTGCCATATATTTTTCTTTAGAATTAAAAGGAATTTCACCAATTCTTTTATTCTTATCATTTTCTAATTGTTTTCTATCTAAATTCACTTTTTTACCTAATACTACTATTCCACCTTCAGTAGGATCTCCGATTATTTTATAATCATTATTTTCTTTACTAAGTGTAGCATTGCTCGAAAGTACCCCGGCAGTTATGAAGTTTTCTAGTTCTTCATTTTCAGATAAAATAACTTCTTTTCCATCGGATAAAATTTTTCCTTCTGGTTTATACCCCGTGCCTTCGACTTCATATGTTTTTTTATTTATTAAATAAAATTTTTTTACTGTCATTTGATTTTCAGTTAAAGTGCCTGTTTTATCTGTACAAATGACTGTAGTAGAACCTAAAGTTTCAACCGCAGGCAAACTTTTAACTAACGCATTATGAGTTGACATACCTTTCATACCTAATGCTAAAGTTATTGTTGACACAGCGGGTAAGGCTTCAGGAACAGCTGCTATTGCTAATATAATTCCTATTTTTATCATTGAATATAATTCTTCGCCTGATAAAATTCCAATTAGAGTTACAATTATTGCAATAATCACTGAAAATATAATTAACGTTTTCCCTAATCTATTGAGTTGATCTTCTAAAGGTGTTGAAGATTTTTTATTAACTTTCAACATATTACTTATTTTTCCTATTTCAGTGTTCATACCAGTACTCGTTACAACAACATATGCATTTCCTCTTGTAGCCGCCGTTCCCGTAAAAACCATGTTTTTTCTATCGCCAACTGCAGTATCTTCTTCAGAAACAAACGAATAATCTTTATCTATCGCTTCTGATTCGCCTGTCAATGCAGATTCTATAGTAGCAAAATTTTTGCTTTTTATAATCCTTGAATCAGCTGTTACAGGGTCTCCTTCTTCAATAAATAAAATATCTCCAACAACAACTTCATCAGAATTAATTTCTTTAATTTCGCCGTCTCTTTTGACTTTTGCAACAGTTTTTGCCATATCTCTTAAAGATTCTACAGATTTTTGTGCTTTAAATTCAGAAATAAACCCTGAAATAACAGCAATAAATATGGCGATAATTATTGCTATCCCTTCCACAGTATCTCCCATAGCAAAAGCAACAACAGAAGCGATAATCAATAAATATACAATAATATTGTGAACATTTTCAAAAAAAATTTTTAAAGCAGAAACTTTTTCACCAGCATCTAAAATATTTGCACCAAATTTTTCTAATCTTTTTTTTGCTTCTTTTTCTGTTAATCCGGTATCAAAGTTGGTGTTTGTTTCTTCCAATATTTTTTCTGCAGTGTAAGTATGAGGATTATTGATTTTTAGATCCATACCATTATCACTCCTTAAAATAGAAATTTTTTATACTTTTCTATTTTATCACAAACATAGTGAATATTTTAGCATTTAAAACAAAACACTTCAAACTTTTGATAAATATAGTTTGAAGTGTTATGAAAATTATTCTGTTTTTACACTGTATCATTTTTAAAAAAAACTAAAGTTTTATATAATGCAGGTAAGAAAAATAAGTTTAATATCAAACATACACTCATTCCTAAAACAACTAACTGACCTAAACTTGATAATCCGGGATGATTTGCAAAAATAAGACTTCCAAAAGCAATTAATGTAGTAATTGTTGTCATTATGACGGCTTTCCCTGTATGAGTTATTGTGTCGTTAAATCCTTTTTTCCCTTTTTCAACTAATCTGTGTGTCATATGAACAGAGCTGTCTATTCCTATTCCTATTATTAAAGGTATTGCCATTAAATTTAATATGTTTAGTTCTATTCCAAAGACTTCTCTTAGCCCAAAAGTGATGTATAATCCTGCTATTAAAGTTATGAAAGCAATAGCTGTTGGTAATATTTTTCGAAATAAAAGTAATAGCATTATTAAAATTAAAACAATTGTTATTACACTAATTTTTAAAATATCTTCTTTAATTATTATAACTATTTCATCCATCAACAAAGTAAGCCCTGTAATATTTGGAGTTATTGATTCTATTTCTTCTCTGAAATTAATTGAATTATTCCCTTCCCAAAAATTTTCTTTTGGAGTTATTTCAATTAGAAATTTTCCTGTTTTTCCTATATATTTTTCTTTTAAAATATCTGGTAAATCTAAAAATGATATTTCTGAAACTTCAAAGTATTTTTGATGACCCAAAAATTCCGACATTCTTTTTAAAACTGAAAGTTTATACTCTTGATCTTCTGGAATATAAGAAAGAATAGAAGAAATTTCTCCAACTGTTTTCATTTCGGTTAACTTGTTATTCCAGTCAATTAATTGCGAATAATTTTCTGCTAAAATAGTTACACTATCAGGGTCGTATTCAAATTCTTTTTGTAAAATCTCATTCCATTTTAGTGTAGGAATATTTTCAGGATAAAATTTTGTCAAATCAGCGGTTATTTTTGTTGAAGATATGGGAATGAATAAAAATATCATTAGCAAAATTACTGCGATTACAATTATTTTTGAATATTCAAAAATAAAATTTCCTAATAAATTTAATAAAAAGTAAGAATCCTTTTTTCGTATTTTTGAATTTTTCTTTTCAATAATTAATATTATTGAAGGGATCACAATTAACATGCATAAAAGAGTAATAATTATTCCTACACCTGAAATGATTCCCATTTGCTGAAATCCTTTAAAATTAGCAAAAATAAAAGCTAAAAAAGCAACTGCAGATGTTAATGCTCCAATAATTATTCCTTTTCCTGTACAAGATAAAGTGTTTTTTAAAGCATCAAAAACTGTAAAACCATTATCCCTTTCTTCTTGATACCTTGCAATTATATGAATTGCAAAATCTATACCTAAACCAAATAAAAGAACTGCAAAACTTGCTGAAAATAAATTTATTTTTTCAAATACAATTGTTGTAAAAGCTGCGGTTAAAAAAGTTCCAAGAAGTAATGGAAACATTATAAATAAAGGTAGCCAAATTTTTTTTAATGAAAAAACAACAAAAAAGATTATTAAAAAAAGTGTAATCAAAGCAGTTGAAAGAAAATTATCAAAAGCTACTTTATCCGAATAATAATCATTGACAAAATATCCTCCAGCAATTCCTGCATCAATTTTATTCTTGAATTGTTCTAAATTTTTAGTTTCAATAATTAAGGATTCAATTATGTTAAAAAAAATCTCTCTATCTTCAATATAATTTTCAATGCTTATTTTTGGTTTCACAAACATCAAAAAATATTCATTGTTATCTGAAGATAAATATTTAATAGGATTAATTTCTTTATTAAAGCTATTATCAATAAAAGAAATAATATTTTTTTGAATTAAATTAGTATTAATCAAATTGAATCCTAAAATATTTTCAAGAGCTTTATAATTTTCTGTTGGCATAAATAAAAGAATAGAATCATCCATATCACTTAAATCCATTTTATAGTAAATATTATTTACTGTATCTTCTTGTTTCAATAAATCGCTCAAAGTTCTCATGAAATCTATTGCTTTTTCTTCTTCTCCATTTACTATTATGATGATATTATCCATTCCATCAAACTCTTTTTCTAATTCTTTTGAAGCTAAAACAATTGAATTATTTTCGGGGAGCATATTTTCCATTCCACTATCCATTATTAAAAATGATGAGATTATTCCTGAAATTATTAATAATACAAAAGAAATAATCAAAATAATCTTATAATTATTGACAAAAAATTTAGTTAATTTCTCCATAGTTTTAAAAACCTCCATATTTTAATTAACCGGTTAGTTAATATTTAGTTTTAAAAAAAAGCTTAAAATTAATTAAGCCTTTTTTCGTGATATGCCAAATGGGTATCCTTGAAAGCTTGAACAAAATTATTTCTTAAATCAACTTCAGAAAAATTATAATAAGAAATCCAATCATCATAAAAAGCCACAAAATTTATCATTGGCATAAATCCTGTAAAAAATTCTGTAACCATTATTTGAGAAAACTCTGATTTTGAATTTGCTTTTAGAACATCATATTTTTCAGAAATTTTCTTAATCTCTTGATTAATTAAAATATCACTTATTGAAAAAAGTAGCGGTTTTGATTCAACCGTATTAAGAGCTTGTTTTAATAGCACTTTTATAATTTTTCTTTTAGAAATTAAAAAATCAAGTACTTTATTAATCCAAATTTCTACGCTTTTATTGTATAAATCAATATTTTTAATATCCATTATTTTTGAAATAGTTTCTTCATCAAAAAAAATAACCTTAACATCTTCAATTAAAGAATTAAATAAAGTATCTAAAATTTCTTTTTTACTCTCAAAATAATAATAAATTAGTGCTTTATTCACTTTTGCAAGTTCTGAAATATCATTTACTCTTGTAGCTTCAAAACCTTTTTCTGAAAAGAGATTTTCCGCTGCATTAAGTATTTTTATCTTACTTTCATTATCCATTTTAAACACCTTCAACTTATTTAACCAACCGGTTAGTTTATTTTACTATAAAAAATATTTTTTGTCAAGTATAAAAATAAAGCTCATTTAAAATGAGCTTTATTTTTAAATTTGCGTTATTTTATTCCCATTTAAAAAATTTGATAGAAAAAATTATACAAATTATTCCTAAAAAAATCATAGCTATAATTGGAATAAAAATGTTTTCATTATATACGCCTAATGAAGAGCTTTTCAATAATTTAATACCTTGAGTTAAAGGCATAAAATCTGCAATTCTTTGAAAATGTGAAGGTAAAACTTCATATGGAAGTGTTGCACCCGAAAAAATTAACATTGGAAAATACAAAATACATGCTAATACAGTAGCTATTTTTGTATTTGGGGCAACTCCACCTACCAACATTCCTATACTAAACATAGATAGCATTACTAAAAAATACGCCCCTAAAAATTCTATTATAGAACCTCTAAAATTATATCCAAAAAAGACAGTTAATATAAAATAATTAAGGATTAATGAAATAATAGAATAAAAAATATAAATAAATATTTGTACTGTTAATATTAGTTTTGGGCTTGTTGGTGTTACTTTAAATCGTTTTAAAATTTTTTTATTTCTATAATCTGCAACAACTAATGGTAACCCCATTAATCCCCCTGCACAAACTGCTATTGCAGATAAGGCTCCGAAAGATTGCTCGATAAAAGTGTATTCTGAACCTTCAAATGCTGGAGAAGTTCCGTAAATTGCTCCTAAAATAATTGAAATTACTGCTGGCATACATATAGCAAAAATAAGCATATCCATACCTCTTAAAGATAAAACAAGCTCTGTTTTTAACATTTTAATAAACGCTTTCATTAATAGTTTCCTCCTCTGCATACCATAAATAAGCATCTTCAAGATTTTCATGCGGACTAGAATTTATGGCTTCTTCAATTGTGCCATAAAAAACCATTTCTCCTTTTTTTAATATTCCTATTCTATCGCATAATTTTTCTACTTCATCTATAAAATGAGAAGTAAGAAAAATTGTCATGCCGTTATTTTTTAATTCTAAAAGATGTTTCCAAACGTCACGTCTTGCTTTTGTATCAAGACCCGTTGTTAATTCGTCTAAGAAAACTACTTCTGGATTTGGAATCAATGCTAATACTATAAACAATCTTTGTTTTTGACCTCCAGATAATTCATTAATCATTTTTTTTAATTTTTCTGAAAGACCAAATTGTTTTAGTAATGCTTTATAATTTTTTGGTTTTTTATAAAGTGATTGAGTAACTTCACACAATTCGGAAACTGTAATTTTTTCTTGGTAACTTGATTCTTGAAATTGAACGCCAACTTTTTCAAACAATTTTTTTCGATCAAAATGAGGATTCATACCTAATATTGAAATTTTTCCTTTATCCTGTTTTTTTGTACCTAATGCACATTCAATGGTAGTGCTTTTTCCTGCACCATTTGCACCTAACAATCCAAAAATTTCTCCTTTTTCTACTGAAATATCAACATTTTTAACTGCGGTTATTCCCGAATAAGATTTAGTCAAATCCTTAATCTTTATTACTGAATCCATTTTTCTCCCTCCTTTTATTGCAGATTAAATAATATCACAAAAATGAAAGGTGGTGTACAATTGGAGGGTTTGAAATTAATAAAAAACTTTTTTCAATATTTAGTATTTTAAGAAAGTTAGCAAAGCGAATCATTTAAAATCTTAATTAGAATTATTTGATTGTAATTAAACAAGATATCAGAAAAAACGAATTTTGAATTTTAAAGAAATAATTATAATATATAAACGATACCGGTAACGTTCATATTTGATTGGGAGGGAAAAGAGATGAGAAAGATAGTTGTTTTTTGTTTTATTATGGTAAGTATTTTTATGTTTTCTGTTGATAATTTTTTAGTTGGGGACCCTTTACCACATGCTCCTGAGTTATCATATAGAGGAGATTATTCAGTAGGTGTAAGAACTGTCGAAGGTTTAAATAAAAATCAAATAGACATTTTAAACTATTCCGCAAATAACACAAATCCAAGATATGACAGACCTCTTACTTTAGAAGTTTGGTATCCTGCAATAATAGCAGAAAACAGAAATGAATTAACAGTTTATGTTGACGAATATTATGCATCAGATGCAATTTACACGAAGGGAAGAGCTTTAAGAAATGCTGAACCTGTAAAAGAGAAATTCCCATTAATTGTTGTATCACATGGATATCCAGGGACAAGATTTATGATGAGTTATTTAACTGAAAATTTAGCTTCGAAAGGATATATAGTTGTTGCAATAGATCATACTGAATCAACGGTAAGAGATCAAAAAGGTTTTGCTAGCACATTATTGAACAGACCATTAGATATTTTATATACTATAAATAGAATATCAGATCTTTCTAAATCAATAAACAGTTTTTTATATAATATCGTAGATATAGATAATGTTGGATTAGTAGGTTATTCAATGGGAGGATATGGTGTTTTAAATGCTGCAGGTGCAGGATTTAGTCAAGCAGGAGTTAATTTATCTTGGGGAGTTCCAGGAGGTCATTTAAGTATAAGACAAGCTGGAAATCTCGAATATATAAAATCATTAGATTCAAGAATAAAAGCAGTATTTGCTATGGCTCCATGGGGAGGAAATACTTTTTGGGATGAAGAATCAATGAAAGGACTAACAGTGCCTACATTTATATTAGCAGGAGAAAATGATGATGTATCCGGATATGAAAACGGAATTAAACTTTTTTTTGATAGAGCAATTAATGCTGAAAGATATATGTTAGTTTTTGAAAATGCTAGACATAACATAGCTCTCAATGCATATGATTTAGATCCTTTAGTTTCAATTAATATGACAGCTGACGATTATTTAAGATATGATGAACCTTCATGGGATAACAGAAGATTAAACAATATAGTACAACATTTTACAACTGCATTTTTTGGAATTTACTTAAAAGATATAGATTATGAAGATTACTTAGATTTAGTTTTCCTATCTAATAGTGGAGTATGGTCACAAAATAGAGATGGATCATTTAATGACAATCACACTCATTGGAAAGGATTTCCAAACAGAACAGCACTTGGAATGAGATTTTTTTATGAACAAGCAAAATAAAAATTATAATAAAATCCCGCATTATGCGGGATTTTATTATAATTCTTTAGTTTGGAACCACCAATCATAACCTTGACCAGATTTTTTTCTTTCCATAGCAGTTTTCATATCAGCTGCTGGCGGAATAATAACTTTATCGCCTAAAATATCATTGTTTGGCCAATTTTCAGGCATAGCAACTTTACTTTTATCAGAAATTTGTAACGCTTTTAATGATCTTAATACTTCATCAACACTTCTTCCGACTTCTTGAGGATAATACATTATTAATCTTACAGCACCTTTATCATCTATAATAAAAACAGCCCTTACTGTATTTGTACCTTTTGATTCATGAACCATACCTAATTTTTTTGCAACATTTCCCATATCATCTGCAATTATTGGAAAAGGAATTTGAACATTCATTTTTTCATCAATCCATTCAACCCATTTAATATGAGAAAATACCTGATCAATAGATAAACCAACTAATTCTGCATTTAATTTTTCAAACTCATCTGCTTTTTTAGCAAAACCAACAAATTCAGTTGTGCAAACTGGAGTAAAATCTCCTGGATGGCTAAATAATACAACCCATTTGCCTTTTTTCACATAATCTTCTGGTAAGTTCATCATTCCGTGTGTAGTTTTTACAGTCATTTCAGGAAATTTTTCTCCTAATAAAGGAATCCTGTTATCCATTTTCTCCACCTCCGTAAATTTAATAAATCATTTTAAATATTTTCATTTATATTATACATTTAATCTCTTTGCATGTCAAGCAACTTTTTGATATTATTTTTTACAAAATTATATCAAAAATATTAAAAATAAAACTACAGTATAAATGTGGTATAATTTAAGGGAAGAATGTATTTTTTTTAAAAGAGGTGAATACGATGGAAAGTATTTCTTCAATTTCAAGAGTTTCACCTGTATATGAAATAAGCAATACACAACGTTCGGAAATTTTTGCGGCTAATAATGCAAATTTCAGAAATTTGAAAATTAATAACGAAAAAAAGTCAGAAAATATATTTTTTAATGAATCTGGGGATTCTTATGTTATGTCTGAAGATGCAAAACGAGAAATTGAAAAAGAAAAAAGTAAAGAATCAATTAATGAAGAAATCTCTGACGATGAAAAAAAAGAAGTAGAAAGTTTAAAAAAAAGGGATAGAGAAGTAAGAATTCACGAGCAAGCTCATATTGCAGCGTCTGGAAACATACCTGTTTCGGGACCTGTATATACTTTTAAAAAAGGACCTGATGGAAATATGTATGTGGTAGATGGGCATGTTAATTTCACACTTCCAAAAGGAAACACACCAGACGAAAAATTACAAATTGCACAACAATTAAGGAGGTTAGCACTTGCTCCTGCGAATCCTTCATCAAAAGACAGACAAGTTGCTGCAAAAGCTTCAGAAAAAATAAATTCTGCGAATAAAGAAAAAAGAGAAGAAAATTTAGAGAAAATTGAAAATGTAAAAAAATCAGATGTTTCAAAAAAATCTCAGCCTCTAGAAGAAACAGATAAAAAAAGTGATTTCAAAAAATCAAATGCATCAGTAATATATGAAAGAAGTTTAGAATTTTTTAGTAATTTGAATAAAAGTTCATTTTTAATTTATGCTTAAAAAGGAGAAATAAAATGCCTTATGCTATTGAATTATATTTTGATTACGAAAGCAGTAAACAGATCGAAAGAATTCATCTGTATTTAAAGTCTAACGGAATTACAGTTGACGAAGGAACAAAACCACATATTTCTTTAGCTATTTTTGAAGATTTACCAATAGAAATTTTCAATAAAGAGCTTGAAAATTTTTCAAAAAATTTAATTTCTTTTGAACTATCTTTTTCAAGTATAGGAATATTTTTAACCGATTCAAACGTTATATACCTTGCTCCAAAGGTTACTTCTAAACTTTTAGAAATTCAAAAAAATTTTTACGATTTTTTTGAAAAATATATAGATAAAGCATGGGAATATTATTTACCAAATAATTGGGTTCCTCATTGTACACTTGCAATGAATATTTCAACTGATGAAATAAAAGAAACAATAGGATTGTTGAAAGATATTGAAATTCCTTTAAAAATAAGAATAGCAGGTATAGGCATATTAGAATTTAAACCCAATCAACAAATTTCTGAATATCAATTAAAACAACACGATTAATCGTGTTGTTTTTTTAATTTTTTATAAAAATAAAATATAATAAGTATTAATATAAGTAAGAACGACAAACCTAAAAAGATAAATTTTATAAATGAAATATATGATGTAAAAAAAGCTAAAACATTAAATTGATTAGGGTATATTTTTATCATAGAAAAAATAAAAAGATTTTCTAAATAATCAAAAATTGCTCCCAACAATGGAAGAAACAAAAAAAAGTTATATTTCAAAATATTTATTTTTTTAAAATAAAATATTGAAGTACTTAAAAATAAAAAATATATCAAAGGAAAAATCAAATCTAAAATTTGAACATTCAAATAACTACTATAATCTTTATTTATATTAGAAATTATTTCTCTTATATATTCATAATCATATAAAAAATTCATATCAGGAATAGATTCATTTCCCGTTTTTAAAGTATAATTAGGAATTAGAACAAACATAAAAATTAATTGGAATAAAATAAATAAAAATAGAAAAGCAAAAATATATTTTTTCACAGATATTTTTTCTAAAAACTTTATATAAAATTTCATGAAATCACCCCTAAATAAATCAGAATAATTTAAAATAAAAATCTTTTTCAAAAAATAAAGTTCCCACAGTATAACCAATTAAAGAACCAACAATAACATCAGAAGTCCAATGTTTGTCTTCCAAAATTCTTAAAATAGAAATAAATAATGGAATAACATAAATATAATTAGAATATTTTTTAGCATAAGGAGTAAAAATTGCCCACGAAAGAGCTGAATGACCTGAAACAAAAGAACGATAATCATCACCATCTAATCCACGAAAAAAAGAAAAATCATTTTTACCTAATTCGACATAAGGTCTTGCTCTTCCAAAGAAAATTTTTAAACCGTAAACAACTCCAGAAGAAATTATTCCCGAACTTAAACTTTGAAATGATGTTTTAGAATATTTTTCATCATCAGCAAAAAATGAAGATAAATAAAGAATTCCTGAAAAACCTAAAATATGCTCTGTTGTTAAAGATGATGAAAAATTAACATTTAAATTATTTTGAGAAAAGTATCTTATTTGTTCATCAAAATAATAACTTCCAACTATAGTTAATCCTGCTAAAGATTTATTTAAAATTATATCTTGTTTTTCAAACAACTCTTTTGCCGAACAAATTGAAACTGTAAAAATTATTAAAATAAAAAACATTACCTTTTTAATGTGGTTCATCTCCTTTTTTGTCAAATAATCAAAATCAAAATCCTTTATAAAAAGTGTTTTTATAAAGTAATTATAACACAGGGATTCTTTTTTTAAGAATCCCTGTGAAAGTAAATGATTAATTATTTAAATTTTATTGGCAAAAGCAAATCTAAATGTCCATCAATACCATTTTCAGGCCATCCCATATGAGATGAATATACCCAATTCAAATGTTCTTCAAGACAACCTCCCATAATCTCTTCACCTTTTTCACTATAATTCGGAGCATACTTATCATTTTCTTCTGCCCACTTGCTTAAAAGTTGCCATTCGTGAAAATCAGGGAATGAAATTGTATGAGCAGCATACATTCCGCCTTCAAATCTTTTTTTTACTAAAGGTGCTGGCACTTCCATATCTTCGGGTATTGTTACCCAATCTTCATAGCCATAATGCTCTTTATCAGTTGATGGATTAGGATGATTAAACCCAAACATTCTTGCATCAGGTTTTTTAAGATATAATCCACTTTCTTTAATAAATTTATCCATTACACCTCCCACCGTTTCTTCTGGATTTTCACCAATAAAGTGATATGAAGCTACAGTACAAGGTGGTAAAACAACAATACGAACATTACGTAATTTCACTAACTCTTTATTTGCCTTATTTAAATCTTCCATAGATCGTGCCTCCTTAAAATTAATTTTTGAAAGTGTCAGCGGTTCAATGACTCTCATTAAATCAGCGTCTTGCAACATTTCAAGTTTTATACGCGCTTTTTGATTGTTTTTTAAATGAGATAGAATAAACTCTAAAGAATCACGAATGATTTCAAGTGCTGATAACTCTTCATTGACTTCATGAATATTTTCGTGTAAAATCTCCATTATTTTAACTTGCTCAGGAGATTTTAAAATCAAAGCGATTTGTTTAAGAGGGATCCTCAACTTTCGAAATACAATGATATACTGTAGACGTCTTACAGAATTTTCATCATATACACGATAAGCGTAATCTTCCTTTCTCTGACTTTGTAAAAGTCCTATTTTTTCGTAATGTCTAAGCATTCTTGTTGAAATATTAAAAGATTTAGTTACTTCGCTGATAGTCATTAAACTCATATGTCACCTCCCTCTTTAAAATAAGATTATTTAACTAAATCAAGCTTATTCTTAGAAATTCAAAAAACATAATTTTGTTGTAAATATTATCTTTTTCTTCAAATTAAGCTGTTTTTTAAAAATTTGTTTAATA
>Ga0334886_1002336_pt1 | contig 19283 bp, 19 predicted proteins | sample GraSluR1_MG_9_FD_207232 | JGI IMG/M metagenome (GOLD analysis project Ga0334886, IMG submission 207232) | Sludge microbial communities from methane-producing bioreactor in Wageningen University, Netherlands - Granular Sludge_27_06-R1 | ecosystem: Engineered > Bioreactor > Anaerobic >... | reverse complement strand
CAGCGCATTCATCGTCCGGGATGGCACCCTATTGGGGGTGTACCGAAAAATGCGCCTTCCCAATTACGGAGTTTTTGATGAAGCCAGGTATTTCAACCGTGGCGATCGACTGTTCATGCTGAACATCAATGGGATCAAGGCTGGGATCACGATATGCGAGGATATCTGGACTCCGGGGGATCCGGTAGCCACATATGTCGCCGGTGGGGCCAATGTGATCCTGAACCTCTCTGCGTCTCCATATGAGATCGGAAAGATCCAAAAGAGAGAAGAGATGCTTCGCACAAGGGCTACAGACTACCGGATCGCGATTGCCTATGCCAATGCCGTAGGTGGTCAGGATGAGATCCTATTCGATGGTTCCAGTTTCATGATCGACGGATACGGTCGCCTGGCCTGTCACGCGCGCTCGTTTGAAGAAGACTTTGTGATCAGCGATGTGGATATCCAATCGGTCATCCGACTTAACATCCAAGACCCCCGAAGACGGTATGTAACCTCTTCTCCGCTTCCAATAGAGGAGATTCGCGTAATCTCACCCACCCTCGAATCCAAAAAGCCACTTTCTGAACCAAATATCCCAAGCAAGAACGGAATCGATTTGGAAGAAGAGATCTTTCGAGGGTTGCAGTTGGCTCTGAGAGATTATCTGCGAAAAAACGGGTTTGAAACGATTGTCCTGGGATTAAGCGGTGGCATGGATTCCGCTTTTGTCGCAACGATCGGAACATTTGCTTTGGGGTCGGAGCATGTTGTTGGCGTGTTGATGCCTTCTGAGTTCACACGACCCGAGAGCAGCGAAGACGCCGTTCAGTTGGCTAACAATTTAGGAATTCAGTTGATTCGGATTCCCATCCATGATGTCTTCCGGTCTTACCAGACCCAACTGCACGGAGTGTTCGGGGATGCCCCCTTTGGACTGACGGAAGAAAATTTGCAAGCGCGGATCCGAGGGAATGATCTGATGGCTCTATCCAATCGGTTTGGTTGGTTGGTTGTCACGACCGGAAACAAGAGCGAAATAGCGACAGGGTATTCGACCCTGTATGGAGACAGCGCAGGAGGATTCGCTCCGATCAAAGACCTGTATAAAACGATGATTTATCGGGTGGCACGGTGGATTAACGATCATCACGGAGCGCCCATCCCCCAACGCATTTTTGATAAGCCGCCATCGGCTGAGCTTCGGGCTGATCAGACGGATCAGGATCGCCTCCCTGCCTACGAAGTTTTGGATCCCATCCTTCGATTGGCTGTCGAGGAAGACAGGGATGAGGATGAAATTATCGCGTCCGGATTCGATCCTGTTATGGTACGGGATGTGATTGGCCTGATCGAAGGAAGCGAATACAAAAGGCGCCAATCCCCCATCGGGCCCAAACTGACGGCCAAAGGATTTGGTAAAGATCGCAGAATACCGATTACATATCATCGGAAGCCTTCGTGAATGAATCGGATCGTGGTATAATACCGCGTGGGAACGGTTTTTTAGGAGGTGTTTGCATGCAATGGCTTCCAATCGCGGATTTTGAGCAACACATCGGGGAAGAAGTGGAAGTGCGCGGATGGATGTATAATCGGCGGTCCAGCGGGAAGATTCATTTTTTGCAGATCCGAGATGGGACGGGCGCCGTTCAAGGGATTATGGAAAAAGCCGTCGTTGGAGAGGCTTTGTTCGAAGAGGCCAAACGGCTTCGAATCGAAAGCAGCTTGATTCTTCATGGGTCAATCCGCGCGGATGAACGCTCTCCGACCGGTGTCGAAATGGATGTTCACGATCTTCGGATCGTTCATAACCCACATGAGGACTATCCGATCGGTAAGAAAGAACATGGCATCGATTTTCTGATGGATTATCGGCATCTGTGGGTGCGTTCTCCCAAACAGTTTCACATCCTTCGCATCCGGCATGAGATCATCAAAGCCATCCGTGAATTCTACAACGATCGTGGGTTTGTTCTCGTCGATACTCCGATTTTCACCGGATCAATCGGGGAAGGCGCATCCGGCCTTTTTGAACTGGACTACTTCGATTACGGAAAGGCCTATCTTACGCAAACGGGGCAGTTGTATCTGGAAGCGGCGTGCATGTCTTTGGGAAAGGTCTATAATCTGGGCCCAACCTTCCGCGCCGAAAAATCCAAAACGCGGCGGCATTTGACGGAGTTTTGGATGAACGAAGCCGAGGTAGCATTTTATGATACCCACGATAATATGCGCCTTCAGGAAGAACTGGTCAGTTTTGTCGTTGTAAAGGTTCTCGAGCGGTGTGGAAATGAACTGCATGCGATCGAGCGAGATGTATCGAAGCTACAGAATGTATATCCTCCCTTTGGCCGGATATCCTACGACGAGGCCATCAAGCTTCTGCAAAAAAAGGGATTTGATATCCAGTGGGGCATGGACTTTGGAGGAGATGAAGAAACTGCGATTTCCGATGAGTTCGACCGTCCGGTAATGGTCTTCAATTATCCAGGGTCCATCAAGGCTTTTTATATGCAACCGGATGAGCAGAGGCCCGAAGTGGTTCTATGCAACGATATGCTGGCGCCTGAAGGGTACGGGGAGATCATTGGAGCTTCCCAACGAATCCACGACCATGATCTGATGGTGGAGATGATTCGAAGGCATCAGTTGCCATTGGAGTCATATCAGTGGTATCTGGATATCCGGAAATATGGAACAGTTCCGCATAGCGGGTATGGTCTGGGGGTGGAGCGCACGGTTGCCTGGATTTGCGGTTTGAAGCACATCCGGGAAGCAATCCCGTTTGCCCGCACTTTATACCGGATCCAACCCTGAAAGAGCAGGAAATCAGATGGCGCAATTCCTGGTGGCGGACGATGAGCAACGCGTTCGAAGCCTTATTAAAACCTATATCGAAATGCTCGGCCATGAAGCAGTTGTTGTGGCGAATGGAGAAGAAGCCCTCCGGCAGCTTTTTCAGGACTCCTATGATGGGTTGTTTACCGATCTCCGGATGCCCGGTTTGGATGGGATGGGCTTGATTCGCGCCATTCATGAGGAGAATATCCATCTGCCCACAATCGTGGTGACGGCTTATGCCAGCGTTGAATCGGTCATCGAAGCCTTTCAACTCGGCGTGGTGGACTTTATTACCAAACCGTTCTCGTCCGAAGAGATCAAACGGGCCGTGCAACGAATTCTTCGACAAAAAATCCAGCTCAAAGAGACAAACCAATACATTCGAGGATTGATCGAACAGAAGGCTTTATTTGAAGCTGTGAACTACCTGAAACCGCTCTTTTCCGAATACCCCTCCTCTCCGATTCCCCATTATTTGTTTGGTTTGATTCAAGAAACGCAAGGAGATTTTTCCGGAGCCCTTCGGCATATGCAGGCAGCCCTTGCGCTAGAACCAGGATACGATCCCGCCACTCGAAAGATCATAGAGATCCGGAAAAAAATCGAGGAAGATCGGTCATGAAACCCAGTTGGTATGTAATCATCGCGGGATGCGGACGACTGGGGGCCAATGTGGCGGGGATGTTGTCCAACATGGGACACAGTGTAGTGGTGATCGATCGAAAAGAGTCGGCTTTTGAAGCTCTTCCTATTGAGTTTACCGGGTTCACTATTCATGGCGATGTAGCGGCGATCGAATTCCTTCGGGAAGCCAAAATTCACCAAGCGAACATGGTATTGGCCTTTACCAACGATGATAACACCAATTTTATGGTCGCGCAAATAGCCCAACGGGTGTATCATATTCCCCGTGTGATCTCTCGGGTGTACGATGCGGGCAATCTCGCTCTATTCCATGAATTCAAGATCAAAACGCTGACGCCGGTCTTATTGGCAACTGGAGCCTTGAACAAAGTCATCCACCGGTATATGGAGGAGTCCGGATGAAGATTGTTCTGATCGGGGGAAAACGGATCACCTATTATCTGGCTCATTCCATGATTGCTAAAGGCTTTCATCTGGTGATCATCAACCAGGAACGCAGCTACTGTGATTTTTTGACCCAGAATCTGCGCGCGATTATCATTCACGGGGACGGCAGCCGGTTAGAAATTCTGAAACGCGCGGAAATATTCCGAGAGGATATTGTGGTTGCTCTGACGCCACGTGACCAGGACAATTTGATCATTGCTCAGCTGTGCAAAGAGGTTCTTCAGATCGATCAGGTCTTCACCCTCGTGAACGACCCGGAAAACGTGGAGGTCTTTCAGAAACTGGATGTCGACAATATCCTCAATATCACCGAAAATCTGTCCGGCTTAATCGAACAGCGGATATCGTCCCACCAGATCACCAACCTCATGACCTTCGAAGAAGGGAAAGCCTTCATCCTTCAAGTGGAGATCCAAGAAGGTTTTCCGGTTGTCGGTCGGAGGATCAAGGAGATTGGACTCCCCAAAGGGGCTTTGATCGGAACCCTCACACGGGATCAGACGATTCACATTCCCCATGGTGAGATGGAGATCCATGTCCATGACCGATTGTTGGTGATCTGCCTTCCCGTAGTCCAAACAGCGACCATCCGTGTTCTGACCGGTGGAGATTGATAAAGAGGATGCGATGTTGAGGAGCCATGGGGTATCGTAAGATTCTTGAAGTTCAGTATCGAACCCTTCTGAGCAACATGGGTTGGGTCTTTCTGTGTTTTTCCGGCATTCTCATCCTACCTGTTTTTTCCTGCTTTTTTTACCCTTCAGAGTGGTATCATGCGCAGTGGTTTGCATATGCTGCAGTCTTCTCCTTTCTGGTCGGTCTCTATCTTTGGAAAACCTTTCAAAAAGGATCGGTTCAGAAACGGTTGACGGTCCAGGAAGGGGCTATTATCGTTGTGGGTTGTTGGAGTGGTGCTATAGTTCTGTCGGCATTACCGTTTTTCCTTTCGGGGCATCTTAACTTCATTCAAGCGGTATTTGAGTCTACAAGCGGTTGGACCACTACAGGTCTCACGGTTGTTGATGTGGCAGTTTTTCCAAGAATATTCCTGATATGGAGAAGCCTCACACAATTCTTCGGCGGAGCTGGATTTGCGATTATCATGATTTCTTCTATAGGTGGAGGGATCAGCTCAGGTTTCTACCTTGCCGAAGGAAGGATGGATAACCTTCTTCCCAATATCAAAAAATCAGCCAAGATGATTCTGATCATTTATTCCACCTATACATTGATCGGTTCTTTTGCTTATAGAATGGCCGGTATGGATTGGTTTGACGCGATTAATCACTCTCTTACCGCAATGGCGACCGGTGGGTTTTCAACGAGAAACGGAAGCATAGGAGAGTTTCAAAACCTGAGTATTGAGATGGTGACACTTGTGCTCATGACCCTTGGGGCAACAGGCTTCGGTATCCACTTTCTGGCATGGCAACGAGATTGGCGTCAGCTGCGCAAGTGCGCAGAACCTTGGACATACCTGGTCTTATTGGTTGTTTTTATCCCATTGGTGTTGTTTTCTTTGATCGGAAGTGTCTACACATATGGTCCTGAATCTTTCCGACACGCTTCGTTTCAAGTGATTTCAGCACTTACGGGTACAGGCTTTTCCACCGCAGAGTTTGCGCCTTGGACAGGATTTCCCATCTTCATCCTGATTCTGTTGATGGCATTCGGCGGGATGATGGATTCCACTTCAGGAGGAATCAAATTGTTTCGTATCTATGTCTTGTTTCAAGTGATTTTGACCAATGTGCAGTCTTTTTTTCTCCCGAAAGGAAGCGTAAAAATCAAAAGTGTGTGGAAAGGCAATAGACAGTTCATGATTCAGGATTCGCTGGTCACATCCATCGTTATTTTTTTGACCTTATATCTGGTGACCCTCTGTGCCGGTGTTGGTGTGCTCTTATGGCATGGGTACAATTTGCAGGATAGTGTCTTTGAATTTACTTCTGCGTTGTCCACAGTAGGCTTATCAGTGGGAATTACCGGTCAAGATACACCAGCGATAGTCCTGATGGCGCAAACAGCAGGCATGTTTTTGGGCAGATTGGAATTCATCGTGGTGTTCTTTGGCATCAGCAAGGTGCTGCGCGATCTGAAGATCTATACTGCTCATCGGTGGCATATCAGGGCTATCGCAAACTCAAAAAAAGAAAGAATCGGATCAATAGAAAACAAGACAAAAGGGTAAAAAGGAAAAGGAATGGCCCCAATAATGAGGAATAACGAGATATACTAGCAATAGGGGAGACCCGGATGGGGAGTTTGACTTTTTTCAAGAGTCGGAAGATCCACAGTAAAACCTGGGAAAACGACATCCGCTCATTTCGATTCTCTTCATTGCCGAGATGAGTGTGTTCAGTGAGGGGATGATTTCACAGATATGGTGATCTTTGCCCATGAGAAGATCGATTGGCTCAAAACACACATTGACCTGCCTTATAGTATACCATCCCACGACAGCTTCACACGCTTCTTTTCCCTGATCAGTACCGGCCAGTTTCTGAAGCTCTTCTTCCAATAGGTAGGTCTGCTCCGAACGGAAGAGTGGAGACGCGATCAACCTTGGTAAGCGGGGTATCGATTGGTTGGGCAAACTATGGTCCGGATTGAAAGCCATAGGAACCATGATAAGAAGACGGGAAAGCAAAGGGGTTCCCCAACAAGATACCACCAACAAACAGGCGATGCCCAAGAAGAGGAGAATCGCGGCTCGCTCAGCGACCGATATCTGAACCGATTGGATCCGTGGCACCTTTGAGAAGTCCTATGCAGGATACTAGATCCTATTAGGTCCGGCGAATCTAACGAACCGTTTCTGTGCTATGTTAAAGGCAGATTCCCGATGGTGCTGAAATGGGCCGCATGGATCATGAACCAATATCGAAGCGCTGAAGCCCAAAAGACTTGCGTGAGTCTGATTCAATGGTTTGCTTTGTCTTGGGAAGATCCTATTAAAGATGAGAGGAGAAACCCAATGATTCCTGTTCTGTGTTTCATCTCCGTTTCACTGAAAAGCAATAAATTCATTGTTTAGAGAAGATTCGACTTTGAGGAGTCTTGGCGTTTGCGATTGCCCCTAGCTTTGAGGCACAAGAGCATTGATTTTTTTGCTGTGATGTGATATGATTGTTATACAAAGGCTTTGGGCGTTTGCCATTTGTGGGAATCGGCGCCGGAGAATCATCAGCCAGAAAAGGGGGCCTGGATGAACGAGAAAGACACGCGGATTCGGTTTGAGAATTTCATGGAGGTCTTGGTGCGCGAGGTACTGGAAGACCTGCTGAAGGTCGAAACACTGAAAGTATGTCGATGTGACCGGTGCCTGTTGGATATCCAAGCAATCGCGCTTAATGCCCTTCCTTCAAAATATACCGTGACCGAACGAGGCGAGCTCTTTGCCAAATTGGCCATCTTTCGGAATCAGATGCGGGTGGATGTTCTCCATGAGGTTCTGAAAGCCATGGAGCTGGTTGGTACCAATCCATCCCACAAAGCCGGAAAACCCGTGCAGCTTTCTCCCGACAACGTTGAAGAAATCAAACACCTGAAAGGATTGACTGGAACTCGATAAGGAGTTCCCCATATGATCGAAAGCGCAAGATAACAAAGGTGGGCCAACGCCCGCCTTTGTGCTTTTATATGGAAATCGGGCAAGAAATCCAGTGGAGTTTACGGTTTGTTCGACAATAGATGACAGGCTGTTTGGTGTTGATCCCCACAGCCAATCATACTGGGTTTTTCCTGAGAACAAATTTCCATGACTTCGGGGCATCGAGTGTGAAAGGGGCATCCTTTGGGCGGGTTGATCGGACTGGGTGGTTCTCCCTGCAGTTTGAACTCCCGCAGTTTGCGATTTTCAGGATCCCAATCGGGGATGGCACCCATGAGCATTTGGGTGTAGGGATGGCGGGGATGGTCGAAGACTCTGGTGGCATTTCCTTCTTCCACCACGTTGCCCAGATACATGACCAGTATGCGATCGCTCAGGTGATGGATTAGGTCCAGATTGTGAGAGATGAATAGGAAGGCGTTGCGTTGTTGCTGTTGAATGTCTTTGAGCAAATTTACGATCTGACTTTGCACCGAGACGTCGAGGGCTGATGTGGGCTCGTCGCAGATCACAAGGCGTGGCTCGCTGGCGATCGATCGGGCAATCGAGATCCGTTGCCTCTGTCCGCCGGAAAATTCATGGGGATATCGGTTCATGTATTCGGGATAGAGCCCGACTCTGAGCAACAGATCTCCGACCTTCTGGTTTTTCCCCTTTTCGGACATCTTGGGAAAATGGACGTCCAACGGTTCTTTCAGGATATCCCCTATGGTCATTCGGGGATCTAGGGAATTGTACGGGTCTTGGAAGACCATCTGCACGTCTCGCCGGAAGTGTTTCATGATCGGGCGAGGCGTTCGTTTATCGATTGTGTGCACAGATCCATTTCTATCGGTGTATTGGATCTGACCCGAGGTGGGTTCATAGATGCGTACGATCACCCGCCCCAAAGTTGTTTTTCCGCAACCCGATTCGCCTACGATCCCGACAGTTTCTCCTTCGGTGATCTCGAAACTCGCTTCTTCTAAGGCTTTCACATAACCGGCCACTTGCAGGAAGACTCCTTTGCGAATCGGGAAGTACTTCCGAGCATGTTCGACTTTCAAAATCATTGGATATCCCCCTTTTCATACAGCCAGCATTTCACTTCTCTGCCAGAAAGCGGTTCGAATGCAGGAGGCGCTGTCTTGGGGCATATCTCCATGACCTTTGGGCACCGAGGGTGAAACCGGCATCCTTCCGGAAACTCATAAGCGCGGGGAACATATCCGGAGATGAATGGAAGGGTCTTCCCTTTATACTCCCGTTGGACACGCGATTTAAGAAGCCCTTGAGTATACGGATGGAGGGGCCGTTTGAACAGATCAAACACCGTTGCTTTCTCCACGATCCATCCGGCATACATGACATGGATCCGGTCCGCCACCTCGGCAACCACTCCTAGGTCATGGGTGATGAAGAGGATGGAAGTGCCGGTTTCCTTTTGGAGTTTTTTCATCAAGGACAAGACTTGAGCCTGAATGGTAACATCCAAAGCGGTGCTGGGTTCGTCGGCGATCAGGATCTTGGGCTCAAGCGAGAGGGTGAGGGCAATCATCACCCGCTGGAGCATTCCACCGCTCATCTGATGGGGGTATTCTTCGATCCTTCGCTTGGCTTCGGGAATCCCCACCTTCTGGAGCATTTCAATCGACTGCTTTTTTGCTTCGGATTCAGAGACAGGGTAATGAACGCGAAGGGCTTCGATCATCTGATCTCCGATTGTGTACAATGGATCGAAGGAGCTCATTGGTTCCTGGAAGATCATCCCGAATTCTTTCCCGCGCATGTGTCGATATTCTTCTTTGGATAGACAACGCAAGTTGCGTCCTTTGTATAGAATCTCCCCCTCAATCTTGGCGGGAGGCGATTTAACCAAGCCCATCAAGGTCAGGACGGTCACGCTTTTCCCACAACCCGATTCTCCAACCAAGGCCAACACCTCGGTCTGGTTGAGGGTAAAGCTGATGTCGTCTACAGCTTTGACCATGCCTTCGTCTGTTTTGAACCAGGTTTTGAGATGGTTGACTTGAATCATACCTTTTCCACCGTCCTGTACGGGTCAAAAGCATCCCGAAGCGCGTCACCCACGAAGTTGAAGCACATCACAGCAACCACGATGAAGATCCCGGGAATCATCTGCCAGGGATAGTTCTGGATCACCGTCAACGACTGGGCTTGACTGAGAAGCAATCCCCAACTCGTCATTGGTTCTTTGATTCCCAATCCCAGAAAACTGATAGCGCTCTCTCCAAGGATCATACCCGGGATGGAGAGCGTCGATACAACCACCAAGTAGGTCGCAGTGTTCGGCACCAAGTGTTTGACAATGATTTTCATGTCGGATTGGCCAGTTACTTTGGCTGCCAAAACATATTCCTTCTCCCTCAGGCTCAACACCATTCCGCGTATCACACGGGCAACCCCCATCCACCCAATAAAGGAGAGGACAATCACAATACCAAAATACACGGAAGTGCTGGGCCACTGTGGGGGCAGAATCATAGCCAACGCCAACCAGAGGGGGATTCTCGGAAAGGACCGCAAGACCTCGATAAAGCGCTGGATACCAACATCGATCCATCCCCCAAAATACCCTGAAACAGAACCGATGATGGCTCCCAGAAAGACTGCAATGAACGTCCCCAGGAGTCCAGCAGTCATGGAGACCCGGCTCCCGATCACGGTTCGCGAAAAAACATCTCGACCCAGACGATCTCCGCCGAAAAGAAAGAGCGGCGCGGTCGCGTCTGGTCCGACCCCAAACAAATGGATATCGGTTTCCCACAAACCCCAGAATTTATAGGTTTGCCCTTTCGCAAAAAGACGAATGGGATAAATTTTGGAGGGATCGACCTCCTGCTTCCAACCAAACGTGACCGGATCCCGTACTCGCTTCACTCCATAGATAAACGGACCCATGAATGTTCCTTCGTGGAACCAGTGGATCTGGGTGGGGGGGACATTCAGAAAATCACGATGCGTCGCGGTATAGTTATATGGCGCGATGAAATCCGCGAAGATCACCATCAGATAGAGAAGCCCCAAGATGATCAATCCAATAAAGGCTAGTTTGTGCTTGAAAAAGGCTTTTTTTGCCCGAAGGGTAGTTTGTGTCGCCATGATCCACCCCCTAACTCATCCGAATTCTCGGGTCCAGAAGGGCCAGGGCGATATCGGCCAGAAGGTTCCCGATCTGCGCGATAATGGCGATAAACATCAGAAAGCTCATAACCAGATATTGGTCCTGGCTGCGGAGCGAGTCGTAGAAAAAGGGTCCCATGGTTGGCAGATTAAGAACAATCGAAGCGATGACCGTTCCGGAGAAAATATTCGGGAGCTCCATGCCCGCGATGCTGACCATAGGGTTAAGCGCGTTTTTAATCACATGAGCCCGCACCCGCTTTTCAGGGAGGCCCCGAGCGCGCAAGGAATTGACAAAAGGAGATCCCAGCATATCGAGCATATTCCCGCGCATGACCCGCATCAGCCCTGCCCAACCGGAAAAGCCGATGACAATCAGGGGCATCCATAGGTGTTGGAGCAGATCCACGAATTTGGCCCAACTCCATGGCGCGCCAATAAAAGGGGAAGAAAACAGTCCTCCTACAGAGGTTGCGCCGGATTGAAGGGCAATGAACATTAGGATCAACGCCAGAAAGAATTCTGGGAAGGAGATTCCCAGAAATCCAACGGTCGTGAATGCGTAGTCTGCAGGAGAATACGGTTTCAGTGCCGAATAGATCCCCACGGGCAAAGCGATCAGCCATGAGATGACAATGGTGGTGAGCGCGATCATCACCGTCCATCCCATTCGCTCCCAAATCAGATCAGCTACCGGTCTTTTATGCGAAAAAGAATATCCGAAATCAAACTCGGTGAGAATCCCTTTGATCCACATCCCGTATCGAACGATCGGGGGTTGGTCGAGACCATAGGTTTCCCGGATGTATCGGATCTGCTCCGGTGAGACTCTGGGGTTTTCCAGATACTGTGAGGCGAAATCTCCGGGCTGGAGTTCGATGACCATGTAACAGATCAAAGAGATCAAAAACATCATCGGAATCATGATCAGGATTCTTCGGATGATAAAGGATATCATGAAGATCGCTCCTTTTGAGGAATCGGACAAACCCTTGGAATCAAAAAGGCACACCCGTTTGGGCGGGTGTGCCCTGTATCAAGTTCGATTGAAGATGAAGATCAGTTCTTCACAAAGATGGTGTAGTTGGTTCCAACGATCATACCCTCCGGGAGCTGGTAATAGTTGCCTATGTTGCGCGCGACCGCCAGAAGGTCCATTCCTTTGCACACGAAGATGAACGGAACATATACGGCATAGATCTCCTGCCAAATGTCGTAGTAGAGCTTTCTTTTGGCGGGATCCATGGTTGCTTCCCCCAGTTCAAACATCTGGAAGACGATCTTTTCCCAGTACATCATGTTTTCGTATACTGCTGCGCGTGTTTCATCGTGCATCGTTGAGAGATGGTTGTAATACAGCGGATTTCCCGGTTGCCAGATGGCTTTTCGAAGCTGAGGGTCGGGCTGGTTTCCGAAAGCCCACAGACAGGCTTCGAAGTCGCCGGCGAGCGCTCTCTGATTGCGCAACGCGCCGTCAATGACCTGCATGACACAGTCCACACCAATGCTCTTGAGTGTTTCAGAGAAGATGTACGAAATGTCCACGTAATCTTGTGCGGTGGATGTAATCAAAACGAAACTGAGGCGGTTGCCCGACGGGAACTGACGCCAGCCATCTCCATTGCGATCCACAAGACCCAGGTAGTCAAGAAGGGCTTTGGCCTGATCCAGATCGAAACCCCGGCGGAGCTGTTCAATGTTGGGGTTGTAGAAATCGGCGTTGGCAGGAAGGACAGGGACCCCGCCCAAAACGGCCAAAGTGTTATAGACTTCATCAATGATCCGTTCCCGGTCAAGGGCATACTCCATGGCAGCGCGAAATTCTGTCTTTCGGAAGACATCCCGTAGCTCTGGATTGGGAACGTCCAGGTTAAAGGTAATGTGCAAAGGGCTGGGTGTAGGGTTGACCGGTTCTGCGCGATAGACAACAAAAGGCGCGCCGTCCAGTTCTCTCTGCTTGAACATCGGGTAATCCCTGGCTGCTATCGTCATGGCAACGAGTTCTCCGGCCATGAACTTGGCGTTTGTGACTTCAGGATCCCGAATGATCAGGTATTCCAAAGTGTCGGCATAGGGGAGCTGATTGCCCCACTTGTCTTGCTTCCAGAAATTCGGATTTTTCTTCATGACCACTTTTTGGTCGACTATATACTGGCTGAGCACAAAAGGTCCGGTTCCTACGATCTGGTTCAATGGCGTATCTGTGGTCCAAAGGCGGTTGACCGACCCGGGGTCGTTGGGATCGATCTTATCGGCAAGAATATGTTTGGGGTAGATCAACACATGCGACAACACTGTATAGAATGCGCCGTAAGGAGTGGGAAGATGAGCTTTCAGGGTCTTGTCGTCAACCTTTTCCCAGGTGATGGCTTGGCCGCCAAGCGTAAAGCGGTCGATGGAGTTTCCTTCCGCAAATCGGTTCATGACAAATTTTTCAAAGGTGAAGATGACATCATCGGAAGTCAGGGGAGTGCCATCAGACCATTTCACATCACGAAGATGGAAGGTGACCACTTTTTGGTCGTCGGAAACATCCCACGATTTCGCCAGAGCTGGTTCCAAGCTGTAATCGATGGGGTTGGCCTCCACGAGAGGATCAAGGAATTGCCCAGCGATGGTATACGCGATGTTGTCCAAAGAGCCATAAAAACTGAAGGATTGAGGAGAATTCGCGAAGGATCGCACCAAAGTTCCCCCCATGTTGGGCGCTTGGGGCGTGAGCCGAGGGTCGACTGTTTTCATTTCCGCAGCGAATGATGTGAGCATGATGCCTACGATTAGTACCAAAATCAATCCATACCTTTTCATCTCGTTCCCTCCCAAAAAAGATAGGTACACAAGGAAATCAAATCCTCGTGTATTTGTAATAACATTATACCTTGGATCTTTCATTGCTGTCAATCGAGGATTTGGGAGGTTTTCCCCCTTCTCTATCGATTACTTCTGTTATTCTTCCGTATCCGTATCCTAATGCATCGGTTTTGCGTACTTCGAACCGATACCCATCGAATGAAGAAAATGGTATAATTATCGGGGATTTAGAGCAGATTGATCATATACGGTTTGAGAAAGTGCTTGGTAAGAGAGAGAAGGACTATCGTAACAAACGCGATCAATGCGGTCATGGGTTGGAACCCATCGATAACCAATCCCAACGCCAACGCCGAAGCAGGGGGGTGTTCGGTATTGAAGATGACCATCAAAAACATAGACCCTCCAACCGCCAACGCTCCTGCTAGAGCGATCCCGTTCTGATGAAGCGCTTCAAACGGGACCATCCGAAGACTGTTCATGAGTTGGGTACACAAAAAGGCAGTGAAAATGCCCGTAAGGTATCCCCCCACCAAAAAACGAGGATGGGATGAATGGGTATGAGGCCCTGTGAATGCGATGAAACCGCTGGCTCCAAGTGACGCGACTACAATCCCGTCTGTGAAGAGATCCAGGGCGAACAGGATCAGAAAAAAACTGATGATCATTAACATAGATTGTCCCAGATATTGTTTGGGGTGTTTCAGAAACTTCTCATCCAACCATTTCATATCAGACCACCTCGGGGCGGATGAGCGATTATATCATATTCATCTTTGGCCAATGGTGCAAATGCTGCGTTTTGTTTCATTTTATGATTGAGGGGGGCGAATATGGCAAAAGAAGTGGGTTTGATATTTGGAACACGACCGGATGCGGTTAAAATGGCGCCTGTATATCATGCGCTCGTTGATCGGGGGATTACGCCATGCCTGATCGCGACCGCTCAGCATCGGGAGATGTTGGATCAGGTCTTGCGGTTGTTTCACTTAACGGCCGATCATGATCTGAATGTGATGGAGCCGCGGCAGTCTTTGGGGGCATTAACCGCGCGTTTGGCGCAACGACTGGACCTTCTGCTGAATGCGCGTCCTTTGGATGCTGTTTTGGTTCATGGAGACACAACATCATGCCTGGTTGGAGCCTTGTCGGCCTTTTATCACCAGATACCCGTAGGCCATGTCGAAGCGGGGTTGCGATCGAACGATCCGGCCAATCCCTTCCCTGAGGAGATCAATCGAAAGCTGACGGCCCATATTGCTACCTTTCATTTTGCGCCCACACCCAATGCAGTCAATAATCTTCAAAAGGAAGGGATCGATCCCACGGCGATATTCTTGACCGGAAATACTGTTATCGATGCCCTTGTGTGGGTTACCGAACGATATCCCAATCAGTTGCGTCAAAAACGCGAAGCTTTGGGCCTTTCAGGGAAACCGTACATTCTGATGACCATGCACCGAAGAGAAAACTGGGGCACGCCGATGAAAAATGTCATTTCGGCGGTGAAACGCATTCTGCATGAGCACGATGATCTTCACCTGCTCTTTCCTGTTCATCCCAATCCTGCGGTGCGAGAGGTTGTCATTCCTGCCCTAGAGCAACATCCCCGGGTTTGTTTGACTGATCCGGTAGGGTACTTTGATTTTGTCGCGTGGATGCAAGGGGCCCTTTTCATCATGAGCGATTCCGGTGGGCTCCAGGAAGAAGCCCCTTGGCTTGGGAAACCGGTGTTGCTCCTTCGTTCTTGCACAGAACGGCCCGAAGCGGTTTCTTCCGGGGCTGTTTCTTTGGTCGGGACCGACGAAGACCGGATCTATGAACACGCGTTTGAGCTGATTCACAATCCGGCTCGATATACACAGATGGCGCAAGCGCGCAATCCTTACGGGGATGGAACGGCTTCGATTCAGATTGCACAAATCCTGAGCGAGCAAATTTAATGGAGGTTCACGTTTTTGGCGCGGCTTTTTGGGACGTATTCATAGAGTCTGAAGCCATCCATTCAAAAGATATTTGGGACATGCCCGGAGGGAGCGGATTGAATATAGCGCTGGCCCTCCATTTTCTGGGCCACTGTGTGCAGTTTCGCGCTGTTTTGGGGGCTGATTCAGCGGGTTATGGAATCGCCCGCTTCCTTGAAACCGTAGGCATGGATCTGTCCGGTCTGCAATGGACAGATGGGGCTACGGGTTTGCTGGTTTCAAAAAGGCAGAAAGCCCTTTCAGTAAGGATTCCGCCAAAAGAGGCTCAAAAACTGCCCAAGATGGATGGATCGGAGTCCGACTTCGCGGTGGCGCTTCCCACAGAAATCAGTCATACCGTTTTTTCGGAAATCATCGAGGCTCCATGGGAATGCTTGGTTGCGGATTGGGGGCCACGCGGCAAGGCGGAATCTCCAAAAGCCAAAGGGCCGACCCTATGGATCGGGAATGAGGATGAATGCCGATCCCATACCTGCGACATTATTAAAATGGGGCCATTCGGCGCTCGGTGGGGAGTGATCACCGTTGCGGGTTCTGGAGAGGCGTTGCCTTATCCTGTTGGGGCCGGGGACCTGTTTGATGCGATCGTTGTCGATGGAATCATTCGAGATGTAGAAAAAGAGCGGATTTTGAAAGAAGCGGTTCGTCTTTCGGAAATCGCATGTCAAATCCCTGGAAGCAGCTCCAAAGCGATCGAAATGTTTGGAGGATATCGGGCAATGGATCATTCATTCTTGCCCAAACAATTCATTCCCTCTCTTTTGCCATCTCCAGTCAATAAACCGGTCTGGCACCAGGAAAATTCTCAAAGACAGTCGGGGGGATCGATTTGAAGCCGTTTCTCATTTCCGGTCCGATGGCTGGGGTTACAGACTATCCATGGAGGCAATTGGTGAGAGAAGTAGCTGGCCATTCTGCGCAGTTGATTTATACGGAGATGATCAGCGCCAAAGCCGTGTGCATGGGGAATGCGCGAACGAATGAGATACTTCCGTACCCGGATGAAGCAGTAGTGGTGCAACTGTTCGGATCAGAATCCGGCACGATGGCGCAAGCATGCGTACGAATCATGGAACAGTGCCCAAAAGTGATCGGTTTTGATATCAATGCGGGATGTCCCGTGCGGAAGGTGATCAAAACTGGATCAGGCTCAGCCCTTATGAACGATCCAGAACGGATTCGGAGGATTATGCGAGAAATGCGCCCTATCCTTTCGGAATGTGGCAAGACTATGTCGATCAAGACCCGCCTTGGATGGAGAAAAGCGTTGAATTACCCGGAAATCGCCGCTATTGCTCAACAGGAAGGAGCGGATTGGTTTACGCTTCACGGAAGAACCGTCGAACAAGGGTATTCTGGTCAGGCTGATCCCCATTCATTGCGTCTGCTTTCTCAATCGATGCGGATCCCAATCCATTGGAGTGGGGACGTCTTTACAGCAAACCAGGCTGTGGACCGACTTAAAGATCCAATGGTTCAAGGGATTCTGTTTGCCCGAGGAATGATGGGAAATCCTTGGATATTTGCCCATACCCATGCCATTTGTGAAGAATGGCCTGCATTGCAGAGTGGCGCTCGAAGGATCGCCAGCGAAGAACGAATTCGGACGGTCCAAAGGCATATGCAATTGACCGACCAGAGTTATGGGCCGAGAAAAGCACTGGCCCAGTTCAAAAAATGGGTTGCGCCTTATTCGCGGTTTCTTTCCGATATCCGACACGAACGGAATGAATTGATGCGCATGACTGATTGGAAAGTCTTTCAGAATCGATTTCTCAGCCTTCTGGAACAGGGTTTCGGCCATGAAGGGAGCGAAGGCTTCCCGTTGTTGTGATATAATACCGTCGGAATTCATTTTGGAAAGAAGGTACGGATGAACCCGAGCAATGAACCATTGTCAACCAGGAAGCCACAGGTTGTTGTCGTCGGAGACACGTTGATCGATATTCTTCTATATGTTCCTGCTTATCCCAAGGAAGGAAGCGAAGTGAAAGCGGCTTCCTTCTTTCGCGTTGGGGGGTCATCGTTTACGAGCGCCATGTGCTGTCATCGGTTGGGATGTCCCACTGCTTTGCTCTCCCGGATCGGAGAAGATCTCTATGGTCGGTGGATTCGGGAAGAATTGGAGCGAATGGGCGGTATTCTGCCTGGCATGGAGATATCTCCGGAATCCAAGACAGGCAGCATGACCATTGTGGTTTCCGAGCAAGGGCAGAGGACCATGTACAGCTGCCGAGGAACAGGCACCCTTCCGGAACTCGACGCTTCGTTCAACCGGTGGCGCGTGCCGGGCGGCCTTCTCCATCTCTCGGGGTATTCGTTGCTTGAGAGCGATCATTCTGTCCAGATCAAATCCCTTGTCCAACAGGCGCAAGCGCGGGGGATGCGGATTTCTTTGGACCCTGGACCGCTTCCTGTGATTCAGGTTCCCGATCGATTATGGGAGATCCTTGCTTGGGTAGATGTCTTTATGCCGAACGAGATGGAATTAGAAGAATTGACCGGATACGAAGATGAAGAGCGAGCTGCCGAACAGGTTTTGAAAACAGGATGCAAGGCGGTTTTGCTTAAGAAAGGATCAAAAGGAGCTTCTATGTTTACCGATGGACAGCGGCGGGACGCGCCCGCAGAGCCAATTCACCCATCTCCTCACGATACTACCGGCGCAGGGGATTCGTTCAATGGCGGTTTTTTGGCTGCGATGGCCCAAGGATCTTCATGGATGGCTTGTATGGACATGGGCAATCAAACGGCCCGGAATTATCTGATCAAACGGTTCAACGAATAGAGGAGGAATGTGATGAACAACGGTTTTTTTGAAGTATCGCCTTTTGTGGAACACGCCATTCAATCGGGGAAGCCCGTCGTGGCCCTGGAATCCACATTAATCGCGCACGGATTGCCCTTTCCCCAAAACCTGGAAGTGGCTTCCAAGATGCAAAAGGCTGTTGCTCGTTCCGGAGCGATCCCGGCAACGGTTGCGGTGCTGGATGGCGTTTGCAAAATCGGGCTTTTGGACCATGAATTAGAGCGGGTGGCCCATGATGCCTCATCATTCATGAAAGTGAATGCGTGCGATATCTCTTTTGTGGTGGGGAAAAAGATGAACGGCGCGACAACAGTCAGCGCTACAGCATGGCTTGCCCATCTGGCCAAGATCAATGTGTTTGCAACAGGCGGAATTGGCGGTGTCCACCGGAATTATCTCGAATCGTTCGATGTCTCTCACGATCTTTCGACCCTCTCGCGTATACCTATGGTGGTGGTGGCTTCTGGAGCCAAATCGGTTCTTGATCTGCCCAAAACCATAGAGATGTTGGAAACGTTGGGCGTCTTGACGCTCGGATACCGGACGGATTTCTTTCCCGCTTTTTATAGCGCATCGTCTGATATACGGCTCGAACATCGAGTGGAAAACGCGCAGGAGGTCGCGCGGATTTATCACGCCAAACACTACATCGGCATTGATGGATCGATATTGGTAGCCAACCCGGTCCCGCAGGAAGACGAGATTCCCAACGCTGTGATGGATCCGATTATCAATCAAGCAATCCGCGAAGCAAAAGGCCAAGGCATCGAAGGCAAAGCGGTCACGCCTTTTCTGCTTCGGCGCGTAAAGGAACTATCTCAGGGAACAAGTATGAAGGCCAATATTTCTTTACTCATCGAAAACGCGAAGGTGGCGGGAGAGATCGCGTATGCTATCTCGGAATCAATTCGTAACGAGCAGTTCCCGAAAGTCGGGTTCTGAGGGTTATTGGACAAAATCGACCAATTCCATCGATATTTGCTCTTGGTGGAAAATGGTCTTCAGGGGTAATCCGATCGAAGGA
>Ga0334886_1002332_pt1 | contig 19319 bp, 15 predicted proteins | sample GraSluR1_MG_9_FD_207232 | JGI IMG/M metagenome (GOLD analysis project Ga0334886, IMG submission 207232) | Sludge microbial communities from methane-producing bioreactor in Wageningen University, Netherlands - Granular Sludge_27_06-R1 | ecosystem: Engineered > Bioreactor > Anaerobic >... | reverse complement strand
TAGCCGTCGAGCTTCTCCATCGGCTGGACGGTGACGCCCTGGAAATGGCCGGGACCGACGCGCTCGCCGACGGTTGTCTCGATGATTTTGTAGGCCTTGAGCACAGCGTCGTCGTCGCGCAGGTTCAACTGCACGCCTTGGACATCGGACTTGTGCGTGATCGTCTCGGAGTTCAGCTTGAGCACGACAGGATAGCCGATTTCTCTGGCGATCGATACGGCTTCATCCGGGCTGTTGGCGAGCATGGTCGGCACGGTTGAGATGCCATAGGCGGCAAATACTTGTTTCGACTCAAACTCGGTGAGGATGGTGCGACCCTTTGCGCGCACGGCCTCGATCAACTCGGTGGCGCGGCGCTGATTGGTCGCCTCGGCGTCGCTGGCTACGGGCAGCGACGGCGTCTCGTAGATGGAGCGCAGGTTGTAGGAGTAGCGCCACATGTAGTTGAAGATGCTGGCGGCAGTATCCGGATAGTCGAAGGTGGGGATGTTGGCGCGGTTCAACACGTCAACGCCGCCGGCGACCTCAGGCCCGCCCATCCAACTGGCGAGGACCGGTTTACGCGTATCTGCCAGGGCGCGGGCCATCTTCTCCGCGGTCTGCGTCGGGTAGGTCATATCCTGCGGCGTGAGGATGACCATCAGGCCGTCGGTGTTCTTGTCTGCGATGGCGATCTCAACGGCCTTGGTGTAGCGATCGGGGTCAGCATCGCCGATGATATCGACGGGGTTGTTGTGGCTCCAGTGGCGCGGCAGCACCTCGTCGAAGGCGGCCATAGTTTCTTCGGACAGCTCGGCAAGCTTGCCTTTGCCTGCCATGAGCATGTCCGTCGCCAGCACGCCAGGGCCGCCGGCGTTGGTCAGGATGGTAAGGCGCGGGCCTGCGGGACGCGGCTGTTTGGCGAGGACTTCGGCCATGGCGAAGAGGTGCGAGAGGTGCTCGACGCGCAGGACGCCGCAACGGCGGAAGGCTGCGTCGAGCACGTCGTCGCTGCCGGCCAGCGAACCGGTGTGCGAGGCGGCGGCCTTGGCGGCTGCGGCGCTGCGCCCGGCTTTGATGACGATGATGGGCTTGGTCAGCGACACTTCGCGCGCGGCGGACATGAAGGACTGGGCGTTGCCGATCGACTCCATATACATGACGATGCTGCGGGTGCGGTCGTCGTCGCCCAAGTAGTAGATCAGGTCGCCCCAATCGACGTCGAGCATCGAACCGACGGAGACGAAGGCGCTGAAGCCGACATGTTCGCGGAAGCTCCAGTCCAGCACGGCGGTGCAGAGCGCGCCGCTCTGGCTGATGAAACCGACGTTGCCCGGCAAGGCCATGCCTTTGGCGAAGGTGGCGTTGAGACCGGTAAGGGGACTCATGACGCCGAGGCAGTTGGGGCCGATGATGCGCATCTGCGCGCTGCGGGCGCGTTCGAGGACCTGGCGCTCCAGTTCGGCGCCTTGCTCGCCGATCTCTTTAAAGCCGGCGGAGATGATGATGGCGCCTTTGACGCCAGCCTGTACGCACTCGTCGATGATGCCAGGCACGGTGCGCGCCGGCGTGACGATCACGGCCAGGTCCACCTGCGCGGGCACTTCCAGCACGCTGGAATAGGCGTGAATGCCCAAGACGCTGGCGCGTTTCGGGTTGACGGGGAAGACCGCGCCGCCGAAGGGATGGCTGATAAGGTTCCAGAGCAATGTGCGCCCGACGCTTCCCTGCGTTTCGGAAGCGCCGATCACCGCGACGTTCCGTGGTGAGAAAATCGCGTCAAGCGGGTGACGCCTGAAACTGCTTGTTGATTCGGCCATGTTAGCTCCTATTTTTTCGTGATAGTGGGGTCAGATACGACGGCGTGCAGACTGTCACTCCGTCATCAGTCGCCCCACACCTGTGGAAACTTCTCTTTTTCCTGCAATTCAATCAACGGAATAGCGGTATTGAAAGGGTACTCCCCTGTAAAACAGGCATTGCAATAACCGTCCTCTGCCTTGAGGGCCTTCATCAGCCCGGACAGCGAGAGAAACGCAAGCGAGTCCGCTCCAATATGACGGCAAATTTCGTCCATGTCTTTGTTGGCGGCAATTAGTTCCGATTGCGCGGCCATATCTACGCCCATGAAGCAGGGGAAGCGAATGGGCGGACAGGCGACGCGAACATGGACTTCCTTTGCGCCGGCATCGCGCAGGAGCTGTACGAGCGGGCCGGAGGTGTTGCCGCGCACGATGGAGTCATCGACCATAACGACGCGCCGCCCGCGCAGGTTCTCCGGCAGCGGGTTAAACTTCATGGCGACGCCGATCTTGCGCAGCTTATCGGTCGGTTCAATGAAGGTGCGGCCAATGTAGCGGTTCTTGATCAGCCCTTCACTGTAGGGAATGCCGCTCTTCTGGGCAAAACCGACGGCATGCGGCGTGCCGGAGTCTGGGACGGGCATGACGATGTCAGCTTTTACGGGCGCTTCTCTGGCCAGCTGCCGGCCAAGCTTTTGACGCACCTCGTGGACGAGCAGCCCGCCGAACACGCTGTCGGGTCGGGCAAAATAGATGTGTTCGAAGGTGCAGAAGGCCGGCTGCTGCGGCGGCGCGCCCTGGCTGAAATCGCAGCCGGATTCGTCGATGCGGACGATCTCGCCAGGCTGGACTTCGCGCACCATCTGGGCGCCGATGGTGGCAAAGGCGCAGCTTTCGGAGGCCAAGACATAGCCGTCTTCGAGGCGGCCAACCGCCAACGGGCGCAGTCCCCAGGGATCGCGCACGCCATAAACGGCGTCGCGGGTCAGGATAACCAGGCTATAGGCGCCTTCGGCACGCGCCATCATGATGCGGATGCGCGTCGGCCAGTCCGGGCCGCCGGCTCCGGCGAGCAGGTGGATGATCAGTTCGCTGTCTGTCGACGTCTGCAGGCCGACGCCCCGCTCCAGCAACTCGCGGCGCAGTTGGGGCGCGTTGATGAGGTTGCCGTTGTGTCCGATAGCCAGCGGGCCGTCGAGCGTCTCCAAGACGTAGGGTTGGGTGTTGCGCAACCGTGGCGCGCCGGTGGTGGAGTAGCGCGTGTGGCCGATGGCCATGTGCCCCTGGAGATAATGCAGGTTGTCCTCATTGAACACCTGGGAAACCAGCCCCATGCCCTTGTGGACGTGCGCCATACGGCCATCACAAGTGGCGATTCCGGCGCCTTCTTGGCCGCGGTGTTGGAGCGCATAGAGCGCGAAGAAGGCGAGGCGAGCCGCCTGTTTGTCTTGGGCGAAGATGCCGACCACGCCGCATTCTTCGTGCAACTTGTCATCTTGGTACATGGCAGACGCTCCCTTCAGAACCGCCGGACACGCTCACAACTGCGACACCCTTGCCTTGTCGCTGAGCGCGCAACGGGCGGCGGTGACAGAGGCAAGCGCTGCGGCGACATCAGGCCCTAGGGCGGTGAGGTGGCCCATTTTGCGGCCCGGTCGCGGTTCGCGCTTGCCGTAAAGATGTAACTTGACGTTCGGCACGGCTAAGGCCGCGGCCCAGTCCGGTTCGCCGTTTGACCATAGATCGCCGAGCAGGTTGGCCATAGCAGCGGGCCTTGCCTGGTGCGTGTCAGCCAGAGACAGTGCGCAGACGGCACGAACCTGCTGCTCGAATTGGCTGGCAAAGGCGGCCTCGATGGTGAAGTGACCGGAGTTATGCGGTCTCGGCGCAATCTCGTTGATGAATAGGCGGCCATCCTCGGTCAGAAAGAACTCTACGCAAAGCACGCCGACCACATCTAGCTCCTCCATGACTGTGTGCGCCAGGTCGACGGCTTGCGCGGCTGCGGCAGGAGGGATGCGCGCCGGTGCAATCGATATATCTAGGATGTGATCCCGGTGGATATTCTCAATCGCTCCGTAGTGTGCGAACCGGCCTGCCGGGTTGCGAGCGCCAACGACCGAGATTTCGGCTGCGAACTCGACATAAGATTCGAGGATCGCAGGCTGGCTGCCGAGTGCCGACCAGGCGCGCTCGAGGCCCGCCGCGTCGTGCACGACCGCTTGGCCTTTGCCGTCGTAGCCGAAGGCGGCGGTCTTCAGAACCGCCGGAAAGCCGGCTGTCGAGGCGGCAGCGGCTAGATCGGTCGCTCTTTCCAGCGGTGCAAAGTTGGCAACGGGCAGGCCGGCATTGCGCAGGAAGGTCTTCTCGGCGATGCGCTGCTGCGCGGTTTGCAATACCCAGCCGCCGGGGCGCACCGGCACGCCATGCTCCTCTGCGATGCGGGCCGCAGCGGCATCGACGTTCTCGAACTCGAAGGTCAGTACGTCGATGCCGCGCATAAACTGCGTCAGGGCGTCTGCATCGTCATAGGGCGCTGCGATTTCGAAGTCGGCGACTTGACCGGCGGGAGAGTTTCGGTCCGGAGAAAAGATGTGAATGCGGTAGCCCATCGCCCTGGCAGCGAAGGCCAGCATACGACCAAGCTGTCCGCTGCCGAGGACGCCGATGACGGCGCCTGGAAGAATCGGCGTTGCCATAGACAACTAAAGTCCTGTCTCCTCCAACACTAATTCGTCCTCCATCACTTGGCGGGCGCGTTCGGCGCGGTACTGCCGGAGCGCGGCGCGATAGGCAGGGCGTTGGGCGCCGAGAATGGCGACGGCCAAGAGCGCGGCGTTGACGGCGCCGGCGCGGCCAATGGCCATCGTGGCGACGGGAACGCCGGCAGGCATTTGCACGATGGAGAGCAGCGAATCCAGCCCGTTGAGCGCGCGGCTTTGGATAGGCACGCCGATCACCGGCAGGAGCGTATGACCCGCTACCATGCCGGGCAGATGCGCAGCCCCGCCCGCGCCGGCGATGATAACCTCCAACCCACGTTCTTCGGCGGCGGAGGCGTATTCGACCATCCATTCGGGCGTGCGGTGGGCGGAGACGATTTTGTATTCGCAGGGCGCGTCGAACTGGCGCAAGGTCAAAGCTGCATGCTGCATGGTTTCCCAGTCTGACCTGCTGCCCATAATGATGCCGACGAGCGGCGCCGGATGCGCGGTCATCGGATGCCTCGTGTGGTAAGCGTGTGTCTAGCCATAACGCACTTTCTGCAGCCAGGCCTGTAGGTTGCGCGCGATGCGCGCGTCTGCGGGCAGTTCGCCGGGGACAAAGTCGCGCCCGGTGAGCATTTCGTAGATGCGCTGGTAGCGCGCTGAAGTCTCGACGGCCAGATCGACGGGTAGGGGGAAGGGTTCGCCTTCGCCGCGATAACCCTGGGCGGCATAGTGCAGCCGGACGAACTCTTTGTCAAAGTTTTCCGGTTCCTGTCCGTTGGCGATGCGTTCTGCAAAGCTATCAGCGCGCCAGAAGCGGCTCGAGTCCGGCGTGTGGATCTCATCGATGAGATAGAGCGCGCCGTTTTCGTCCGTACCGAACTCGTATTTTGTGTCCGCTAGGATAAGGCCGGCCCGGCTGGCGACGGATTGGCCGCGCAGGAAGACGGCGATGGCCGTCTCGCGCACCTGCCGCCAAAGATCAGCAGAAACGAGACCGCGCGCCACGATCTCTTGTTCGGTGATGCGCTCGTCGTGACCGCCGTGCCGCGCTTTGGTGGTAGGCGTGATGATGGGGGCCGGCAGCGGGTCGTTCTTGTGCAGCCCGTCGGGGAAGTCGATGCCGTAGATCGTGCGCTCGCCTTGGGCGTAGCGATGCCAGAGCGCGGTGCTGGTGACGCCGGTAATGTAACCGCGTACGACGACTTCTACGGGCAGGGGACGAAGGGCGCGCACCACGCTCACGTTCGGATCGGGCGATTCGAGGAAGTGGTGCGCGGCGATGTCGGCCACGGCATCGAACCAGAAAGCGGAGAGTTGGTTCAATACCTGGCCTTTGTAGGGTACAAGCCCCAAAATGCGGTCGAAGGCTGAGAGACGGTCGGTGACGACCAGGATCAGGCGATCATCTACGCGGAATATCTCGCGCACCTTGCCGCTGGCGACGCGATCGAGGAAGGGCAGGTCGATGGCGTCGAGGGGTATGGCTGCGCTCCGGTTAATTTCGGCATTGGTTAGCATAGCTAGTCCAACTATCCTATGCTCGTGATCATGGCCTCGAACAGGCGAAGGCCCAGGCGTCCGGCCGGGTTCTCTATGCGCTGTATCGGCGCGATATGGTCCTCCGGGTGGGGCATGAGCCCCAGAACGTTGCCTGCGGGGTTGCATATGCCTGCAATATCTGCAACGGAGCCGTTGGGGTTGAAGGGGCGTTCGCCGTTGGCAGGAGAGCCGTCCGCGCGGACATAGCGAAACGCGATGCATCCCTGGGATTCGAGCGCCTCTAGCGTAGCTTCGTCCAGCGTCTGGAAGTTTCCCTCGCCATGAGCGATTGGGCAAGAGATTAAGTCGTCCAGCGCGGCCAGATAGCCGGCGGCGGCGCTGCGATTCGGCAACAGATTAACCCAACGGCACTCGAAGCTGCCAACGTCGTTTTCGGTTAGGGTCACGCGACGTACGGCTGCGTGTCCTGTGGTGCGGCCGTCTCCCCGCGACAGGTCGCCCGGCAGTATGCCCGTTTTGACCAGCGTTTGGAAGCCGTTGCAGATGCCGAGCACCAGTTTACCACAATCCACGAACTCATGCAGTTGATCCTGGAAGTAGGCGTTGAGGTCCAAGGCCAGCCGAGTTCCGGCGCCGAGCGCGTCTCCGTAGGAGAAGCCGCCGGCCAACAGCAGCATGTCGTATTGGTCGAAGGTGCGTTCTCCGGCGCGCAACCGGTTGATGTGGACGATCTCGGGGCGGCCGCCTGCCAGTTCGCAGGCGCGAACAGCTTCTTGGTCGCGATTGATCCCGGATGCATGGAGGATGAGGATGGATGGCTTCATGGCGACTCCGGCGCTGCGGTCGTTGACCGCTCCGATGCGTTCATGCGAGCAGGTCGCGCTGCCAGGCGGCGACCAGGTCCTCAAGCGGCAGGTCGAGCATAGGCTCTTGGCCGGCCCATGCACGCAGCCGGCCGTCGCGCGTCACTTCGCCCAAGGGGATCAGGGTTTCGCCGGCGAACAGCGCTTCCAGCGCGGACGCGTCGGCAGGGGCGACCTCGATCACCAGACGTCCGTTGCTTTCGGCGAACAGCGTTCCGGCCGGCGTCATGCCCCCCACGGCAGGGATGGCGATTGATGCGCCAAGACGGCCGCCGATGCACATCTCGGCTAGGGCGACGCCCAGGCCGCCTTCGCTTAGGTCGTGGCAAGCCCGGACAAGGCCGTGCCGGATCGCCTGGTGCAATAGGCGGTAGCGGCTGAGCGGATTGTCCGGCGTCGAAGGCGCATCGCCGCCCGCGATCTGTAGCAATTCATGCAGCAGCGAGCCGCCCAACTCGCGCTTCGTCTCGCCCAATAGGTAGATGCGATTGCCTGCGGCTTTGAAGTCGGCGGTGACGCAGCGGTGGATGTCCGGCACGATGCCGATGGCCGAGATGAGCAGCGTACCGGGGATGGGGCGCCCGTTGTACTCGTTGAAGAGGCTGTCTTTGCCGGAGATAAAGGGCGTGCGATAGGCAAGTGCGCCGTCGTAGCAACCCTGGCAGGCGCGGACAAGCGCGCCGAGGCGGTCAGGCAAGGTCGGGTTGCCCCAACAGAAGTTGTCGAGGATGGCGAGGCGGTCGGGGTCGGCGCCGACGGCGACGGCGTTGCGCACTGCCTCGTCGATGGCGCTGACGGCCATGGCGTAGGGGTCGATGCGGCCGATGGCGGGGTTGATGCCGGCGCTGAGAACGAAGCCGCGGTCGTGCCCCCAGGTGCCGAGCGGCTTCAGCGCGGCGGCGTCGCTGGGACCGTCATGTTGGGGGCCGGTGAAGGGGCGAACGATAGAGCCGCCGCGCACTTCGTGGTCATAGCGGCGGACGATGGTTTCCTTGCTGGCGACGTTCGGATGGGCGAGCATGCGCAACAGCAGCGCAGCGACGTCGGGCCGATCAGGTGTTGCCGAGACGGTCGATGGCGGGTCGCAATACTCGGCGCGCAGCCGGCGCTGCGGCAAGCCGTCGTGCAGGAAGCTCATAGGCAGTTCGGCGACGACGAGATCGGCGTAGCGCACGCGCAGCCTGCCGTCTCCCGTGAAACGGCCCAACACGCTCAGTTCGACTTCCCAGAGCCGGGCAAACTCGGACAACTTCGCTAAGGCATCGGGCGGGACGGCGATGACCATGCGCTCCTGGGCTTCGGAGAGCCAGATTTCCCAGGGGACAAGGCCGGGATACTTGAGGAGGACGTGCTGCAACTCGACATCGACGCCCAACTCGCGGCCCATTTCGCCCACGGCCGACGACAGACCGCCCGCGCCGCAGTCGGTGATGGCGTGGTAGAGGCCGGCGTCACGCGCCGCCTCGATCAGTTCGATCAGGCCCTTCTCGGTGATCGGGTCGCCGATTTGGACGGCGCTGCCCGCCACTTCTGCGGTTTGGTGGGTCAACTCCGCGGAGGAGAAGGTGGCTCCATGCAGGCCGTCGCGGCCGGTGCGCCCGCCGAGAACGACGACGAGATCGTCGATCTGCGGTTCGGTGCGATGGCTGCCGATGGGCAGCAGGCCGGCGCAGCCGCAGAAGACGAGCGGATTGCCCAGGTAGCCTTCGTCGTAGAGGACGGCCCCGTTGACGGTAGGAAGGCCGAGTTTGTTGCCGTAGTCGCCTACGCCGGCTACCACGCCTGCGGCGATGCGCCGCGGATGAAGCAAGCCTTCGGGCAGTTGTTCGTAGGCGTAATCCTGCGGGCCAAAGCAGAGCACATCGGTGGCGGCAATAGGCCGGGCGGATACGCCGATGATGTCGCGCACGACGCCGCCCACGCCGGTGTTGGCCCCGCCGAACGGCTCTAGGGCGGAGGGGTGGTTGTGGGTTTCCACCTTGAAGGCGAGGTCGTTGGCGTCGTCAAAGGCGATGATGCCGGCATTGTCGACGAAGGCGGAGCGCAGCCAAGGCGGGGCGATCTCTTCCGTGGCGGCGCGGATGTACTGGCGCAGGAGACCGTTGATCTCGGCGTTCTGCTTAACGGCGCCGGTCTGGTCTCGCCAGGTGAAGTCTATTCGGGCGCGGAAGGTCTTGTGGACGCAGTGCTCCGACCACGTTTGGGCGAGCGTCTCCAACTCGACGTCGCTGGGGTCGCGGCCCGCGCTGCGGTAGTAATCGCGGATGCAATGCATCTCGGCGAGGTCGAGGGAGAGGAGCCGGTCTCGGCTGAGCGCGAGCAGGGCGTCGTCGTCCAACTCGCGCAGGGCGATGGTCTCGACGCGGTCGCTGGCGGCAGATACCATGCCGAACTGGGGCGCAATGGCTCCGAGACCGAAATGCTCGACCGTATCGTTACAGAGGAGCCGGCGCGTCAACAGCCGGACGTCTGCTTCAGTCATGTCGCCGTTCAATTCATAGCGGCGGGCTGTGACGACGTCGCAGGGCGGCAAGCCCAGTTCGGCCATGCCTTTGACCAGTTCGCGCGCGGTGACGTCGGTGACGCCAGGCCGAAAGGCGACCTCGACTGCGAAGGCGTATTCGTCATTGGGCGGGGGGTCGCCGGGCAGCATGGCCCAGGTATACGTTTCGGTGACAGGGTCTACGAGCAGAGCGGCGCAGAGTCGCTCGATCTCGGCGAGGGCGAGGTCTTCGGAAAGGAAGAAGACCCGTGCGATGCGGCAGGCGCGGATGCCGAGGATTCCGAAGTGTGGGGCCGCGGTCAGGATTTCCCTGACTCGCGCCTGATGGGGGCCGCGAACATCTATACGGATTGCCATGTGGCCTCAACGCTCCTTGCTGAACGATGCGTCGTCGGACCGGGCCGAAACCCACGGCGTATTGTAACAGAGCCACGGGGAAATTCCCACATCGGCGCGGCGAAAACGTACGGTTGGCGGCAAGACGCACGGGGTGAAAAATGACGTAGATAAGTGATCGCTCGCCCTGGCGCATGGGGTTCGGTGAAACGCACCATGCCGCCTGCTGCGGGGAGAAAACGGCAGGAACCGGCGCTGCGCATCCGCCGTTGTTAAGGCGGGTACGTTAGCGCATTCTGGGTTGTAGACCAATCGCCGCGACCGCGCTGCGCGGCCGCGCTAGCAATGGAGCATAGTACGAGTATGTCTGAGCAACCTCTTTCCCAACAGCGTTCTCCTTCGCTCACACCTTCCCAAGTGGTACGTGCATTGGACCGTCTCTACAAGGCGGCAGTTGTCACATTGGCTGGGCTGGCGGTGCTGGCGGCGGTGATCCTTGTGGCGCGGGCCGCCATTTACAAGGTGCACGAGTATGAACGCGGCCTGCATCTGCGCGGCGGGCGTTTCCTAGCCGTGCAAGAGCCGGGCTGGCATGTGCAGATCCCTTTGGTGGACACGGTAATCATCGTCACGGTCAGCGAGCGGCTGGGCTATGTCGACCAGATCCCGGCCATGACGTCCGACAATGTGACGATGATCGTCTCGCTGCAATACACATACCGCGTAACGGACCCGCAGCAGTATGCGTTACAGGTTGACGACCCGGAACGAATTGTTTTTGAGTTTGTCCAGGGCAAACTGCGCGATGTGGTCAACACCAAGGCGATGGCGGATGTGATGAACAACCGCGCCATCATGAATAGCGAGGTGCTGGATGCGCTCCTGGAAAAGGAAGAGCAGTACGGCGTTCAGTTTGTGACCGTACAGATGCAGGACGCATCGCCGCCGGAAGAGGTGCTGCAAGCGATCCGGGATCGCATGGTGGCGGTGCAGCGACAGGACCAGGCCCAGGCCGAGGCCGCCCAACGCAAGACGCTGGCCGACGCCGACCTCTATGCGTCGCAGAAACAGGCTGAAGCCGACGCCTACCAGATCACAGCGACCGCCCAGGCGGAGGCCGACCGTATGCGCCTCACAGCCGAAGCCCAACAGATTACGATCCGCAGCATTATGGCTGAACTCAACGGCCAGGGCGAGTTGGGCGAGAAGTTCATCGACCTGCTAATAGCCCAGGAACTGAAGGAGAACAGTAAATGGGTGATCGAAGGCGGCGGTTCGCCTGTAGTGGACATGCGCTAGGCGGGCGGCGACCGGCGTCGCGCACAAGGGGAGGCGGAGCATGATACGGAGACTCCTGCTGATCGGCGCAGGCTTCGCACTGTTCTTCGCCACAGCGTATTTTGCATCAGTCTCAGCCCTTGCTCCTGTTCGCCAGGAGGCGCTGGCCCAACCGCGCATCTTTGCCTATCGCGGCTGGCAGAGTATGGGCGTTCAGCTCAACGAGGGTGACATCGTGACCATCCGTGCGCGCGGCGAGTGGCTGTATACGCCGGGCGAGTATCACGGGCCGGAAGGCCATGCGCGCTTTCCCGCACCGAGCTTCTATCCGCTATCCAATCCGACGGGGGGCTATGAGCGGATGCGCGCTGTGCCGGGCGGCGTGTTGATCGGCCGCATCGGCGAGAACGGATCGCCTTTCCTGGTGGGCAGAGGAACGACACGGCGGGCCTCTGAGCGCGGCACGCTCTACCTGCGCATCAATGACGACAAACTCACCGACAACGAGGGGTGGGTTGCGGCGGAGGTGCGTGTGGAGACGCCGGAGGCGGAGGCGCGCTAGAGAGAGCCCGCAGCAGTCAGTTATCTCGCCACGAATTATGCGAATAGCGACAGCAGTTGGCGAATTCGCATAATTCGTGGCTGCCGTCCTTGTTACCAACCTTCGGCAGCTTGCCAATATCCTCTTCGTTATTGCCCCTTGCCGTTCCATCGTAGCGGGTGCGATCAGCTCTTCGCGACCGTTGCCTGCACGTAAAAAAACGCGGTTTGACATACTTTTGCCAACGGTGCTAGACTCGGAACGCCGGATAGTTACCAGATAGAGGCGAAGAGGGCGGCACAGGCCAGACGGACGGCTCTCCGTAAGCGGCAGGGCTTCCTATTGTCCCGTCTTCACACCGCAACTGGTGACCGGTCGCTTCCCATTTCACCGCACCCAGGAGCAGCCCTTTGGCAACAACGTTTGATGCCACCAAATTGCCGTTGGAGGCCGAGCGTAAACCCAGCCGCGCCGCAGGATTCCTCAATTCCTTTCTTCTGCGACGTTTGCTCAAAGCCTTGTTCACGGCCTTCGTGGTCATTACGCTGACTTTTTTCCTGATACGTCTCCTCCCCAGCAATCCAATCGAGCTGTTCATCCAAGAACTAATGGTGCAGTACAGCATGCCCTATCACCAGGCGCGCGACCAGGCTGCTGCGTTGTTTGCCATCGACTTGGAGAAGCCGCTTATCTTGCAGTATTTCGACTATCTGGGCGGTCTGATGCGCGGCGACCTCGGCACATCGATCCTGTCTCCGGGCACACCTGTGACGAGCTTCATCAAACGCTTCTTGCCGTGGACCGTCTTCAGCGTGGGGCTAGCGCTAATGATCAGCTTCACCAGCGGCGTGATCTTGGGTCTGCTCATGGCCTACCGGCGCGAGAGCTTGCTTGACCACATCTTAACAGTACTGGCGTCGGTCTTGAGCGCCATCCCGAACTACATTTTGGGCATCCTGCTGATCATCTGGCTTGGCGTCCGCTGGGGCGTGGTGCCTGTGGCGCAGATGCGCGGTTCGCTGTCGCCTGGCGTGCAGCCGGGCTTCACGTTGGCGTTTTTTCAGGACGCGCTCTTCCATGCCGCGTTGCCGATAGCGGCCTATGTGCTTACCACAGTAGGCAGCTGGATGCTGACCATGAAAAGTAGCACGATCAGCGTATTGGAGGAGGATTACGTAACCGTAGCGCGGGCCAAGGGGCTGAAGGAGAGCCGCATCACCACGGCTTATGTGGGCCGAAATGCCGCGCTGCCGCTCTTCACGCTGTTGGCGATCTCGATTGGCTTTGTGGTCGGCGGCTCGGTGCTGATCGAGACGATCTTCCAGTATCAGGGCATCGGCTATGTGTTGTTGCAGGCCGTGAATCGCCGCGATTACGTTGTGATGCAGGGCGTTTTCTTGATCATCACGCTTTCGGTCATCTTCGCCAATTTCTTCGCGGACATGCTCTATAGCTGGCTTGACCCGCGCATCAAGTTTGGGGCTACGGAGTAGTCGCATGAATATGTTTACGCAAGCCTTTGCCTCGCTCGGCACGACGCTGCGCATTATGTCCTATAACAAGGTGGGCTTTGCCGGCTTTCTGATGGTGGTCTTTATCGTGCTGATGTCGTTCATCGGACCGTACTTCATTCCGCTTGACACCGTGACAAAGGTCGACAAGATCTTCCAGCCGCCTTCAGCCGAGCATTGGTTCGGTACGGACCATCAGGGACGCGACATCTTTTCGCAGATCGTTCACGGCGGCAAAGATGTCATCGTGGTCGCGGTGATCGCCGGGGTGCTGTCGACCTCAATCGCGGTGGCGTTCGGTACGTTGAGCGGCTTTGCCGGCGGGCGTACGGACGCATTCATCATGGCGATTACCGACGTCATGTTGACGATTCCGCAATTGCCCCTGCTTCTGATCTTGGCCTCGCTGATGAAGTTCGAGAACGTCACGTCGCTCGGCGTGCTGTTGGGGCTGCTCAATTGGCCGTCATTGTTGCGCGCCGTGCGTTCGCAGGCCCTGTCGCTCAAGGAGCGCGACTTTATTGAGGCTGCACGTTCGCTGGATTTGGGGACCACGCACATTGTCTTCCGCGAGATCGTGCCGAACATGATGACGTATATCATCATCAGTCTGGCGCTGGCAATGACCGGGGCCATCTATGCGCAGGTAGCGCTGGTGCTCTTCGGGCTGGTGCCGTTTTCGGGGAGCAACTGGGGCGTGATGTTGAGCCTTGCCTGGGTGCGCGGGGCCATCTTTTTCAAGGACAGCATCTGGTACATCATGATGCCCATTGCCGCCATCGTCCTTCTGCAATTGTCGGTGGTAACGACCACGCGTTCGCTGGAGTTGGTCTTCAATCCGCGTCTGCGTTCCGGCGAATAGAGTCCATCGGCGCCATTGAATCGGAGCGACTTGCTGCATGAGCCAAGCTGACGACGCGTTTTTTCACCACGCCGCTGCCGGCGAGAAGCCGCCGCTGAGTTTACGCAATGTCCATATCATGTATCAGTCGCGCAAAGGCGCGGTCAACGCCGTGCGCGGAGTCGATCTGGATCTGCGTGCGGGGGAGAGTCTATCTCTGATCGGCGAGAGCGGGTCGGGCAAGACGACGCTCGGATTGGGCGTCGTGCGGCTGCTGGTGAAGACGGCCAGGGTCACGCAAGGCGAGATCATCTACCGCCGCGACGGGCTTGAGATGGATGTAAGCCAACTGGATGCTCGTCGACTGCGCGAGTTCCGCTGGCGTGAATGCTCGATGGTCTTTCAGTCCGCCCTCAATTCGTTTAACCCGGTTTTGCGCATCTGGAATCAGATGTACGATACGGCCAAGGCGCACGGATGGGGTGATAGGCGCGCTGTGCGCGAGCATGTGCTCAACTTGCTGCGTTTCGTGCAATTGGACGCGGAGCGCGTGATCGACGCCTACCCGCATGAGTTGAGCGGCGGGATGCGGCAGCGCGTGTTAATCGCCATGTCGCTTCTGCTCGATCCGCAGGTGCTGATCCTGGACGAGCCTACCACCGCGCTCGACATCCTGACGCAGCGCACCATCATCGAACTGTTGCGCCGTCTGAAGGATGAGCAGCGGCTTACGATGCTTTTCATTTCTCATGATCTGGCGATCGCGGCGGAGTTGGCGGATCGCATCGCCACCATGTACGCCGGGAAGATCGTGGAGATCGGTTCCGCCGATGACATCTTTTACCGGCCGCGACATCCCTACACGTTGGGACTGATCCGCGCCGTGCCCAAGGTGATTGGCGAGTTCGAGGATTTAGTTTCCATTCCGGGTTCGCCACCCGACCTGGTGGACTTGCCGAGCGGCTGCAAGTTTCATCCGCGCTGCCCCTTCGCGACGGACCGGTGCAGCCGCGAGGAGCCGGACCTGGAGCAGGTGGGCAAGGATCACGCCGCGGCATGCTGGCACTGGCAGTCGGTGGCGGAAGAACTGGCGGACCGCCCGCTGCATCAAAGCCTTCCGACGCTACAAACTGCTCAAAGCGGGGAATGATGGCACATATCGAACTGCAGAATGTGAGCAGGGCTTTTGGCAAGGAGTCGGAGCGCGTCTTGGCGGTAGACGACGTGTCGCTCGCAATCGAAAAGGGCGAGATTCGCTGTCTTGTGGGCGAGAGCGGCTGCGGCAAGAGTACGACCGGCAAGATGATCGCGGGGCTGTTGCCGCCATCCGGCGGGCGCATTCTCTATGAGGGCAAGCCGATAGACCGGCTGAATAAAGAGGAATACCGCGCCTATCGCCACGCCGTGCAGATCATTCATCAGGACCCGTATGCGTCGCTGAACCCAGTGCAGACGGTGAAACAGATCATTACCACGCCGCTTCTGCGCCATCGCAAGGTGAACGGCTCTCAACAGGCATACCGCCGCGCGCTCGAACTGCTGGAGATCGTCGACCTGACGCCGGCAGCTGATTTTCTCGACAAGTACCCGCATCAGCTCAGCGGCGGACAGCGGCAACGCGTGTCGGTCGCGCGTGCGCTGACGGTTGACCCTAAGTTTATTGTGGCCGACGAAGCTGTGTCGATGGTCGATGTGTCGATCCGCGTAAGCCTGCTCAACATGTTGATGCGGCTCAAGAACGAGTTCGACGTGACCTTCCTTTTTATCACGCACGATCTGGCGCTGGCGAAGTACTTTGCGTGGGAAGGCGCGATCAGCGTGATGTATCTAGGCCGCGTGGTGGAGGACGGCCCGACGCCGCGCGTGATCACGGATCCGCGCCACCCGTATACGCAGGCATTGCTGGCGGCTGTGCCGGAGGCCGATCCGGAATTGACGCACCGTAAGCGCCGTATTGCGCTGCGCAGCGCCGATATTCCAAGCCTGCTCAACTTGCCGCCGGGTTGCACGTTTCATCCGCGCTGTCCCTATTTCGTGGAAGGGGAGTGCGATGTGAGCGCACCGCCGCTGGAGCCGATCAGCGAAGGCGGGCGCGTGGCCTGTCCGGTGCGCAAAGATGAGCACGTGAGCCTACTCATCCCGTCATGAGCAGCCAATTGGGGCAGGCAGGCTTTCGTATCGGCATGTTTGTGCTGTTGACCTCCGGGCTGTTGTTGTTGGCGCTAGAGCCGCACACAGCCGAGTTCGTGTTGATGGCGGCGATGCTCGTGTGTTCCAGCGTGTTTTTGGCTGTGCTTGCCGTTTATGTGCGCGTGTTTTCCAAGCGCTGAACACGAGAACCGTTGCTCCGGTGTTTTCTTGCGTCTCCGTGTTGATGTTTTCCAACAAAGGGAGGATGGTATGCAGAAACGTATCTGGGTCGTTTTGCTGACAGTGGCTGCGCTGTTCATCAGCGCGTGCGCCGCACCGGCTGCACCAGCGCCGGCTGCGCCTGAGGCGGCTGGTGAGGCTGCGGGCGTCAGCGAGTTCCGAGGCATTTGGCCATACGTCGTACCGCCCGCCGGGCACTTCAACACTTTTGTCACCACCAACGCTATCTCGCTCGGCATCTACCAGCATCTGTTTGAGCCGAACCTGTTCATGTATATGTGGGCCGACGACGACTGGATGCCGTTGGCTGGCGAGTCTTGGGAATGGGCGGATGATGTCACCGTGCGCGTCACGTTGCCGTCCGGCGCGGTGTGGAGCGACGGCAGCGCTTATACCGCGCAAGATGTGGTGGACACGTTCACCATCCAGCGCTTGCAGGGCATCACTGTCTGGCAGTTCCTCGAGGATGTGGTGGCGGTCGACGACACGACGGTCGACTTCATTCTCACGGAACCTTCCAACACTGTGTTGCGGCGTATCTTCCGTGAGACCTTCATCCGGCCGTCGTCAGTGTACGGTGAGTTTGCTAACCGCATTCGCGACCTGATCGCGACAGGCGCCGATTCCGAGGCGGCCGAATGGCAGGCGTTGTTGCAGGAGTTCAACGAGTTTCGCCCCGAGACGATCATATCGCTTGGGCCGTACGTGTTGGATCCGAACAGCATTACCGAGTCGCAGCTGGTTCTGAACAAGAACGAGACTTCGTTCATGGCGGACTGGGTTAGTTTTGACCGCGTGCTGCTCTTCAACGGCGAGACGCCGGATGCGACGCCGCTGATGATGGCGAAAGAGGCTGACTACGCTACACACGGCTTCCCGCCGGCAACGACGCAACAGTTCATGGCGGAGGGCATTCGCATCATACGCGGCCCGAACTACAGCGGGCCGGCCCTCTACTTCAACCACACGATCTATCCGTTTAGCGTGCCGGAATTCCGCCAGGCCTTGGCCTATGCCATCGACCGTGCGGAGAACGGTATCGTGTCGATGGCCGAGTCGGGCGTGGCGGTCGAGTACATGGCGGGCTTCTCCGACAATCTGATCCCGCTTTGGCTGACGGAAGATACGCTCGGCGCGTTGAACAAGTACGAGTTCAACGCCGATACGGCTGAGCAGATGCTGCTTGACCTGGGCTTCACCCGCGGCGACGATAACGTGTGGATCGACGACCAGGGCAACCGGCTTTCGTTCGAGTTGACTGCCCCTTCGGAGTTTGCGGACTGGTCGGCTGCGGCCGAGAACCTGGCCGAACAACTCACGGAGTTCGGCATCGAGACGACCTTCCGTGGGGTAACGTTCACGCAGCACCCGTCGGACGTGCGCGCCGGCAATTTCCAGATGGCGATCCGCGAGTGGGGCGCGGGCAACCCGCACCCGCACTTCTCGTTCGACGTGGACTTCAATACCTACAACACCACTGGCGGCAGCGTCGGGGTCACAGCAGCCGGCCCCGGCATGCAGTTCCCGCTGGTGCAGGAAACGTCGCTAGGCGAGTTGGACCTGGCAGCGCTGACGATCGCAGCCGGAAAGGGCTCTGACCGCGATGCGCAGGCCGAGATTGTCAACCAGCTGGCGCTGGCGTACAACGAGTTGCTGCCGCAGATTCCGCTGTGGGAGCGCTACGGCAACAACCCGACGCTCGAAGACGTGCGCGTGTCCGGGTGGCCGGCTGACGGCGATCCGATCATCAACAACGGCACGTACGCTGATCCGTTTGCGATCGTGCTCATGCTGCAGGGCAAACTGCACCCGGCCGAATAGGCATGGTTAGCGAGGCTGCAACGGCGCGGCATCGCGGATTGGCGATAGGCGCGGGGCACGCGGACCGTGCGCCCCGCTGAATGACAAGGGCCGGCGCCATCATAGGGGCCGGCCCTATCTTGATTCTTCCACCCACCGTAAGTGGAGCGTCCCATGACAAGAGTCGGAATCATCGGAGCAGGCGCGATTGCCCGCGTCCATTTAGATGGATGGCGCCGGTTGCCGGTAGAACTAACGGGCTACTATGACATCAACAGGCTGGCATCTGATCGCGCCGCCGCGCAATTCGGCGGCAAGGTGTACGAAAGCCGTGAGGCGCTCTTCGCTGACGTGGACCTGGTGGATGTGTGCGCCTGGGGCACGGAGCACGCAGACATCGTACTCGCCGCCGCGGCGGCGGGCAAAGCCGTGATCTGCGAAAAACCGCTGGCGCGGCGGTTGAAGGACGCCGAACAGATGGTGGCGGCGTGCGAGGAAGCCGGCGTTCCATTGTATCCGGCCCATGTGGTGCGTTTCTTCCCGGAATATGCGCAGGCCAAAGCGACTCTGGACAGCGGGGCGTTGGGCAAGGCGGGCGTGCTGCGCACCGTGCGCGCCGGCAGCTTTCCGCGGCCGGGCGGCGAGTTTCATGCCCCGTACTACAGCGACTATGCCCAGAGCGGTGGCGTCATTCTGGACGTGGGCATCCACGACATTGATTACGCCCGCTGGTGCTTCGGCGAAGTCGAGCGCGTCTTTGCCCGCGGGACGACCTTCAAAGAGGCGCCGCGTAATGATCACGCGCTGATCGTGTTGCGCTTTGAGAGCGGCGCGATCGGGCACATCCAGTGCAGTTGGGCGCAACCGGGCGGCACCTTCCGTACGCGCCTGGAGATTGCAGGCGACGAAGGCATCGTGGAGTGGGATTCGCTGGATACGCCTTCGCTGATCATCCACCGGCGCAACGCAGACGACAGCGGCGTGGAGCGCTCGGCGTACAGCCCGTTGGCGCCGGAGGAACAGCCCTACTATGCTGAGTTGGCGCATTTCTTGTCCTGCTTCGAGCGTGGCGTCGAGCCGCAGGTGACGGCCCGCGACGCGCTGATGGCCGTGAAAATTTCGTTAGCCGCCATGGAGTCGATGCGCAGCGGCCGCCCCATCACCATCTCCGAGTTCCAGGAGGACCAGCCATGAGCGATCGTCGCATACGCATTGGCATGATGAGCTTTGCGCATATGCACGCTTACAGCTATGCCGTTTGTCTGCAACAGATGCCGGATGTCG
>Ga0334886_1002326_pt1 | contig 19342 bp, 21 predicted proteins | sample GraSluR1_MG_9_FD_207232 | JGI IMG/M metagenome (GOLD analysis project Ga0334886, IMG submission 207232) | Sludge microbial communities from methane-producing bioreactor in Wageningen University, Netherlands - Granular Sludge_27_06-R1 | ecosystem: Engineered > Bioreactor > Anaerobic >... | reverse complement strand
TATCCTCTCGGTTCTCTCCGTCGCTCTCGTCTCTTCAAAAGCCACAGTGCCGTAAATGGCATGGGATAAAAAGGCTGTTGCTGGAGACGGAATAACGGGGAGGATGGCGACAAAGGTGGCTATGGCGACAAAGGTGGCAATGGAGGCTATGACGGTTAGACGGCAAAGGCAAACCATGGAGAGCCGCGGCGGAAGCGCCGTTGAAGGCAAAAGGGCTGAGAAGAGGGGGCGGAGCCTGGGACGGACCTGATCTGACCAATCTGACCAGATCTGACCTGATCTGACCTGACCAAAAATCAGGAAGTGACGCTAGCCTTTTATATTGAGACCGCCATCCATTTTGACCGATGAGGGATGGGATGGCAGGGCGCATCATGCCACCATTCACCTCGGGATGAGGAGGGAGAATTGAGCGCAGTCAGGCCTGGAGACGGAGCTTTCTCGCGCAAGTCCCGGCAGGGGCAGGATCGCGGCGGTCCATCTACCCGCTCCTCTTTTGGAGGCGGATCCGGTCCATCTCAGGAGGAGGTGACCTTCGATTTTGGCGTGAGGAGCCGGAGCCGCTCCCCCCGATATTCTCGATATCCCCTATATCCCCAATCTTCCCCGAGATCCCCCGAGCTCCGCCGGGGCCCGGACCATCCGCCAACCGTCGGACGCTACGCCGTCGGGGGCCGCCCGCCGAGGCTCACCGACGGAATCACCCTGGCGGAGCGGGTCCACGCCGCCCTGGTGGAGCTCTCCGACGGCTCCGCGACCTTCACCGGCTGCGACGAGGCCGGAAGGCCGCTCTCGGGCCACGGCCACGCCTACGTCCTCCCCGAGTCGGTCGAGGCCCTGGGCCGGGGGAGGGGCGGCGAGGTGACCCACCTCACCGTCTACGCCCCCGCGGGCTTCGGCTCCCGGGAGATCGGAGCCCTAGAGGCCCTCCGGGAGGTCGGGGGCTCCGGCCTAGATCTCCAGCTCACCCTCCTGGGCCTCGGCCAGCCCGAGAGCTTCGGCGGCAGCGAAGCGGCCGGAGGCGCCTCCCCCCTCCTCGCCGAGTCCCGGACGTGGGTCTCGCGGACGCCTTTCATCCCCACCAGATATCCCAAGGCGACCCGGGCGGGGGCGCCGAAGCTCGACCCCGCCGGAAGGCAGATCGGGAGCCCCGAGCACGAGCTGCGACGGCTCCTGGGCCTGGCGGGTTTTCCCGAGCCTGCGGCCGTCGAGCCGGTCTCCTCCACCGAGATCGCCGGGGAGCGGGTCGGATGGTCGAGCTTCCGGCGGGCGCGAAACAGCGGGGCCGGGAGGAGGGCGGGGTCGGCCGGGTACGGCTTTCGGATCGAGTTTGCCGAGCCGGTCCGGGGGCCGGTGGTGGTGGGGTACGGGGCGCACTTCGGGATGGGGGGATTTGTGGGTGAGAGAACTTTGATTTCTGATGATGAGTCTATAATTGGAGTGTGATATTTATGCCGCGTAGCTTTGGAGAATTGAAATGTCCTGGGAGGCCATACAAATCCAAGGTAACAGGTCACTCAGATTTGATACCGCAAACATACGAAATTCAAGTCATAACTCCCCTCTTTGGAGGTGGTGTTGAGGCCGGAGTCAATGATCCTGTGACCCTCATCCGCTCTTCGAGCATTCGCGGACATCTGCGATTTTGGTGGAGGGCAACAAGAGGCGCCAAATTCGCTACCGTTGCAGATCTTCGCCAAAGGGAGGGTGATATATGGGGGACGACAACGAGCCCCAGTCAGGTAGTTGTGGAAGCTAGATTACTCTCACGCGGGACGACTTATCCATGCGCGCACATTCCCGATGGAAAAAACTTTCCTAGATTTAAGGATCTTCACTCGGGATACGCACTGTTTCCTTTCCAGGGAAGCAAAAAGGATGGGACACCAATATCAGAATGTACTTCAAAGGTCTCTTTCGAATTGAAGCTAACCTATCCCAATAGCTTATTAGAAGATGTGAAAGCTGCCGTTTGGGCATGGGTTAACTTTGGGGGGATAGGGGCCCGAACCAGGCGTGGTTGCGGTGCATTATATTGTCGTGAGCTTTCACCGCCGGAGACATCAAGCATCAAATCATGGTATGAAACTAATCTTAAGAGCTTTGATATCTCACTAAACGCACGAGACTGGCCTACACTGCCTGAAGATATGCTTGTTCGTGTTAACAGAGATCCGATGCAAGCGTGGGCCGAGGTTGTTGGTTTGATGCATACATTCAGGCAAGGCCAGAATGTTGGCAGAAATCCAGGCAAAGCGCCATACCGACCTGGAAGATCCCGATGGCCTGAACCTGAGACGATCAGGAACACAACATCGAGACGGGATCCTAGACATCCCAGAATGTCAGTAATTCCAAATGACGCCTTTCCAAGAGCCGAATTTGGTTTGCCAATAGTATTTCATTTCAAGGACTATGAAGATCCTGAGGATACGGAGCTGTATCCAGTAGTTCGTGGGAAAGAGAAAACAAGAATGTCAAGCCCACTGATCCTGAGGCCTTTGCTCTGCAAAAATGGGTCTGCATTGGAAGCTATCCTCAGATTGAATACGCAATCTGCGGATGAAGTTGTTCTAAAGAAGACTCCCAAGAGCCCGAAATTCAAGAAAATTTGTGATCCGACGCTGGCAACATATCCCAACTCTCCTTTGGGCAGGCCGATAGCTGCAAAGCCGGTCCGATCTCCATCAGGCTCGGCCATCGAGGGCTTCCTCGCTTTTGCTGAGGAGAATGGTTTCGTGAAGGTGATCTGATGACGAAGTACCTTTATGTCCTCTCCATCGGGCCCGTGCAGGACTTCATAGCTGCTGCCCGGCGGACCCGAGATCTCTGGTTCGGCTCCCATCTTTTATCAGAGATTAGCAAAACCGCCGCCAGAACCATCTCTGAAGCAGGAGGTGAACTGATATTTCCAGCTCTCGAAGGAGGAAATGACCGGCTAAAATCATCTGAAAAGCTTGATGCCTTCAACGTCGCCAACATCATCCTGGCGGAGCTTCCGGAAGGCATCAAACCCTCCGAATTGAATGAGAAGACAAAGAAGGCAGCAAGAGAGGAATGGAAGCGCTATTCATTAGAGGCCAAAAACAGAGCAGGCTCGGCTATTAATGAAGACATCTGGGCAGATCAGATCGATGACGTCATTGAATTCTATGCTGCTTGGGTGCCTATGGGCGATAATTATCAAGAGGATCGAGCAAGAGTCATGCGGCTTCTTGCGGGGAGAAAGTCTGTCAGAGATTTTAAGCCAGCAAAGGGCCGAGCTGGAATTCCCAAATCATCGCTCGATGGAGCCAGGGAGAGCGTTCTTCGAAGAGATCGACCCATCCCCAAATGGCTTTCTTTACGTATGCGTCTGAATGAAGGTGAGCAGCTCTGTGCAGTCGGACTGACCAAAAGACTCGGCGGCGAGAAAGTAGCATTTCCTTCGGTCGTTCGCGTGGCTCTTGACCCTTGGATCAGGGGAGTTAGAAGGAATCACAGCGATGAGATCGATAGGCTTTTCGACGAGATCATCGATCTCTGCAAAGGAGAGAATAGCTTTTCATCTGGCACAGGCGATAGACTTTACCAGGACTTCCGCTTCGACGGCCAAATTTTTTATCCATCTCGTCTGGCCAGAGCAAAGGAGAATCTAAAGGACGTTTCATCCGACTTGGATGAGGCTAATCCTTATAGAAACGACACGAACAAGCTTGAGCAGATCGAGAAGAAGGTCCTTAATCTTCAATCAAGAGACAATGGTGGCCTGGGATTTGGTGAACCCAATCCTTATCTCGCCATCATCGTGGCCGATGGGGATCGCATGGGAAAAGCCATCTCCATCATCTGCTCCAAAGAGAAGCGCCCCAAAGAGAAGCATCAAGAGTTCTCAGGTCAGCTTGCAAAGTTTGCCACCGACGCCCGGAGGATTGTAGAAGAAAATCATCGAGGATGTATGGTCTACTCGGGAGGAGACGATGTCCTGGCTTTTCTGCCGGTAGACAAATGTCTTGAGGCTGCAAGAGATCTACACGATACTTTTGAGAATCTGCTGAAAGCCTACCCTGATGAGAAAGGCAAAACTCCGACCCTCTCGGTGGGGATCGCAATCGGTCATTTTATGGAGCCACTAGAGGATCTTCTGGGATTCGGGAGGGCTGCTGAGAAGTCTGCCAAAGAACCTGACAGGAACGGGCTTGCTATACACCTTCACACCAGGAGTGGCGGCGATCCGATAAAAATAAGGGAACAATGGAAGCCCGTCGGCCAGAATGGATTGGACGAGAGATTTCAAGAATGGGTTAGGATGTATCTGGAAGAGAAGTTCTCGGACAAAACCGCATACGACATTCGTCAACTGGCCGAGGACTATAGAGGCTGGGTGGGCGTATCCCAGAGTCTCCTTATCAAAGACGTCATGCGATTGCTCGGACGAAAGAAAACCGGTCGCGAAGGCAGCAAGATCGGTACAGATGATATCGAAAAATTGATGAAGGATGTGAACTCCCACAAGGATCTATGTCGGCGGGCAGAAGAGCTGGTTCTAGCAAGGAGCATCGTCGAGGTCAAAAAGCTTACCGGTGAGCCGATAAGGACGGAGGTGGTCTCATGAAAGAAGCTGTGTATCTGTCAATAACCCCCCGCGATCCTATTGTTGCCAGAGACGGGCGTCCTTTTGGGATGGGCCAGGGAATTCGCATGAGATCGCTTGATTGGCCATATCCATCAGTGCTAGCTGGTTCTCTGAGGACAATGCTGGGCAAGATGGACGGAGGAGTCTTTGATGCTAGTGCTGTAGAGCTTCTAAAGGCCGTTCAGATCTCAGGGCCATTGCCGGAGTTCAAAGGACGAATCTATCTTCCATCACCTAAAGATATTTTGGTAAAAGATGATGATGAGAAACGACAGGCATATGCTATCAGGCCAATATGGATGAAAACCGGCGAGGATTGCGATCTGCCGGAAGGGGTTATACCTGCAATGCTTCCTGAAAGCATCAAGGATGAGTTCAAGCCTGCAAAGATGCCGTCCTTTTGGTCTGTGGATATGATGAGCAAGTGGCTGATCAATCCCAGAGGCGAGTCCTTTGATGCTCCACCTGATCCGGAGAAAATTGGAGAAAAAGAAGGCTTCCTTAAAATTCCCGAGAAGGATACTCGAACCCATGTCAAGATCGATTCTAAAAGCGGGACATCCGAAGAAAAAATGCTTTTTGAAACGGTAGGGCTTGATCTTTCGTTGAAAGGCCGAAAAGATGGAATCCAGCTGGCTGCCAGAGTTGAATCGGATAATAGATTCGGCGATCTAGCAGCTAATATCGGTACATTTCATCCGTTGGGAGGCGAGAGACGTTTGGCCTACTGGAAGAAAGAAGAGGCACAGAACGGTTGGATCTGCCCTGATAATGTTGCTGAGGCTCTAAAAGGAAAGACTAGAATTCGCATGGTTCTAGCGACACCAGCTATATTTTCTGATGGTTGGAAACCTGGTTGGCTCAACGGTTGGAAAGATGGTGAAATACCAGATTTTTGGCCAGAAGGTCTTGAACTCAGGCTCATCTCAGCCTGTACTGACCGCTGGAAGCCTATCTCAGGGTGGAGCCTCGAAAGAGGTAGCCGTGGTCCCAAGGCGATTCGAAGGCTAGTTCCTTCGGGTTCGGTCTACTTTTTCGAGATACCACCTGGCAAATCAATAGATGCCGGAGAGGTGGCTAAAAAGCTCTGGATGAGGTCGGTAAGCGACAACGATCGAGACAGACGGGATGGGTTTGGGCTTGCTGTTTGGGGATTATGGGACTTTGCAGATTAGAATAATAATACGAGGAGGGGTTAGATTTGGTTACCATGATGTACTGGTTGCAGGCAAAAACGCCTCTACATGTGGGTATTGGACGGGGTGTGGGTTTCATCGATCTTCCGATCATGAGGGAGAAGGTGACAGGTTGGCCGCTGGTGCCTGGGTCAGCTGTGAAGGGAGTAATGAGGGATCATTTTTCCGGACAGGTAGATGAAAAGTTGATAAATGCGGCTTTTGGGCAGGCTGAGCAGGATGCAGATGTCACGGGGAACGCGGGTTCTCTTGTGCTCACTGATGCGCATATAGTCTGCCTGCCCATTCGCAGTCTATACGGTACATTTGCCTACGTTACCAGCCCCCTGGTTCTGGAGAAGTTGAAGAAAGACCTTTTGGCTGCCGGATATAAAGATATTCCTGAGGCACCAACGCCCGGAGAGAGTGAGGCGATTTATACACCGAATTCAAAATTGGTCGAAGATAACAAGATCTACTTCGAGGATCTTGACTTCGACGCCAAGCTGGGTGATGATAAGACAAGGAAGTGGTCCGATGTCCTTGCAGGTGCAATCTTCGCAGATGATGCCTGGCAGGGAATATTCAAGGAGCGATTTGCGATAATATCTGATAACAGCTTCAACTTCCTATCGGATACTGGGACCGAAGTTGCAGCCCATATAAGGATTGAGGACGATAAAAAGATCGTGGCCAGGGGCGCTCTGTGGTACGAAGAGGCCCTTCCGGTCGAGACGATTCTTGCAGGGATCGCCTGGTGCGACAGAGTATACGGTGGCAACGATATAAGTCCCGAGACGGTTCTAAGCACTTTTTGCAGCAGTTCATCACTGGATCTCCAGATCGGAGGAAAGGCGACGGTTGGAAAGGGCAGAGTAGAATGCCTTTTCACAAAAGGGTGAGATCATGCCCGAAAACGCTCGTCAGACCAGACAACAAATGCGGGCTCAGACAGCGTATAGTTGTGTCTTGTCCGCGGAGAAGGAGTTGAAAGAGAAACAGGCCGAAGATTATGCTCAGCTAGCTAAGAAGTTCCCGGCGCTTGTGCATAACTGCGGGCTGGCTCAAGCGATTGCATTCGTTCAAGCGAAGGAGGGCGAGATTGGAGGGTCTTTCATATCCCATCTAGCAAAGACTATGGGGGAGACTGGAGATCTCGGGGATTCCTGCAGAACTGCTCCTCTTATGAAGTATCAGAGGCTCACCAGTGAAGCTATAGAGTCAGCCACCTGGATTAAGCGTTACTCTGAGGCCCTTCTGGAGACGGATTAGCCATGGCAGAAGCTTGCAGAGAAGCGATTTCACGTTGGTGGGAGCTAGAAAAAAAACCCGGTGAAAATGCCGGACTTCTTATGGACAGATATCTGCGTGTCCCAGTGAAAGACAAGAAAAGGCATCCGGAAGCTCGACGAGAGCTATTCGAAGCGATTCGCAAGTCTCTGGATCAGTCTAAAGAAATTTACTCAGCAGCTTATTCAAGACGAGAGTCCATCTTCAAAGGTCTCAAATCAAAGGGGCTTTTAAGCACTAGGGGCCGTTTGGTAATAGGACTCGGTGGGGAGAATGTTCTGGAGACGGGGCTCACTCTTAATCGCACTTACGGAACTCCCATGATTCCCGGAACGGCTTTGAAGGGGCTTGCAGCTCACTATTGCCATCAATCGTGGGGCGCAATGGAGGAAGGTGGCGAATTCAAGATTGGAGGTAAGCACCATCAAGCTATTTTCGGAACCACCGAGGATTCGGGGCACATAGTCTTCCACGATGCCTGGATCACTCCCGAAACCTTGCAAGAATCCTTGCAGCTGGATGTAATGACACCACATCATGGAGATTATTATTCTGACGAATCTGGGAGGACACCACCCACGGACTTCGATGATCCCAATCCTGTCACCTTCCTATCTGTCATTGGAACCTTCCATATCGCTGTCTCCTGCGATGTTCCCGGAGAAGAGGGGCAAAAGTGGGCAGATCTGGCGTTCGAGATGCTCTCCGATGCTGTTAGAGATTGGGGGATTGGTGGCAAAACCAACGCTGGATATGGAAGGCTGGTGAAGGGAGATGAAATATCTGCATCAAGAATATCTCCAACAAATGTATCGGGCGAACAAGTGCCATCAAAGGTATTAAAGCCTCAGATTCAGGGACCTCGATACAAGAAGGGAATGAGAATTGAAGTCACGAAAGAGGCAGATCCGAATGCACAAAGAGGCAGAGCGTACTTTAAAGCCGATGACGGCTATGGTGGATTCGTGCAACCTGGAGATCCGCCATCTTTGGATATCGGCCAGAAGACATTCCTGGAGATCGCAGGTGTGATGGACGAGGGGTATGTATTCACGGTTCCTGGATCAAGGGATAAACGAGATGATCGAAAACGCAAGGGAAAGAAGGGGGGCAGAAAATAACATCCAATGTTATTTACTCCATAGGCGTCTCCGCCCCCATCACCCCCGCCGAGCCGCTGCCTCCCCTCCCGGAGATCCCCCGCGGGTCCCTGGTCATCGTCGAGGGACGAGCGCCGATCTGGCGGTACGGCATGGCGCTCCACCTCCTCCACGGATCGCCCGCGGCGGCGATCGCCTTCTACGACCCCCGGCTCGGGGCGGTGGTGGTGATGACCCACAGCCGGGAGTGGGCGGTGGGAGATGTGGTGGATATCACCTTGCCTCAAGATAAGGCGACCAAAGCCTGAAAGTCCGTAAAGTCGTTGAATTGAAGCCTGTGTAACGATAATTATATTAGTATATCACATATAGTGTACGAGGGTTTTATGGATCGTTTAGGAGAGCTGAGAGAGATCATAGTGCCGCTGCTCCGCCCCTACGCAAAGAGGATCGCAGTCTTCGGCTCCTTCGCTAGAGGCGATGAGACGGCAGATAGCGACATAGATATCCTCGTAGATCTGCTCCCTCCCGGCGAGAGGCCTCCCCTGGGCTTGAAGTGGTTTGGCCTGGAAGAGGAGCTGAAACGGATTCTGGAGCGCGAGGTGGAGCTGGTCAGCGAGAGGGCCATGAGCCCCTTCGTCCGGCCTTACGCCGAGAAGGATATGGTGCTCCTTTATAAAGAAGGATGACTCGGTCTACCTCCACCATATTCTGATGGCCATAGAACGGATTGAGGAGTACTCGGAGGGGGTCTCCCTCTCGGAGTTCCTAAAGACCGGCATAGTCCAGGATGGGGTCGTCAGGCAGCTGGAGATCATAGGCGAGGCATCACGTAACCTATCTCAAGAGCTCATCCAAAGCCATCCCGAAGTTCCCTGGAGCGAGATCATCGGCCTGAGAAATCGGATCGCCCATGCCTATTACAACATTGATCAGGGAGTGGTATGGGATATAGTCCAAGAGGATCTTCCCTCCTTGAAGAGAGATGTGGCCGGTATTCTCAAAGAAGTCGAAGATCTGCAAGGCAAATGAGTTGCTTATGCTCGTAGCTGTCAAGATCGATAGAATCGTCGGTGAAGGCTATCACGACCCCGCGGGTCCCTGGTCGTCGTCGAGGGGTGAACGCCGATCTGGCGGCGCGGCATGGCGCTCCACCTCCTCCACGGATAGCGCGCGGCGGCAGTCGCCTTTTACGATCCCCCAGCTCGGGGCGGTGGTGGTCGCAACCCACAGCCGGGAGTGGGCGGTGGGAGACGTACTGGACGTTTGAGGGGATTGAGTTTGGATCCCAGCGTCAGATAAGTCTGGATTCGATTTTTCCGGCCAGTTGAAAGGAAATACTTCAGCTTTTATTCTATTCTTCAAATCCGCAATAGGAACGGATCTCACAACATTAGAACCCGTAGCCATGTTCTGATAACGGCACTTGCCTGCGTACTTTGCCAGAAAGAGATTTTGATTCTTCTTCTTATCCATATCCATAAGCTCAAAACATACTTCATAATGCCTGCAGATTTTGCCATCTATCCACAATGCCTTTCTTGGAGCTTCTAACCTCACGTTGGGATAGAAGCTGAGGAATCGCTCGCCTACGGCTTGAGCTGCCACCTGTTGCCCCCAGGCACGCAAATCGCCCTCACCTGCCAGCCAGACATAGCGGCAGACGATGACCGGCAGACCATTATGAAGGAAGAAGACGCTCATACGTTTGGGGAGAATGTTCTCCCAATCCTCATGAATCTCGCCATACCAGACAAAGAGAGCAACAAGAAGGGTTCCAGCGCCTAACAAGGCCTGTATATTGATCAACCACCCCACCCAGGTAAAAGGACTGGCGGTAGATGCTGCATTCCCATTTAGGAAGAATAGAGAAGAATGTAGTATGCTTTTGACATCTTGGATTACTTCTTGAAAAATTGGGACCAAGCCTTGGGAATGAACGGGTGGGCGAAGCTCATCCCAAGTCAGTACAAGAAATATTAGGACCACTAGCGCAGAGAGCATAATGAATATCCGTATGAAATTGAATCTTAGAATATACTTTAAAATTGAGACTGCACACTTCCGCCTACGAGGTCGCTCCAGATCAGGGCCAGGCTCCCATTCAGGGTGTGCAATTCGTTTATCTTCGGCTATCTCATGGTCAATTAGCGGTGAAGAGATTAGCCCCAACTCTTCCATGGCTGGCTTCTTCGCGATAGATGTGCATAAAAGTTTCGCCCTGCCAGGCGGCGTTCCAATCTTGATACAAAAAAATCTCTCGAAGACGAAAGCAAGATGCACGAATCGTTTTTCGACTTAAAACCCAATAATTTATCAATGATCCCGGGTTATCTTCTGGTGTGTCCGACGAAGCCCACCATCACCCCATTGACATGGCCATCTGTGACTGGGATCTCGCCTCCGAGGATATAAGGAGCCAGGGCATCTGCGCCCTGGAAAGTTCCATGCCCTTCTTCGGAGATCATGCCTCAGACGAAGGCCACCTGCTCATGGCCCTCCCAGACGGGCGGATCTGGCGGTTCGATATAAATGGGGAAGATAGGATGACTCTCAATAATCTCTGCCGCCTCCTCTCCGACCCTGAGGTGAAGAAGGTCCTTTATGACGGTCGCCCCCTCCTCTCCTGGATCTGGAATGCCGGCGGCAAAAGGCCCAGGTTCAGGAACGTCTTCGACCTCTTGGTCGCATCCCAGATCTCTCAGGCCGGCTTCTACGATTATGTATTCTCCAAATCTTCTCGGCGCCCCTGGACGAAGATGACTCTCGATCATAGCCTGGAGGCCCTGGCCCGGAGACATCTGGAGATCGGCCTGGAGATCGGCCTTGCGAAGAGACACGGGAAGATGGCGAAGGGTGGCCTGGGGGAGGATTGCCATGATGTCGCCGATCGCCTGGCCGGACGGGCGGCGGTGCTCCTGCCTCTATTTGCGATCTTTCAAGACCTGATAGTCCGGAACAATCTGGAAAAGGTCGCTGAGCTGGAGTTTCGGACCCTGGGGCCGGTGGCGGAGATGGAGATCTCTGGAATTCATTTCGACGCCAGAGATGGCCAAGACCTGATAAGGATGTTGGAGGAAGAGCTGGTGGGATCCGTCCTGGAGATGCAGGCTCTGGCCAGGGAGCAGGGTTTCTTCCCTGCAGAGAGAAGAGGACGGAAGAAGAGAGATTTTCTCTATCCATATCTTGATCCCAACCAGACCGAGGATATCAAGAGCTATTTCAGGTCCCTGGGCTTCGAGCTCCTCTCCACGCGATCAGAATTGCTCCGAGATCTGGCCTCTCAAGGAGCGATATTCGCCGATCGGCTCCTGACCTACCGAAGAGCCTTCCACCAGCTCACCTTCTTAAATCGCTGGGTTGATGCGGTGGACCCCGATGACGGACGGGTTCACCCCCGCTACCCTCAAGCCAGGTCAGTTACCGGCAGGATCGGCTCAAAAGATCCCAGCGCCCATCAGGTCCCCCGTCGTGGGAAGGGGGCCCAGGAGATCCGCAGGCTCTTTCGGGCATCGCCGGAAAGAAAGCTGGTCAAGGCCGACTTCTCGACGATCGAGATGCGCATCATGGCCTATCTCTCGGGAGATCGGACCCTCACCCGAGCCTTCCAGAAGGGGGTGGATGTGCACAGGCTCACTGCCTCCCGAATTTCTGGCGCGCCCATGGAGGAGGTGACCATTGAGCAGAGGCAGGCGGCAAAGGGGGTTAACTTTCTTCTCATCTACGGCGGTTCGGCGGAGACCCTGCAGCAGCGGATCTACTACGATTATGAGATCGCCCTGAGCCTGGACGAGGCCCTGGAGGTGCACGAGAGGTTCTTTGAGACCTATCCGGGGATCAGGGACTGGCATGAGATGCAGAGGAGGGCCATGGGCTACACCCACCAGCATTACTTCCATAACTGCGTCTCGGGGACCTACGCCCTGCCCCTGACCTGCACCTTCACCGTCCTGGGCCGAAGGCGGGTATGGCCGAGGTTCGGAGAGGGGCTTCGGGCCTCCAAGTTCCAGATGTACAACAACCCCTGCCAGGGTACAGGAGCCGACCTCCTCAAGATGGTGCTCTGCGAGTTATACGACCGGCTGGAGTCTCCCGAAGCTAGGATCATATGTTCCATCCATGACGAGATCTTGATGGAGGTGCCAGAGGTGGAGGCCGGATCTTACGCTAAGATGCTGGAAGAGATCATGACCCGGGTGGGGTCGAAGCTCCTCCACCCCGTCCCGGTGACGGCCGAGGTGGAGGTCGCGGATTCGTGGGCCGGATAGATTGGGCTTGGTCGTTTCAATGGGGCCACGACCCGGAGGTCATGGTAAGACATACGATTTAAGGTTAAACGTAACACCGGGGCTTATCGTTTCAATGGGGCCACGACCCGGAGGTCATGGTAAGACGGCTTTCAGGGCCGACCAGCCCGCCGAAGTCATGGGTTTCAATGGGGCCACGACCCGGAGGTCATGGTAAGTTGTTACCCCCGGAGAAACCGGTGCGATTGAATCAGAGTTTCAATGGGGCCACGACCCGGAGGTCATGGTAAGAGGACGTAGTAAAGGCTCTGTGCTGTCTAGCGATGAGTTTCAATGGGGCCACGACCCGGAGGTCATGGTAAGCCGCCATAAGAGATATTCTAATCGACCATCGTTTGCGTTTCAATGGGGCCACGACCCGGAGGTCATGGTAAGGGTGATCTTGGCCCAAGCGAGCACCTACAAAGAAGCGTTTCAATGGGGCCACGACCCGGAGGTCATGGTAAGAGGTAAAAACTGATCTGGGAACCCAGTGGGTAGACCCGTTTCAATGGGGCCACGACCCGGAGGTCATGGTAAGTGCTGTAGAATCTGTATCAATTATTGATAATGAAGGTAGTTTCAATGGGGGCCACGACCCGGAGGTCATGGTAAGTCTCTTCCTGTGCGGGAACGCCAACAGCCTCGACGCTCTGTTTCAATGGGGCTGGGGCCACGACCCGGAGGTCATGGTAAGGCCGATCACGACATCTGGGGGGTTTGCTCCTCCAACGTTTCAATGGGGCCACGACCCGGAGGTCATGGTAAGTCCATTTTTATTTACAGAAGAGGATGGAAATTGGCACGTTTCAATGGGGCCACGACCCGGAGGTCATGGTAAGTACATACTCAAGTTATCGACAACGTGGGAGAAACTGTTTCAATGGGGCCACGACCCGGAGGTCATGGTAAGGAAGCAGAACCCGAAGAACCATTAACCGCTAAGGATGAGGTTTCAATGGGGCCACGACCCGGAGGTCATGGTAAGTTCCTGAAGACCAGGTAAACAGAATTCTACCTAACGAGTTTCAATGGGGCCACGACCCGGAGGTCATGGTAAGTTTGTAAACGGCGCGTGGGTAATCGTACTTAATTCTCGTTTCAATGGGGCCACGACCCGGAGGTCATGGTAAGTATAACATGGAAATGAGTGAAGAGGACCTGAAAAAGCTGTTTCAATGGGGCCACGACCCGGAGGTCATGGTAAGTCCGTTATCACATCAGCCACCTCGTACGATCTAAGTTGGTTTCAATGGGGCCACGACCCGGAGGTCATGGTAAGAAAAGCTCGTGACAGAGGCCTGCATCAAGGCTATTCGTTTCAATGGGGCCACGACCCGGAGGTCATGGTAAGACGAAGAAATCAAAAAGATCCGAGAAGACGCAGAGGAGTTTCAATGGGGCCACGACCCGGAGGTCATGGTAAGGGGTATATGTAGTGGAGATCGACGAGGATGAGCTTAGGTTTCAATGGGGCCACGACCCGGAGGTCATGGTAAGGGATTTGAGTATGCATAGATACCGATCTTCCAACTTCTGTTTCAATGGGGCCACGACCCGGAGGTCATGGTAAGACGACAATACTGAACGCCATCCGCGCTTGGTATAACAGGTTTCAATGGGGCCACGACCCGGAGGTCATGGTAAGGAGTTACCGGTGACCACCAGCGGCTTAACCATGCCAGTTTCAATGGGGCCACGACCCGGAGGTCATGGTAAGCGCAGGCACATGGGCGGCCAGCGAGGAGGAGATGATGTTTCAATGGGGCCACGACCCGGAGGTCATGGTAAGATCGCCATCCTCCCGGAAGATAATTTCTCGTGGAATCGTTTCAATGGGGCCACGACCCGGAGGTCATGGTAAGATCAATGTCACTGGGTGTGGTGTTGACTACCGATACGTTTCAATGGGGCCACGACCCGGAGGTCATGGTAAGGTCAAAAGCCCGACCCCAGGCGAGGGAACCACAGTTGTGTTTCAATGGGGCCACGACCCGGAGGTCATGGTAAGTTGATCGCACCAAGATCGAAGAAGTCAACGAAGATGCGGTTTCAATGGGGCCACGACCCGGAGGTCATGGTAAGGTAGGCATTGAGGCACTCGGGCCGAACCCACCGTACGTTTCAATGGGGCCACGACCCGGAGGTCATGGTAAGCCACCGCCGTTGATACCGATAAGGCAGCGGGATCAAGTTTCAATGGGGCCACGACCCGGAGGTCATGGTAAGTTGGACCGTGGTAGAACACGGCGAGAGGGTAAACTAGTTTCAATGGGGCCACGACCCGGAGGTCATGGTAAGGCGGTTGTTCTCGCTTGGTTCTTATTAATCTCCCCTATGTTTCAATGGGGCCACGACCCGGAGGTCATGGTAAGTGCATCAACATCCGGGGAAGTCTTTCGGCAAAGCCCTAGTTTCAATGGGGCCACGACCCGGAGGTCATGGTAAGGGCGGTTCTCGGCGCCGTCTCCGGCGATACCATCCAGATCGTTTCAATGGGGCCACGACCCGGAGGTCATGGTAAGCCGCGGTAGCGCCGGCCTGATCGGGGGCTTCTGAATGAGTTTCAATGGGGCCACGACCCGGAGGTCATGGTAAGGAGTCAAAGTTCATCACTAAACACATTCAAGGATACAAGTTTCAATGGGGCCACGACCCGGAGGTCATGGTAAGAATAATAGCATCGGTGGTGCCGGAGACCCCGGCGCGGTTTCAATGGGGCCACGACCCGGAGGTCATGGTAAGGGTGAGAGAGATGGTTAACCAGGACAAAGTAGTAAAGATGTTTCAATGGGGCCACGACCCGGAGGTCATGGTAAGGGAGCTGACAACATCGGCATTGCCGAACCCAATAGAACGTTTCAATGGGGCCACGACCCGGAGGTCATGGTAAGCTCGATAGCCGGAGTCGCTCCAACATAAGCTTTCCAAGTTTCAATGGGGCCACGACCCGGAGGTCATGGTAAGGAGGTTGTGTCAGGGAAAAAGGCCAGCATGACCACTGTTTCAATGGGGCCACGACCCGGAGGTCATGGTAAGGTATACGGCGAGCCATGGCTGGTTGAGCCGTGGGTTCAGTTTCAATGGGGCCACGACCCGGAGGTCATGGTAAGTTACAGTTCATCTGCCGATGGTTCCGATAGACACCTGTTTCAATGGGGCCACGACCCGGAGGTCATGGTAAGCAGAGATTCCTCCCGCGGAGAGCGACGAGCAGAGGAGTTTCAATGGGGCCACGACCCGGAGGTCATGGTAAGCGGCAGCCTCACCGAGGTTGCTGGTAACACCGGCACAAGGTTTCAATGGGGCCACGACCCGGAGGTCATGGTAAGGGGCGAATAAATACGGTGCTATATCGCCGGTATCTCTGTTTCAATGGGGCCACGACCCGGAGGTCATGGTAAGTGGCATAGACGGGAGGTGGGACTAGCGTTTTCCACCGTGTTTCAATGGGGCCACGACCCGGAGGTCATGGTAAGAAGAAGTTTTGCCAGTTGCCGTGCCCATTAAATTTACCGTTTCAATGGGGCCACGACCCGGAGGTCATGGTAAGGTTCCTCACCCGGCCTTAAAAACCGGCGAGAACAACGTTTCAATGGGGCCACGACCCGGAGGTCATGGTAAGTGGAATGGGTTCCCAACAGATCGGGTATGTACTCGAAAAGTTTCAATGGGGCCACGACCCGGAGGTCATGGTAAGAGAAGACACGATGGTATCTTCCCCGACGAACAGCTAGTTTCAATGGGGCCACGACCCGGAGGTCATGGTAAGTGGATGAGGGTGAAAGCCCTATTGAAATCCAGTGGTGAGTTTCAATGGGGCCACGACCCGGAGGTCATGGTAAGCGGGCCCAACCCAGCTGGCCTTACTAAAGAACAGTACAGTTTCAATGGGGCCACGACCCGGAGGTCATGGTAAGGGAGGTTGGCGAGGCAGCGCGCGCCAACAAACAGTTAGTTTCAATGGGGCCACGACCCGGAGGTCATGGTAAGGGCAAGCATTTTGCGACCTTGATGCATAGCGATAAAAATCCATTTTGCGCGAACCTCCGGCACTTCTACCATTCTATACATAAGAGAGCCCCTCTTTTAGGCCATAATCGATATGCAGAGGCTCTGCACGGACGATTTTTTCAAATGTGCCGGCTGATATCGATGGGTTTTTTGAGGGGAGGTTCGCGCAAAAAGCTCGGCCTTTTTCAAGGCCTCGTCGAATTATCGATATCCTTCGGCCACCACATCAATGCATATCGATTCTATCGTTGCCATGCCCTGGGTTAGGCATGGCTTCATCCATCCGTCTGGATCGAATGGCCTTTGAGATTTCGTCAAAGGGGCTTATTAACCCAGAGGCCTTCTTGCATGCAGTGGATCTAACCGCTAATAAACTTTTTCCCCCTGATCCCGCTAAACCACCCCTTGAGCTCCACCCCCTCTCCTCTCTTCTCCTCTCCCCGCTCGCCGACATAACAATGAACTAATATTAATAAAAAATTTAAAAATTTATACAATAATATACTTTCTTCTCGCCGGTCCCGGCGGCGCGACCCCCAAAAATTCGATCCTCTCCTCCTTTCTTCCATCTGCCGGGCCCATATCGATGATCATGATCCGATCCTTCTCCTTATCCATGATCTCCAACAGAGCCGCCTTCAGCTCCACCCGCCCCCTGCCGGTGAGCCGACACCCGAAGACTGAATAGTGAATCGGATCTCCAAAGCCCATCATCCTCTCATGTACCTTTTTAAGCCGCTTGACGTCCATGATGTCGTAGCTTACGATGTAATAGTGTTGCTCCGCCAGGTCCATCACCTCCGGCAGAAGGGAGGATACTCCGCTATCTCCCCGGATAGCACCCTAGAGAGGAGCCTCGCCTGAACCTCCATCACCCTCCGATAGCAGAGCTTATAGCCGAACAATGGGTGCCGCACCTCGGTCCCCACCCGGTGCTCGTAGGCGGCGAGCACCTTTTTCTTCGCCGACGGCTCCATCGAGACCCCCAAGGAGGTCACCAGGAAATCCTCTTTCTTCAGCTCTCTGTTGTTGAAGAGGGCTATTACCACCGGCTCGGCGATCGCGGGCCGAAACTCCTCCATCAGATCCAGGGCGAGGGAGGGGCGGCCGAACCGGGGCTGATGGTAGAATCCTAGATACGGATCAAAGCCCACCGCCTGGAGGGTGACGAACGCCTCTTTGACCAGGACCCCGTATAGGTATGAGAGAACCGCATTGACGGGATCTCGGGGAGGCCTCCGGTTCCTATGCTCGAAGGAGAAATCCGCCCCATCTGCCTTGAACATCCTGCCAAAAGATGAGAAGTATGCCCTTGCCGCCGCCCCCTCCAGCCCCAGCAGCTCGCCCATGCTTTCGGCCTTCTCGGCCTCTGCCGCCAAGTCGTCCAGATCGGAAAGCAGATCCGTCCCGGAGAGGGATTCGTTTCTCCTCAACAGCGCCCGCGAGTTTCTGATCTTCCCCGAAACGATGGACTTCGCGATGGATAGCGACCTCTCCGGATCCATGGCCCAGGAATACTGCCTCTTCCTCAGCTCCACATTCTTGGTGGCCATGCCGAGACAGATCCCCTGAAACCAGCCACCGTGGGTGAAGTGAAGCACAGGAATTCCGCGCTGCATCAATTCCACAGTGGCCGGGGTGGTGATCTCGACCCCGCCGTAAAGCGATACCTGGGAGATCTCGTTAAGCTTCGCTTCGCTCACCTTCCCCTCCCGGGACCAGACCTCCAGCCGATCGCCCCGCTTGCGGACGGCGTGCCCCTGGCCGACGACGTAGACCGGGATCTTCCAATCCCCCTCTGCGCAAACGGTCCTGATGATCCTCCCCTCTCCCGGCTCAGCTGCCGCCTCAGCCTGCATGGCTTGCAGAAGGTTGACCTCATCGGGAAGGCAGATCCCGGCAAGAGAGCAGCCGTTGCACTTGGGGCTATCTTGCAGGGGAGGGGGGATCTTGCCCTGACGTATGGTCTCCCGAAGCTCCGCTATCAGCTTTTCAGTCCTATCCACCAGATCATCATCGAAGACCACCGGCACCCTTCGGGAGGAGCGGATATAATAGACGGCACCCTCGTCGCAACAAAAGCCGTTCTCCCTCAGGACGAGCCCCTGAGCACATAGCTGAACCCGCTCGGGCTCGTAAGCGCCTTCGGCAATCTCCGGCGCAGCGCCTCGCTTGTACTCCACGGGGGTGACCTTCTGCCCCACCCCTTCCAGGAGGTCCAGACGGCAACAGATCCCCACCTCCGGGCCGGTCAGGCTAACGGACGTGGCCTGGAAGGGCGATCCGTCTTGGGGAATCTGCCATCCCTTTGGCTCATCCACCTCTCGGTGCTCCAACCGTCCCTCGGCCATCTCAGCGGTGACGGCCTCCTCTCCCTCCATCCATTGCATGTAGCACTGCCGAGGACAGTAGGCATAAGCGGCCAGCATGCTGGCAGGGATCAGATCCCATCGGTCGTCTTCTGGATTATCGCTCATCATGATCACATTCGGCGTTTTGTTAGCATTATGCTCAGGACTCACAAAGACTTGACAAGTCCATGGGAGATATCATATAGATACTTTAAATATACTTAAAATTCAGCTCTGCATATATCCGGCCGCCAAGGGGCACCCCAGATCCCCCGGAGATCTCCCCCGGCGGCTGTAGCCTTCCGCGACCCCCGGCTGGGGGCGGTGGTGGTCGCAACCCCCAGCCGGGAGTGGGCGGTGGGAGATGTGGTGGATGTAACGCTGGAGCAGACGAAGAAGGGAGGATCAAGGAACGAACTGGATTGAGATCTCATCTCTCTTGGGATTCGAGCATTTCATCTCCAGTTATGGCATTCTCGGCTGCCGATCTGAATCCGAAGGCTGAAGGCAT
>Ga0334886_1002308_pt1 | contig 19466 bp, 17 predicted proteins | sample GraSluR1_MG_9_FD_207232 | JGI IMG/M metagenome (GOLD analysis project Ga0334886, IMG submission 207232) | Sludge microbial communities from methane-producing bioreactor in Wageningen University, Netherlands - Granular Sludge_27_06-R1 | ecosystem: Engineered > Bioreactor > Anaerobic >... | reverse complement strand
AGGATCGGCGAGGGAGGCGTACCCAAGGCGGTACGTTGACCGAGCCGATCCGAGAACGCGCGTCCTGGCAAGCATTTTCCACTTTCTCGCGGCGGTCCTTCATGAATAATCCGGGCTAGAGAGGCCATACCCGCAGGATCACCGGCACTCCGACCGCGATCACGATCAGCTCGATCGGCAGTCCCAGCCGCCAATAGTCTCCGAAGCGAAATCCGCCAGGGCCGAGAATCAGGGTGTTGTTCTGGTGCCCGATCGGTGTCAAAAACGCGCACGATGCGCCGACTGCGACAGCCATCAGATAGGGGTCGGCGCTCACGCCCAGGGCGATCGCAGTACTGAGTGCAATCGGGCACATCACGGCGGCGGTGGCGGCGTTGTTCATGAAGTCCGAGAGGGTCATTGTCACGATCAAGATCAAAACGACTCCTGCCACCGCGTTGCCCCGCGCGACTGATGTCAGCAGGAACTTCGCAATCAGGTCTGCAGCTCCACTGCTCTCCATTGCGCCAGCCACCGGCATCAGGGCGCCCAGAAGGACGATCACTGGCCAATCGATCGCTTCGTAGACCTTGCGCGGCGGCACCATGCGGAAAACCATGGCCGCGAGCACGCCGCCGGCGAAGGCGATGGCGGCCGGTAGAAGTCCGAACGAGGCCGCGGCAACCGCAAGCGCCATCAAGAGTCCGGTGAGCAGCGCTTCGCGCGGCCGCGGCGGCAAGCGCAGGGCGCGATCAGCCAACGGCACGCAGCCCGACGACACGGCGAACTCCCGCAGCGCGTCGAGCGGCCCCTGCACCAACAGCACATCGCTGGGCCGAGGCCGAAATGTCCGCAGGCGCGCGAGCGAACGGCTGCCTTGGCGCGAGATCGCCAGCAGATTGATCCCATACTGCGTTCTCAACATCAAGTCACGGGCCGAGCGGCCGATGATGCCGGACCCCGGCATGACGACGAGCTCCATGAGTACGATCTCATCCTCGTCGCGCTCCTCGCGGCCGCCGTCAACACGATCATCCGCGCTGCCGGCCCGATCGCCGTCGCCAATGTTTTTATCGGCGCGGCCGGACTCTTGAGCGCCGATCGCTTCGTTACGGCCGCGGTCGCCGTCCGATCGGTGCGAATCCGCCGCCGCGTTCGCTTCGTCAGTGAGCTCCCGCTTGTCCTCCTCCAGCCTGACGTCGAGCGCGCTGATCGCAGCCGCCAACGACCTCGGCTCGGCTTCGATCACCAAGATGTCGCCGCCGCGGATCTTGCGGCCGAGATGCGGTGCATTCAAACGAGTCTCGTTGCGCACGATGGCCACGATCTGCGCGTCGAATTCTTCGAGCATCCGCTCAGCGTCGCGCAGCGTCACGCCAACAGTCTTCGATTCGTCGCCAACGCGGGCTTCCGTCAGGTAGTCGCCGGTGACGAAGTCCTCGGCGCCCGCGCGTTGCCGCGCGGGGATCAGCCAGCGGCCGCAGATCAGCATGAAGGCAATCCCGGCCACGGCCACGGCAATCCCCACGGGCGCGAAGTCGAACATCGTGAAACTGCCCGCGTCGGTCTCTTGCCGGAACCCGGCGACGATCAAGTTGGGGGGCGTGCCGATCAGCGTGGTCATTCCGCCGAGGATCGAGCTGAAGGCCAGCGGCATCAACACGCGGCCCGGCGGCAGGTTCTGACGGTGGGCGATTTGGACCGCCAACGGCATCAGCAGGGCCAGCGCACCGACGTTGTTCATGAACGCCGACAACAGCGCCGCCAGCGCGGACAATGCGGCGATGCTCAACCACGGTCCACCGCGCTTGGGCAGGATGCGGTCGGTCAACATGTCGACTGCTCCCGACGTCTGCAGCGCGCGGCTCAACACGAGCACACAGGCCACCGTGATCACGGCGGGATGTCCGAATCCGAGGAACGCCTCGCTGCGCGGGACGAGACCGGTCAGCACGCAGGCGAGCAACGCCGCGAGGGCCACCATGTCATGGCGCCAGCGGCCCCAGATGAACATCGCCATCGCGGCGACCAAGACAGCGAGGATCAATCCCTGGCTCGTGTTCATCAGGGTGCCTGCCCGCCGCCGGCGCCGTCGGTGCTGCGGGAGTAGAGATGGAATTCGCGGGTGGCAATCGGTACGCGTGCGTACCGTCCCTCGAGATCAGCGGCGCAGCGATCCTGGGCCACGACGAACGCCATGGTCGAATCGTTTCTCGCGGCGCCCAAGCGAGAGTAGCGGGCGAGATTGGTATGCAGACCCCATTGCGTCCACAGTCCGCGGCACATACCGATTTCGTAGGGCTGCGTGCGGTCCAGTCCGAGTTCGGCCTGCACGAAGGCGCCGATCGCCTTGACGTCCCGGATGGCTGCCTCGGAGCGGTTGTATGTGCCGATGCGGCTGGCCGAGTAGACCAGCACGGCTGCCAGTAAGAGTCCAGCGGTGGTTTGCCACGCACGCAGCGCGCGGGGACGCTCTTGCATGCGCGCGACCAGTTCCGCGGCTGCCGGCGCTACCCACAGCGAGAAGGCGAGCGCGTAGCAGGGAAACGACGGCAGCACGTAGAACATCGATTGCCGCGGACTGAACACCAAGGGGACCGACCCGGCCATACCCAGCAGCAGAAAGACCAGCGCCCAGCGCCGAAGATCCGGCGCGGCAGCGTCCTGTCCGCGCCCGCGCCGTCCGGTCAACCAGATCACGCCGGCGGCGCCCAGCGTCGGCAACAGTGTGTTCAGCAGCTTGACCAGGAACCGGAACTGATTGTCCGTGCCGCCGCGCTGGCCGCTGAGGCTCTTCAGAAACTGCGTATCCAGATAGAGCGCAATGTTGGACCTCGCCGCGGGGATGGCCAGTATCAGCGCGATCAACGTCGTGACCGCGGCGGCGAGCAGCACCGTTCGCGCCGCGGTTCGGCCCCAGCCCAGGCGTCCCGTCGCGAGTTGATAAGCGACGAATGTGGCCACGGGAAACAGGCCCACGATCCCCTTCGTCAATGCCGCCGCGACCATGGCCGCGGCGCCCAGCACAAGGTCCAGCGGCCAAGGGCCGCGGTCTCGGCACGCGCGCAGCAACGCCAAGACAGCCAGCAGCGTGAAGATGGTCATGGTGTTCTCGAGCATGTTGTTGGCGTAGGCCCATGTCACCTGCGGATTCAGCAGCCAGAACAGTAGGGGCAGCCAGCGGAGCTCGCGCAGTTGCCGGCTACCGCCGGTTGCCCGTAGCCACGCCGCCACGATGAGCCAGCCGCAAACCAAGGCCGTTACGAACGAATAGACATGCTCGACCCAGACGCCGTCGCCGAGCGCGCGGTAGAACAGCGACGCGATGTTCAGCCCCAGAGGCGGGTGTTCCACCCACACCGGGTCGGTCGGTGAGAAATACGGCCGCCAGAAAGAACCCTGTCCCTCCGCCAGATTGCGCGCGAGGACCGCATAGATCTCGCCGTCGAGAAACGTTCCCTCCGACAGCAGTTTCGGCAGCATGAGCGCGCCGCCGTAGGCGGCCGTCAGCGCCCAAAACGGCCAATGGCGCCAGGTCGAGGGCACTGCCGCGCCGGTTTCTGTTGCGGAGCGACGCAACGTCATGTCGAGGACCCCCACATCATGCCCGTCCGACCAACCACGCGCCCAGCAGGATCAGCGTGGTGCCGGCCAGCAGTCTGCCCGCCGCCACCTCGCGGAACTCCGAGAACACAACGAGCGCGAGCAACACCACGACCAGCGTGTTCAGGTTGTAGAGGGGCGCCAACTTGGACAGCGGCACACCGTAGCGCGACAACCCGAGCGCAACCAGCGCCATACCCAGCCCCCAGCTCGCGCCGACCGTGCCCGAGAGCGCGGCGGTACGCAAAGACACCGCGCGCGACGATCCCGGCGAGAGGATCTGCGTCGCGCCGCCGACGATCACCACGCCCAGTCCCAAGCAGAGCAGATAGGGACCGAGACCGATGCCGGTCCGCATGGTCACTTTTTGCAGCAGGCCTGTCGCGCCGAAGGCCAGGGCAGGCAACAACCCGCCGATCAACAGCCCCTTGAACTCCACGCTCCGTCCTTTCCGCCGCGCGCAGTCCGCGGCTCAACCGGCAAATCGGCCCGGATCGGCAGCGGATTATAGTGACGCAGCGGACGGCATGTAAAGCGATGGTACCCTTGTCGTCGGGTCAGACCGATCCCGCCAGCACGAAGATTCCCACGGCGATCAACGCTGGCGTGGCCAGGTTCAACACCACGTTCTTACCCATATTGGGCAGCAGCCGTTCGATGTTTGCGGCGTGCGCGCGCACTCCCCGGAACGTTTGCAGGGCCAGCGGCGCGGTGAGCAGTCCGAGGAGGGCGCCGGCCGGCAACAGGCCGGCAAGCCAGCCGATCACCGGCGCCGCATACGCGCCGACCAGGAAGAGCCCGTACACCACCACGCCGCGCGCGAGGCCGGCCTTGATGATCAAGTGGCGGCGCCCTACTGAGCGATCTGGCTCGAGGTCGGGAAACTGGTTCAAGAGCAGCAGATTGCTGACCAGGAAGAACGGCGTCAACGAGGCGATCAGACCTGTCCAGGAGTAGCTGCCGGCCAGGCAGAATTCCGTGCCCATCACCATCATGGGTCCGAAACCAAGTCCGGGCGCGAGCAGACACAGAACGGCATTGCGGGTGATCTTCGGCGTGTAGGTCACGATGTTCAACAGCCCGAGCAGACCGAGCGGCAACAGACCCCAACCGCGCACCGTGAGGAAATAGACGCCGACCGCCGCGGTAACGCCCAGGGCCGTCAGGCCGGTGACGAGCGCGAAGATCGATTTGTCCGGGTTGGCAGGCAACGTGCCGGTTCCACCGGAGAACGGGGTCTTGATCGTCTTGAGGTCGAGACCGCTGCGGAAGTCGGAGTACTCGTTCAGCGCGTTGACCGCGATATGAGCCGCCACTGCCCCGAGCAGTAGGAACAGAAAATGACCCCAATCGGTCGGATATCCGCGCCAACGGGATACGGCCAAGCCCACGACGACGCAGGCCGGAGTCAACAAGAGGAAATTAAGCCGCATTGGTCCGAGAATCGCGGCCCGTGTGCTGCTCATCGAGTGCCTCCAGGATTGCAGGGTCTACTGTGCAGATGACGTGCGGGTCGGCCGAAAGAGTAGCGGCTGGCCGCAACGATCGCCAGGGTCGAACTCGAGACCGCCAATCGGGTGGGAGGCCGCAAGAATTTTGCGATTGAGAATTGTTTTCTTAAAACCTTAAGAAAATTGAAGTTACAGTAAAACGGTTGTTGTTTCTCGGCCTTGCGCGTGATACGTTCGCCGTGTCATCGGCAAGAGGCTCGACCAGAAGAAAAGGATTGAGGCAGTAATGACCAGACGGATGAACGACAGGCGTGCTGCGTTCACAACCGAGCAGCGAAAGGGAGGGTTGGAATGAGGTTTAGATTACTCCCCATGATACTCGGCATACTAGTCCTCGTATTCGCCATGGCGGCGTGCGAAGGCGATGTCGGTCCGGCGGGTCCAGCGGGTCCGGCCGGCGAGACGGGCGCCCCGGCGCTCAACACCTGCGCCGGGTGCCACAACGACGACTCGGTGCTGCTGGCGGTCGAACTGCAGTTCGCGGAGTCGCTGCACTGGAACAGCGAGGAATGGACGCGCAGCGGACTCCAGGGTTCCCAGTACGTCGCTTGCCAGGAATGCCACAACCACAACGGGTTCATCGCCGCGGTGGTCAACGGAGAAGCGTTGCCTCAGAGCTTCGAGAATCCGGCGCCGATCAACTGCCGCACCTGCCACCAAATTCACACAACCTACACCGAGGACGACTACGCGCTGACCACGACGACGGCGGTGGCTTTGAAGGTCGGCGGCGGCGTCTTCGACAACGGCGACGGCAACCTGTGTGCCAACTGTCACCAGGCGCGTCCGATCAACCCAGCGCCGGTGATCGGCGGCGATCCCGTCAACGTGAGCAACATGCGCTACGGCCCCCACTACGGTCCGCAGGCGAACGTCATGGCCGCCAGCGGCCTGTTCCATTTCGGCGACGGCACCCCGCCGGCGACCAACGATCACGCGCGGTCCTGTAGCATGTGCCACATGGTCGCGCCGGCCTATGACGGCGGCAACTACTTGGCGGGCGGCCACCTCTGGACGCTGAGTTACGACAGTACCGAGATGATCGCGGCGTGCACCCAGTGCCACGGCTCGGCGGCGTCATTCGATTATCGGCCCGAGGACGGCCGGCCGGCGGTCCGAGCGCTGATGGCCGAGCTGCGCACGCTGATGCTCGAGTCCGAGGATTCCGAGAATCCGAACCCGATCGGGATTCTCAGAGCCGACAATTACGCGGTCACGGGCACCTGGCCCGCCGATCTCGTCGCGGCGTTCCTGAACTACAAGTACTTCTACCACGACGGCAGCGAAGGGCTCCATAACCCGGCCTACGCCCGCTGGGTGCTGGAGAACACGCTGGCTGCGGTCCAGGCCATGGTCGAGCCGCCGCCCCTGCAGCCGTAGCCTTAGCAGTTGCTGCTTTTGGAGCAGGCAAGTAGAACATCAGTCCGATGAAACAGTGCCGCGCCCGTAAAGGACGCGGCACTGTGTTAGTGCGCCGGTCCCCACATCTTCTCGCCGGCGGTGACCGCCGCCGGCATCTGGTTTTCCGGCAGCGGTTGCAGGCACGTTGCGTACGGCGTGAATACGCAGGGTGGATTGTAGGCGCGGTTGAAGTCGAGCACGACCGTGCCGTCGGGCCCCGGTGGATCGGCGTAGAGGAACCGTCCGCCGCCGTAGGTGGTCTGGCCGTTGGTCAAGTCGCCGAAGACGATGAACAACGGTTCGCCGGGCTCGGCGATCGGGATCAGGTTGTGCTGATAGCCGTCGAACTCGAAGGTCAACACGCCCGGGGTGGGCAGGGTCTCGATCTGGCCGAGTACGTTGGGCATGGGCACGGTCCGCGGCTGATTGCGCGTGCGCAGCGTGGCGGTCACGCGCCAGCGGGGGTCGACCGGGTAGCGGTCGATCCCGCGAAACGTTCGCCGCACTTCGCTCGCGCTGTCCTTTACACGCAAGAACAGCAGATCGCCGCGCGCGATGACGTGGAAACGCACGGTGCCCACCTGCAATACGGTAGGCTCGCCGTCGCGATCGGCGGCAAGGATCGGCGGCGGCGGCTCCTGCGATCCCGCCACCGTCACCGCCGCGCCGGCAGCGGTCGTCCAACGCACCTCCTCTGGCAGCACCGACAGCGTGCCGATCACAGGCGGCACGTCGGCCGCGAGTCGAAGGTCAGCGTCCGCCGCAGCGCCGAGCGTATGATCGCCCGCGCTCAAAGGGAACAGCCCGATCAGGGTGAGCCACCCGTCCTCGCTGCGTAGCCGCTCGAGGCGCTCGGCGTGCCATTGGGTGACCTCGCGGACGTAATCCCGGTCGGCGCGCTCACCGCAGCCTCCCGCCATGAGCGCGGCTCCCACCAGGCCTGCCAGGGCGAATAGCGCGCCCGGCACGAACGGCGCGAGTTTGCCCGAAGACCGCGACCGACAGACCTGCGGCTGCTTTTGCATGCTAACCTCCCGGGATCCACACGACCACGCTCACAATGTCGACTCCGGCAGCCGAGTTGTCGACCGGAATTGCCTGGCCGCCACTCGCCGAACGGGCGATCTTGACCGCAACGCCGCAACGCCGCAACGCCGCAACGCCGCGACCCTGCTGCCCCGCGCGGCCGCGCGCTGGAAAGGATCAACGATGCCGCTTGCCGAGACCGACCTCGCCGGACGCGCGCTCGCCGTCTACGCAGATCTGCGCGATCGAGCCGAACGCCTCGCGTTCGCGACTCCGGTCACGCACGTCTACAACCCGCTTGCCTACGCCTGGCCCGCGATCGAGCAGTATGTCCGCCGATATGGCGCCACGCCGCGACGAGTGCTGCTGCTGGGGATGAATCCCGGCCCCTGGGGCATGGCGCAAACGGGCGTACCGTTCGGCGAGGTCGGTGCGGTGCGCGACTGGCTCGAATTGGACGCGCGCGTGGGCAAGCCGGCGCGGGAACACCCCCGGCGGCCGGTGTTGGGGTTGGCGTGTCCGCGCCGCGAGGTATCCGGAGAGCGTCTCTGGGGTCTGTTCGCCGAGCGCTTCGGTACGCCTTCTCGTTTTTTTGGCGAGCACCTGGTTCTGAACCACTGTCCACTTGTGTTTCTGGAGGCGTCCGGACGTAATCGGACGCCCGACAAGCTGCCGGCCGCCGAGCGCGAGCCGCTGCTGGCCGTCTGTGATGCCGCGCTCGGGGCGTTGATCGACCTCTACCGTCCGGCTTGGTGCATCGGGATCGGCACCTACGCGCAGGCGCGCCTGGAGACGGTCTGCCGCCGGGATGCCGGCCGCCGGCAAGTGCGCGTGGGCCGGCTGCTGCATCCGAGCCCGGCCAGCCCGGTCGCCAATCGCGGTTGGGCGGCTGCAGCCACCCGCATGCTGGTCGAACAGGGGGTATGGGAGGACGCGGCTATCGGCCGACCTGCAACCGCTCGGCAAGCCGGGGCGGCAGGCCGGCGGCCAGGATCTTCGCCTGGCAGGCCTGCAGGTCGTACTCGACGCGGTGCAGGGTGATTCGTTGGCCCGCCATATCCAGGAGCGTCCAGGCGGCGCGCCAATCGCCGTCGCGGGGCTGGCCGACACTGCCCACGTTGACGAGCCAGGCGTCGCCGCTCGCGAGATCGTAGTCGCCGCCGGGAAGCTGTTCAATCGCGTCGCCGACCCGCCGGAACGCCATCGGCACATGGGTGTGGCCGTAGAAACACAAGCGGGTCTTCTGGTCCAGCATTGCCCGCGCGCCTTCGCCCGTGAAGCGCACATAATTCCAAGCGGCCGGTTCGCTGGGACTCGCATGGACCAGTTCGACGTCCGGCGCCGGCGCGGCTTGCAGAGGCAGCGCCGCGAGCCAGGTGCGGCGCTCCTGGTCGAGCTGGCGACGCGTCCAGAGCGTGGCGACCTGCGCCATGGAGTTGAAGTTGTCGAGGTCGCGGTCATCGGCCGCGTAAGCGTCGTGGTTGCCCAGGATCACCGCGACCGGCGCGAGCGAGCGCAACAGGTCGCAGCACGCCACGGGGTCGGCGCCGTAGCCGACGACATCGCCCAGGCAGGCGAAGGCATCCGCTCCGACGGCGCGGGCCTGCGCGACTACCGCTGTCAGGGCTTCCAGGTTGCCATGGATATCGCTGAGCAGGGCCAGTTTTCGCATTTCTAGAACCGATGGCTCCAGCCAAAGACGTAGTAGTGGATCAGCGCGAAGCTGTAGGCATCGTCGACGTCGGCGCCTCCCTCGAGCACCCGGTAGCCGAGGCGCATGGTCCCCTGGTGCCAGGGCCGCACGGCGATCGCGAGCAGGGCGTCCTCGGCACGCCCTTGCGGTGCGGCCAGTGCGTCGGCCTCCAGGAGCAGACCGAGTTTGCCGGTCCAGCGCCAGTCCAGGCGCAGATGAACCAACGGCACGAAGCCGACGTTTTCCTTGCGGGTAGTGACGGCGCCGTCGCCGAGTTCGACGAAGGCGTCGCGGATCTTGCCGGTCAATCCCAACCCGAAATCGAGCCGCTGCCCGTGGACCATCTCGTACCGCCATGTCAGGCGGTAGCTGTTGAACTTGTAGGTTGCCTTGAGATCGGCGTCGGCCGCGAACGACGCTTCGTTGAAGTCGATTGGGAAGCCAGTCTGACCTTGCGCATGCAGGCGCAGCGGCGCGTAGAGAACGGACAGGTTGTGCCGCGACCCGAGCGCTCGGCTTAGTCGCACACGGAAGGCGACGTCGTCGTCCGTCGCCAAGTCGTCGACGAGCGAAAAACGGGTGCCCGTCGTGCCAGGTATCCCCACGTCATTGCGCGCGGCGGTGACCATCGCGGCTTCGAAATCGAGCGACCACGGCGATGTCGACGCGCCGCCGACGCCGGTGGCGCTTGCAAGCAACGCGAGCGCGCCGAGCCAGACTAGCAATCTCATGATCTCACTTCCGAAAACAACCCCTCGTTGGCGGCGCTGACAGCGGCCCGCTGTCCAGCCCGGCTCGGCGGGCAACCAGGGCGAATGACGCAAGTCTAGCTGGTCGCGGCGGGATGCGCCAGCGGACGAAACCAAAGATTCATGCTTTCGATACGTCCCGATATATTGGTGTTGTTGCGGAGGGTGCCTCCGAAGGCGTAGCGGCACTTGGCAAACGTCACATTCATACCGGCAGAGCAGGCACGGGCTATGGTGAACGCCAGCCGCAGACCTCGTTGTCGCATGGCTGTCTCCATGGCCAGTAGAAGGCTCTGAGCTGCTCCTTGGCCCCTTAGTTCGGGCAAGGTCGCGAAATCCGTCATTTCGACCGCGCCGTTGGCGAGGTCCATCTCCGCGGACGCGACCGCACTGATGCAGTGATCATGCTCCAGCTTGAAATACACGACGTCGCGTTGCATGGCCTGGCGTAGATACTCCGGGTCATGGATGGGGAACGGATAGGTGGGAAACACTCGCCGGTAGATTCGACTTAGAGCTTCAGCATCGGCTGCGACGGCAATCGACACAGTATGATTCCAACCGCCGCCATCGGGGGGCGAGGGATTCTCGGTCGCCTTGGCGCGGGCAATCGCAAGGTTTTTACGGACCAAATCTGATTGGTGTTCCTTTCGGCGTCTGGAATCAAAATAGCGAGCCATGAAGTGAGCGTCTTGATCAGCACCGTAGTAATCCGGTACGCGACCTTCTTCTGCGGCTCCCCAGGCCGCGAAGGCTCGCCGGGCTGATGCCGGTACCTTGGCGATGACCTTGCCGTAGCCACGTCGTGTGGCGAGCTTCTCGATGTATGGTAGAAGTTCCGCGTGGTCCTCGGGTGCGGTTTGCATGATATAGACCCGGTCATTGAATGGGCCATGTTGAAAAACTGTGTCCTTGAGATGATCAATCCGGTCGTACATTGTTGTTAACCTCCTTCAGAAGGCGGCTTCCCTGATCCGGAAAGGCCAGCGACAAGCCGACGAAGAGAATGACGCTGACGGCAAGGCCGAAGATGATCGGATCTAGACCGCTGTCTTGCAGTGCGTTCGGCAGAGTCCACAGGCCGGCCTGCAAGCTCAGGGTCACAGCGCCGCCGCCGACAAGTCCGGCCATCGCGCCTGCGGCCGAAGCCTGATGCCAGAAAAGCGCGCCTACGGTGGGTGCGAGGAGTCCCGAGACCATGAAGGCGTAGACTTGTAGGATGATGTCGAGCACCCTGGTGAAACCGCCCGCGAGCAACACGGCCCCGACGCCGACGAGCAACGTCACACCCTGGCTGACTCGCAGCGTGGTCTGCCGGCGCCAGCCTTGCCCGTAGCGGCGCTGGAGTATATCGCCGACGAAATTGCCCGAGGCTGCCATCAGGCAACTGTCAGCGGTGGACATGATGGCCGAGAAGTATGCCGCTGCCAGCAAACCGGCGATTCCTACTGGCAGAGCCTGGCTGATCAACAGTGGTAGCCCCATCTCAGGCTCGACCGCAGGAAAAAGAACGCGGGCGCACATGCCCAGGAACACTCCTAAGAACGCCATCACCGGCCATTCGAGCAGACCGGCCAGATACCAGGCGCGCTTGGCTGTGGCGAGATCGCGGCAGGCGTACATCCGCTGGTAGAGCGTCATGCCGATCAACCAGATCGGGATGATGGTCGCCCCCCAGTTGATGAGCTGCACAGTTGAAACATTACCAAGCGAGAAATGAGCCGGCGGTAAGGTGCGGCGTAATTCGGAGATCCCGCCGAGTTCGCCCCATAACACGACCGGCACGGCCACGACGATCAAGCCGACCAGCAGGATGCTCCATTGGATCGTGTCGGTGAAGATCACTGCTTTCAGCCCGCCCAAAACCGTGTAGAGCACCGTGACGACGGCAATCACGAGCAGGGAGAAATCGAGTGCAGACATGCCCCATGGCGCGACAGTCAGGATGGTGGCCGAGGCCAGCTTGGCTCCGGCCAGGATCTGACCGGCGGTGAATCCCAGATAGCCGACTCCGGAAACCACGGCTGCGACCAACGCCACGCGTTCGCCGTATCGGTGGCGAAGCAGGTCCGGATAAGTCATCAATCCGAATCGTCGATCCACGGCTTTGACCCGCGGCAAGACCAACACGGCAGCCAACCAGGCGCCGATCAGCCCCGTGAACAACAGCCAACTGCCTGCCAGGCCCATGATGAACCCGAGTCCGCCGAGGCCGATCGAAAATCCGCCTCCCACGTCGGTTGCCACGATTGACAGTCCGATGTGGCGAGCTCCCATGCTGCGGCCGCCGACGTAGTAATCTTCGCTGTTTGTGTTGCGCCGGTAGTGGTAGATACCCATGGCGAGCACGCCGGCTAGGTAAATGCCGAAGATGACGTAATCGATGACCCTCATGCGCTGTCGCTGTCGTCGCGGCGCCGTGCGCGGTCGTTGTCCGCCGGCGTCAGGGCGATGGTTTCGTCGCTGTCGGACAAAAGGCGGGCGATGCCCAGCGCCTTGTCTTCCGGTGCGTCTGCCAGATTGAGCTGGAGATCGCACTTCTCACATTGCCGGTCGCAGAACTTGGCGGCGTAGGAGTCGGGCTCGGTGTATGTCGTGATTACGCCCTCGTAATTGCGCAGGACCACCTTGTTCGTCGACCAACTGATCAGGTAGTTAGGCCCCACGCGGATCTTGCCGCCGCCGCCCGGCGCGTCGATGACGTACTGCGGAACCGCGAAGCCGCTGGTATGGCCGATCAGGCTTTCCATGATCTCGATCCCCTTGCCGATCGGCGTACGGAAATGGGTCAGACCCTCGGCGAGATCGCACTGGTACAGGTAGTAGGGGCGTACGCGATTCTGAACCAGCTTGTGGACCAGACTCTTCATGATGCGCGGACAATCGTTGACCCCGGCCAGCAGTACGGACTGATTGCCTAGCGGGATGCCCGCGTCGGCGAGGCGCGCCAGCGATTCGCGAGCGGAGTGAGTCAATTCGCGGGGATGGTTGAAGTGGGTGTTGATCCAGACCGGACGGTGTGTCTTGAGCATGTCGACCAGGCTGTCATCGATGCGGTACGGTAGGACCACGGGGGTGCGCGTGCCGATCCTGACGACTTCGACGTGATCGATTCTGTCCAGTTCGCCGAGAATCCAGTCGAGTTTGCCGTCATCGAGCAGAAACGGATCTCCACCCGAAAGCAATACGTCGCGTACTTGCGGCGTGCGTTTGATGTAGTCGATTCCCTGGGCCAGTACTTTCCGGCTGGGAATGGTGTCTCGGTCGCCGACCTTTCGCTTGCGTGTGCAGTGGCGGCAGTACATGGCGCAAACGCCGCTGACATAGAATAGCACGCGGTCCGGATAGCGATGGGTAACATTTGGAGCCGGACTGTCCTCGTCTTCGGCCAGGGGGTCGATCATGTCATGCGGGTTGATCAACATTTCGGCGGCCTGAGGAAAGCTTTGACGGAAGACGGGGTCGTTCGCCCAATCGTCTTGATCGATGAGCGACAGGTAATACGGTGTAACTGCCAGCGGAAACTTGGCCACGGTAAGTTCGAGATCCCGCCAATCCCGAACGGGTAACGACATGCCCAGCAAGCGTTCGAAGGTGTTCACATCGCGGATGGTATGGCGCAACTGCCAGCGCCAATCTCGCCACTGCACGGCGGCGGCTTTTTCGCTGATCAATCCGGCCAACTCGAGCTGGCGGCTGGACAAGGAAGGTGTGGCGTGCATGAGCATGCTCCTCTGAGGTACTCAGGCTGGTCCTCGCACCGGCACGCCGGCCAGAGGCCCGCCGGCGGCTACTCCTGCTGTGGCTCGGAGGCGAGCAGCGTATCGAGGGGCGGCACGGGCGCTGCGGACAGCGGCGGGGCGGCAATGATATCGACCAGGGTCTCGAGCAGAGCCGCGAGTCGATCGCGGTCGCCGGCGGCGAGTTGCTGCATGGCACGGCGCAGGGGATGCCGGTCCGAATAGGGAGTCAGCAGGCTGAACTGCCGTCCGGCCGGCGACAAGCTGACGATAACTCTGCGCCGGTCGTCCGCCGACCGCTCGCGCCGGATCAGGTTCTTGGCCTCGAGACGGTCAAGGATGCGGACAACAGTGCTGGCGCTCAGTTGCACCTGAGCGGCGAGTTCAGTCACCGTCAGGCTGCCTGCCTCGGCGAGCTGGTTCAGGCAAAGCAACTGGGGCCCGGTGATCTGGTGTTGGGCGACCAAGCTGCGGGAATAGAGGTCGACTGCCCTAATCAATCGGCGTATGGCGACGAGCACTCGCCGCTCGCTCGTGACCTCGGGCGGCACCTGCGCACGGTCGTTATCCGGACGAGGTTCCGTTGCTCGTGTCAGCTCCATCGGATTCCTGCTGTTATCGTGGTTGTCGTAGATCATTGCTGAAGCTAATAATACTACAGCAATAATTGCATAAGCAAGTTATTTCTGATTTACTGCGTTGCTCGATACCGTCGCATCCGGTTACGATCGCGAGCAGAAGCTCAAACGGAGGTTCTATTGCTGGATTTAAGCACAACGCCGGCTCAGCCGCGGATGATCGGGGGACGGTGGCGCGTCTTCTTCGACTATGCGCTCATCGTCGTCGGCGCCACCTTGAACGCGGCGGCCTTGGCCGTGTTCCTGCTGCCGAACGAAGTCGTGGCGGGCGGACTCACTGGGCTGGCCGTGATCGCCCGTCTGGCGCTCGGCGTGCCGTTCAGCGTGGCGCTCTTGGCGCTCAACGTCCCGCTCTTGATCATGCAGTGGCGTCTGCTCGGCGGTTTTCGTTCGATCGTGCGGACATTGACCGGGGTCACTGTCCTCGCGGTGATGACCGAAGTGCTGCAACCGTTGCTGCCGGCGGTCACGGAGGACCGGCTGCTGATCATCACCTACGGCGGCGTCCTGGCCGGGCTCGGTCTGGCGATGGTGTTCCAAGGCCGCGGCACAACGGGCGGAGCCGATATCCTGGCGCGGCTGTTCAATCGCTATCGCGGCTGGCGGATCGGACGCACCATGCTGGGTCTGAACGTGATCGTCTACACGCTCGCCGGCCTGCTCTTCGGCCCGGAACCGGCCATGGTGGCGCTGCTGCTTTCCTATGTGATGAGCCGGACGCTCGATGCGGTGCTGCACGGACTGGCCTCGAGCCGGGTGGTCATAATCGTGACCGCCGAACCCGGCAAGGTGCGACAAGCGGTGGTGCATATCATGGGCCGCGGCTTGACCCTGATTCCCGCGACCGGGGGCCATAGCGGGCGCCGCAAAGGGTTGCTCTACGCCGTGATTCCGCGGGCGGACATCCAGCGCCTCAAGCTGCGCGTGCTAGATAGCGACCCTGCGGCGTTCATCACGGTGATGACGCCGCGCGAGGCCGTGGGCGGCTTCAACCTGAAACCGCAGGATTGACCGACCGGATCGACCCGCCGGATGCCGGCGTCTTCCGGAGCCAGCCGTCCACCGGGGCGCTTTTTGTTATTGAACGCAGATCAGTCGCGCGACCTGTTGCCGGCCGCCGGCCGTGATTCGCAGGAGGTAGGTGCCGCTGGCCAGTCGCCCCGGCAGGCGGAGCGACTGGTCACGACCGCCAGCCAGGTCGCTGCCCAGCCGTCCGAGGCAACGACCGCGCAGGTCGTACAACTCGCAATGAGCGACCGGTGATTCCGCCGGCAGGCGCAGGTGTATAGTCTGTCCACTGCAGACGCGCCGATCGCCGCACAACCATGACGCCGCATCGGCTAATTCGTTGCCGGAAGCACCGTCGCCTGGACCTGCATCCTGATCATCGTCCACGCCGGTCGCTATTCGTTGCAGGGCGAAGTCGACTTTCTGCCAGTCCGCGGCGACGCTCGCGGTCTGAGACTGCGTCTCGTATCCAGGGTGCAGGGCCCTCACGGTGAAGGTTCCGCTGCGTGTCAGGCGCCAGTAGCGGCCATGCTCGGCATCGCAGAGGCGCGGTCCCACGTAATTCGAGTGCATCTGGGTGATCTGCACCTCCGCGGCCAGGGGAACACCGGTCGCGGCGTCGCAGACGCTGCCGTATATCCCGGGACCGCTCAGGACGCGATCCAGCAAGTATGTCGAACCGCGAGCCACGCGCGCGGCGATCGAGTCGACATCGGCACCGGAATACCAGCATTGCGCGCCGATCTCCATCACGTAGGCGAGAATCCCGGTTCGGCCGTATACCCAGCACTGTTCCTTGGGCAAACTGTCGTAAGCCGGCACGGAGCTGTAGGTAGAACCCTGCAACGTGCGCGTGGCGGCGCCCCAACCGACGGCGACATCCCTCGCAACGTTGTAATCCGGCGCCTGTCCTCCCCCGTTGATGCTCAACCAGGGATAAAAAATCGTGTTGGTCCAGTTGATCGTGGCCGGCGAGTGGTAGTCGAGCACCAGCAGCGGCCGCTGCGCCAAGATCCAGTCGCGCAGGGCGACGACCTCACATTCGGAGAAGATTCTGGGACCCTTGTAATACTGGGACTCGGGATCGCTGTCGTCGCAATCGTTCCAGTACCAGTCCCAGTTGCGGTTGAGGTCGACGCCGTCGTCCGGGAAATCGACTTCGTCGTTGTCGTTGTTGTCCCGCAGGTTCTTGCGCCAGTCGGTCCAGGAGGGATGGTCGCCGAAGACATACGCGTGGCCGTCGGGATTGAGTACGGGCACGAAGACGAGCTGCAGGTTGTCCACCCGGGCGGTCACCTGCGGATCGGCGCCGTAGCCGGCGAGCAGCGCGGCCGCCTGCGCCATGATCGCCGCGGTGCCCAGACACTCGTTGGCGTGCTGTGCGCCATGGAAGAGCAGGCGGGGCTTGTCCGCGGCGGGAACGGCGCGGTTGGTGACGGTCAGCATCAAGATCGCGCGCTTCTGGCCGCTGGCGCCCAGCACCGAGCAGGCGACGAGATCGGGATGGGCTGTTTCCCAGGCGGCGAACTGGGCTTCGATGTCCGCCAACCGCCAGTAACCGGGGTCGGGTTGGCTGGCGGCCGGACGATCGGCGATCATTCCGAGCGCTGCGCCAAGCAGCAGGATCACGGCGAACCGGTGGCGACGAGACAATGGTGCGGTCCTCCTCGATGTTGCAAAACCAGCCATAATGATAACAGATCGGCGCGGATCCTTCATGGTGAACCGGCGGCCGTCTTCCTTATTTTTTGCGACGATTCTGCGAGGGATGCCTGGGTTGCGGTTCGCGGCGGTCATACCGCGACAACACGCGCTGTTCCTGCTATGCTGGCCGCCGACGCAGCCGGCTCGATCGGTCGGCCCGCTCGTGCAACGGAGTGAACCATGCCCCGTATCGAACGCAAGCTCATCGGTATCTTCGGCCGCATCAATGCGGGGAAGTCGACCTGCATGAATCTGCTCACGCGGCAGGAGACTTCGCTCGTCGATCCGCAGCCGGGCACGACCGCGGACATCAAAAGCGCGCTGATGGAGATCCACGCCGTCGGCCCGGTCGAGCTGCTGGACACCGCCGGTCTCGACGAGGTGTCGCCGCTCGGGCAGAAGAAGCGGCGCAAGACGCTGGCCGCGTTGACTGAGGTCGATCTGGCCGTGCTCGTGGTCGATCCCGTGCAGACGCTCCTCGTCGGGGATCCCGCCGTCGAAGACGCGATTGTCACGACCGCTCACCACCACGACCGGCGCCTGTGTGTGGTGCTGAATCGACGCGCCGACGGCGCCGAACAACTCCGCGCGAGCGGCGCCACCTGGTCCGAGGCGAGAAGGTTCGCGCTGTCCGTTCTACCCGATCGAGCGGGGACGCCCGTACTCGAGCTGGACTTGGCGGACCGCGAGCGCAGCGGAGAACTGGTCGCGTTCCTGGCGTCCGCGGTCGGGCCGGCCGCAGACGCGACGCCGCTGTTGCCGATGGTGCACCGGCATGGCGCCGTCGTGCTGCATATCCCTCTGGACGAAGAATCGCCGTCGGGCCGCCTGTTGCGGCCGCAGGAAATGGCCATGGAAGCGCTTCTGCGAGCGGGAGTGCCGGTCGGCCTGTACCGCGTCGATCTGAGCCTCGCGCGCTGCAGCAATCCGGCGGTAGTCGAACGGCAGCGACGGAATTTCGTCGATTTTCTGGCCTCGTTCGAACGATGCGGCGGTGTTCAGCTCGTGCTCACCGATTCTCAGGCGATCGATCTCATGAACGCCTGGGTTCCCGACGAGATCCCGTTGACCACCTTCTCGATCATGATGGTCAACCAAACTGCTTGTGGCGACATGTCGGTGTTCATCGACGGCGCTCGGGCCCTGGACACGCTGCGAGCCGGCGACCGCGTGCTGATCGCCGAGGCGTGCAACCACGACCGGATCGCCGAGGATATCGGGACGGTCCAGCTGCCGCGCAAGCTGGCAGCCGCGGTGCCCGGCCTCGAGTTCGACCACGCGTTCGGTCGCGAGTTCCCTGAACCTGCCGAGTTGCGCCGCTATCGGCTCGCCATCCATTGCGGCGGTTGCATGATTCGCCCCCAGAAGCTCGCCGCCCGCGTGGCGCGGCTGCGCGAAGCGGGCATTCCGGTGACCAACTATGGCCTGGCCCTGAGTTGGTACGAAGGTAAGGCCACCCTGGGGCGGGTCCTTGCGCCCTGGCCCTCCGTGCGACGCGGCGCAGAGTAGCGCGCGGGTCTGCGGATCGGCCAAACGACCGGGGCCCGGACTTGGCGTCCGGGCCCCATGCTTGATATCTCTGCCGACGTTCGTTTCAGTTAACTCCGATTACCGGAAAATGCCCTTGATCTGGGACCATGTCTCGTCTTGCGTGGCGATGGTCCCTTCATCGGTGCCGACCTTGACGTAGCTCAGGTACCAGCCGGGATACGCGACCGAGGAGTCAGACCCGAAGTCGAAGCGCACCTGAATCTCCTGGCCCATGAACGCGGACAGGTCGAAGCACTGCACGACCCAGTTCTGTGACGGGCCACTGGCGCTATTGCCCGCGTAGCCGGGCTGGTTGTCGACGCAGTAGGCATAGAAGCTGGTGCTCGGATTGATCGCGGCGAGCGGATAACCGTTGGTCGGCAGGATGACCTGGTCATCGACCTTCACGTTGCAACCGTCATATGTGTTCTCGGTCTGCACGTAGTGAAGGATTTCCATCAAGTAGGAATCCGGCGTCACCGCGAATGCAGGCGACAACAGGCCTTCGCCGGAGTTGTTGGGGTAGTTGCCCTGCAGGACGGTGCCCCACACGTTGCCAGGCGCGCCGGCGATGCTGGAGGCGCCCCAAGCCCAGACCGGCAGTCCGCCGGTGGCGTCGCAGACGACCGGTGTGAAGCCATGGTTGGCGCCGTCGAAGTCCCAATTGAACATCACTGATTCGAGTTCGCACGCGTCGCGCGTCGGGGACGCTACGTCGGGATAGACCTCTTTATCGGCGAGCGCGGGCATGGCAAAAAGGCAGATCAACGAAAACGTGAGCAACAATCTCATGGCGATACCCCCAGAAAGAGCGAATGGGAGAGACACCCACCAACGGAGATTCCACCACTGTTGTGGAGTCTCCGCATGAACGGACCGATTCT
>Ga0334886_1002304_pt1 | contig 19492 bp, 18 predicted proteins | sample GraSluR1_MG_9_FD_207232 | JGI IMG/M metagenome (GOLD analysis project Ga0334886, IMG submission 207232) | Sludge microbial communities from methane-producing bioreactor in Wageningen University, Netherlands - Granular Sludge_27_06-R1 | ecosystem: Engineered > Bioreactor > Anaerobic >... | reverse complement strand
TGATCCCTGGGTGACGATACAGGAGGAGGATCCACCCGGTTCCATTCCGAACCCGGCCGTTAAGCTCCTCCTGGCCAATGGTAGTATGGGGGTGACTCCATGCGAGAGTAGGTATCGCCCGGGGGCTTTTATGGCCCCATAGGATAACGGCTAGTCCATCGGATTCTCAGTCCGAAGGTCGGGGTTCGATTCCCCGTGGGGCTACCCAAACGGTCTTTGATCAAGGCAGGAGTTTCCTGCCTTTTTTTGATTGACTTTTTGATGAAACTGATTGCCCAAAAACGGATAGAAGAGGTGTTTCCATATTCTTAGAGATTGAGCGTAAGTATCGGGTTCTATCTTCTTTCCATGTGGATCGATTGGCGCTGAGCGCATTGGAGCGAATCGGGATTGTGCAATGGTATTTGTCTCCAATCGAGCCGAATGCGTCCTTTCGAGTTCGGTTGGAGATTCGGCAAACACCCAAAGGGTGGGTATTTCGGTGGGTGCAGAATCATAAGAAAGCGCTAGGCGAGGATTTGGAAGTTCGTATGGAAGACGAGGCGATCATTGACCCAAAAAGACTTGCGCAGACCATTCCCCGGTTATTGGCCCCTCGGGACGGGTGTTCTGAGTGGCCATTTGTGTTTAAAATCCGACATCAAATTATCTCAGGGGAGCCCGAAGTGGTTTTGGATCAATTTTTTCCGGGGATGCTTGGGATGGAGTCGTTCGGGCCTTTTATCGAAATTGAGTATCATTCGCTTCGGCAGGAGCCACTCCCCTATGACCGAGTTTTGGCGGACATCGGAGTTCGCCATTCGGTCATCGATGTTACAAACCAATCGAACTGCACCAATCAGATGATTGCGAAGCGGAGTTACGTGAAACTCTTCCAAATCCCATTTTCTGAGGTCTTTCGGAAAATACGAGACGGGCTGAAACCCTTCTGATAAACACCAACCAAAGAGTTACCCTTTTGATCGGTTCCGAAAATCGTTCCGGAAGTAGGTCCACAAAATGAACAAACCAATCCCAATGAGGATCAAAGGAAGGATGATACCGCCTACTCCTTCGGATGCGAAGTTGACAAGCAAGAATACGGTTGAAATGATGGTCAGAATCGTGATTGGAACCATAAGATTTCGATATTTGCGATCGGTTAGGTAGAGCTGAAAAAGACCGACTGCTGGTCCCAGAATAAAAACGGGCCATAATAAGCGGATCCACTGGAACTGGGTGAATGCATTAAAGAAAAAGAGAACCGCGTATGTGACCAAGATTCCTCCAGGAACAAGAATCCCGGCATGCTTTTTGTCTCTTCGCGTATAGTAGGATAATTCGAAGATCAGTCCGGGAGCCAGTACAAAAATGGGCCACATTTGCCGCCATCCGACCTGAACCACACCGGTTGCGTTCAACAAGGCAAGGATACCGGCCAAAACTAGGATTAATCCAATAATTAAGCTGAACCCTCTCATCTTCTTCCCCCTTATCCGTAGTTTTCCCTTTCGCCGTGTATTGTATCACAATTTACCCAGGAACGAACACCAGATCTTGGCTCATTCATTGGCCGAGTGTCCGGTCCTATATGATATAATGGAGAAGGAAGAAGAATAGGAAAATGATAAGGAAGCAACCACAGAAAGTGTTTTCAAGAATCATGGGGTTTGGCCGATATGATCATCGAAGGAAGGGTTTGATTGCGAAGGAGATCTCGAATCCTTCGGAATGAATGGTTTCGCATAAAGAGGATGGGGGATCGATCATGGAACACATGTGGCAACTCGAGGATTTTGAGCGGGATATGGTTGCGCTGATCAAGAAGAAACAGCGCTATGAGGATCATAAATGGGAAGCCGCATTCCTATACACACTGAAAAATGGGGGAAAGCGGTTTCGACCTCAGCTGGTCTCTGCCTGCTGCGCGGATCTTGGATTGGACAAAAGGATTGCAACTGTGATTGGTACAGCTGTCGAGATTATCCATACCGCTTCGTTGATTCATGATGATTTACCTTCGATCGACAACGATACCATGCGGAGAGGAAAACCTACATCGCACGTTGTGTACGGAGAGGCGATTGCAACCATATCAGCGGATTATCTTTTTTTTCTGGGTATGGAAATTATCCTGGATACTCTTCAACCCGAGATCGGGACTCTTTATGCCCAATGTGCGATGGACACTTGTTATGGCGAAGCTTTGGATATTCGGATTTCCTTGGGGAAAGAGAATCATACGATCGAAGACCTTTTGCGCATGTATGAAATGAAAACCGGCCGTTTGATCCAATTATCGCTTCTGGCTCCGTTTTTCATGTCAGGCGTCTACTCGTCTTTTTGCTCAGACATTTGGGAAGCGGGGCGAAGGATTGGATTGGCTTTTCAGATTCTAGATGATCTCAAAGACATATACGGAAGTTTCTCAGAATTAGGGAAAACACCCGGAAAAGACCTCTTACAGAACAAACCCACGATTGTGGCCTTTGAAGGGCCTGAAAAGGCTTTGGAGCGAGCGTATCTCAACTGGGATTTGGCCAAAAGCATCTTGGAAAACGGGATTCATGGGCAAGGATTTCCCCGTTTGGTTGAAACAATCGCCCAATCTTGGGAGATCCTGCAGAAACGATAGGAGAGATGATGGCAGAAGAAAAAAACCCAAAGGAACAGGCGCAAAAAAGCGCCCTTTTCGGATTGAAAAAGGCGTTCAGCAAACCCATCCAGTTTGTGAGAACCCATCGATTGCTTTCAATTTTGGTGGGTAGCGGTTTGTTGGTTGCCATTGTTTTTTTGATCCTCTTTTCTGGTGGGTTTTTTGCAGGGATTTTTGAAATCGGAACTCATCAGGACGCCGAGCAACAAAAAAAGGATCTCGAAGGGTTGTCGGTGATCATTCCACCCAATGCCTTTCCTCACGCCAAGTCATTCACGATACAGACCATCCCTCAGAGTTCTCCAAAATTGCAAAGCCTTAAGTTGATCGCGGGGTATACGGGTACCGTATATGAAGTCAAACCCACCGACGGACGAAAGGATCTGGCGATGGTACCGCTCACCTTCCGATACACCCTTCCAGCAGAGTATTATTTTGGACCCGAGTATAACAATTTTGAAATGGTATATGTGGAGGACCTTGATGTTCCCGTGGCTCGGACATACTATGGTTCAGTGATGCGTGATATTGGCGGGAACGTCGTGCTGGAAGCGAGCGTTTTTGATCCCGGGGCTGTGATGGGGATTCGGGTGAATGTTCCCGAACGCAAAGAATTTGCCATGCGCAAGTCCATTGAAAAGCCCGATTCGCTGAAACCAGATATTTTGGTAATCCCAGGAACCGATTCGAATTTTTTGGGTGTCCTTCCCAATACAATTACCAATACCAATCCACAAGGAAACAATATCTGGGAGATTACCTTTCCAGATCGTTCGATCTGGGTATTTGACTACCCTCTGTTGGAAACTCAGACAATGCAGCATGCGCAAGAATCGGACGCCTTTTTCCAAACCGCTCCCTTTCGGAGTTACGCGCTTTATGAAGCCCATCGGCTTGCTTCATACCTCAACCAAACCTCCCGAAGTTTTGATATCGTTGCGCACGGGTTGGGCGGGATAATTGCTCGTTTGGCGGTTGAATACTATAATGCGCAGAATGTACGGAAACTGGTTTTGATTTCCACGCCCAATGCGGGTACAAATATCGTGAATCCTCTTTTGATGAACCAAATTCATGGAAAGGATCCCAGAGCGCTGAGTGGGATTTTCGGAGTCAGTGAGGCAGCCATTCGGTTTCTTCAACGGAATAACCTTGGTTATATGGAAAAAGTGAATCGCTTTTATCTGGATCTTTTGCCTGACAGCCGAATCGTCGAAATTTTGGAAGGATCTTTGCGCAATGATTTGGAATACCTCTTCGTGGCAGGCGATGATCCTGGGTTTGCAATGGATTTGGGGCAATCTCAGCTGAGCCGATTCTTTCCGGAAAATACCCCTTCCAAGGGAGACGGGATCATTTCCGTTTACAGCGCAATCTATCCGCACCTGAATCTGAATCAAGCCGACGAAACCCATCGTGTTTACTCTCATGTCTTTCCCCATTCTTTTTCTGATCTGTACATCCAAAATGACACGCTTTCTTTGGTTCAGCGATTTTTAGAAGAAGGAATCGAAGTGGTTGAGATTCCCACCTATTTTGATGATTCTTTTCGTGAGTGGGCATTCGATATCACAGGATGGGAAACGTTCGGATCCACTCCAACGGGGGTTGAGGATCTGTCGTGGATTTCATTGCCGACAACCCCTACTGCAGATCATGTCGCCACCGTTAGTCCCACAAGAGTCGAAGATCCTGCTTCATCTCCACTTGATGACTGGAAAACGGAGCACGAAACTATAGCCACGCAAACGGCTATTTCAGATCCAAAACCGGAAAACGATTATGCCCCGGATGATCCATCGCCCGGCCCGGAATCTGACCCAGCAGATCGGGTCCCTTCGAGGCAAGTGGATCTGCAGCGATTTGTTCCGACCACTCCGCTTTGGAGGGGGATTGTTTTGCCGGAGGCCTTTTTTCAAACCGGAACGCTCATTCGGTATAGCCACGCGCAGGTACAAGTTCCCGATGGCATCCGTCCATTTGGATTGATCACACACCAAAGCCGGATCTACCTATTGACTCTATCGGGCACAATGGTTTGGGAGCGGGGGAATTGGCGATCTTTTTCTCCGACCATTCCACAAGCCCATTTTCGCAACCATCCGACCCTTACCCTCGTGATGGATGATGTCATCCTTTCGATCCGGGAAGAGACAGTCCGTGAAAGCCTTGGTGTACCCGGATCCATCCAATCGGTCGCTGTTAATGATTCCATTCGGTATTTTTTGGTCCAATCCAATGGGTTGATCTTGGAAACCCCTTTTTCTTCGTTCTCGGTTCCGGGAACTCGTGGAAAGCTCATTTTGCACGGGATGTATCCGTTCGTGGTTACCGATGTGGGTATCTATCTCTTTGATGGGAAAGAGCTACGCGCGATTATCCAGTCCGGCCCGGATTACCGGATTCTGGATGCGGTTCTTGCTGATACCTCGCTGTTCTTCATAACCAATCATTTCACCCTCCACCGTGTTTCTTTGGATGGCGCTTTGCAAGAGTCGACATCGATTTCCAATGTTGGGGGTTTTAAACTGTTGGCGATGCAGGATTATGTGCTTGTGATCGGTCGGTCGCGAATCAATGTGATCGATCTGGCCCCGAAGCCCCCCGTGGGATCGTATTTTTCTGTGGAACCGGGAACTACCATTGTAGATGCAGATCTATGGGAAGGAGGATTACTCCTTTTGATCCGAAATGATGATGGGTTCTATCTGGAAAAGGTAGGTGTCGTAAAGCAATGAGCCGAAAGATGAGATTCTTTTTCCTCTGCGCGTTTATCGGAATCTTTCTCGTCTCGATTTCATGGGCGATCAGTCCGCAGGATCAAGCCATACGGTTTTATATGTCGGGAATGAGCGAATATCAATCCAAAAACTATGAGCTAGCGGCTCAGCTCCTTCAAAGGGCGCTGGAACTGGATTCTACCATAGAAGCCCAAGCCAGGAATATCAAGCTGATCTTAGGGATTTCTGCGTTTCATGCCGGAAATGATATCCTTGCTTTGAACATGCTTCAGTTGTTTCCGGACAATCCGCTTGCAGTGGATTTTATGGGCCGAATTGCGCAAAGAAAGGCAATCCTAGAACCGGGAGATTCGGGATTTCAGCGAACATATCTGATGGAGCCACAATCAACAAAGCCTGCAGCTGCGACTCCTCCGACGGCCCCTACTTCAAATGAGTTTCCGACCCGTGAGATGCCCATCTTCATCTTTGTCCTGATTTTCTTTGTACTCACAACGATTCTTTTCATTCTGGAGATCAAATGGCACACCTTTTCGCGATTTGCATTCAAAATACTAGGAGCTAACGTTAATATTTCCATTCCTATTTATGCGTCTGTTAGCAAAGGCGGGGCAACGAAACGATCGGATCAAATTTCCAAAAAAACCGATTCGCATCAACAGGTTGCGCCAGAAGAGTTTATGGATACGCCCACCATGCAAGAGGTCGATATTGCGGAATTGGCCTCCCGGACAATCGATGATGTCGAACGGTTTTTTGAGGAAGAGGATTCCGAAGGCCAGGGAGAGAATGACAAACAGCAGATCGCTCAGAATGAGGAAACGGACCCGATTCCTCATGAAGCGGATCAAGATGCCAAAAGCGCAATACTGGGAACCCGCGAGATTTTCGGGGAAGGAGAAAGCAAACCGGAATCTGAACCTGTTGAAATCCCCCCATATCAGTTGCAAGAACCGATCCAAGATGGCTTTGATTTTGATCAAGCCCTTTCTCAATTGAAACGGATGGTAAAAGAAGAAGAAGAAAAAGCAAAAAAAACTCCACCGGAAGAGAAACCGGTTTTTGTCTCTGTAGAAGAGGTCATGGATGAGCCCGCCGTTAAAAACATGGAGTATTTTCAGAAGATCGAACAATTGGACGATGAGGAACTGAGGGAATTTTTGGATATGATTTTCGATTCTCAAAACAAGGAGCATAGCGTATCCAATAATGGATAGTCCGTTCCGATGATCTTCAGTTGGAAGCATCTGATTCCAATTTTGCGTCGAGTAGAGGATTCGGACCGCCTAGATATCGATGCGGCTGTAATGGTAGGGTTTTGGGAAAAAGACGGGCAATCTGCCATATTGTTAACCCGGAGAAGCGCGACCTTGTCCGCCCACCCATCGGAGATCTGTTTTCCCGGAGGTAAACGCTCCCTAGGGGAGAGTCTTTGTCAAACGGCAATTCGAGAGACCTTTGAAGAGGTTGGATTGCGTACTGTTCATGTTTTGGGCGCTTTGCCTTTGGAAGAGATCATCATTACCGGCACGCGGATTTTGCCGATCGTGGGGTGTTTAGAGTCGATCACGCCCCGAATCAACGATCGAGAAGTTCGCGCAATCGTATCGGTCAGCGTGGATGAGCTGTTGGCGCAAAATCCCAGATGGAAAATGGTTCAATCGCATGGGAGATCCTTCCAGACACCGTTATGGGATTTTCAAGGAAAGACAGTATGGGGCGCGACAGGGCGAATTCTTTGCTCATTGAAAGAGACGATTCAATTGGTGGTATAATACCTTCGTATCCGTAAGGGAGAGGTAGGGATTGCCCATGAGAATCCTGCACTTTGTCTATATGAATGGAGACCTCCTTCATTTTTTCCAACCGGAAGAGATTGTTTTTGGGTACACCGTTGGCGCAGGAAGGATGCGGGTTCGTTTTGTGTCGGATTTTTCTTTGGTCGCGAAAGAGAATCAATTGTTCTGTAAGAGTTTTTTTTCGGACCAGATTTGGATGCATCGAAAGCTGGAAGTCAATACCGCAGACTTCCGTCATCGATATGTGTTTTTCCAATACCAAGAACCCATCCCGTATGAAGTGGTGAATCTGTACAAACACAAGATCATATCGGCATTGATTCAACATATCCCCTTGGATCGGATTATCGACGGATTGAACCATCTTTTGAACGCGGATAAATCCCTGTTCAACGAGATGTATTTGGATTGGATCGATCAGATCACACAGGGCATATGCTTTTCCGAAGACCATCAAGAAGAGGAATCCACTCGGATCCGGAGTTATATCAATCTCTTTGCCAATCATTATATCACCGAGTTGTTTGGCAGGGTGTACGCCCGAAATCTATCTTTGCTCAAAGACCATCTGCCTTTGCTCTCATACAAAATGTACGAAATGAAAGATATGCATGACCGCGGAATGGTATCGATTCTATGAGTCATTGGCAAAGCGTCCTCATCGTCAATGCGCAATGTTATGATCCAAAAGGAAAGTCATATCAATGGTGTGATCTGTTGGTTCGTGATGGGATTGTATGTGAGAAGAAGGAACCAGGGCAGATCAAAGGTTGGCCCCAATCGAATCTTTTGGATCTAGCGGGCCAATTCTTGTACCCTGGTTTGATCGACGCCCATTGCCATTTACTGGGAATTGGCCAGAAACTCAGCAGTTATGATCTGGAACGCTTGACAAGCCTCTCTGAATTTCAACAAACAGTCCGGGCTTTGCAGGAAAGCGCCCCAAACGACCGGTCTCCGATGGTCTTGAGGGGTTGGGATGAGGTTCGGTTACAGGCGGTTCCCGTGAAAGAGATTCTGGATCAGATCTGTTTGGACCGCCCGATGGTGTGCGTTCGAAGATGCGGTCATTTGGCGACCGCGAACTCCTGCGCGATAGAAACCTACGGATTGACCGCGTTGGATGGGGTGAATGGATCGGATGCGCAATCAGGAGTGTTCAAAGAATCCGCGTTGGAGATGATTTATCAAAAGATTGCTTCCTCTGCGGAAACCCAATCAAGAAATTGGGAAACAGCCGCCCTTGCTTTGCGATCATGGGGTGTTACAACTGTTCATTCCGATGACCTTGGGAACAGCGGTTGGGAATCTCTTTCTACCCTTTTGCGCCATCAGAATCAGATTCGTGTGTGGGAAAAGCTGAATGTTCCACAGGAATCTCGAATGAAAAAGTGGTTGGAAGAAGATCCGGGCCTTTTCGGAACGTACAGTCCATTTAGCAAAGTGGGTGCCATCAAACTTTTTTTGGATGGCTCATTGGGGGGTAGCACGGCTTATCTGACCGATCCCTATCATGACAATCCATCATCAAGAGGGGAATTGTTGATGGACGAAGAACGATGGGCATCCTTTGTAACTTTTGCCGAGAGGATGAGATTGACCATTTGCGTTCATGTGATCGGAGATGGGGCATTGGAAGTTGCGCTTCGAGGGTTTTCTCGAAAAATGGAACCAGGAAACCCTCTGCGGCATCGGCTGATTCATGCGCAACTTGCGTCAAAGGATCAGCTCCGAATGATTAAGAAACTTGGCCTATACGTGAGCATTCAGCCGTCTTTCTACCCTTCTGATCAAGCGATGTCTGTGATTCGCCTTGGAACCCATCGCCTCCGGGAGATTGGGTATCCATTTGACCGGATGCTGGATATGGGGATACCATTGACTTTGTCTACCGATGCGCCTGTCGAGGATTACCATCCATGGAAGACCTTACGGGACGCTGTTCGGTTTATGGATATCCACAGCGCATTTGACGCATATACAATAGAAGCAGCCAAAGCGGGATTTCAGGAGGAAGAGATTGGGCTATGGGAGGTGGGATACTTCGCTGATGGGTTTGTGCTTGCTCAAGACTTGTTTGGGTGTACTGCGGAGGAAATCGCGCGAACTGAACCTGTTGGAACGATTTTCGACGGAGTGTGGACCAGAAAAAATCAAAATGGATTGGAAGACTGAAAGGGGGATTATTCGGGAATGTTGGGTTTGATTGCCGTTGCTGTGATTGGAGCTTTAGGATTAGCTGCGTACAACTTTTTTGCCGTAAAGAAAATGGATGCCGGCACGCCTTTGATGAAGGAGATTGCCGGAGCCATTCAGGAAGGCGCGGATGCCTTTATCCGCCATGAGTATAAAGTCATTTTCACTATTGCCATCTTTATCGCCATTCTTTTGATGGTCGTCGTCTCTTGGTATACAGGTGTTGCATTCCTCCTTGGGGCGGTTATGAGCGCCACAGCGGGATGGATTGGAATGAAGATTGCAACGATCGCCAATGTGCGCGTTTCCAACACGGCCCGCGAAACAAAGAGCCTGGGAAAGACCTTGAAAGTGGCCTTCCAGGGCGGAAGTGTTATGGGCTTGAGTGTTGGCGGCTTTGCATTGATGGGCCTCGGTTTGGTTTATTGGATTTTTGGTAGACTGTTTGGTCAAACAGATGTTGAGCAACTGACCATTATTACGAACTGGATGGGAGTTAACTTTATTCCCTTTACGATGACTGTATCAGGGTATGCGCTGGGCTGTTCGATCATTGCTATGTTTGATCGGGTTGGCGGCGGGATTTACACCAAAGCGGCCGATATGGGCGCTGATCTGGTGGGAAAAACAGAAGCAAAGATTCCGGAAGACGATCCTCGGAATCCCGCAACCATTGCAGACAATGTTGGAGATAATGTGGGAGATGTCGCGGGATTGGGCGCTGACCTCCTCGAAAGCTATGTGGGAGCGATCATTTCCTGCATTGTTTTAGCCTCATATATTTTCTATCTAGCAGCGGGATCCATCTCATATTCGATGGTTTCCACCTTGATCACCTATCCGCTTGGGTTTGCGGCGATCGGTATCTTATCGTGCATCATCGGGATTCTCACGCTCGTTCTGAAAAAAGCGTCGGATAATCCCCACCGTGAGCTGAACATATCTACTTGGACCTCTGCTGCCTTGACGTTAATTTTCACTGGGATATACACCTTTTTTACCTTTCAAAATCATGATATGGCTTCCTTGCCGGACTTTCGACTTGGGATCATGTCTCCTTGGGTCTCGGCCATCTTGGGTATCATCAGCGGTGTGTGCATCGGAAAGATTGCTGAGTACTATACCAGTTATGACTTCAAGCCGACGAAAGAAATTGCGCAGGCGAGCGAACAGGGACCCGCGCTTACAATCACAAGTGGCTTGGCAGTGGGTATGAAGTCCACCTTTATGCCCGTGATCATTCTGGCCTTCGCGATCATCGGATCTCATCTTTGCGGGGGTCTGTACGGAGTAGCCATGGCTGCGATCGGTATGCTATCCTTCGTAGCGGCAACGGTTGCAGTCGATACCTATGGGCCGATTGCCGACAACGCCGGCGGAATCAGCGAGATGTCCAAATTGGACCCGAAGGTTCGAGAAATCACGGATAAACTCGATTCTGTCGGAAATACTACAGCAGCCATCGGTAAGGGATTTGCCATTGGGTCCGCAGCGTTTGCCGCATTGTCTCTGTTTGCTTCGTACCTGTACTCTCAAGTTCAACCCACAGCTGAATCGATTGCCTCTTTCGATCTGATTCTGAATATGATCCGGCCATTTACTCTAGCGGGCGCGCTTGTGGGCGCAGCCTTACCTTATCTGTTTTCGGGAATTTTGATCGATGCTGTTGGAAAAGCGGCTCGAAAGATGGTCGATGAAGTCCGTCGCCAATTCCGGGAGAACCCGGGAATTTTGACTGGGGAAGAACGTCCCAACTATAAAGAATGCATAGAGATTTCTTCGGCGGGAGCCCTCAAAGAGATGAAGGCACCTGCTCTTTTGGCTGTGCTTACGCCGATCGTTTGTGGGTTCCTCTTTGGAGAAGAATTTGTGGGCGGTCTTTTGATTGGAACGACTCTTTCGGGCGTGATGCTGGCCCTCTTTTCTGCTAATTCAGGAGGAGCTTGGGACAATGGAAAGAAACTGATCGAGTCCGGGTTTTTGAAGAACCAGGGCAAAGGGAGTTCTGCCCATGCGGCTGCAGTTGTTGGAGATACGGTTGGAGATCCGCTCAAGGATACGGTTGGGCCTTCGTTGGATATTCTGATCAAAATCATGGCCGTTATTTCCTTGATCGCTGTTTCCATTTTCGGTACGTACAATTTGTTCGGAAACTAATAGAATGGGGAGATGGAACGAAAGATTCTGTCTCCCGACTTCTATTTTGTTCATCATTGGTTCGGGAGGGACAACATGACGAAACGAAAAATCAGTATCTGTCTGCTAATCGTAATGACCTTTATGATGGTTTCCTTTGGGGGAGGTCGGTTTTTGCACCACTATCTTATCGTGGATGAGATTGAACCGTTTACGGACACCGGTCGTCTTTTAGCGGCCCACCGGGTCATGCAGGTTCAAAACCTCTTTTTGTTGGTTTGTCAACAGGGTTTGATTGCGTACAACAGCCAATCTCGCGATGATTATGAGCGATTTGAAGCCTTTTCGAAGATGTTCGAAGAAGCCCAAAAGACCATGGTTCAAAAAGAGACCTTAGAAACCCTTGCCCAAGGGGAGCAGTTCAGTCGCGTTCTTGCATTGAAACAGTCTATCTATTCTCATTTCCAAGCGGCGTTCACAGTGCAACGATTGCAAAGCCCGGAAATTCCCTCTCTGCAAAAGAAAGCGCTTTCCGATCTGATTATCGAGGGATTTTGGGAGCATCGAGAAATGGTCCGGATGGCCGTCCGGCCCATAGAATCTATACCTGGCTATGATTTGCAGCGAGAGATGATTCGTCTGCATCAGATGGAATCGATGGTTTTAGAAATGGTCAATCATTGGCTGCTCTTTCTCTTCTTCGACCATTATCCGTCCTTGTCTTCCTGCCAATCCCTTTTCCGAGCCATTCAGGCGAATTGGCCCTCCTACAGTCAGATGAGTCTGATCCAAAATCAACCAGATCGGGCGGAGGCATTTTCGGTTTTGGAAGGGCAATTGATCCATTTCCAATGGCTCTGCTCGGAAGTGTTGGAGTCGCTCGAATCGAATGAACGGGCGGGTATGATTTCGTTGGTTTCCATGATGCATGAAGCAATTCGATCCATGCACCGTACCATGCTACTGCTCTAAGCAAAGATTGATCCATGCTTTTGCAGGATCCAATTAGAGAAATGGGGGGGTGTTATGAAGAAAGCGGTCTGGGTTTGTTTCATGGTGTTGATTTGTACCTTAGCGGCTCATGCGACCACTCGATTGACGGGCGTATGGACAGGGAAATTGGTTTTTGGTTCGTATGAGTATACCTTCACTATGAATATGAATGATCGTTCGTCCCGTTTTGATCGGCGGGATGAGGATCCCATTGGTATTCTGAGGTATACACATGATTTTGTGATGGACGTACGGTTTGACAGCTCAAATCGAGTATTGAGAATCGTTCATTCGATCGATCCGAAAAAGCTGGTAGATCAAATACCCGAAAAGGTCATTAACCATTTTGCTTTGGAAATGACGGGGTTCTATTATGCCTACACATCAGGGGCTCGGGTGATGAATGGCCTGGTTCGGTTTCATGATATCCTTCTTTTTACCGATCCAGGGCATATCCAACATAGCCGGATCAATCTGCATCAAGGCAATTGGAGCGCCCGTCCGATCCAGTAGGTCGATGGAACGCAGATCCATTATTGGATAATGATGAAGTGCCGATGTTGAAGCGCGTCGTCTCTTTTGGTTGCAAATTCCAGGTTGTACGCTTCAACAACTCCTTGCTGCAATAGAGCGCCAATCGTTCCCAGATAGTCCCATCCGTATCGTTTGACCGTATATCCTCCTGGTTCATAATCCGAAAAATAGACCCGATCTCCAGAAGCAAAGGAGAAAGCGGTGTTATAGTTCATAACTTTGCCCTTCTCAAAAAAAGCTTGATCTCGTGTCCCGTCTTGGGTATGAACCAAAACTTGACAAAAGAATCGATGGTTCCATATCGGTAAAAACAGCGCGAATTGGTCATACACTTCCCACGCTTTTGCCACGACAGAACCATCCAAAGGGGATACCAAAAGGGCGTTGGATCCTATGCGAGAAGCGCTGGTAATCCGCAGTAATTCGCTACCCTCTTTTTTCTGAATGGAGAGCAAGATCCCAATCGGATATTGTTCTAAGGCAGAAAAAGGGGTGTTTTGTAGAAAAAATTGAGACTCTTCCAATTCCTTTCGTTCCATCTCCGCCAAAGAATGCAAAAACTCTTCGCCCCAATCGATCTTTTGGATTTCTTGTTGCACCCTCATTCTTCCCAACGCGCTGAACATCGGGGAATCGAAAAACCATGTTTTAAATGGACTATGTATGCCCCATAATTCCATGAGCATCCAGAAGAGTAGAATGCATATGAGGAAGAAGATGGATTGAAGCGAAGATAGTTTTTTTTTCATGGGGTCTATAGCAGCTGTGTGGTCAATTCTTGAAAGGATTCGTTTCGGGCGCTTTCAATGGTTCCCTTGACCACGCAATGGTGCGGATGATCAGGAATGATAAACCGGATCTGTGTCTTTTCTTCCAGATACGCTCCGATTCCCGGGAGGAGCGCGCCACCCCCCCCAAGTAAAATGCCTCTTTCGAGGATATCTTTTGCCAAATCGGGGGATACGCCTTCCAAACCTGAAAAGACCAGCTCGGGCAAATAGCTCAGTTCTTCTTGGGCAAAGGGGATTAGTTGAATCGGAGAAAAAACCGTTTGCTTCGGAAGTCCGGTTTTCAGATCCAGACCAATTATGGTGATTTCCATTGCTTCCCCTTCTTCAAGACACCTGCACTGGTTTTGGAGGATTTCTTCCGCAGTTAACTCCCCGATCATGATCGAATGATGGTTTTGAAAGAATTCCTGAAGCTGTTGGCGAAGCCGGTTCAATCCATAAGGAACGGAAACGGACTTCACAATATGGCCCATCGTCAGTAAAGCGATTTCGGTATGGGCATGACCCAGATCCATGACCATGTTCGCTTTGGGCTCAAAAACGTTCAACCCAGCTCCTATAGCCAATGATAGAAGATCCGGGAGATAATAAACTTTTCGAGCTCCGGCCTCGCTTAACGCTTCTGCATAGGCTTCCTTTTCCACCTGGGTGTTTGCGGAATCAAGATTGATCACTACTTCCGGTCTGAAGGAGCGGATCGACGATCTCGCCTGAGAAAAGAGATGCTGGAAAAAAGCGACGCTAACCTCATAATCGGACTGCCGCCGGTTGTGGAATGGAAACAGGATTCGAATATGAGCAGGTGTTTTCCCAATCATGTTCCATGCATCATTCCCGAATGCAATGAACCCTCTTCCGCGATCTTCCGAAAGGGCCGAACGTCCGTCAAACAGGATGGTTCCTTCTTGGTCGATCATCTTCGTTATGGATGAACCTGGATCAATCCCGATCGTAATTCGATGCAAAATACACTCCTTTTATGGGGTTTGGGGTTGCAGCGGTGTCCCAAACTGAATCCGGACGCGAATGGTGATGGGCTGGTATGTATGTCCTTGAGGCAAAAAATGCAAAGCCCTCAGAACGATGCTGTTGAGATCTAAAGATGGCGATGATTCGATCTGAACAATTCCTCCCCCGTTTGTTTGGAGTTGGATTCGCGCCGTGACCACGCCAGTAAGGGCATGAATACGCTCTCGAGGAGTTCGCTGAAGCAAATCGTTGTATTCCGAAATAAGCATTTCTTGCACAAATTGGTAGTTTGGAAAATTAAACTCACTCAGTTCTTCAAAGGAATATTCCCTTCCAGGAACCAACGGATCTTCTCGGACTACTTGTACAGTTCTTTTGGTTGGCATCCCCAGATGGGCCAGTTGTTGAATCGGCGTTTCGTCTGTATTCATAAGCGTTTCTGGAGGCAAGATTCCAGGAGCTGCATCTTGTACAGGCTGAGGGGTGTATCGGATCGAAGGTCCTGAAGACGCGGGTTGTTGAGGTGTGAACGCCAATAAAGCATCAAATAAGGGATCGGGTTTTGGGTTGGGCGATATGGGAGAAACCGCTTCGGATGGCGCGGTAGTCGCCGCGGGTTCCACTGTTGTGGTTGAAAGGCGAAGTTGGATTTCAATGGGCTGGGCTTCTCTTGTGGGGACAGGACGCGCGCTAAGCAACAGAATCAGGCCTGCGATCATCCCAATTTCAAACAAGGCTGTCAGAAACCCGGAAAGGGTAAGAATCGGGTCAATCCCCACCGACTTGCTCATGGTTCCTCCATCCGGACTTCGATGTGCACATTATGGATGCCCTGACGGCGAAATAGATCCAGGATTTGGATCACGACGCCATGATGCGCTTTTTCATCTGCAAGAATGGAAGGATCGGATACGCGATTCATCTCAATATCCCTTTTCATACGTGCTTCAAGCTCCTGGAGCGTTACCCTTTGCCCTTCGAGGGTAATTTCGTTCTGTGGACTGACAGAAACCACCCATCGGGTTCCAGTTTGCATGGCTTGGCCTGTTTGGGCTTGAGGCAAGGAAATCTCAATCGCCTGATCCTGCATGATTTCAAAGGTAGAAGTCAGAATAAAAAACAAGAGCAGGATAAAGAGGATATCGATCAGTGGAGTGATGTTGATCTGCGTATCAGAGTCCCACTGCCGTTTTCTCATCTTGGATTCACCTCTCTTCGTTCAGGGGTGATTATACCACATCTTCAGGGATTGGTATGCACAATCCGTTCCATTGTCCCTGGCTCAAGCGATTGAAAAAACTTGTTGATTCCCTCCATGTCCGTAACCATGTTGAGAAAGTCAATCCGCAAAAACTCTTCTGTTTCTTCATGGAAAAAACCGATGGAACGGAAATTCATCAGATCGTCCAATTCCACACGGATTAGGGGGTATTCTTTCCGAAATAGGGAGAAGAGCTGAGTGGGGATAATGTGAATATCATAGACATATCCCCCTTCTGAACCCGATCCTCGATGAGCCTTCATTTGAACCAACGGATTTTTCGGAAGGGGTTCCAAAAAATCCCCACCTAAACTAAGGACGAGCCCTCTCGCGCTGAGGAACTCATCGCCAATATCGACGGGTTGCGTTGTGGATTCTTGTTTTTCAACATCCACTATAAAAAGCGTTTTTTCTTTATCGATGTATATGAGTACGATCCCTTCCAAAAAGCCGGGTTTTCGGAAATCGATGCGATAGTCATCCCAATTTCGAACCCAGAGATCAACCCGAAACTCCTGTTGAATTGAAGAAAGAGAAGCGTCTGAAAGGTCTTGCAAAGAATAATGGAGTCGGACCTGCACATACAGGTTTCCCCAGCGCATCATCCTCCGTATTGCTTCTCGCCAAGGAAAGAATTCTTCTTCTGCAGCGAAACAAGAGAATGCCAGAAAAATACAGCACAGAATTACCATGAAACGGATCTTCATTTCAGGGATCGCAGTCGTTCTTTGGGATCCACGATCTCTGTGATGCGTATGCCAAAATTTTCATCCACGACAACAACTTCTCCCTTGGCCAATAGCTTTCCATTGACAAGGATATCCATATGTTCTCCGGTCAGTTTATCCAACTCAATCAAGGAACCGATGCTAACGTCGAGAATCTCTTTGAGTGTCATTTTGCTGCGACCCAGTTCTACCGTTATTTCCAAAGGAACTTCATATAAAAGCTCCAAATGTTTGGGCAATTGGGACAGAGCGGAAAGGTCAAACCCTTCAAATTCTACCGGCCGCACATTGACTGGTTGTTGTTTTGGGGGGATCGGAGGGATCGGAATGCCATTCGGAATCTCAGCTGTTCCAGATGGGACGTGCGGTTGAGCGGCAGTTTCTTTTCGCTGAGCAGGTTCATGAACCGGTTGCGGAGTAGGCGCGGATGATTTGGGTTCTTCTTTTTTTCCTTTACCCGAGTCTGCGACTTTTTGGTATAAGGATTTGACAAATGGGATCGGGAGCACTTGGATCAACTTGGTTTTTGTCAGACCGTCAATTTCCATGTCAAAAGAGATCGCAACGGTTTCTTCCGATTCGTCCGACACAAGGGGGGGAAACTTTGTCTCCGTATTGTCAAAATCCAGGACAGAAACGGTGGGTGGACTCATGTCGATCGGAGTTTTTAAATAGTCTGACATGGAGGTTGAAGCTGAACCCATCATCTGATTCATCGCTTCTGAGACTGCGCTTAGTTTAATATCATCGAGTTCAGGTGCTACATCCTCACCCGTACCTCCCATCATGAGGTCGGCGATAATGGCTGTTGTGGTAGCATCCATCACGAGGACATTCAATCCGGTAATGCCTTTGGAAAACTCCAAATTGATGACCACTTGGTTTCCGGATAAGGTGTTTTTCAGACTAGCCAGGGTGGCTGTAGACACTTGAGGGGTTGTGATTTCCACTTTCCTTCCCAAAATAGTATACAAGGCAGTAGAAGCCGATCCCATGATCATATTGCCGACTTCCCCAATCATATCTTTTTCTCTGTTGTCCAAGGCGCCTTCGAGAATCGCTTCGTCGCCGCTTTGGGGTTGATCGGGCCCCGATTCCTTTTCGGTGTCGGAACCGTCTTCGCTTTTGATTGCGCCTAAGAGGGCGTCCAGTTCTTCTTGAGAAAGAAAATCGCCGCCTTCGGTCATATCGTTTCATCCTCCTTCTCCGGTTCTGTTTCATGCTCGAATAAAGGTTCTCCGTCTGGTTCCGTTTCGTCAAAGGAATCATTCTCCGTTAATCCTGTGACTCGAATGGCTTGATGGGTCCGATAGGTTCCCGGAATTCCTGTAAACTTCGGATGGTTTCCGACCAGGACGGTTATGGGATCATCTCGATGTTGGTGAAGCCGCACAACATCACCAACCTGAAGAAAGAGCAGATCCGCAAGTGTCAATTCGGTTTTGCCCAATACCGCAGAAACGGGAAATCCTGTGGATTTCAACCCTTTTTGCAGCTGCGCGCGGACTTTGGTTTTGTCTCTTTTGCTGATATTGGAGAACCATAGTTGATTGGTCATCTTTTCTGTGAATGGTTCGATAACAGACGTTGGCCAACAGACGTTCATGAATCCTTCGAGATTCCCCATAGACACCTCCATTGTGACGAGCAAGGTCATTTCATTGGGAGGAGCAATCTGAACAAACTGGGGATTGCTTTCGATATTCTCGATTTCAGGACGAAAACTCATAACAGAAGACCATGCGTCTTTTAAAGAGGAGAGAAATTGCGTCACTTCCCGACGGATGATGTTTAACTCGATTTCTGTTAGCGGCCGTGTTTTCGATAGAGGGTTACCAGGGCCGCCCAAAATCCGATCGATCATGGTATAAATAATGGAATGGTTGACTTCCAAAATTGCGCTTCCTTGAAGGTTGGAAGAAGAAAAGACCGAGATAAATGTGGGGTTCCCCAAGGATTTGATGAACTCGCCATAGGTGATCTGGTCGATCGGACCGAGTGTAACCTCCACATAGAACCGCAAACGAGCGGAAAGGTAGTTGGATAGAGCGCGGGCAAAGTTTTCGTGGATCATCTGGAAGTTGCGAATCTGGTCTTTGGAAAATTTCATGGGTCTTTGAAAATCGTAGAGCTTGATCTTCGTTTGCATCTCTTCCTTTCGAATCTCTTCCGCATCAAGCTCGCCGGTCGTAATCGCTGATAACAGAGAATCGATTTCCGATTGGCTTAGGGTATCGGCCATGCTTCTTCACCTCCTTCTTCTTTCTATCGATCGAAATTATTGAACCGAAGTAATCGCGCGAATATAGGTAAATACTTCGATGACACCGAATTTGGCTCTTTCTCCCACATGCCCGGTGATCTGATTGACCATGTCACGAACTTGGCGCTTTAGGAGTTCCAATCCCGCAGGATTGGATAGTTCCGCGCCTTCTTTTTGAATAAAGAGATCCTGGAGAGCAGACAAGATTTGATCGCTCCGATTGCTGATTTCCGATCGAATGGCATCACTACCGACCACGAAACTCAACATATCGATGACGATGACGTCTCGGCCTCCTTTGAGCATAAAGGTTCTTTGTGCGCCTTCAGGAATGAATCGAACGCGAATCTCTACAGGCGCGGCTGTTCCAGTAGGAGTGTCCTGTGTTCCGGGTACATTGGATCCGAGAACGTTGTTAAGAATAAAGAATAGGACAACCACCAAAG